>Ga0209382_10001005_pt1 | contig 45581 bp, 41 predicted proteins | sample SoiMetdeltSBSDD5_FD_187599 | JGI IMG/M metagenome (GOLD analysis project Ga0209382, IMG submission 187599) | Bulk soil microbial communities from a Populus tree surrounding site in Tennessee, USA - Soil MetaG P. deltoides SBSDD5 (SPAdes) (version 2) | ecosystem: Environmental > Terrestrial >...
ACGTCTGCGTCGAGTGCCCTTGTAGCCCAGGAGCGGCACCGTCGTGTCACGCGGGCCCCGAGTGGAGCCAGCTCGTGCGGCACCGCGGTCGGGCGGCGCTCGGTTGACGCGGCGTCCGAGCGTACGTAGAATCCCACGTCACGGTCGATTAGCTCAGTTGGCAGAGCACCGGCCTCACATGCCGGGGGTCGCTGGTTCAAGTCCAGCATCGACCACCACTCCCAACGCGGGGTTGCCACGGACCCCGCGTTTCGCGTCTTCAGCCCTCGCGCGCCGCCGCCCGCCGTGACCGTCTCGGAGCGCGTGTTACCATGTCCGCGTTGTATTGAGTCTGCACTGTCCCGGGAGCGAGAGACGATGAAGGTGTGCATTTTCTTTGACGGGCAGAACTTCTACCGCTCGTTGCAACGGTTCGACGAGACGCTGCGGGTCGACTACGATCGGCTGGCGACGTGGATCACGCAGGCCGTCGGCGGCCCCGGTGCGATGTTCGGCGGCGCGTACTACTACGTCGGGGTCTCCTCCGACGCGCCGGTCGTCGTGGAGGCGTTCCTGAAGGGTCTCGAGCTCCGTCCCGGCTACTTCGTCAAGCGCGACCGCCGCGTCCGCCGGAGCGTCCGCTGTCCCGCCTGCGGCACTGAGAACGAGTACACGACCGAGAAGCGCGTCGACACGCGGCTCGTCGCCGACCTCATCCACTTCGCGGCCCACGGCGCCTACGACGCCGCGGTGCTGGTCTCCGGAGACGACGACTTCGTCCCCGCCGTGGAGGCCGTCAACGCGCTGGGCAAGCAGGTGTGGGTGGCGACGTGGTTGGCCGACGACCTGTCGAGCGACCTGCGCGTGCGCTGCTTCGGCCACATCCATCTGAGCGACGGTGTGTCGACCTTCCGGGTCGATCGGCTGCCGCGCGACCGCGGGCCATTCCGCGCGGAGACCCGGCCGCCGCGCATGGCGCCCCGGATGGCGGCGGCGGCGTCGGCGCGACTCTCCCCGGCCTCCGCGCTCGAGCGTGGGCTCGGCGAGCTGCAGCGGGCCGAGGCGCGGCTGCCGCACGTGAGCCGCGGCTACTTCGTCATGCGCTGGAAGTCGCACCTGCTTCCCGCGGCCGGACACGAGCGCGAGCAGCTCGTCCAGCAGATGATCGACGCCGGCATGGCCGAGGAGGTCGAGGTCGCGGGGCCCGACGGTCGCGTCGTCATCGCGCTGCGTAGCCGGGAGCGCAACGGCAACGTCGCGCTGCCCGGCCCGGCCTGAGCCGCTCGTCATGACCCTGGCCCGCCGCCTGGCCACCTTCGCGGCGGCGCTCGACTTCGCCGACCTGCCGTCCGACGTCGTCGCAAGCGTGCGCCTGCGGACCCTCGACATCCTCGGCATCGCGCTGGCGGCCTCCACCGGCGAGACGGCGCCCTCGGTGATGGGCGCGCTCGAGGGATGGGGCGGCGCGGGCGAGTGCACCGTCGTCGGCGCCAAGCGCACGGCGGCGGCGCCCCTGGCCATCCTCGCCAACGGGGCGCTGGCCCACAGCCTCGACTTCGACGACACCCATGCGAGCTCGATCACCCACGCCTCCGCGGTGGTCGTGCCGGTGGCCCTGGCGCTCGGCGAGGCCGCCGGCCTCGGCGGCCGCGCGGTCGTCACCGCCGCGGTGGCCGGCTACGAGGCCATCGCGCGCCTGGGCATGGCCGCCCCAGGGGCCTTCCACGCGCGCGGCTGGCACGCGACGGCGGTGTGCGGGCCCTTCGCCGCGGCGCTGGTGGCGGGCCGGATCGAGGGCCTCGACGTCGACCGGCTCACGGCGGCGCTGGGCATCGCGGGCAGCTTCGCCTCCGGCGGGCTCGAGTACCTGGAAGACGGCTCGTGGGTCAAGCGCGTGCACGCCGGGTGGGCCGGGCACGCCGGGGCGGTGGCGGCGGCGCTCGCGCGCGGCGGCTTCACCGGGCCGGCGACGATCCTCGACGGGCGGTTCGGCTTCTATCGCACGTTCCTCGGCACTGAGCCCGACCTGGCCCCGTTCGCGACGCTCGGATCGCGGTGGGAGACGCCGGGGATCGGCTTCAAGCCGTACCCGTGCTGCCACTACAACCACGCCTACCTCGACTGCGCGCTCGAGCTCCGGCGCGCGCACGGCCTCGCCGTCGACGACGTGGAGGAGGTCGAGTGCCGCGTGCCGGCCGGCGAGGTGCCGATCGTGTGCGAGCCGCGAGCGGCGAAGGTGCGGCCCCGCACGTCGTACGACGCCCAGTTCAGCCTGCCGTACTCCGTGGCCTCGGCGCTGCTCGATGGTCGGGTCGGCCTGGATACCTACGCGCCCGAGCGCCTGGTCGAGGCCCGGCGCCTGGCCCTGGCCGGGCGGGTCGTCCACGCGATCGATCCCGACTCGACCTTCCCCCACGGCTTCCCGGGCTGGGTGCGGGTGCGCCTGCGTGACGGGCGGACGCTGGAGGCGCGGGTCCCGGATGGGCGGGGCAGTCTCGCGTGCCCGCTGCCGCCCGAGGCCATCGTGGACAAGTTCCGCGACAACGCGGGCCGCGCACTGGGCCCCGCGCAGGTCGACGAGCTCGCGCGGGCCGTCCTCGAGCTCGACACGCTCGCCGACGTCCGCGTGCTGACCGCCCTCTGCCGGCCCTGAGGCCCACAGGGCGGCGGCCCAGCGTCCGCTGGCTCGGACACCGGGGGTCCGGTACAATGGACTCATGCGAGCCCTCATGAGTGTCGCGATCGTGGGACTGGGGCTGCTCGTTGCGTGGCCGGCCGCCGCCCAGGACGTCGAGATCGAGGCCAAGCGCCTCGAGAGGGAGCGGGAGCCGCGCGTGGTGGCGCCCCCGCTGCACTACGAGACCACCCGGCCGCCCGACACCGACTTCTACCCGCAGGGCACCAAGGTCGAGCACGATCCCGCGTTCATCCAGCCGCTGGCCTCCACCTACGAGAACACCCAGACGTCGGGTCGCATCGGGATCTCGGGCTGGACCGCGCCGAACCAGCCGGTCAGCTCGCCCAACACCGGCTGGCGAGACGTCAGCGGATATTTCGCACTGGGCTTCTCGGTCACCTGGGGTGGTCCGCCCGCCGCCCCCAAGGCTGCCCGCCCACGCTAGTCGCGCGATGACCGGTCCCCGCTGGCCGCACGGCGCGCGCGCGGCCTGCGCCTTCACGTTCGACCTCGACGCCGAGACCCTGTGGCTCGCACGCGGCGTCACGGAGCCGGTCGCGCTCTCCCAGGGCACCTTCGGTGTGCGCGAGGCCCTGCCGCGCATCCTCGACCTGCTGCGCCAGACCGAGATCCACGCCTCGTTCTTCGTGCCGGCGTGGGTCGCTGAGCACCACCCGGAGGCCGTGGCGGCGATCGTGGCCGGCGGCCACGAGGTCGGCTGTCACGGCGACGTCCACGAGCGCGTCAGCGACCTCGACGCCGCGCAGGAAGAGAAGATCCTGGTTCGCAGCGTGGAGGTGCTCACTCGCGTGGCCGGTCGCCGCCCGATCGGATACAGGGCGCCGGCCTGGCAGCTCTCGGCCCACACGCTGGGCCTCCTGGCGCGCCACGGCTTCGAGTACTCCTCGAACATGATGGACCGCCTCCGCCCCTACCTGCACGCGGCCGTGGACGGCCGGCGGCTGGTGGAGATCCCCGTCGCGTGGGTGCTGGACGACGCGCCCTTCTTCCTCTTCACCGGACAGCGCTCGATCCAGCCGCCCGGTCCGGTGCTGCAGGGGTGGCTGACCGAGCTCGACGGCATCACGGAGGTCGGCGGCGTCACCAACTTCACCTTCCATCCGCAGATCATCGGGCGACCCTCGCGCTTCGCGTGCCTGCGCGAGCTGGTGGACCACGCGCGGCGCACGCCCAAGCTCTGGCTCGCGCGCCTCGATCAGATCGCCGCCCACGCCCGCACGGAGCTCGGCTGATGCCGCTGCTGCGCGGTAACCTCCACGCCCACACGACCTTCTCGGACGGCGTCCGCTCGCCCCAGGCGCTGGTCGACGAGTACGAGTCGCGCGGCTACGACTTCCTCGCGATCACCGATCACGAGGACCACGCGAACTGGATCGAGCCGAGCTACCGCAACACCCTGGCGCGCGTCCGCACGAACCTGCTCCTCTTCCAGGGCATCGAGGTGAACTTCGACCCGATCGGCGCGCAGCACGTCGGCAAGGTGATCGGCGACCGCGAGACGCTGTGGGTCCTGAACCACCCGGCCCGCTACAAGCTGAGCGTGGCCGAGACGATCGAGCGGGTCGAGATGATCCGCGCGGCCGGCTGGCCGCTGGCGGCGATCGAGGTCACCGACACCGGCCACTACCGGCCGGTCTACGACACTGAGGCGATCCCGCTGGTGAAGATCGCCACCGACGACGCGCACCGCCCGCCGCACTTTGGCCGGGCCTGGATCGAGGTGGACGCGCCGCGCGACCGCGACGCGATCATCCGCGCGATCCACGCCGGCGACGTCCAGATCCGCTTCAGCGACCGCTGACGCCCACCTCGGCCTGACGCCGGGCCTGGATCGTGTGCGCGATCAGGCCCGAGTGCCGCGTCACGATCGTGTGGTGGTTGCCGGGGACATGGATGACCTCCACCTGTTCGACCAGCGGGCCCCAGCCGAGCGTCGGCTCGCCCGTCCGCCGCCCCGTCTCCTCGTCGGGCCAGAACGCCAGCACCCGCCCCGGAAAGGCCCGCGGCACGTAGGCCATGACCGCGGCGAAGTACCGCGCGTATGTCTGCTCGCTCACCAGTCCGTCGGCGATCCGCGCGGCGCCCATCTCGGCCGGGACCGGAGGGCGCTTGCGGGGCGGGCGGCCGCCCAGGCGCCCGACGACCTCGGCCACCAGCGTGACCGCGCTCGCCAGGGCGAGCTGCAGCTTCGCGCGCGAGCCCGACGCAGCGAAGCGATCGCCCAGGTAGCGCAGCCGTCCGAAGTAGTCGGCGGCCTCGTTCTCGTGGAGGCCCAGCCGGCCCGCGACGCGATCCAGCAGCGGGCGGAACCGGGCGAGGCGGGTGTCGGCGGCGGCCGCGATCAACACGACGGGCTCGACCCGCTCGCCGGCCACGGCGAGCGCGCGGGCGACCTCGTAGGCCGTGAGGCCGCCGTTGCAGTAGCCGCCGATGAAGTATGGGCCGTGCGGCTGGATGGCGCGGATCTGCGCCAGGTGCTCGGCGGCCATCGCCTCGATCGTGACGGGGACGGCGCGATGATCGAGTCCGAGCGGATGGATCGCGAAGACCGGCTGCTCGGGACCGAGCTGGCGGGCCAGCTCCCGGCAGTAGAAGCCACCGCCGTTGAGGTCGCCGTGGAAGAAGAAGAACGGCTGGCGCGGGCCCTCGGCCTGCAGCCTCAGCACGGGCACCGCGAACGAGTCCAGCTCGCGACGGATCAGCACACGGGCCAGCTCCTCCACGGTCGCGCCGGCGTGGAGCGCGCTCAGCGGCAGTCGCTGGCCGAAGAGGCGCTCGACCTGCTGCACGAGCCGCACGGCGGCCAGCGAGTGGCCTCCCAGCGCGAAGAAGTCGTCCTTCACCCCGACCGGATGCACGTCGAGGATGTCCTCGAAGAGGGCCGCGAGCTGCGCCTCTAGCGGGTCCCGCGGCGGCAACCGTCGCGCGTCGGGCGCCGGGCCGGCGGCCGACGCGACGCGCGCGACCAGCGCCGCGCGATCGAGCTTGCCGCTCGGCGTCCGCGGCACCGCCGGGATCGCCACGACGTACGCGGGAATCATGAAGGCCGGGACACGCTCGCCGAGGAACGCCTGCAGCGCCGCCGCGTCGGGTGCCGACGTGCGGGGCACGATGCAGGCGACCAGCTCGCGATCGCCGGACCCCCGCTCACGGCTCACGACGACCGCCTCGCGCACGGCGGGATGGGCGGCGAGCACCGCCTCGATCTCGCCGGGCTCGATGCGGAAGCCCCGGATCTTCACCTGGCGGTCGGTGCGCCCGAGGAAGTCCAGCACCCCGTCGGCCCGCCATCGGACGAGGTCGCCGGTGCGATAAAGCCTCGCGCCCGGGCTCGGGTCGAAGGGGTGAGGGACGAAGCACTCGGCCGTCAGCTCCGGATGGTTCACGTAGCCACGCGCAAGCCCCGGCCCGCCGAGGTGGAGCTCGCCGCCGACGCCGATCGGCGCCAGTCGCCCGTGGCGGTCGAGCACGTACGCCTCGGTGTTGGCGATGGGGTGTCCGATCGGGACCGTCATGGCCGCCGGATCCGGCGCCCTCGGGATCCGGTAACAGCAGGCGAAGGTCGTGCACTCGGTGGGGCCGTACCCGTTCACGAGGCTGACGCCGGGCAGCTGCTCGTACGCCCGCCGGACGTGGGCCGGCGACAGCGCCTCGCCCCCGGTGAGTACCTCGTCGACGCCAGCCAGCGTCTGGGGGGCCTCGTCGATCACGGTGTTGAAGAGCGAGGCGGTGAGCCAGACGGTTGTCACGCGGTGACGCCGGATCAGCGCGTCCAGGACGGCCGGGGTCGGCACGGCCGCGGGCACGATCACGCAGCGGCCGCCGTGCAGCAGCGCGCCCCACAGCTCGAGGGTCGAGGCGTCGAACGAGACCGGCGAGGCGAGCAACAGCGTGCGGGTCGCGTCGAGCCTCGCGTAGTGCTGGCCGAAGACCAGACGGAGGACGGCCCGGTGCGGTACCGCGACGCCCTTGGGCGAGCCAGTCGAGCCCGAGGTGAACATGACGTAGGCGAGGTCGTCGGGGCCGACGGCACAGCGCGGCGCGGGATCGGCCGCCGGCGGGGCGTCGTCGGCCGGCGCGTCGAGCAGCAGCGTGTGCGTCGCGGGCAGGCCGAGCCGCTCGCGCAGATCGGTGTGGGTCAGCACGATCGAGGCGCCGGCGTCGCGCAGCATGAACCGCAGGCGCTCGAGCGGATACGTCGGGTCGAGCGGGACGTAGGCGCCGCCGGCCTTGAGGGTGGCGAGCAGCGCGACGACCAAGTCGACGGAGCGCAGGAGACAGACGCCGACGGGGACGTCGGGACCGACGCCGAGCGCCCGCAGCCGTGCGGCGAGCCGGTCGGCCCGGCGATCGAGGGCGCCGTAGGTCAGCTCCTCCTCGTCGCAGAGCAGCGCCACTGCGTCCGGCGTCCGCGCCGCCACCGCCTCGAACGTCCCCTGGATCGTCGTCCCCTCGGGGTAGGGCGCGCGCGCCACGCTCCACTCGAGGAGCTGACGGCGCTCGGCCTCGTCCACGAGGGGCAGCGCCGAGAGCCGCTGGCGCGGGTCGGCGACGACCGCGTCCACCAGTGTGTGGAGGTGACGGACCATCCGGCTGATCGTCGCGCGCTCGAACAGATCCGTGCGGTACAGGAAGCGCCCGATCAGGCCCTCGGGCCGGTCGTCGAGCTCGAGATAGAGGTCGAACTTGGCGGTGGCCGTCTCGACGTCGAGCTGTGTCAGCTTCCACTCGGCCGGCAGCGTCGGCAGCGGCGGCTCCAGGGAGAACATCACCTGGAACAGCGGGTTCTGCGTGCGGTCGCGCTGCGGCGCCACCTCGTTGACGACGAGCTCGAACGGTACGTCGTCGTTCGCGAGGGCGTCGAGGACGACGTCGCGGACCCTGGCCAGGAGCTCCTGGAACGTCGGGTCGTCGGCGCAGTCGAGGCGCAGGGCCAGCGGGTTCAGGAAGTAGCCGAGCAGCGACTCGACCTCGGGCCGCTTGCGGCCGGCCGTCACGCTGCCGATCACGAGGTCGTCCTGCCCCGAGTGGCGATGCAGGAGCACCGCGAAGACGGCCAGCATCGTCATGTAGAGGCTGGCCCGCTCGCGCGCGCCGAGCGCCTTCAGGGCCGCCGTCGAGCCCTTCGACAGCGCCAGCTTCTCCATGGCGCCGCGGAACGACTGGCCAGGCGGGCGCGGGCGGTCGGCCGGCAGCTCGAGCACCGGCGCGTCGTGGAGCCGCTCCCGCCAGTAAGCGAGCTGACGCGTCCACGTCTCGCTCCCCGGCTGGGTCTCGCGCTGCCAGCGGGCGAAGTCGGGGTACTGGATGGGCGGCTCCGCGAGTGGTGAGGGACGGCCGGCGGCGAACGCCTCGTAGAGCGTGGCCAGCTCGGGGAGGAACACGCGATAGAGGGCGACGCCGTCGAAGATGATGTGGTGCAGCGTGAGAAACAGCCGGTGCTCGACCTCGTCCAGCCGGACGAGCGTGGCGCGGACCAGCGGCCCCCGCTCGAGGTCGAACGGACGCAGCGCCTCCTCGGTGGCGATGCGGAGCGCCTCCTCCTCGCGCGCCGCCGGCGGCAGCGGTCGGAGGTCCACGACGGGGACCGTGACCGGCGCCGGCGGATGGATCACCTGCTGGACCCGGCCTTCCACGACGCTGAACGTCGTGCGCCACGCCTCGTGACGGCGGAGGATCTCCGTCAGGCTCTGCTCGAGGGCGCGAACGTCGAGGCAGCCCGCGCGGTGGATCGTGACGGGCTCGCTGTAGACCGGCGCGTCCGGGTCGAGATGGGCGTGCAGCCAGAGCTGCTGCTGCGGGAACGACACCGGCGCCGTGGGGCCGGCGTCGGGCCGCGCGACGATGCCGCCGGCGCCGAGGCGCTCGCGCCGCTGCCGCAGGTAGGCCTCGATCCGCTCCGGCGACACCGCCACCGCGGGGCTCCTCATCGTCCGTCGCCGGTCGGCGCGACGCGCGACGCGGCGCCGCCCCGCGCGCATCGCCGCGGCCGCACGGGACCGGGTTGGCCACGCGAGAGGCCGCGGCGACCGCGCGTCATGCGGCGGGCGTGCCGCCTGGGCTCGGCCTGAAGGCGACCGGGAGCGCGGTGAGGCCGCGCAGGCCGAGGTTCGTGCGCCAGACGAGCGGCTGCGGTTCGAGCCGGAGATCGGTCAGCCGCCGCAAGAGCGTCGACAGGACGATCTGACCCTCGAGACGGGCCAGGGGCGCGCCGAAGCAGAAGTGCGCGGCCCAGCCGAAGGCGAGGTGACGGTTGTCCGGCCGCGCGAGGTCCAGGCGGTCGGGGTCGGGGAAGCGTTCCGGATCCCGGTTGCCGGCGGCCATCACCGCGATGACCGCCTGACGCTTCCGGATGAGCTTGTCCCCGAGCACGGTGTCCTCGGGCGCCAGCCGGGCGGTGTGCTGGCTCGGGCTCTCGTAGCGCAGCAGCTCCTCGACCGCGGAGGTGATCAGGCCGGGCTCCCGGCGGAGCCGCTCGAGCTGGTCGGGGTGGCGGAGGAGCGTGAGGACGCCGTTGCCGATGAGGTTCGTGGTCGTCTCCTGCCCGCCGACCATCGTCACGATGCAGTTGGCGATGACCTCGTCCTCGGTGAAGCGGTCGCCGTCGACCTCTGCCCGCAGCAGCGCCCCCACCAGCCCGTCGCGCGGATGCGCCTGCTGCTCACGGATCGCGGCGCGGAAGTAGTCGATCATGTCCTCGGTGCTGCGCAGGACGCCGGCCGCCCGGTCGGGGTTGTGCTGGAAGTTGCCCAGCATCTCGGCGAAGTCGGCCGACCACGCCTTGAGCCGCGGATGATCCGCGGTCGGCACGCCGAGCATCTCGGCGGTGACGATGGCCGGCAGCGGCGCCGCGACGTCCTCCATGACCTCGAGCCGCCCCCGCTCGACGACGCCGTCGAGCAGGGAGTCCGTGATCTCCTGGATGTGCTGGCGCAGCCGCTCGACCCGTCGGGGCGTGAACGCCTGCGAGGCCAGGCCGCGAATCCGCGTGTGGGCCGGGGCGTCGAGGAACAGCATCTGCCGCACCATCACGGCCGCGATCGGCGTCAGCGATTCTAGCCCGATCGCCGCGAGCTGCTCGGGCGTCGGCGTCCGCGCAGCCGAGAAGCGGTGCAGCACCGTGACCACGTCGGCGTAGCGCGTCACCACCCACGCGTGCAGGAACGGATCCCAGTGCACGGGGCTCTCCGTCCGCAGTCGGTGATAGAGCGGGTAGGGATCGGCCAGCACCTCGGGATCGAGCAGGTGATACAGGCTCAGCGGCGCCGTGACCGTCGCGCTCACGCGGCCTCCACGCCGGAGAGCAAGGCCTGCTCGATCTCGGCGGCGAGGTCGGCCACCGTGGGATGGTCGAAGATCGTCCGCAGCGGGACGTCGACGCCGAAGGCATCGCGTAGCCGCGCGATGAGCTGGGTCCCGAGCAGGGAGTGGCCCCCGAGCAGGAAGAAGTTGTCGGAGACGCCGATGCGCGTCACGCCGAGCAGGCCCGCGACCAGCGGCGCCAGCTGCTTCTCGACGGCGGTGCGGGGCGCCACGAACTCGGGATCGCGCAGCGGCTCGACCGTCTCCGGCGCCGGCAGTCGTCCGCGGTCGATCTTCCCGCTGGCCGTGAGGGGTAGCGCGTCGAGGGGAACGAAGACGGCCGGCACCATGTAGTCGGGCAGGCGCGCCTGCAGCGTCGTCCGCAGGGCCGCCGGCGTCAGGGTGAGGCCGGGCTCGGCCACGACGTAGGCGACGAGGCGTGGCTCGCCGTCGGGGCCGGTCGGCGCGGTGACCGCGGCCGCCTCGACGCCCGGGTGCGCGTGCAGGGTCGCGACGATCTCGTCGGGCTCGATCCGGTGGCCGCGCACCTTGACCTGCTCGTCCAGCCGTCCCAGGAAGGCCAGGCTCCCGTCGGGCTGCCAGCGGACCCGATCGCCGGTGCGATAGAGCCGCGCCCCGGTCGGCCCGAACGGGTCGGGGACGAAGCGCTCCGCCGTCAGCTCGGGCAAGTTCCGGTAACCCCGGGCGACGCCGGCGCCCCCGACGTGGAGCTCGCCCTCCTGGCCGGGACGCAGGAGCCGGCCCCGCTCGTCGAGGACGTACGCCCGCACGTTGGCGATCGGCCAGCCGATGGAGGGCAGGCCGTCGGCGAGCGGATCGGGCGGCACGAGGCCCGACGTCGCCACCACCGTGCACTCGGTCGGGCCGTAGTTGTTCACGAGCCTGAACGGCAGGCCGAGCGGCGGCCGATGATGCAGCGTGTCGGCGCCGGTCAGTAGTGTCCGCAGCCGCGTGGTGGCGGGCCAGGGCAGGGTCAGCATCCGCTCGGCCAGCGGCGTCGCCACGAAGGCCAGCGTGATCTCTCGCGTGACGAGCCAGTCCCGGAGCGCCTCGGCGTCCACGCGCGTGAGGGCGGGGACCACGTGCAGGCTGGCGCCGGCGGCCAGATAGGGCCACATCTCCCAGACGGACGCGTCGAATCCCGGGCTCGCGAGCAGCGGTGCGCGGTCGACCGCCGTCACCACGAACTCGGCGTGATGCCAACGCACGAGGTTCAGGAGCCCGGCGTGGGTGATCTCCACGCCCTTGGGCCGTCCCGTCGAGCCGGAGGTGTAGATCACGTAGGCGAGATCCGACGGCTCGGTGCGGAGGTCGGGCGCGGTGGCCGCCTGGCCCGTCAGCTCGGCCGCGTCGCCGTCCAGCGTCACGGTGGCCCACGTCCCGGCGGGGAGCGCCCCACCGTGGACTCCGGTGGTGACGACCACGCTCGGCGCCGCGTCCTCGAGCATGGTGGCCAGTCGCTCGGCGGGCGTCGAGGGATCGAACGGCGCGTAGGCGGCGCCCGCGCGGAGCGCGGCGAGCGCGGCGACGACGAGGTCGGCCGAGCGCGCCAGCACGAGCGCGACGATCCGCTCGCGACCGGCCCCGAGCGCGCGAAGGTGGTGTGCCAGGCGGTTCGCCTGCGCATCGAGCGCGCCGTAGGTGAGGTCCGCTCCGTCTTCCACCACCGCGCAAGACGCGGGTGCGGCGACCGCTCGTTCTGCGATCAGCTCGGTGATGGAGCGGGGGACGGACTCATCGGGCACGGGGGACCTCCTCGGCGGGCCAGGTCGGTTGGCACATGCGCACAACGTCGGGCGGTGCAAGGGGGGTGCCGACGAGCGGACGCCGTGGCGGCAGGCGCGCCCGTGCTGTCGCCGCGCCGTTCCTCAACGTGGGTATGAACGTGCAGGGCGGGGGGTAAGCGAGTTCTCAGGCTCCGGACGCCTGTGATAGCCTTGCGCGCGATGGAACGCACGATACGAATCGGCCACAGTCCGGATCCCGACGACGCGTTCATGTTCTATGCGCTCACCGCGGGCAAGGTGAGCATTCCCGGCATCCGCATCGAGCACGTCTTGGAGGACATCGAGACCCTCAACCGGCGGGCGCGAACGGGCGAGCTCGACGTCACCGCGGTCTCGTTCGCGACCTACATCCTCGTGGCCGAGCAGTACCGGATGATGGATCCGGGGGCCTCGATGGGCAAGGGCTACGGCCCGATCCTGGTCGCCCGACGGCCAATTCCGCCCGCCGAGATCGAGCAGCACGTCGTCGCGATCCCCGGCAAGCACACCACCGCGGCGCTGCTGCTGCGCATCTTCGTCGGCGATCCGCCGCAGATCGAGGTGGCGTTCGACAAGATCCCCCAGGCCGTGCTCGAGGGGCAGGCCGACCTCGGCCTGCTGATCCACGAGGGGCAGATCACGCACCAGCAGATGGGGCTGACGAAGGTCCTCGACCTCGGGGAGGCCTGGCAGCGTGAGTCGGCGCTCCCCCTGCCGCTCGGGGTCAACGTCATGCGGCGCGACCTGGGTGAGCCGGTGCACCGGGCCCTGTCCCAGGCGCTGCGCGACTCCATCGCCTGGGCCCACGCCAACGTCGACGAGGCGCTGGAGTACGCGATGCGCTACGGCCGCGGGATCGACAAGGAAACCTGCCGGCGCTTCGTCCTCATGTACGTGAACGACTTCACGCTCGCCCTTGGCGTCGACGGGCGCGCGGCGGTCGAGCGGCTCTTCACCCTCGCCCACCGCAAGAATCTGATCGCCGGCGTCCCCCTCATCGATCCCGTCTAGCGGCGGCGGGCGAGCGGGGCCGGGGTGGCTCGGGCCGGCCCGGATCTCCTGGCTGCGCGCATGGCTCGCCGGTCGCCGCTGCTCGTTCGGTGTGGGGGCTCGCTGCGACCTCCCATCCCCCAGTGGGGGCAGCGCGCGAGCATTCGTCCGTCGGCGGCGGGCTCGCCCCCACGCCGAACGAGCGCGGCGACGACGGCTCGCCATGCAAGCGCAGCCAGGAGATCCGGGCCGGCCCGAGCCACCCCGGCCCCGCTCGCCCGGAGCGCGTGGTGAGCGTCGTCGCAGCGAGCCACGCCGAAACATCAGTGACCACCAGCGAGCCATGCGGAAGGCCCCGAGGCATCGGCTCGCCGAGCCGTCCCCGACGCCTGCCGTCTGGACGGCCGGCTAGTATCGCTGCAGGATCTCGTACTCGGTGGTGCGTTGGGCGGGGGTGAAGCCGGCTTCGCGGATGAGGGTGACGATCTCGTCGACGGTGATCGTGTTCACGTAGTCGGCGGCCTTGTGGACGTTCTCCTCGAAGAGCGTGCCGCCCCAATCGTCGGCGCCGAAGTGGAGGGCGACCTGGCCGGCCTGCTTGCCCTCGGAGAACCACGAGGCCTGCACGTGAGGGAAGTTGTCCAGGTAGAGGCGGGAGACCGCCAGCATCCGTAGATAAGCGTTCGGGCCCTTGTAGTGCTTGATCCACTTCTCGAGCAGCGTGTTGCCGGGCTTGAAGGACCACGGCACGAACGCGGTGAAGCCGCCGTGCTCGTCCTGGAGGGTCCGGATCGCGTCGAGGTGATCCAGGAGGTCGTCGGTCTGGTCGACGTGCCCGTACATCATGGTGGCCGTCGACTTGAAGCCGCGCGCGTGGGCGGCGCGGTGCACCGACAGCCACGCCTCGGGTCCACCCTTCTTCGGCTCGATCCGCTTGCGTACCCGCTCGGACAGCACCTCGGCCCCGCCGCCGGGAATGGTGCGCTGCCCGGCCTCCCACAGCTGGTCGAGCACGTCCTCGAACGCGAGGGAGGCCACGTCGGCCATGGTGCGGATCTCGGAGGCGGTGAAGAAGTGCGGCGTGATCTGCGGGAAGCGGCGGCGCGTCTCGCGCACGAGTGTCAGGTAGTAGTCGAGGGGCAGGGCTGGGTTGTGACCGCCCTGCAGGAGGACCGTGGTGGCGCCCTTGGAGGCGGCGAACTCGATCTTGGCCAGCACCTCGTCGACCGTCAGCGTCCACGCCTCCTTGTCGCCGGGCTTGCGGTAGAAGGCGCAGAACTGGCAGTCGGTGATGCAGACATTCGTGTAGTTCGGGTTGGTGTCGATCACGAACGTGACGACGCGCTCGGGGAAGCGGGCGAAGCGCGCCGCGTTGGCGAGCGCGCCCACCTCGAGCAGCGGCGCCTCGGTCAGCAGCCAGCGTCCGTCCTCGCGATCGAGCCGCTTGCCGCTGAGAGCCTTGTCGCGGACGTCATCCAGCCGCTGGTCGAGGAGCGGCCCGGCTCCGCCGGGACGCTCCGAGCGCTGGGGGGTATGGGGGGCCATATCGGGGCCCCCCATCTAATAAACCCGCACGATGTTGTAGAGCGCGTCGCGCTCCACCGGGATCTTGCCGGCGTCACGGATCATCCGGAAGAGCTGCTCGCGGGCGAGGCCGGCCGGGGTCTCGGCCCCCGAGAGGTGCTGGATGCGCTCGTCCTCCAGCGTGCCGTTGACGTCGTCGGCACCGAAGTGCAGCGCGATCGACGCCGTTTGCTCGCCGAGCGTCACCCAGTACGCCTCGACGTGGGGGAAGTTGTCGAGGAGCAGGCGCGCGGCGGCGATCGTTCGCAGGCTGTCGGCCGGCGGCGTCTGCCGCGGCACCAGCTTCGTGGTGGCCGTCTGGTAGGCGAGGGGGACGAACGTCAGGAAGCCGCCCGTCGCGTCCTGCTGGGCGCGCAGGCGGAGCATATGGTCGACGCGCTCGGCGAGCGTCTCGACGTGGCCGTACAGCATCGTCGCGTTCGTCTTGAGGCCGAGCTCGTGGGCGATGCCGTGGATCTCGCACCAGCGGTCGGGGTCGGCCTTGCCCGTGTACTTGAGCAGCTTGGCCAGCCGCGGCGAGAAGATCTCGGCGCCGCCCCCGGGCATCGACTGCAGGCCGGCCGCCTTCAGCCGGGTCAGCGCCTCGCGCGGCTCGAGCTTCCAGCGCCGCCAGAAGTAGTCGATCTCGGCCGCCGTGAAGGCCTTGATCTGCACCTCCGGCCGGGCCGCGCGGATGGCGGCGATCATGCGCTCGTAGTACTCGAACGGCCAGTCGGGGTGGTGGCCGCCGACGATGTGCACCTCGCGCATGTCGTCCTTCACCATGCCGACCATGTCCTCGATGGTGTGCTCGTAGGCGCCGGCCTCGCCCCGCTTGCGGGCGAAGCCGCAGAAGGAGCACGAGAGCACGCAGAGGTTCGTCGGCGTGATGTGGCGGTTGATGACGAAGTAGACGTGGTCGCCCTCGCGCGCCGACTTGACGTGATCGGCGAGGCGGCCGACCCCGAGCAGGTCGTCGGTCTCGAGGAGCGTCAGGCCGTCGGTCCGATCGAGCCGTTCTCCGGCGCGGGCCTTCTCCCAGATCGGTTCGAGCCGGGCATCACTGAAGCGCACGAGCTGGTCCTCCCTGTCGTCGGTACGGGCGATCCACCGACCGCTCGGCTCGATGCTAGCGACGAGCGTAACCCGCTGTCAAGAAACGCCTTTTGAGGAGCGCGGCCCGAGCGCCGTGTTATTCTGAGATCGTCCTCGGTGCCGGGACGTTGACCGTTGTGATGCGCGCCGACTGATGATCCAGGAGTTCGTCTGACCTTCATCTCCCCGGTCGAGCGTAAGCCGATGGCCGCCTGGCTCATCACCAGTATCCGCCCTTCACAACGTCTTCCTGGGCGGCTTCATCGCGGTCTTCACGGGCGGGGCGATCGAGTGAGAGTGAAGCATCGCCACGCCGGTTTGAGCATCAGGGCCGATCAAGTGAGCGTGCTATTCTGGGCGTCCCGATGAGCGGCCCGGCGCGCCGGTGGTTCGAGGAGATCGAGGTCGGCGAGACCTACGAGTCTCCCGGGCGCACGGTGACCGAGGCCGACATCGTCATCTTCGCGGGCCTCTCGGGCGACTACAACATCCTGCACACCGACGCCGAGTACATGAAGTCCTCGATCTTCGGCGAGCGCATCGCCCACGGCCTGCTCGGCCTGGCGATCCAGTCCGGGCTCTTCACGCGTACCGGCGTGCCCTACGCGACCTTGGGGGTCGGGACCCTGCGCTGGAAGTTCAAGGGGCCGATCAAGATCGGCGACACGATCCGCGTCCGCGCCCGGGTCACCGCCAAGAAGGAGACGGACGCGCGCGACCGCGGCCTCGTCACCGTCGAGCGCCAGGTCCTCAACCAGCGCGACGAGGTCGTGCAGGAGGGCGAGACGGACCTCCTCGTGGAGCGCCGGCCGGCCGGCTGAGCCCATGGTGGGGCCGGTCCGCTTCTACTTCGAGGACGTGGTGCTCCACGGCGTCCTCGACACGCCGGCGATGACGATCACCGAGACCCACGTCGGCCTCTACGCGGGGCTCAGCCAGGACGTGCCCCCCGAGCCGGGCCTGGTGCCGGAGCTGCTCCCCCTCTGCCTCACGCCCGGCCTCGGCTGGCGCGTAAATCAGCCGCCGCTCGCCGTGATGGCGTTCATGGGCTTCGAGTGGGAGGTGCTGCACCCGGTGCGGGTGGGCGACACCATCCACAGCCGCTCGCGGACCGCCGTGAAGCGCTCGATGCGCGAGGGGGGCGTCATCGTCGAGGAGCGCCAGGTCATCAACCAGCGCGGCGAGGTCGTCCAGAAGGGCCGCTTCACGTTCCTGGTCGCCAAGCGACCGTCCTGACAGCTTGGCCAGCTTGACAAGGTAGGAAGGAGTCGGTAGAAAGGGCGCACTTTTCCTGCTCGCTCACTCTCGACCTTCGACGGGAGGATCCTATGAGCGCTCGGGTCAGTCGCCGTCACTTCCTCACCTCAACCGCGGTCGTCGCCGGCTCGCTCGCCCTGGACCGAGCGCCCAGCTTCGCGCAGAAGCGTGAGCTGACCTTCCTGTCCTGGAACCACTTCGTGCCCGCCGCAGACGACGAGCTCCGCAAGCAGGCGGAGGCCTTCGGCAAGCAGGCGGGCGCCACGGTGCGGGTGGACACCATCGCCCACCTGCAGCTGCCCGCCAAGCGCGCGGCGGAGGCCCAGTCGCAATCGGGCCACGACCTCCTCCTCACCGGCGGCGCCGATCCGTACCTGTTCGAGAATCAGCTGGCCGACGTCGGTGACCTCGTCGACGAGCTCGGCAAGAAGCAGGGTGGGTGGTACCCGTTCGCGGCGGAGTCCTGCCAGACGAAGTCCGGCTGGAAGGCCGTGCCCTGGTTCTGGATCTCGTTCCCGGCCACCTACAACATGGCGCACTTCAAGAAGGCCGGGCTCGAATACCCCAAGACGTGGGCCGAGCTGCTCAGCCACGGCAAGATCCTCAAGAAGCAGGGCAACCCGGTCGGGATCGCGCTCAGCCACTGCGCCGACGCCAACACCACGTACTGGTCGGTGGCCTGGTGCCACGGCGCGAAGGTGCTGGAGGCCGACGGCAAGACCCCGGCGCTCGTCTCCGACAAGACCGCCCAGGTCATCGAGTGGTACAAGGAGCTCTACCGCGACGCCATGGAGCCCGAGGTGCTGTCGTGGGACGACGCCTCGAACAATCGCGGCATCCTGTCGGGCAAGCTCTCCTGGATCCACAACCCGATCAGCCCCTACAACGCCGCCCTCAAGGAGAAGATGCCGATCGCCGACGACATCAATCATCATCCGAGCCCGGCCGGCCCCGCCGGCACGCACTCGGCGCCGCCGATCAACATGGTCAGCATCTGGAAGTTCTCCAAGAACATCCCGCTGGCCAAGGACTTCCTGAAGTTCCTCTTCCAGAAGGAGAACTACGACGCCTGGATCGTGGCGTCGAACGCGTTCAACCATCCGCCCCTGCGGCATCTCGCCGACCACCCCATCTGGGCCCGCAATCCGAAGTTCGCGATGCTGCCCAAGGAGGCGGAGTACGCCCACCCCCGCGGTTGGCCGGCCAAGCCCAACGACGCCGTCGCCCGGGTGGAGGTCAACTACATCCTGCCCGACATGGTGGCCAAGGCCGTGAACGGCATGCCGACCAAGCGCGCCATGGAGTGGGGTCAGGAGCAGACGGCGTTGGCGGTGAAGGGTCAGCTCAAGGCGAGCGGCTAGCCATGGCCATCGGATCGCGCGCGCTGGAAGTCGCAGGCGCCCGCGGCCTCGGGCGGTGGGCGCGGGCCCGCGAGTGGTGGGAGCAGGAGCACGTCTTCGGCTACGGCCTCATCCTGCCGGCCTTCGTGCTGATCGCCTGTCTCGTCGCCTATCCGTTCGGGATGGCGATCTACTTCAGCCTCTCGGACTACTGGGTGGGCTCGCCCGGCAGCTTCGTGGGGATCGGGAACTTCCGCGAGATCCTCGGCAACGAGGTCTTCCGGCAGACCGTGTGGAACTCGTTCGTCTTCACCGCCATCGCCCTCACGGCCAAGGCGGTGCTGGGCGTGTGGCTGGCGCTGCTGCTGGCCCGCAACCTGAAGGGCAAGCGCCTGCTCCGCGGCGCGGTCCTGCTGCCGTGGGTCATCCCCACCGCGCTGTCCACGCTCGGGTGGTGGTGGATGTTCGACTCGCTGTACAGCGTCGTGAACTGGACGGCGATCCGGCTGGGGCTGATGACGCCGCCGGGTCCGAACTGGCTCGGGATGTCGACGTACGCGATGGCCGCCGTCATCACGGTGAACGTGTGGCGCGGCCTGCCGTTCTTCGCGATCACCGTCCTGGCCGGGCTGGTGTCGATCCCGCGCGAGTTCTACGAGGCGGCCGAGGTCGACGGGGCCTCGGCCTTCGCGCGGTTCCGGTACGTGACGCTGCCGCTGCTCAAGCCCGTGTTGGCCGTCGTCATCCTCTTCTCCACGATCTTCACCTTCAACGACTTCAACATCGTGTACGTGCTGACGCGGGGCGGGCCCGTGAACACCACGCACCTGTTCGCGACGCTCGCGTACCAGGTCGGGCTGCAGGGCGGGAACCTCGGGCAGGGGGCCGCCATCTCCCTCTTCATGCTGCCGATGCTCGGCCTCGTGGTCTTCTTCCAACTCCGCTACATCAGGAGGGAGTGACGATGATCACGGGAGTCCGCAGCCGGGGCACCCGGCTCCGCTCGACCGCCTTCGCCTACGGGAACCTTCTCCCGTTCGTCTTCTTCGCGCTGTTCCCCTTCTATTTCATGGTCATCACCTCGTTCAAGTCCAACGCGGAGCTCTACAGCCTCAAGTCGGTGCCGCTCTGGATCCAGAACGGGGCGATCGTGGAGCACTACCGCTACCTGTTCGGCCGCACCGAGTTCCTCACCTGGATCCAGAACAGCCTGATCATCAGCGTGACGGCGACGGCCATCTCGCTGGTGATCTCGGTGCTGGCCGGCTACAGCCTCGCCCGCCTGCGCTTCCGCGGCGTCGGGTCGTTCGGGACCGCCGTCTTCATCACCTACCTGGTGCCGCCGACCCTGCTCTTCCTGCCGCTCTCGCAGGTCGTGGTCTGGCTCGGCATCGCCGACACCATCTGGGCCCTGATCGTCACCTACCCGACCTTCCTGGTCCCATTCTCGACGTGGCTGCTCATGGGCTACTTCCGCACGATTCCCCGCGAGATCGAGGAGTGCGCGCTCGTCGACGGGGCCAGCCGGATGCAGACGCTGCTGCGCATCGCGCTGCCGATGGCCATCCCCGGCATCGTGTGCGTCATCCTGTTCGGCTTCACGCTGACCTGGAACGAGTTCATCTACGCGCTGACGTTCGTCTCCCAGACCACCAACAAGACCGCGATCGTCGGGGTGACCGCCGACCTGATCCGGGGCGACATCTACTACTGGGGCTCGCTGATGGCGGGGGCGGTGCTGGCCTCGGTCCCGGTGGTCGCCTGCTACGTGTTCTTCCTGGACTACTACGTGTCGGGCCTCACCGCCGGGGCCGTCAAGGGCTGAGCGACGTGTCTCGCACCCGAGAGGAGGATCGCATGCGACGGACGACCCGACGGGAGTTCCTGTCCGCGGCGACCGCAACCGGCGCCGTCCTCGTGCTGGACCGGGCGCCCGCGCTCGCGCAGAAACGGGAGCTGACGTTCCTGAGCGTGAATCACTTCGTGCCGGCGTCCGACGACGAGTTGCGCCGGCAGGCCGACGTGTTCGGCAAGCAGGCGGGGGTCACCGTCCGGGTTGACACGATCGCCGGCCTGCAGCTGCCGGCGAAGCGTGCGGCCGAGGCGCAGGCGCAGACCGGGCACGATCTCGTCTTCCTGAGCCATGCTGACCCATACCTCTTCGAGAACAATCTCGTCGACCTGGGGCCGGTGGTCGACACGCTCGGCAAGCAGTACGGCGGCTGGTATCCCTTCGCCGCCGAGTGCGCCCAGACCAACACGGGCTGGAAGGCGGTGCCCTGGTTCTGGGTGTCGTTCCCGGCGACCTACAACATGGCCCACTTCCGGAAGGCCGGACTGGAGCCGCCGAAGACCTGGGACGAGCTGTTGAAGCACGGTCGGGTCCTCAAGAAGCAGGGCAATCCCATCGGCATCGCGATCAGCCACACCGGCGACGCCAACACCACGTTCTGGGCGGTCCTCTGGGGCTTCGGCGGCAGGGTGCTGGAGGCGGACGGCAAGACGCCGGCGATCGTCTCCGACAACACCGCGCGGGCCATCGAGTGGTACAAGGAGGCCTACCGGGACGCGATGGAGCCCGAGGTCCTCTCCTGGGACGACGCCTCCAACAACCGCGGCATCCTGTCGGGCAAGCTGTCCTGGATCCACAACCCGATCAGCCCCTACAACACCGCGCTCAAGGAGAAGATGCCGATCGCCGACGACATCAACCACCACGCCACCCCGGCCGGGCCCGCCGGCAGCCACAACTCGCCGGGGATCAACGCGATCGGGATCTGGAAATTCTCCAAGCAGACCGACCTCGCCAAGGAGTTCATCCAGTTCCTCTTCCGGAAGGAGAACTTCGACAACTTCATCGTCGCGGCCATGGGCTTCAACATGTCGCCCCTGAGGAGCCTGGCCGAGCATCCGATCTGGGCGAAGAACCCCAAGCTCGCGATGCTGCCCCGGGAAGCCGAGTCCGCGCACGCGCGCGGCTGGCCGTCCCGGCCGAACGACGCCGTGCGGCGGGTGGAGAACAACTACGTCCTGCCCGACATGGTGGCCAAGGCGCTCAGCGGCATGCCGACCAAGCGCGCGATGGACTGGGCGAACACGCAGGTGATCGAGGCGCTCAAGGGGCAGCTCAAGGCGTCGGGGTAGGCGCGGCCGGCCTCCGGTGGGCGTGCTAGACTCCCACCTCATCGGAGGACCGCCATGAACTTTCCGCTCGCGTCGTCCACGCCGTCGGCCTTGGGGTTCGCGCAGGAGCCGCTGGATCGGCTCGCGAAGATGATCGAGGGGCACATCCGCGACGGCCGGTATCCCGGCGCGCAGATCGCGCTGGCGCGGAGCGGGAAGCTCGCCCTGGTGAAGACCTTCGGGGATGCGGCGATCGAGCCGTCGCGGCTGCCGGCGGCGGACGACACGCTGTGGCTGCTCTACTCCAACACGAAGGTCATCACGGCGTGCGCGGTGTGGCTGCTGGTGGAGCGGGGGCTGCTGCGGTTCACCGATACCATCGCCGAGCACGTGCCCGGGTTCGAGGCGAACGGCAAGGGATCGATCACGCTCATCCAGCTCCTGACCCACCAGGGCGGGTTCCCCAACGCGGACGTGCCGCGGGAGGCCTGGGAAGACCACGAGCTGCTGCGGCGGGTGGTGTCCAACTTCACACTGGAGTTCACGCCGGGCACCCGCATGCACTACCACGGTCGCGCGGCCCACTGGACCGCCGCCGTGCTGGTGGAGGCGCTCACGAAGCAGGACTACCGGACCTTCATCCGCGAGAACATCGTCGAGCCGCTCGGCCTGGCCGGGGAGCTCTTCGTCGGGCTGCCCGAGGTGGAGGGCAAGCGGGCCGTCGACATGCACGAGCCCTCGGCCGACGGCGGGCGGATCGTCAAGCGCGCGGAGGAGAACAACGCGGCCTTCCGCAAGGCCGGGACGCCGGGCGGCGGCGGCTACGCCACCGCGCGTGCCATGGCGGCGTTCTACCAGATGCTGGCGGGCGGCGGCACCCTCAACGGCGTGCGGCTGCTGTCGCCGCGCATGGTGCAGTACGTGACGCGCAACTTCACCGGTGACATGGTCGACGCCTACATGGGCATGCCCATGCACCGCGGCCTGGGCCCGCACTCGCGCGGCACCACGCCGACCATCCGAGGGCTCGGCTCGCTCGCGTCGCCGCGCACCTTCGGTCACGGTGGCGTCGGCTCGTCGTACTGCTGGGCCGATCCCGACTCCGGCGTCTCGTTCGCGTACCTCACGAACGGGCGGCTGCCCGACCCCTGGCACAGCCAGCGGATGGACGTCGTCAGCAACTGCGTCCACAGCTCCATCAATCTGTAGGTGGGGAGCCCCGATATGGCCCCCCACACCCCCCATTGGTGGCTCGGAGCGCCCCGGCACGGCCGTGGCGCTCCTCGACGATCCGCGTGGTGGCGCGGAGTGCCCCGGGACATCCGTAGCACTCCTCGACAATCCGCTTAGGAGGCGTTCATGTCGTTCGACCCACGCCACAAGAGCCGGGTGCTGCTGGATGGTCCGGACCGGGCGGCCGCGCGCTCGTATTTCCGGGCGGTCGGCTTCACCGACGAGGACCTCGCGCGGCCGCTGGTGGGCATCGCCCACTGCTGGATCGAGCTGACGCCCTGCAACTCGAACCACCGCAAGCTCGCGCAGAAGGTGGCCGAGGGCATCCGGGCCAACGGCGGCACGCCGATCGAGTTCAACACGATCTCGGTGACCGACGGCATCGCCATGGGCACCGAGGGCATGAAGGCCTCGCTCATCAGCCGTGACTGGATCGCCGACTCGGTCGAGCTGGTCGCGCGCGGCCATCTCCTGGACGGCCTGGTGACGCTCTCCGGCTGCGACAAGACGATCCCGGCCATGGTGATGGCGATGGCCCGCCTGAACCTGCCGAGCGTCATGCTCTACGGCGGCTCGATCATGTACGGCGAGTACAAGGGCAAGCGGATGACCGTGCAGGACATCTTCGAGGCCATCGGCGCCCGCAACGCCGGTCGGATCGACGACAAGGAGCTGCACGCCGTCGAGTGTGCCGCGTGCCCGGGCGAGGGGGCCTGCGGCGGCCAGTTCACCGCGAACACGATGGCGACGGCCTTCGCCATGCTCGGCGTCTCCCCGATGGGGTTCAACGACGTGCCGGCGCCCGACCCGCACAAGGAAGAGATCGCCTACCAGACCGGCCGGCTCGCCATGGACGTCCTGCGCAAGGGCCTGACCCCGCGCCAGATCATCACCAAGAAGTCGCTCTACAACTCGATCGCCGGGGTCATGGCCACGGGCGGCTCCACCAACGCCGTGCTGCACCTGCTGGCCGTAGCCCGGGAGGCCGGGGTCAAGCTCACGATCGACGAGTTCGACCGGATCTCGCGCAAGACCCCGCTGCTGGCCGACATGAAGCCGTGGGGCACGTTCACCGCGCCCGAGATGTACGACGCGGGCGGCATGGCCGTCGTCGCGAAGCGCCTGCTGGACGCGGGGCTGCTGAACGAGGGCGAACCGACGGTGAGCGGCCGCACGATCGGGGAGGAGGCGCGGGCGGCCCGGGAGACCCCCGGCCAGAAAGTCATCCGCGCGCTCAGCGACCCGATCAAGGCCGAGGGCGGCCTCGTGATCCTGCGCGGCAACCTCTCGCCCGACGGCTGCGTGGCCAAGGTGTCCGGCCAGAAGAAGGACGTACACCGCGGGCCCGCGCGCGTCTTCGACCGCGAGGAGGACGCGTTCGCCGCGGTGAAGGCCGGCAAGATCAAGCCGAACGACGTCGTCGTGATCCGCTGGGAGGGGCCCAAGGGCGGGCCCGGCATGCGCGAGATGCTGCACGTGACGGGCGCGATCCAGGGGGCCGGCCTCGGCGAGACGGTCGCGCTGATGACCGACGGCCGCTTCTCGGGAGCGACCCACGGCTTCATGATCGGCCACGTGACCCCGGAGGCGGCCGACGGCGGCCCGATCGCCGCGCTCAAGACGGGCGACACGATCGTGATCGACATCAAGAAGCGACGGCTCGACGTCGAGCTCTCGGCGGCAGAGCTGAAGAAGCGGATGAAGGCCGTGAAGCGGCCCAAGCCCCGCTACACCAGCGGCGTCATGGTCAAGTACGCGCGCCTGGTGTCGAGCGCTTCCGATGGAGCGGTGACTTAATTTCGGAGGGGGCCTCGACGGCCCCCTCCGATGCCTCCCCCAGGAAAACGACGGCGCCGGCAAAGCCGGCGCTCGAACGTGGTGAGTCAGACGGATTCCGTCCCGATTGGCGTCAGCAGATCGTTCTGGGGCCTCCTGATGGCGGAGCCGCTCGCCGGGGCGAGTGTGCTCGACATCGGGACGGGGACCGGGCGGTTGGCGCTGGCGCTCGCGCCTCATTGTCGCTGGGTCGTCGGGATTGACCGGGATGCCGAGGCGATCGGGGAGGCGGTGCGGCGGGCCAAGGAGCGGGGCCTGGCCAACGCCGAGTTTGCCGTGCTCGACGCCGAGGGGCCCGAGGACTACGAGAACCTCGTGGGTGAGCGGCGGCGTCCCGATCTCATCGTCGCTCATCTCTGCGTGTCGGACCGGATCATCCAGAGCAGCGGCCGGTCGCTCGAGGCCGGCCACGCGCTGGCGTTCGTCGCGTTTCACGTCGATCAGTGGCGCGAGACCGGGCGGCGCTCGCGCTTCGCCTACGACGAGGACAGGGCGCGCCGCGTGCTGGCCGGCGCGGGCTTCGCCGTGGAGCATCTCGAGGTCGAGCAGGAGGTCCAGCGCTTCGACTCCGTCGAGGCCGCGCTGGCCGCGGCCATCGGGCTGCAGGAGCGGTGGAAGGCGGACGGACGCTGGTTCCACTACATGCGGTTCCTGGAGGAGGGTGGGCGCACCTTGACCCGCAGCCACCTCATCGTGAAGGCCCGCAAGACGTGACCCTCACCGCGCTCGCGCTGACCGAGGCGGTGAAGGCCCGCGCGCTCGAGGTCGGCTTCGACCGCGTGGCGGTGGGGCCGGCGGGGCCGGCCGAGCACGCCGATCGGTTCGAGGCCTGGCTCGAGGCGGGCTACGCCGGCGGGATGGACTACCTGTCGCGCACGCGCGTCGAGCGCGGGGATCCCGAGCGCCTGCTGCCGGGCTGCCGCTCGGTCGTCGCGGTCGCGCTGGCCTACGGGCCGCGCGAGGACGACCCGAGCTGGGCCGCCGTGTCGCGCTACGCGCGGGGCGGCGACTATCACGACCTGATGCGCCCCCGTCTCGCCGCGCTCGTCGATGTCCTGCGCGAGGCGGGTGGGTCGTCGATCAGCAGCCGGGCCGCCGTCGACACCAGTGCCGTGCTTGAGCGCGACCTCGCCGCCCGCGCCGGTCTCGGCTGGATCGGCAAGAACACGAACCTCATCGCGGTCGGGACCGGCTCGTACTTCTTCATCGGCACCGTGCTGACGACCGCCGCGCTGGTGGCGGATGGTCCCGCGGCCGACCATTGCGGCACCTGCACCGCGTGTCTCGACGCCTGTCCCACCGACGCCTTCATCGGTCCATGGGTGCTCGACGCACGTCGCTGCCTGGCGTATCTGACGATCGAGCACCGCGGCGACGTCCCCGACGAGTGGAAGCCGTCGATGGGCGACTGGCTCTTCGGCTGCGACGTGTGCCAGGAGGTCTGCCCGTGGAATCGCAAGGCGCCGCCCGCGCGCGAGTCGGCCCTGGCGCCGTCGGCGCCGCTGCCCTCGCTCACGGCGCTGCTCGAGATGGACGAGGCCGCCTTCCGCGCGCGCTTCCGGGGCAGCGCGATGAGCCGCGCCAAGCGCGCCGGGCTGGCCCGCAACGCGGCGCTGATGCTCGGTCACCGCGGCGACCCCGCGGCCGCTCCCGCGCTGCGCCGGGCGCTGGACGACCCCGACGCCGGCGTGCGTCGCGCGGCGGCGTGGTCGCTCGCACGCCTCGAGCTGTTAGGCCGTTTCTAGAAACTTCCTCCTGACGCGAACTTGCGACGTTCGTCGGTGGTATCGTCGTTGCACTCTTCTTTCGTGCCGTGCGCGCGGCGCGCGGCTCGAAAGGAGGCCAGCGGTGGCCGACAAGATCAGGGACAACGACAAGATCAAGGACAACAAGGACGCGGAAGAGAGCGGCCGTCCCGTGCAGCTGGATCGTGACCAGCCCAAGAAGCCGGGTCAGCACCAGGACAAGCCGCAGCACGACAAGGACATGGAGCACGGCCAGAAGCCGGGCCAGGAGCACGCTCCGAACCGGTAGTCACCGCCTCTGGGGCGACGGTCGGGCCGCCGGCCCCGTCGTGCGCTATCCTGAGCGCATGCGGGTCCGGCGGCTCGATCACTTCGGGGTGGACGTGGCTGACCTCGAGCGCGCCGAGCGGTTCTACACCGACGTGCTGGGGCTCCAGGTCGAGATGCGACTGCCCGACCAGGTCCTCCTCCGCTACGACGATGGGGCCTGCGCGCTGTTCCTCACGCCCGGCCGCACGCCGGGCTCGCTCGAGCAGGTCGCCCATCCGCTCGGCAAGAGCCACCACGCCTTCGAGGTCTCCTGGGACGACTACGTGACCGCGCGGGCGCTCTTCACCGAGCGCGGCATCCCGCACCACGCCCCCATCGACTGGGGCGATCACGAGTGCCTCTACTTCCTCGACCCGGACGGCAACCTCCTGGAGCTCGTCGGGTACCGCAGCGGTCTTCGCGCGCGGACCTGAGCCGCTACACGCGCGCGGCGGCGGGCCGCCCGAACAGGCCGTGCGGCCGTGCGAAGAGCATCACGAGGAGGACGAGGTAGGAGGCCACGGTGCTGAAGCCGCCACCGAGGTACGCGTCGAGATAGCTGGCCGTCGTGCTCTCCACCACGCCGATGAGGACGGCGGCCACGAGCGCCCCGGCGACGCTGTCCAGTCCGCCGAGGATCACGATCGGGAAGATCTTGAGGCTGACCAGGGCCACCCCCATTCCGCCGCCGGCCACGAAGGTCCACAAGGTCCCCGCGATCACGGAGAGCACGCCCACGAGGCTCCAGGTGAGCGCGAAGTGCCGACGCACGTCGATGCCCATCGCGAGCGCGATCTGCGGGTCGTCTGCGATCGCGCGCAGCGCGAGCCCGGCACGACTGCGCTGGAAGAACCAGGCGGCCAGCGCGACGGCGACGGCGGCGACGGCTGCCGCGACGAGCTTGTCGGTCGCCACCAGCACGCCGTGGATCTCGACCGGCTCCGTCGGGATCGGCAGGGGGACGCGGGCGGGGATGCCTCGGAACGCGATCGTCCCCGCGCCGCGCATCAGCGCGCCCAGCCCCAGCGTGACCATGATGAGCGCGATGACGGGACGGCCGACCAGCGGGGTGAGGACGATCCGGTTGAAGGCGAGGCCGAAGACGATCATGCCCACGCAGGCCACGCCGAGGCTCGGGCCCAGGCTCAGGCCGAGCGCCCAGCGGCCGGTGGCCGCGAGGGTGGCGGCGAGCATCGCCCACTCCCCGAGGGCGAAGTTGATCATGCCCGAGGCGCGGTAGACGATCACGAAGGCGAGCGCGACCGGGGCATAGAGAACGCCGGTCAGCGCGCCGTCCACGAGCACGGTGAGCGCGTAGGCAGTTGACAGGGACGCCTCCTCCGTCGTAGTGAGAGCCGCATGATATTCCGCGCCGTCCTCATCGTGCTGGCCCTCGTCGTCGCCGCGCCGGCCGCGGCCGACGACCCATATCCGACGCGGCCGGTCACGATCGTGGTGCCCTTCCCCCCGGGCGGGATCGCGGACCTCACCGCCCGGCCGCTCGCGGCGGCGCTGGAGCGCGCGTTCAAACAGCCGGTCGTGGTCACTAACAAGGCCGGGGCGGCGGGCGCCGTCGGCATGCAGTCGGCCGCCATCGCCAAGCCCGACGGCTACACGCTGCTGCTGGGGCTGGTCAGCATCTCGACGATCCCCGAGGTCGACGCCCTCTTTGGCCGGCCCCCGGCCTTCACGCGCGAGCAGTTCGTCGGGATCGCCCGGCTCAACGCCGATCCGCCCCTGCTGGTCGTGAACGCCGAGCTGCCCTGGAAGTCGGTGAAGGAGCTCCTCGACGATGCGCGCAAGCGCCCCGGCGAGATCACGTACACGTCGTCGGGGATCTACGGCGCCTCGCACGTGCCGCTGGAGATGCTCCTGAACGCCGGCGGCGGCCTCAAGATGCGCCACCTGCCGACGACGGGTGGCAGCCCCGCGACCACCGCCGTGCTGGGCAAGCACGCCGCGCTGTGGGCCTCGCCGCCGGCGCTGGCCCTCCCGCACATCAAGGCGGGCAAGCTGCGTCCGCTGGCGACGTGGGGCGCCACCCGCCTGGCCGCGTTCCCGGACGTGCCGACCCTCAAGGAGCTCGGCTACGACGTGGAGTACTACCTCTGGGCGGGCCTCTTCGCGCCCCGCGGCGTGCCGCCCGCCATCGTGAAGACCCTGCGCGAAGCGACCGGCGCCGCCGTCGCCGACGGCGAGTTCAAGGCCGCGATGGACAAGGCCCAGACCCCCATCGCCTACCAGGACGCCGACGAGTTCAAGGCCTGGTGGGACCGCGACGCCGCGATGCTCGCCGAGGTCATCAAGAAGATCGGCCGCGTGGAGACCAAGTGACGGGGCGCATCGACGTCCACACGCACCTGATCCCGCCGGGGTGGGAGGACTGGGCAACGAAGTTCGGCGGCGAGAAGTGGCCCCGCCTCGTCGAGCGCGACGCGTGCCACGCGACGATCATGACCGGCGCGCAGTTCTTCCGCGACGTCGACGACCGCTCGTGGAGCGGTGAGCGCCGCATCGAGGACATGGACCGGCTCGGGATCGAGGTCCAGGCGCTGTCGCCGCCGCCGGTGATGTTCTGCTACTGGGCCGACGCGCGAGCGACCGACGCGTTCGCCCGCATGCAGAACGAGAACGTGGCGGCCGTGGTGGCCCGCCACCCGCGCCGCTTCGTCGGCATGGCCACCGTGCCACTGCAAGATCCAGCGCTGGCCGTCAAGGAGCTGCGGTACTGCCGGGAGCGGCTCGACCTCCGCGCGGTCGAGATCGGGAGCTGCCCGGCGGGGCGTGACTTCGACGACCCCGAGCTCTTCCCGTTCTTCGAGGCGTGCGCCGCGCTCGACGTCGCCGTGTTCGTCCATCCCGCCGTGCCGCTGGTCGGCCAGGAGCGGCTGACGAAGTACTACTTCCCCCTCATCGTGGGCAACCCGCTGGAGACCGCGCTGGCCGCCTCCAAGCTGATCTACGGGGGCGTGCTGGAGCGGCTGCCCGACCTCCGCATCTGCTTCGCGCACGGCGGCGGTGCCTTTCCGTTCACGCTGGCCCGGCTGGAGCACGGCTGGAAGGTGCGCCCCGAGGGGCCCGCGGCGATCCCGCGACCGCCGCGCGAGTACGCGCGCCGCCTCTACTTCGACTCGCTGACGCTCAGCCCCACCAATCTGAGATTCCTCGTCGAGCAGTTCGGCGCGGACCACGTCGTGATCGGCAGCGACTACCCGTTCGACATGGGCAGCGTCGACCCGGTGGGCGCGGTCGGCGAGGCCGGGCTGCCGGACGCGGCGCGCGAGCAGATCGAGGGTGGGACCGCGCGGCGGTTCCTCGGCCTGTGAGCCGATGAGCTGGGTCGGCCGTCCGCTGAAGCGCCGGGAGGACGCGCCCCTCCTCACCGGCCGCGGCCGCTTCGTCGACGACCTGGCGCCGGCCGGGCTGACGCATCTGGTCCTGCTGCGCAGTCCCCACGCGCACGCCCGCGTCACGCGGCTCGACACGCAGCGCGCGCGCAAGGCGGCCGGGGTCGTGGCCGTCGTCACCGGCGCCGAACTCGACGGCATCGGCGCCCTGCCGGTGAACCGGATGTTCCGCGACATGATCGTGCCGCCCAATCCGCTGCTGGCGGGGGAGCGCGTCCACGCCCAGGGCACGCCCGTCGCGGCCGTGGTCGCCGAGTCGGCGGCGGCCGCGTGGGACGCACTGGCGCTGATCGACGCGGAGTGGGCCCCGCTCGACGGCGTCGCGCGGCCGAGCGCGGCCCTCGCGCCCGGCGCACCCGTGCTCTTCGGCGAGGCGCCGGGCAACCGCGCGCTCGGCCAGACGTGGCGGGCGGGGGATCCCGACGGCGCCTTTGCCGGCGCGGCCCGCGTGGTCGAGCTGACGGTGCAGCAGAATCTCGTCGCCGGCGTGCCGATGGAGACGCGCGGGGTACTGGCCGCGTGGGACGAGGCGACGGGGGAGCTGACGATGTGGACGTCGACGCAGGCGCCGTTCCGGATCCGCGCCGAGGTGGCGCGGATGCTGGGCCTCGACGAGGCCCGCGTGCGCGTGATCGCGCCCGACGTCGGCGGTGGCTTCGGCGTGAAGGGCGGGCCTTACCGCGAGGAGCCGCTGGCCGCCTGGCTCGCCCGGCGGCTGCGGCGGCCCGTGAAGTGGATCTCCACGCGCCAGGAGGACCTCGTCACCACGCAGCACTCGCGCGGCGCCGCGTCGACCGGCGCGCTGGCGCTCGACGGCGAGGGGCGCATCCGCGGCCTGCGCGCCCGCATCGAGGCCCCGCTCGGCGCTTACCTCTCGTTCTCGGCGTCGACGAACCCACGCAACCACGCCCGGTGCCTGCCGGGCGCGTACACGATCCGCGACGTCGACATCCAGGTCGCCGGCGCGCTCACGAGCACGCCACCGGTCGGCGCGTACCGGGGCGCCGGCCGGCCGGAGGCGGCCTTCCTCATCGAGCGGCTCGTCGACGAGGCCGCGCGCGCGCTCGACCTCGATCCGGTCGAGCTGCGGCGACGCAACCTGATCCCGCGCGAGGCGTTTCCCTACACGACGGCGACCGGCCAGGTCTACGACTCCGGCGACTACGTCGAGGCGCTCGACCGCGCGCTCGCGGTCGCCGACTACGCGGGGCTGCGCCGCGCCCAGGCCGAGCGGCGCGCCCGCGGGGAGCTGGTCGGCGTGGGGGTCGCGACGTACGTCGAGCCGGCCGCGCTCGGCTGGGAGAGCGGCGTCGTGCGCATGGAGCGCTCGGGCGCCGTGACGGCGATCACCGGCTCGAGCCCGCACGGGCAGGGCCACGAGACGACGTTCGCGCAGGTCGTCGCCGACCACCTCGGCGTGGAGCCCGACGTCGTCACCGTCCGCCACGGGGACACCGCCGGGGTGCCGCAGGGCTCCGGCACCGCCGGCAGCCGCAGCACCGCCCTCGGCGGCGGTGCGCTCGTGCTGGCGGCGCGCGACGTGCGCGCCAAGGGCCGGCGACTGGCCGCGAGCCTGCTGGAGGCCGCCGTCGAGGACGTCGTGCCGGTGGCGGGCGGCTTCCACGTCGTGGGCGCCCCGGACCGCACCGTGGCGTGGCGGACGGTCGCCGACCTCGCGTACCGCAATGGCGCGCTGCCGCCCGGCGAGGACCCCGGGCTCGAGGCCACGCGGTTCTTCGAGGCGTCGGGGGAGGTGTGGAGCTCGGGCGCCTTCGTGGTGGCCATCCGCGTGGAGCGCGAGACCGGTGTCGTCCTGCCCGAGCGCATCGTGTGGGCGGACGACGCGGGGACGATCGTCAACCCCCTGCTGGCGGACGGCCAGCTCGAGGGCTCGCTCGCCCAGGCGTGGGGCCAGATCGTGATGGAGGCGATCACCTTCGACGCCGACGGCCACCTGCTGACCGGCACGCTGATGGACTACGCGATCCCGCGCGCCGACGAGGTGCCGCCGGCCGAGATCCTGCACGTGCACACCCCCTCGCCGCTCAACCCGCTCGGCGCCAAGGGCCTCGGCGAGGCCGGCACGATCGGCCTGCCCCCCGCCGTGGTCAACGCCGTGATCGACGCGCTCGCGCCGCTCGGCGTCCGCCACCTCGACATGCCGCTGACGCCGATGCGGATCTGGGAGACGATCACCGGGTCATGAGGACGGAGCGCGTGAGCGGTGTCGCTCTCGCACTCCTGGCCGTGGTCGTGCTAGAGGAATGCTGGCGCTCGCGGCTACCGCTCGGCACCCTGGCCACGCCGGGCCCCGCGTACGTGCCGGTGGTCCTGGCGCTGGCCCTGCTCGCGGCGGGCGTGCTCGTCGCGGCGCTGGGGCGGGACGCGGCCACGCTGGCCGCGGCCGGCTGGCGCGAGTGGCGCCACGTGGTCGCGATCGTCCTCACGTGCGCCTTCGTGGCCCTGGCCCTCGAGCGCCTGGGCTACCGGATCACGATGACCCTGGCCTGCGCCTTCCTGGTGGGCGTCATCGAGCGCAAGGGCGTCGTGTCGACGCTGCTGCTTTCGGTCGGGCTGGCGGCCGGGACCTACTTCCTGTTCGACACGCTGCTGCGCGTGCAGCTCCCCCGCGGGCCCCTGGGACTCTGATGCTGGAGACCCTCGGCAACCTGGGCCTCGGCTTCTCGGTGGCGCTCTCCCCGTCGATCCTGCTCTACGCCTTTCTCGGCTGCCTCGTGGGGACCTTGGTCGGCGTCCTGCCCGGCGTGGGGCCGCTGGCCGGGATCAGCCTGCTGCTGCCGGCCACCTTCGGCCTCGATGCCACGCGCGCGATCGTCATGCTGGCCGGGATCTACTACGGCGCGATGTACGGCGGCTCGACCACCTCGATCCTCATGCGCATCCCGGGCGAGGCGGCCTCGGTGATGACGTGCATCGACGGCTACGCGATGGCGCGCCAGGGGCGGGGTGGGGCGGCGCTGGCGATCGCCGCCGTGGGCTCCTACGTGGCCGGGACGGTCAGCGTGGTGGGCCTGATGCTACTGGCGCCGCCGCTGGCGACCTTCGCGCTGCGCTTCGGCCCGCCGGAATACGTGGCCCTGCTGCTGCTCGGCCTGTTCGTGCTCGCCTACATGAGCTCGGGCTCGATGCTGAAGTCGCTCGCGATGGCGGCGTTCGGCCTGCTCCTGGGCATGGTTGGCATCGATCAGATGAGCGGCTACTTCCGCTTCGCGTACGGCGTGGTCGAGCTGGGCGACGGCCTCGGCGTGGTGCCGGTGGCGGTCGGGCTCTTCGGCGTGGCCGAAATCCTGTCGACGGCCGGGCAGGGGACGCCGCCCCAGGTCGTGAAGCCGCGCCTGCGGGAGCTGCTGCCGTCGCGGACCGAGTGGCGGGAGTCGGCCGCGCCGATCGGTCGCGGCACCGTGCTCGGCTTCCTCATCGGGATCCTGCCGGGCTCGGCGCACATCATCTCGAGCTTCGTCTCCTACGCGGTGGAGAAGCGGCTGTCGCGCCACCCCGAGCGGTTCGGCCACGGCGCCGTCGCCGGCGTCGCGGGGCCGGAGTCGGCGAACAACTCCGCCACCTCAGGCGCGATGGTGCCGATGCTGGCGCTGGGCGTGCCCTCGGGCCCCATCCCGGCCGTCATGCTGGCCGCGATGATGGTGCACGGCGTGTCGCCCGGCCCGCTGCTGATCCAGCAGCAGCCGGCCCTCTTCTGGGGCTTCGTCGCTTCCATGTACGTGGGCAACGTCGTGCTGCTGATCCTCAACCTGCCCCTCGTGGGCCTCTTCGTGAACATCCTGCGCGTGCCGTACCCGTACCTCTATCCGGCCATCCTGGTCTTCTCGATGCTCGGCGTGTACGCGGTCAACGGCAGCGTGGTCGACGTGTGGATCATGCTGATCATGGGCGTGCTGGGCTGGGTGCTGCGCAAGCTGGACTTCGAGACGGCGCCGGTCGTGCTCGGCCTCGTGCTGGCGCCGATGATCGAGCTGAGCCTGCGCCAGTCGCTCGCGATGTCCGACGGCCACTACGGGATCTTCGTGCAGCGGCCCATCGCGGCCGCGCTGCTCGGCGTCGCCCTGCTGCTGGTGATCCTGAACCTCCTCGCCTTCGTGCGGCGGCGCCTCGACTGGCGCGCTCGCCTGGCGCTGGCCGAAAAAGGAGAAGAGACGTCATGAGAGCTCGCCGCCCGCTCGTCCTCGCCCTGGCGCTCGCCGTCCTGCTGCCGGGCGTCGCTCCTGCCCAGGAGGCGTATCCCTCGCGGCCGATCACGATCGTGGCGCCGTTCCCGCCGGGCGGCGTGGCCGACCTCACGGCCCGGCCGGTGGCCGCGTCGATGGAGAAGGTGCTGAAGAACCCCGTCGCCGTCGTGAACAAGACGGGGGCCGCCGGGGCCGTCGGCATGCAGTTCGTCGCGACCAGCAAGCCCGACGGCTACACGCTGCTGCTGGCGCTCTCGTCGATCTCGATCATCCCCGAGGCCGACCGGATCTTCGATCGCCAGCCGGCGTACACGGTGGACCAGTTCGCGCCGATCGCGCTGATCTCGGCCGACCCGACGATCCTCGTCGTGCGGGCCGAGAGCCCGTGGAAGACCGCCCGCGAGTTCATCGAGGACGCGAAGAAGCGCCCCGGCCAGATCTCGTACTCCTCGTCGGGCATCTACGGGACCTTGCACATGGCGATGGAGCTGCTGTCGCACGCGGCCGGCATCAAGCTCCGCCACGTGCCGCACGCCGGCGCCGGCCCCGCACTGACCGCGATCCTGGGCGGCCACGTCGACGCGCTGGCGTCGGGCCCCGCGGTGGTGCTCCCGCAGATCAAGGCCGGCAAGCTGCGCGCGCTGGCCGGCTGGGGCGACACCCGCGTGGCCGCGCTGCCCGAGGTGCCGACCTTCAAGGAGCTCGGCCACCCCGAGGCGGAGTTCTACATCTGGGCCGGGCTGTTCGCGCCGCGCGGCACGCCCGAGCCGGTGCTGGCCAGGCTGCGCGAGGCGACGCGGGCCGCCGTGGGCGAGCCGGAGTTCAAGGCGGCGATGGACAAGCTCGAGACGCCGATCGCCTTCAAGCAGGGCGACGAGTTCCAGCGCTTCTTCGACGCTGACGCCAAGCGCCTGGCCGCGGGGGTGCGCAAGGTGGGGCGCGTCGAGGAGAAGAAGTAGCGCGTCGTATCAACGCGCGTGGAGAGCGCCCGGGGTGACGGGTGAGTCGTTTCTCTCGCCCGCGCGCATGGCTCGCCTATCGCCGTAACTCGCTTCGGACTCGGCTCGCTCGACCGCCTGCCCACGTGGGGGGCCCCGACATGGCCCCCCACACCCCCCAACTCTCGTCGCGCCCCGGCGCAGCCGTGGCGCTCCTCGATATCGCGCTCATCGCACGAGCCGGCGACGACGGCTCGCCATGAAGCGCGGGCGGGAGCGACGACTCACCCGTCACCCCGGGCGCTCTCCACGAGCCTTGCCCCACGCCTGCAGCCACCTTCACGGACCGTGCGCGGCCCGCGGCGTCGTTAGATGTGCCGACAATTGGGGGCCGACGAGTGCCTGGATCAGGGGCGTAGGTGAGCGTCCGGCCGCGATGTCGACCGGCCGGGTGGCCGTGACGTGCGTGCTACAATTTCGGCGTCATGGCGATCTTGAAAGTGGCGCGGTTGGGGCATCCGGTGTTGCGGCAGCCGGCGAAGCCGGTGCCGGTGGGGGAGATCCAGTCGGCCGGCGTGCAGCGATTCATCGACGACATGGTCGAGACGATGCGGGAGTACGACGGGGCCGGGCTCGCCGCCAACCAGGTCCACACGCTCCTGCAGGTCGCGGTCATCGAGGTCGAGACCAACCCGCGCTACCCCGACGCGCCGGCCATCCCGCTGACCGTCCTCATCAACCCCGTCGTGACGCCGCTGAGCGAGGAGCGCGAGGACGGCTGGGAGGGATGCCTGTCGGTCCCCGACATGCGGGGGGTCGTCTCGCGGCACACCGCGGTCCGCCTGGAGTGCTACGACCGCGAGGCCAACCGGGTGAGTCTCGTCGCCAAGGACTTCTTCGCCCGGGTCATCCAGCACGAGACCGACCACCTCAACGGAATCGTCTACCTCGACCGCATGAGTGACCTCCGGACCCTCAGCCACATCGCCGAGTGGAACAAGCACTGGCTGGGGATCCGCGAGCAAAATGACTGAGCCCGAGCCGCCGGTGGTCGCGGTCGTCCGCGACCTGTTCTTCGTCGCCCGTATCCGCGAGACCGCCCGGCTGGCCGGCGTCCCCCTGGTGTTTGCGCGAACCCCCGAGGAGCTCGCGACCGCGCTGGCCGCGCCCGTGCGCTTCGTGCTGCTCGACCTGACGTCGACCTTCGACTACGCGCGCGTCTTCGCGACGGTCGAGGCCGCCGGCGAGACGCCGGTGCTCGGCTACACCACCCACGTTCTCGCCCGGCAGACGCAGCCGTGGCACGCGCGCTGCGCGCGCGTGGTCACCAAGGAGACGCTGACGCAGGAGCTGCCGACGCTGCTGCGGGAGGGGGTGGCGGCGTGACCGCCGAGGCGTTCGTCGCTGCGCTCGACGCCGAGAACCAGACGCGGCTGCGCGGCCTCGAGCCCGACGCGACGCTCGTCCCCGAGGTCGACGGGCCCCTCAACGTGCCGAACCTTCTCAAGGTCGCCCTCAAGAACGAGATCGAGGCGACCGAGATCGCGGCGCGCTGGCTCGTGCGCACCGACGACGTGCACGTCAAGCTGGCCCTGGCCCGCCAGGTCGGCGACGAGGCCAAGCACTACCGGCTCATCGCCGACCGCCTGCGCCAGCTCGGCGTCGACGCTGGCGCGATCGATCCGCTGGCGAGCGGCTTCGGCCCGCTCTTCACGTACCTCGACTCGCTGACGACCACGGTGGAACGCGTGGCGGCTGGGCAGTTCACGCGCGAGGCGATCGCCGTCGTCAAGAACCGGCAGTTCATCGAGTTCTGCGAGCGGGTGGGGGACCGCGAGACGGCCGTGCTGTACCGCGACACGATCGAGCCCGACGAGCGGTACCACCACGAGCTGGGACGGCGGCTGCTGCTGCGCCTGGCGGACACGCCCGAGGCGCAGGAGGCCGCGTCGCGCGCGGCCCGGCGCACGCTCGAGCTGGCCGACGAGCTGCAGCGCAAGGCGCTCGCCACGGCCGGGATCCACCACGCCCCGGGCTGCTGACACCGTGGATCCCGCGGTTCGCGCCTTCCACGACCTGCTCAAGGCACCGGACGCCGCCATCGATCTCTCGCGAGCGGCGCTGGCGGTGGCCCGCATCGAGTATCCCGACCTCGATGACCATCGCGAGCTGACCCGCCTCGACGAGCTGGCCGGCCGGGTGGGGGTCACGCGCCGCACCGAGCCCGGCGTCGCGCTGGAGCGGTTGCGACGATTCCTCTTCGAGGAGGAAGGCTTCCGCGGCAACGCCGACGAGTACTACGATCCCCGCAACTCCTGCCTGAACGACGTCCTCGATCGTAAGCTCGGCATCCCGATCACGCTGTCGGTGCTGACCATCGAGGTCGGACGCCGCGTGGGCCTCGACATCGTCGGCGTCGGGCTGCCGGGGCACTTCTTCGTCAGCGCCAACGTCGGCGGCCAGCCGGTTCTGCTCGATCCGTTCCACGGCGGCTCGGTGATGACGCCGTCGGCGGCGGCCGACGTCGCCTCGCGCGCCGTCGGACGGCCGGTCAAGATCGAGGAGACGCACTGGACGCCGTGCACGCGCCGGCAGATCGTCGTGCGGATGCTGCGCAACCTCAAGACGATCTACGCGCGCCGCTCGGACTGGCCGCGCGCCCTCGGCGTCATCGATCGCCTGCTGCTCATCGACCCCGAGACGCCCATGCACCTGCGCGACCGGGGCACCGTGCTGGTGAAGGCCGGCCGGCTCTGGGAGGGCGCCGCGGAGTGGGACGCCTACCTCAACCGCTATCCCCGCGCCCAGGACGCCGAGGCGTTCCGGCAGGAACTGCGACGCGTCCGCCAGGAGCTGGGCTCGCGCAACTAGCCCCGTGACGTCCCGCCGCTCGTCCGGTCTCTGCGTGGCCCTGGCCCTCGTCCTCTACGCTTGCGCCGCGCGGATCCCCCCGATCGGGGCGGACGGTCGGGTGTTCGCGCCCGAGCCCGACGAGCAACGGCTGTGGGCACGGGCCGAGAAGGACGCCACCGTCCTGCTCGAGCGGGTCCGTCGCTACGACGATGCTGCCCTCGTGGCGCGCCTCACCGGCCTCGTCGAGCGCCTCACCCCAGACGGCGTGCGGGCCGCCGGCGGCCCGGTGCCGCGGGTGACGGTGCTGCGCGACCCGACCCTGGCCGCCTTCGCGCTGCCCGACGGCCGCGTGTTCGTCCACACGGGACTCTTGGCGGTCGTCGAGCGCGACGACCAGCTGGCGCTCGTCCTCGCCCGTGAGCTCGCGCACGTGTACCGGCGGCACGCGCTGGCGGTCTGGCGCGAGGAGGTCGCTCCCGTGCGCGTCGTCTCCGTCGCGGCGCTGGGGCCGACGGCGGCGGCGATCCTCGGCGCAAATCTGAGGGTGGCGGCGCTGGCGGCCGTGACCGGCTACGGGGACCGGCTGGAGGCCGAGGCCGACGCCGACGCGCGGGACGCCGTGGCCCGCGCCGGCTGGGACCCGCGCGAGGCCGCGAAGGTGTGGACCGTGCTGGCTCGCGATCTGCCCGGGCGAGGCCCGCTCGAGACGTTCCTCCTGGGCAACCCGACCTGGCTCGAGGCCCGCGGGGCGACCGCAGGCGCCACGGAGGCCGTCGCGCCGAGCGATCCGCTCGACGCCGGGCGCCGCGCCTTGGTGCGCGACAACGCCGCCGACGACCTGCGCCGTGGTCGCTTCGCGCTCGCGCGGCGCCAGCTCGACCGGGTGCTGGCGGTGGCGCCCGACGACGCCCTCGCGTATCTCGTGTACGGCGACCTGCACCGTCTGCAGGCCCAGCAGGCGCCGACGCCCGACGCGCGCGACGCGGAGGTGCGGCAGGCGCGCGCGCGGTACACGCGTGCGCTGGCGCTCGACCCGACGCTGGCCGAGGCCCACCGGCAGCTCGGCCTGCTCGCCTACCAGCAGCAGAACCTGGGCAGGGCGCGCGCCGAGCTCGAGGAGTACCTGCGTCGCGCGCCGACGGCGCCCGACGCCGCGCGCGTCGGCGAGTACGTGCGGGAGCTCGGACGCTGATGGCCACCAAGCGGTGGTCGCTCTCCGTGCCGATCGACGGCGTCACGCTGCCCGAGCACGGCGACCTCGCCCGCGAGTTCGAGCGCCTCGGCTACACCGACGCGTGGTCCTACGAGGCCGACGGCCTCGACTGCTTCGCCTCCCTGGCGCCGGTGGCGCTGGCCACCCGGATGCGTCTGGGCACGGCCATCGCCAACGTCTTCACGCGCGGCCCGGCGACCCTGGCCATGTCCGCGGCCGGCGTCGCCGACCTCGCTCCCGGCCGCTTCATCCTCGGGCTCGGCGCCGGGTCGCAGCCGATCGTGGAGGCGTGGAACGGCGGCCGGTTCGCGCTGCCCGCCACGCGCGTCCGCGAGATGGTCCACGTCGTCCGCGCCGCGCTCACCGGGGAGCGGGTCGTCTTCGAGGGCAAGACGCTCCGCGTGAACGGCTTTCGGCTGGTGCGGCCGCCCGCCCAGCCCGTGCCGATCTACGTGGCGGCGCTTCGGGCCGGGATGCTGGCCGTGGCCGGCGAGGTGGCCGACGGCGTGATCCTCAACTGGCTCGCCGCCGACGACGTGCCGCGCGTGGTCCAGGTCGTGCGGGAGGCCGCCGAGCGGGCCGGGCGCGACCCGGCCGCCGTGGAGATCACCGCGCGGCTGCTCGTGAACGTCGATCCGCCGGGGGCCGAGGCCGACGTCGGCGTGCGGCGGCACGTCACCGCGTACCTGAACGTGCCGGTCTACCGCGCCTACCAGGAGTGGCTCGGCCGCGCCCCGGCGCTGACCCCCATGTGGCAGGCGTGGGAGCGTGGCGATCGCAAGGCCGCGGTGGCCGCGGTCCCCGAGCGCGTCATGGACGAGCTGATCCTGCGCGGCTCGATGCCCCAGATCCGCGCCCACGTGCAGCATTACCTCGACGCCGGCATCGATACGGCCTTCCTGCAGGTCTCGACGCTCGAGTCGGATCCCGGCCGGCGCCGACTGGTCCTGCTCGACGCCCTCCGCGCGCTCGCGCCGTCACCCTCCAAGGAGCCGAGACCATGAAGATCACGCCGATCCATCCGATCCTCGGCGCCCGGGTCGAGGGCGTCGCGCTGGCTGAGCCGCTCGACGATGCCTCGCTCCGCCAGATCCACGACGCGTTCCAGGAGTACTCGGTGCTGGTCTTCCACGACCAGCGGCTGACGGACGAGCAGCAGATGGCCTTCACCGAGCGCTTCGGCCCGCTGGAGCTGACGCTCAAGGCCACGGGCAAAGAGGATCGCCTGCACCCGCAGCTCGTGGAGCTCTCCAACGTGGATCCCGACCACGACGACCGGCTCATCGGCTGGGACGACCGGCGCATGGTCTACCAGTCCGGCAATCAGCTCTGGCACACGGACAGCTCGTTCAAGCCGGTGCCCGCGATGGCCTCGGCGCTGTCGGGACGCGAGGTGCCGCCGTCTGGAGGCGAGACGGAATTCGTCAGCATGCGGCACACGTGGGCCACGCTGCCCGAGGCGCTACGCGCACGGCTGGAGGGACGGGTGGTGGTCCACAGCATCCTGTACTCGCGGAGCACGATCGCCCCCGGCCTCTTCGATCCCGAGCACGAGCGCGGGCTGCCGCCCGTTCGCCAGGCCCTCGTGCGCGCCAACCCCGTCAATGGCCGGAAGGGCATCTACATCGGCTCGCACGCCTGGTACGTCGAGGGCATGGACCACGCAGAGTCGCGCCTCCTGCTCGACGACCTGCTGGCGCGCACGACGCGGCCCGAGTGCGTCTACCAGCACCGCTGGCGGCCGTGGGACCTCGTCATGTGGGACAACCGGTGCGTCCTGCACCGGGGTCGCCCCTGGGACGCCGCGCAGCACCGCCGCGTGATGCGACGGACGACGGTCGCCGGGGAGGGCCCGACCGCCGAGCCGCCGCTGGCCGCGCGCACGCCCGCGTGGGACGGCATCATCGCGCGGGGCGTGGGAGTGTAGCCTCTGCGCCTCCGGCGACTCGTCCGGGACGTTCGCGGGCTGATGGGGAGCGCGCTGCTGATGGCGGTCGCGGCGGGCCCCGCCGCGGCCGACTGGCGCACCGCCAGTCGCGAGCCGGTGGGCCTGGCACCGGACCCGGCGACCACGCCGGAGGCGGTGGTGCAGGTCTACGGCGCGCGCGCCCTGCGCTGGCGTGGCTACTTCGGCGTCCACACGTGGCTCGCGGTGAAGCCCTCGCAGGCTCCGGCCTACACGGTGTACGAGGTCATCGGCTGGCGCCTGCGCTGGAGCGACACGGCGCTCGCGATCCATCAGCGGGCGCCGGACGGCCGCTGGTTCGGCAACGAGCCGGAGCTGCTCGCCGAGCGGCGCGGCGAGGGCGTGGACGCGCTGATCGAGCGCATCGACCGGGTCGCGCGCGCCTATCCCTACGCCCACGAGTACCGGCTGTGGCCCGGTCCCAACTCCAACACGTTCACCGCGTGGGTCGCGCGCGCCGTGCCGGAGCTCGAGCTCGATCTGCCGCCGACCGCCATCGGCAAGGACTACCTCGGCGGCCGCGTGCTCGCCCGGGCGCCGAGCGGGAGCGGGCTGCAGTTCTCGGTATGGGGGCTGCTCGGCCTGCTCGCCAGCGACGTCGAGGGCGTGGAGCTGAACGTCCTCGGGCTCACCTTCGGCCTCAACCCCTTCTCGCCGTCGGTGAAGCTACCGCTGATCGGTCGACTGGGCGTGCCGCGCAACCACGACGCCAGCCTCGTGGCAGACGAGCCCTGACGGGCGCGTGTGGTGATTCAGAACTTCGGGTCGCGCGCCATCCGCCGTGGCGGGGCGGGCCCGAGATGGGCCTCGGGCGCGCCACTTGATGGCGAGCCGTCGTCGCCGTTCGAGCGGAGGGCCTCGGCGAGCGCGCCGCCGACGATCGAATCGTCGCCCACAACCCCCCCTGGGGGATGGGGGGTCGCGCTCGCCGAGGCTCGAAGCGAGTTACGGCGACAGGCGAGTCATCGTGGCGTGCCCGGGGCCCAGCTCGGGCCCGCCCCGCCACGGCGCTCCGCGCATCGACGAACTTCCGACTCGGACGCTAGCCCGCGCGGAGTCGCGCCTTGAGCACCTTGCCGGTGGCGCTGCGAGGAAGGCTCGGGAGCACGGTGACGCGCCGCGGGTACTTGAAGGCGGCCAGTCGCTCGCGACACCAGGCGATCAGCTCCTCGGGGGCGGCATCGGCGCGGAGCGCGACGAAGGCCGCGACCTCCTCGCCAAGCGCGTCGTCGGGAACGCCGACGACCGCCGCCTCGCTCACCGCGGGGTGAGTGAGCAGGACGGTCTCGACCTCGGCCGGGAAGACGGAGTAGCCGCCCCGCTTGATCCGCTCGCGCTTGCGACCGACGATCGAGACGTAGCCGTCGGGGGTCAGGCGCGCGAGGTCGCCGGTCGTGAACCAGCCGCCGACGAGCACCGCGGCCGTCTCCGCCGTGTAGCCGAGGTAGCCGTCCATCACCGCCGGCGTGCGGATCAGCAGCTCGCCCTCCTCGCCGGCGCCCACCACCCCGCCCGCGTCGTCCACGACGCGCACCTCGACCCCGGGGACGGGCCGGCCCACGCACTCGGGGTAGTCGGTCGCCTCGGCGGCGAGGTAGGAGAGCGGACGGAACAGCTCGGTGCTGCCGTAGCCGCGCACGATGCGCACGCCGGTCCGCGCCCGCCACGCCTCGGCGAGCTCCCACGGGCAGGGCGCGGCGCCGGAGACGCCGAGCCGCAGCCGCGTGGCCCCGCTGAAGTCGGGCAGCTCCAGGAGGCGGTGGAACATCGTCGCCACGCCGGGCAGGACGCTGACGCCGTCGCCCGCCAGCACGTCGGCGACGGCCTCGGGGACGAAGCGCTCGACGAGGCGGACCGTGACGCCGGCCAGCAGGGGCGCGAGCAGGGCGCCGTTGAGACCGAAGGCGTGGGAGAGCGGCAGCGCGGCCAGCACGACGTCGTCGTCGCGCAACCCGATCACCGGGCCGCCCCAGGACTCGTTGGCGAAGGTGAGGGCCGCGTGGGAGAGGACGGCGCCCTTGGGCCGGCCCGTGCTGCCCGAGGTGTAGAGCACGAGCGCGGCCGGGGCGCCGCGCACCCCCTCGGGATCCACGCGCTCGAGGGGAGCGCCGTCGGGGCCCGGCTCCACGAGCAGCGTCGGCGCCAGGTCGGCCAGGATGTCGGCGCGCTCCTCCGCCTTGAGCAGCGGATCGAGCGGCGCCACCGTCGCGCCCGTGGCCAGCCCACCCAGCACGGTGACGACGAACTCGGGGCGATTCGTGAGGCTGACGGCCAGACGCTGCCCGGGACCAAGGCCGTGGGAGCGAAGCCGCGCCGCGCAGTCGGTGAAGCGGGCGGCGAGCTCTCGGTAGGTCATCGCGCCGCCGTCCCAGCGCAGCGCGGTGTGCTCGGGGCGCCGCCGGGCGACGGCCTCGACGAGACCCGCGAAGTTGCCGCTCACGGCCGGCTAGCCCAGGTAGTCCTCGATCCGGAGGCGCTGCCAGACCTCGGGCGGCACCCGATGGCGCGGCGTGTAGGAGGCCAGCGAGGGCTTGGCGGTCGCGTCGACGCCCCACTTGGCCGTGTAGCCGTCCTCGCGCGTCGACGGGTCGAGATCGGAGCCCCGCGCGTTGGTGATGATGGCGATGTCGCGATCGGGCTGGCACCGCGTGGCCAGCGCCCAGTTGACCTGGCGATCGTCGAACACGTCGACGTCGTGGTCGACCACGACCACGCGCTTCATGTAGAGGTCGGCGCCGAAGACGGCCATGATCGCGTTCTTGGCCTGGCCGGGCAGGCGCTGCTCGATCGACACGTAGCACGTGAACGGCCCCGGCACGCGCACCGCCTTGACCGACGGCACCATGGCCCGCACCGCCCGGTAGAGGTTCGCCTCCATCGGGATCGTGGACAGCAGCATGTGGTCGAGGTGCGCCACCGTGATGTCTTGGAACATCGCGTCGCGCCGGTGGGTGACGGCGGTGTAGCGCACGACCTCGCGTTGGCGCTCGCCCAGGCTGTAGCCGGTGAACTCCCCGAACGGCCCCTCGGCCACGCGATCGACGGGCAGAATCTCGCCCTCGAGGATCAGCTCGGCGTGGGCGGGGACCAGGACGTCGGAGGTCTCGCACTTCACGAGCTCGAGCGGCTCGCCCAGCAGCGCGCCCATGATCGCCCGCTCGTCCTCGTCGATGGAGCCGATGGCGAGCGCCCCCAGCGCGATGGCCGGGTGCACACCGATGGCGAAGGCCACCGGGAGCGACTCGCCCCGCGCCTCGGCGATCTTGTAGAACTCCCACAGGTGCTTGCCGAGGGTGAGGTGGATCGAGGTGCGGTCGCGTCCCTGGACCATCAGGCGGTTGTAGGCGCAGTTCCAGGTCCCGCTCACCGGATCCTTCGCGAACGAGATCGCGGCGGTGACGTAGGGCCCGGCGTCGCGGTCGTGGTGGACGATCTGGGGCAGGGCGTGGAGATCGACGTCGGCGCCGCGCTTGACGACCTCCTTCACCGGTCCGGTGGCGACGACGCGGGGCGCCAGCGGACGCTCCATCGCGCGCAGGTACGTCGGGAGCATCTGGTCGGGAGCGGCGTTGATGGCGGCCGCCAGGCGGCTGCGGCTGGCGTGCAGGTTGGTGAGGACGGGCCACGTGGTGCCTTTGACGTTCTCGAAGAGCAGCACGGGGCGTCGCCGGCCCTCCTTCTCGAGCTTGGCGACGAGCGCGGTGATCTCGTAGCTCGGATCCACCGGCCGCGAGACGATCTGGAAGTCGGCCGGTCGCGTTCGCTTGACGAGGTCCAGGAAGCTCCGAAGATCCTGTGCCATCACGCCTCCCCGGGTTCGAGATGCCGCGGCCATTGTAGCGCGGGGCCGCGCGGGGAGGCTGCTGCGTGTCGGCGGGCTAGCCGAGGTCGCCGGCTCGACGGCCGGCCCGGACCGGCGCATCCCACGCGCCGTGCCGGTGTGCGCTCCGCGGCGAGCGCGCTCCGACGCCGGACTGCGGCGTCTCCGGCAGCTCGTCGAGAACCTGCTGCTCGATCGCGTCCGCGCACCCGCTGCGATCGAGGAGGGGGATCGACGCCACCGCGGCGAGGGCGGCCTCGTCGATGTGCCACGCCGTGGCGACCGTCGCCGCCGAGACGTGCATCTGGCTCAGGCCGAGCAGGATGAGCCGCTGCTTGACCGCATGGCCCTGGGCGCTCTGGTCGCCCGGGTCGGCGCGCATGACGAGCTCCCGGTGATCGAGCGCCAGGAAGGCGCCGGTGGTGAAGCCTTCGAGGCTCGCGCTACGGCGAAGGATCTCGCGGAGCCGCTGTCGCGCGTGAAGCAACTCATACCCTCGCATCGCCATACAGGTCTGTCGAAGCGAAACGGTAGGCCGAGCGACGGCGCAGATCAACGACTATGAGAGCCGCGAAACGTGCGGGTGCGATGGCCATCCCCCGCGTTCGACCCGCTCGTCATGCGGGCTCCCGATGACGAGTCGGCTACGGCTGCCGAAAACGCGACGGCGCTGAGCGTCCTGCTCGCGCCGTCGCATCAGACCGGTCGAATTTCGTTTTGTGGATACCGGTGGAAAAGTGGATATGGCGGGGGGGCTGCCCTCACGCCTCCGACGGGGTCTGCTGGAACCAGAAGCCGAGGCCCGCGATGCAGACCGCGAGCAAGAGCGACACCGCGATGGCCAAGCCGTGCGGGGTGGTTGGCCAGCGACGGCTGAGGTCGCGCATGATCATCTCGCCCGCGACGTAGCCGAGGACGCCGC
>Ga0209382_10001006_pt1 | contig 45573 bp, 22 predicted proteins | sample SoiMetdeltSBSDD5_FD_187599 | JGI IMG/M metagenome (GOLD analysis project Ga0209382, IMG submission 187599) | Bulk soil microbial communities from a Populus tree surrounding site in Tennessee, USA - Soil MetaG P. deltoides SBSDD5 (SPAdes) (version 2) | ecosystem: Environmental > Terrestrial >...
GCCCGCTCATCACCGGCGGAGGTCTGGCGGCGCTGGCCGTCGGGCTGTGGTCGTTGACCAGTCTCGAAGTCGGGTTGTGGGGCGTCATTGCCATCATCACTCTCCTCCCGTTCGGCGCGCTGCCCTTCAAAGTCGTCTTCACCCCCACGTTTCTGGATTTAGCGCTCCTCAGCGTGGTCGTCGTCTATATCTTTCAATGGATGACGGGCCGGCGGCGTCAGTTCACGCTTACCCCAGCTCATCCGCTCATCGCCGCGTTCTTGGCGCTGGCCGTCTTTAGTTTTGTCGCGGGACTTCCCAACGGGCCGTTGACCTCCAATTTGCTCCGGCACTTTGCCGAACTGCTGCTCAGCCTGTTCTTCACCATCATCATCGTAGACTACTTTGATGATCGCGAAAAACTCGAACGGATCGTGTACGTGATCCTGGTCTGCGGCGCCGCCGCCGCGGCATTGGGCATCCTGGTTTACTTCTTGCCGGAAAGCCTCTCTACCCGCGCGCTTTCGGCGTTGCAGGTCTTTGGTTATCCGGCCGGCGATGTCCTGCGCTATGTGGAGAATAATCCTGAAAATCCACAGCGCGCCATTTCCACCTCCGCCGACCCGAACGTTTTAGGCGGCCTGCTGGCGCTGATCGGCGGGCTGCTCGCGCCGCAATTACTGGCGAAGAAATCCGTCTTCGGATCGCGTAGCTGGGCCTACCTGGCGTTTGGGATGGTGTTCGTTTGTCTCATTCTCACTTTTTCCCGTGGGGCCATGGCGGCGCTGGCCGTCGCGCTGTTGGGACTGGTCCTGGTGCGTTATCATCGGTTGCTATGGGTCGTGCTGCTGGTTGCGCTGGTGCTGGCAGTGGGCGTATCATTCGTGCCGGTCGCGCGGGACTACGTGGCGCATTTTGCCGAAGGCCTCCAGGGCCAGGACCTGGCGACGCAAATGCGCTTCGGCGAGTACAAAGATGCGCTGATCCTCATCAACCGTTATCCCTTGCTAGGCGTGGGCTTTGCCGGAACGCCGGAAATTGACACGTATTTAGGTGTGTCCAGCGCTTATCTGATTATGACTGAAGAAATGGGAATCGTCGGTCTGGGGGTGTTCTGCCTGGCGCTCCTGACCGTTTTTGGTTGGGGCGCTCTGTATCGGCGGCGAGTCTTGGAGGACGAAAAACTCGCGCCGCTCTGGCTCGGGGCGCATGCCGGATTGGCGGCGGCGCTGACGGTCGGCTTGGTGGATCATTATTTTTTTAATTTGGATTTTCAACCAGCCGGGACGATTTTCTGGATTTTTGTGGGCCTCTGTTTGGCTGCGACTCGGTTGGCGTCGGCGGCCGCTCCCGCGCCGCCGAAGGTTGACAGTTTGAGCGGAGGCCCAACCACCTCTGCATAGCCACTGGCGAGCGCGTTGGGAATTTAGATTTATCTTTGGTATAATCGCGCCGCATCCTAAATTTTAGGAGAAGGAGAACACATTCTCATGGAAATCTCGACTCAAGAACAGAAACATGTCTCAGTGATGTCCGTGTCAGGGCGGGTGGACAGCGCCACGGCTCCGGATTTAGAGAACTCATTGAAAAAACTCGTCGAAGCGGACAAGACCCAGATCGTCCTCGATCTCAAAGACGTGGAATACATGTCCTCGGCCGGGCTGCGTGCCATGGTCTCCACGTTGAAAGCCGTCAAACGGGTCAACGGCGACTTGCGGCTGGCCAATCCCTCCCCCCGCGTAGAAGAAGTCCTGCGCCTGGCAGGTCTGACCTCCATCTTCTCCATTCATCCCACCCAGGATGAAGCGGTGGCCAGCTTCTAACGCGCCCCGTCGTTTTTCCCCCCTCTCTCCTTCCTGCTTCTATGCGGATGGAACGCAACCTCTCCGTCCCTGGACGTTTTGACCGCCTCCAGCAAGTTGGCTATCTGGTGGCGGAGGCGGCCAAAGAGGCTGGCTTCGATGAAGACGATGTCAGCCGCTGCCAATTGGCCGTGGACGAGGCGTGCACGAACATCATTGAACACGGCTATGGGGGCGAAGATAAAGGGAAGATCGAGGTGGCCTGCGAAGCTCTGCCGGGCGAACTGACGATTACGATTCGGGATCAAGCCAGACAGTTTGATCCGAATGTCGCGCCTCCGCCCAAGTTGGAAACAACCATTGAGAATTTAGGGGTCGGCGGGCTAGGACTGCATTTTATGCGGCAGGTCATGGACCGGGTGGAGTTCAGTTATGAAAACGGGGGCAATAAACTCATCCTGGTGAAGCGGAAGTAAAAGATCGTGCACGGATCACACCCTTCGGAAAGACGGATACCACGGAGAAAAATAAAAAATCCGTGAAATCAGGTCAATCCGTGCAATCCGTGTACAAATCACCCCGGAATCAAAAGCGCCCTGCTCTTCAGCTGGGCGCATTTTTTATTCCCCGTTCGGATTGAAATAGTTGTAAGTCGCCCGGGCCACGGAAATGATCAACCGGTTGGCGTCTTCAAAACCCATCGTGTCGGGGTGATGGATAAAGATCGTCAAGACGTAATCTCCGCCCGGAGTAAAAACCAGCGCGGCATCGGCGACGTTGGTCAGCGGGAGGCGGTCCCAGCCGTGTTTGTGCGCCACCACGCCGTCGGGCGAACCGCCGCTAATGAAGATTGGCCCCACTTCGTTCTGCGTCAGCAGATCAATCATCGTCCGGCATTCTTGGGGCGTGAATTGGTTGGGGAAAGCGGCCATCAGTGACCCTTTATTCTGTGAGCACTGGTAAATCATCGTTAGCAGGCTGCCCATATCCTCCGCCGTCGTCTGGTTGAAAGGATCGGGCTGGGTGTTAAGATCGGTCCGGGAATTGGCCGGCGTGCCGAGCGGCACGAGCACTGCGCCAAGCACATCCAGCAGGCCGCTGATGTAGGTATTGACCAGGCCCAGGCGCTGCATGTCGGCAGTGACCTGGCGGGTTCCTTCCAGCCCGTCCCCCCGGCCCACGGTCTTCAAGAGCAAATCCGTGGGGGTGTTGGCGGATTCATCAATACTCCGTTCCAGCAGCAAACTCTCGTCGTCAGTCAGTTCACCTTCGTTCTGAGCGAAGAAAGCCGTCATGATCGGAATTTTTACCGTGCTCATCCCGGCGAAGGCGATTGCCCCTTGGACGGCCTCACCGTTGGCCAGGTTGATTACCATTTCGCGGCCGGTGCGCAGGTCGGAGAGATACAGGCTGAAAATCCCGTTGAATTGGAAGAGGCCCACATCCGCCTGGATGAGTTCAGCCAGCGTTTCGAGCGAGGGGCGGGTAACGGTCTGCTCGGCAACCGGCAAGTCCACCACGCGATCCGTCGGCATGAGCAGCTTCGCGTCTATCAAGCCCACCGCCGCTTTCTGGTCCAGCGTGTGGCCGGGCGCGCCCGGGACAAATCCTAGCGTGGAGGGGTCCGGTCGCGCCGGGCTGCCGGGTTGATTGTAGCGCGCGGCCACATCCTCCAGGAAGACGCGCAGCTTTTCTTGTGAATAGGTTGCTTGCAAAGGAATGTCATTGACCTCGCCCGGGTTTAGCCAGAGATAATCCCAGAAACCGTTCCAAAAGCCCTGGCCCGTCCGATACTGTGTGGCCTGCGGGATCATCAGGCTCGTGTTGAGCGTGAAGTTTACGACGCCGGGGTCGAGCAGGATGATCTGATCTTGATAATGAAGTTCAACCGGCGTGCGATAGGCGGTTATCAGTTGCTCCAGCGCCGCCGATTCACTTAGCCCACCGACGGGGACGCCGCCTAGCGAAAGTCCTTGCGGCAGTCCGGCATAAGCCCGACTGTAGAGGATCAACTCGATGACAAACAAGGAGATCGAGGCCAAGAGACTCAAGCTGGAGAAGATGATGGGAAGACCGAGGTTGTTTCCAGTTTTCATTTTTAAATCTATCTCCGTGAGAGATCAAAGAAACCCGGTTTCTATCCTTTAGCTGCGTTTCGAGATTTCTCAGCCAGAAACCGGGTTTCTCTCCTTATTCGAATGGCTTGCCAGCCTCCAATGCTGTATCCCGGTGATGGTGCACGCCAGCGCCCCGCCGACAAAGAAAATACTGCCGGAGATCAAAAAAATCAACAGATAAAATGCCGCAAAGGTAAACAGTTCCGTCGCGGATCCGCGTATAGTTACCCGGCGAGTATACTCGACGCGCCCCTGAATATTCCCTGCCGTCTGCGCGTGCCGGAAAAGGACGATGTTGCGCACATGGCGAATGATAACTACCAGTTGGCGCGAAATCAGTCCGCCAATCAGCAGTAAGAACAACTCCACGAGACCCAAAAGAGCAACCGCCAACCACCACACCAGCCCGATCGCCAGCGACGACAGCGCCAACATCAATACAAAGCGCGGGCTGACCAAGCGCAGCCGATCAATTTCTGGCTGGTAGTAGGGCGTCAACTCGTAACTGCCGCCAAATCCAAAATGCTCTTTTGCGCCGGACTGATATAACTGCGCCCCGTAGAGCGTGAGGTAATAGTCCAGGAGATAGGCGACTATCCACAATGCTATGGAGAGCCAGAGGTTGTGGATGAGGATGGGTTCGATCAAAAAAAGGAATCCTGTTTTATGATTTCTCTGCCGAGGCAACTGAACCTTTGGGTTGAGTTTAGCTGCACAGCCATGGAGAGGCGATGATCCTTAATCCATTGAATTGATGCCCAAATATAAACCCCGCCCCTCCAGACCTGACTCATCATAGATTGGTTCTATCCCGCTGGCGACAAAAGCTTCTAGATACTCGCTGTGCGTGAACAAGCCTAATTCATGGTGTTCGGTAAAGTGCTGCACGCCATCCGGTGTGCCGACGAGGTAATGGAAGTTGAGGATAGATTTGTTCCCGTCACTCGTTTCGCTGACGTTCATGCGGGCAATTTTGAGTTGGGGCTGATTAACAAAGGTTGCATGCACGACACCCGACAAGTACTGCTCAGGAGTGAGCCAGGGCTCGATAATCAGTAATCCGCGGGGGAGAACATGTCTCTGCAGGTTGCGGATGGCTTGATGCAGCTTGGCTTTGGTTGCTGCGTATCCAATCGAGCTAAATAGGCAAGTGACAACATCGAAACGACGATGTAAATCAAAATCAAGCATATCTCCACGATGGAAAATCGTGTTTGGCAACTTCTTCCGCGCGAGCTGGAGAAGGTTTTCGTCTAGGTCAAGGCCTTCACTGGTGAACCACTGTTGTAAATACTGTAAATGACCTCCTGTCCCACAAGCGACATCCAGGAGTGTCTTTCCAGAAGAACGCAGATATTGCTGAATCAGGCCACGTAGGCGTTCGGCCTCCTGCTGATAATTCTTGCCGAGCGTGGTATAGAGGGCGTCATAATAGGTGGCCGATGGCGTGAACATGCTGGTGTTGCCTTTTTGCTCTGCCAGAGAAAAATAATCTGTGCCTTTTGCTGACGCTGGGAGTGTAACCTGATTACTCAAGTTGTCAAACCCCGTTCGTTAATTGGTTGCATTTCAAAACAAGCCTGCCCGGCGATGAAGTCGCCGGGCTGTCAAACAGCGCCGGATTAATCCGGCTAGCCCCATTCATGGGGCGTTGTTTCGTAGTCCGGCGACTTTACGTGTCCCCCGAAGCGCAGCGGAGTGGGGATCGCCGGACGGGAAAAGTATTTTACCAACGTTGCCCATCGTGTCGCTTGTCAAACTCCGCTCAAATGCATCAGACATGGGTGCATTTCTGGAGGTAACATGGCGTAGGTGACTGTCACGGGGGCGATATGGCGCAGGAAACTCTGACATCTGGTCGCCCCCGTGACAGTCACCTTGATAAATTAGTGTGAAATGCGCTCGCCCCCAGACCTCGCTTTGGCGTCAAAAGGTAATCAGGATAATATTGTGTCCAGCTACACCGTTTGATTTAGTGCCGGACGCCTGACTGCCCAGAGCATGGATACGCCTCCTCCTTCTTACCGGGACCTCGCGACCCAAACGGCCACTCAGCTCCGGGCCGTGACGCAATCGCAGCTCGTCCACGATCTCTCGCACCTGTCTTTGCCTGAGATCGAAGCGGCCATTCAATTGGTCGCGCAGGTCATTCCGGCTGGCAACGTGCCGGGCATCATCCTCAGCGGGCTGGCCCGCCTGCCCGAACGCCAGCCGCCGCCGCAAACCGTCCGGCGCGATATTGACCTACTCTTCTCCGGTGTTGAGCAAGTCATGGACAAGGCGGTCTATGGTGCATTCTTTGCCGGGCCGGCGGCCGTCATTTGGGGCTATCAAAATCTGCTCAAGCTCGTCGGGAAGGACGTGGAGGCGTCGTTTCCGGAAGGCGCCTGGCAGTTCTATGCCGAGTACGCCTTGCGCGAGGACTCGGCCCGGCACGCCAACGAAACGCACGGCTTTGACACGCTCCTGAACCGGCATCAGATTCGCCTCTCGCCGGTTGACCGCCTGACCAGTTGGGTCATGGCCGCCATTCACTGCCTGCACCAGTACGATGCCTGGCTGGAAAACGAATGGCGCGAGCGCGTCTACATCCTTCTACTGCGCCAACTAATGCGCGCCGAACCGGACGCCGCGCGCTACGCTCAACTCTATCGTCAGTGGGAAGAGCAGCGACCGTACTGTCGCGACGACACCGCGGCCCAGCAGACGTATGGGCTTTATCGCCGCTGCCAATTTGATCGTTTCCTGGAAGCGGCCACAACTGATTTGAGTCCGGCGCTGCGCGACGCGTGGCATGAGCGCATCCGCGAAGCCGAAGCGCAAGCCCTGCCCGCTTATCGGCAGCAGATGAGTCTGCTGGCTTATTTGGAACCCGGCGTCTACGGCGAAACGCGTCGGCCCATCGCGTTAGCTCAGGCCCACGTCGGCGTAATTTATAAGGGACGCTACTTCCTCATCCCGGCTTGCGCGCCGAACAAGCCGCAACCGCCGGAAGTAGCCGCCGTGCGGGCGCAGATCGCGGCGTTGCTGGCTGACACAACAGAGAAGCCTCCAGCGCGATTGACGCCGTTGGCCGAGATGAAGCGCGCGGCCTTCGCGCACTGGCGTCAAAGGGCCGCTCCCGCTCAAATCGCCGAACTGGATCAACTCCGCACCACCCCCATCCTCATCAACGCGGATCAACGTCCACGCGCAACGTCTTTGTCGGAACTGCGCCGGGCCGAGCGCGGAGTCGGCGACCACGGGCTGACTCTGTTCGATACCGGCACGACGATGGTGTTCGACCAATCGCATATCTTCTTCGATGGCGGGTGGGGCGCGGCCCTGGCGGAAATCTTGACGAACGAGGCGTTATCGTGGGCCGTGCATTTGAACACGTTGCCGCCCGTGAGGGTTAGCCTGCATCCGCGCGTCTTGAAATTTGAATTCCAAGCTGCGGACGGAGAACTTATCCGGCAAGCGCCGCGCGTCACACCGGAAGCGAGCGCCGAGAGCGCTGCGGTCAATCTCCCCGCCGTCCTCGCACTCCGCAAACTTTTCAAGCGCCGCAGCGATTTGTTGCAACTAACGGTGAATGATTTGCTGATCCTCTACCGCGCGATCCATGCCGCGACTTATCAACTCCACCCGGAATTGGCGACGGCGCTGCAAAGCCTGGCACGCGAACACACCACACGCCCCGCCGCCACCGCGGCCTGGCAAGCTATTCAAGAGGCTCAACGCGTCAATCCGGCGATCCTGATCCCGGTGGATGCCAGCCAATGTTCGCCGCGTGATCGTCTCTATCCCATGACGTTTGAAGTCCCGTTGAAAGATTTGGATTTGCTCGGCCTGCACGCGCGGACGGCGAAAGCTTTGAATGTCTACCGGAATGCGACGGGGGATCGCGCAGCGCTCTACGCCGAGTTCGATCAACTCCAGCGCGCGTACCTCGCCACGCTGGCCGGTTTCGGCGCGGTCATGAACAAGGCGAAGACGATTGCCACGCTCGGCGAGAGTCCGAGCGTCGGCACGATCAAGCTGCTGGCGCATCTGCCCACGCCGCTTCAGCGCTTACTGGATACGATCCCCAGCCGGTTCGACATCCTCAACGATCTCCTCAAAGGCCGCGAGGTCTTCTCCAACGTCGGCGCGGTCGCCGCCTCGAGCACGCTCACGCGCTTCATCACCGCCAAAGATGATAACGACAAGAAGACGCTGGCCTGGGGCGCGATCACGGACGCGGGCGGCGTGCTGCGACTGACCCTGCGCGATTTTCGGCCGCACGTTGGTTGGCTGGAAGCCGCCGGACACAAAGCGCTGGCCAACCGACTCGCTCAAGATTACCTGGACGCTTATACTTACGGTCTGAATACTTTCGTGCGCGATTTGCGCCGAATCACGTTGGCCAGCCGGGAAACACGCTCACCCAAAAATAATCCACCCGCATGAGCACCTCTGATCCTTTGCTCGGTCGTCAACTGGCGAACTTTCGCATCGAGCGCCTGCTCGGGCGCGGCGGGATGGCGCACGTCTATTACGGCTGGGACGTAAAACTCAAACGTCCGGTCGCCCTCAAAGTCATTGACGCTCGCTTCCGCGACAACCCGGCTTATGCGCAGCGCTTCATCCGGGAAGCGCAGTCAGTTTCCACCTGGCGACAGGAAAATATTGCTCAGGTTTACTATGCGGATAATGAGGGCGATCTCTACTACTTTGTCATGGAATATATTGATGGGTTCGACTTGGGCAAATTGCTCAATCAGTACGCGGCGCGCGGCGAACTGATGCCCTCGGCGGATGTGCTGCGCCTTGGCCGAGCGGTGGCCGGCGCGTTGGACTACGCTCACCAGAAGGGCATCATCCACCGCGATGTGAAACCCTCGAACGTGATGCTGGGCCGCGATGGCCGAGTCGTCTTGAGCGATTTCGGTTTGGCCTTGGATGTGCAGGAGGGTTCGATGGGCGAGGTCTTTGGCTCAGCGCATTACATTGCGCCGGAGCAAGCCCGCCGTTCCTCGGATGCCGTCGCGCAGTCTGATCTGTACTCGTTGGGTGTCATGTTGTATGAAATGCTGACCGGCGTTGTGCCGTTCGATGATCCTTCCCCCACGACGGTGGCGCTGCAGCACCTCACGCTTAAACCGCCGTCGCCCCGCGAGATCAATCCTGATCTCAGTCCGGCCGTTGAGGCTGTCTTGCTCAAGGCTTTAGATAAGACTCCCACCGAGCGTTACCAAACGGGCCGCGAGTTGATAACGGCTCTAGAAGCAGCGCTGCAGACAACTCAAACGGTTTCCGGTGAGCGGCGTCTTCCGCCGCCTCCGGCCGGTGTCTCGCCCGCGACGACGCGCCTTTCCCAATTGTCTGTCGCTGATCTCCTTCAAGCACAGCCTGAAGCGCCGGCGGTTTCTCCTCCGAAGAATTTGCCGTCGCGCGCGAGTCAACCGCGAACGATGAACCCAACCTGGTGGTTGATGCTGGGAGGCTGTGGTCTTCTTTTTGTCGTGAGTGTTCTTTTAGGGGGTGGGCTGCTGGCGACTCGGTGGAAGACTCTCTTCGCGCCGGTAACTTCTTCCACTCCTGCAACGCCCGCTTCCGTTCAGCCGACGGTTGCGCCGGTAACGTCTCCACCGGACGCAACGGTTGTAGAAACGGCGCTGAGTACACCAACTACCCCGGCATCGGCGACGCTCAAGGCGAGTGCTGCGCCTGGGCCAACCGTGAAATATCCGGACGGCCAGCGCTTGAGGCTTTACTACGACGAGAACAGCTTTTACTTGCTCAATCTCTCTGAGAGTATTCTTCCTATTTCGGACATTAACCTGGAACGCCTGGATTCTTCCGAGGTGCCGCTGAATCGGTTCGAGGGCTCGCGCTGGGCGAGGTTTTATTCTAAGAGCGAACCTCAGTCGTGCATGGCGATTGAGATTCGGGACAGTTCCTCTTACCTACGCCCGGCGCAGTGCCTCAATCGTTATCTCAGCACGCGCACGCCTGCCCGCGATGATCCGGGCATTTTCTGGACGGCGCAGGCCGATAGCCGCGGCTCTCAGTTTAGGGTTCTGTGGAAGGATGAAGAAGTGGCGCGCTGTGAAATTTCGGTGGGAACGTGCGAGGTGTTTGTGCCGTGATGAAGGCGGGCTTCGACAGGCTCAGCCCACGCCGCTTTTTTAGGTGGTGCTTAAGAATTGTTCAACTTGATGTTGAGCACTTCTCAAGCTACATTTCTTAACATCAAACCCTCAAGCTCTGCCACCATTTCCCTTGAATACTCTTGGAACAAAAGCTCATTCGTTTTGGAGTCCAACCAAGTGACGATATAGCTGTCAATTGCCGATACCGGAATGGCTTCAGGATACCATACCTCAACATATGCAATAGCGGGTATATATCCTGCTTCACCAAGCTTAGGACGCGCAGAATTTGGGATTAGCTTGTCTGCAAGTTTCAGTCGGTTCAACTTAAGTATAATCGTCATTGGTTTGTGGCCATAGAAAAAATCTGCCCACAAATGATGGTTTCTTCTGTAGTCCTCTTCACGTGCAGATTCAAAGTCAAATAGACAGATATAGCCCATTGAATATCCGTAATAGGTTCTTGATTGAGGATATGAAAAGGGAAAATCCCCCTTGTTAGGCAAAATATTTCCGGCTTGGCGGATTCCCTTATATCCATCAATACTTGTCCTGTGAAAAACACCCTTCCTCAGCAATGGCATTAAACGATAAATCCTACTCTCGCGGAAGGACTGTATCTGGTGCTCTTCGATTTCTCTCTTGGACATATCGATTTTTTATCTGCGAAAATCTGCGTTTATCTGCGTCTCCCCAAAGGTCTAATTCTCTTGCGGGGATGAATCGCTGGGGGGTGAGGCTTGATCTTCCGGCGTCCACTCCTCCGGCATTTGCGCGCCCTCGCCGAAGAAGAATTCTTCCAACTGTTCCATGAGGAACTTCTGCGCCGCCGGATCACGTAGCGTCAGGCCGTAGTGATTGATCAGCAGCGCGGACTGCTGCTGCCACATCTGCCAAGCGGTCTGCGAGACGTTCTCAAAAACGCGCTGGCCTAACGCGCCGGGAAACGGCGGGCGGTTGAGGCCCGGCAACTCTTGACCAAGCTTGGCGCATTTCACTATCCGGGTCACAAGTTATCTCCTTGAGAGGCGTTTAATTTACCGCGGAGAACGCAGAGTTCGCTGAGATTCTCTTTCTTTTTCTCTTTCTCTGCGCTCTCTGCGAACTCTGCGGTAAAAAGAAGTTAAGCACTATGGTGCAGGAGTCGGGCCGGTGCCGAGCCAGGAGAAAACGCGCTCTGCGCTGCCACGGCCGGCGGAGTCAAAGATCGGTTCCCCGGTAGGCGAGGTGTCCCTCTGGCGAACCGTCCCCACGTGCCAGCGGAAAATGTGCGGCGTCCCCTCGGTGGGCCGGTACTCAGCCGGGATAATCACGCGCGTCTCCGTTGTGTACTCTTTGAAAATGCGCGCGCAGTTGCAAGTTACGTCTTCGGCTACCACCTCATAGAACTCTTCCGCGCGCAATTCGCCCACCGAAGTCCACTGCAACGTGACGCCCGTCTCCACCGAGGTGAAAGCTTGGCCGTCATTCGGCACGAGTTGATTCGGCGCGGGGTAGGGCGGCGGGGTCGTCGCCGTGGGGGTAGGGCCGGGCGTGACCGCCAGCTCCAATGGAATGACGAGCACTTGCCCCTCGCGCAGGGTGATGCAGTCGGTGATCCCGTTGATCCGCATCAGATCATTCACCGAGATGTGATAGTGGTTGGCGATCCCGCCGCACGTATCGTTGAGGTGGACGGTGTACGTTTCGCGATGGAAAGTCGCCGTTGCGCCTGGGACGGGGGTGGCGGTGGGCAGCGGCGTGGGCGTCGGTGTGGGTTGAGGAATTTGTAGGGTGGTGCCTACGGACAGGATACAGTTGGGGGTGAGCTTGTTCAAATCAATAATACTTTGCACCGAGACTTTGAAACGCACGGCGATGGAGATGCAAGTGTCGCCGCCGACGACGGTGTAGGGGACGGGCGGGAGCGGTGTGGGGGTGGGTGCAGGTGTCTCAGTCGCGGTAGCGGTCGGGGTCAGGGTGGGGGGCAGGGTGACAGTTGCGGTCGGGGTCGGGGTTCCAGGATCGAAGAGGGCGAGGCCGGGAATCGGGATGAGACCCGAGGCGACGACCACCATTCCAATCCCGCAGAGAGCCAGTATCGCAATAATCGCAATCAACAGCACGGGCGAGAGCTTGATGTTGGGAACTGAAATTGAGCGGCCCACCGCTGGGAAGCGGCTGGAGCGTGACGCAGTGCTGCCCGCGGACAGATCGGCGCCGCAGACGAGGCATTTGGTGGCGGCCGCACCGACGCGCGTGCCGCAGGTGGGGCATACACGTGGTGCTTCGCGAGGCGCGGAGGAAGTGGATGATTTGGCCATCTCACGAAAGCGCCGGGGGAACAACCCCGGCTCAAGCGCGCATTATACCATCTGGGAAATAACAGGCCTCCAAAGGATGCCCGTTATTTTTTATGTTAGTTAGTTCTTGCTGCTGGGCTGTATTGCTCAAGTTTTACTTAAAAGGACAAATATCTTTCGGTGTGTAAAAAAGGCTTTGCCCGCCGTAATAAAAACTCTCTGTCTCTGTAGAATTTCCAAGGTAAGCCAGTATTTCGATTGAATGAGTTGCCGCATAGTTAATAGCTTTTTCACAGGCTAGGCCGACATTCTGGGAAGCTAAATATTCTGCCCAAAAGGCTTGTGTCATGGCTACATACGACCAACCCGAATGCCCCACAGGAAACTCGGATTGTAAGTGATCATAGATACGTTGGGCTTCTCGCATCTCGCCTTGAACAAGATACAACAACATAATTCGATAATAGGCATAGGAAGCTAAATTGTCATATTCATTGGGATCAGGTGGGGCAAACGTGGGGGTCGGTTCCCCGGCAGTACTCGCCAATATTTGGTCTTGCATATTCTCGGCGCGGGCCGGCGACCATCCTACTAATTGCGGAAGGAAGATAGCCATTTGATAAGATGCCAATGCCCCTCCAAAATCTCCAGCGAGTGAAGCATTATCGCCGTCTTGAACCGCTTGAAAGCGATATTCGGGTAAACTGAGATAGTCCGCGCTGAGAACAAAACCTTCTCCGTTCCAAGCGTAAACTTGTGTTGCCTCTCGCCAAGGACCGTACAGATGCTCATCAGTGCTCGCCGGTATCCCGCCCTTCAAGATAAGTTCTAAGGTGTGATTATTGTCGAAATCATAAATTGCCCATTGTTCCCAATTGCCACCCTCCTTAGGGTGGCCCCATATGAAAATCCAATTTTCCCGTTGTAGTGCCGGAGCATGCTTACCCGAGCGGTCGGGCGTAGTCACATTTTGAAACTGATTCCCGTCCCAAGTAAAAATTTGATAGTACATTCCCGGAATAGTTCCGGGGGGCTGCTCGCGCACGACCAACTCTGGGACATTATCCCCGTTCATATCTTTGATGGCAATCGCCATGAGCGGCTTTCCGGGTTCTTCAGGCTCTACCTTCAGCCGAGTAATGTATTTACCCTGCGCACAACTGAAAACAAACAGCCATTTTTCACTGACAACTAATTCTGAAAGCCCATCATTGGTTAGGTCAACGCTGAAGTTGTAGACAGGATTAAGGGCCGCAACGACGGCTGAAGGTGTGCCTCCTTTATTGAGAAAATCCAGGATTGCTTGCTCAAGTTGGACCGCAGGTGTCGAATATTCCTGGGGCAAATGTGGGATGAGGCTTGGATCGCTTTGCGGACATTGGGCGGGCGTAGCAGGCGTTTGTGTAATGATACCGGATGAGTCAAAGGTAGGCCGAGGCGGACGGAAAGTTGGGGTTATAGGAGTGAACGGAAGTGTCTTCGTGGAGAGAATAGTGGGAATTATGGAGGCAGTGTTAGAAGGCTGAACAGTTATACTTGTCGTCTTTGTACTGCAGGCCGCTGTCAAAAGTATTACGGTTAAGGTGAAGTACCTAAAGTTCATGTTTCAAGAATATGCTTGTCATTGCAGTGCCCAACTCGTCAGTAGGCCGCCATCTTATTAAAATAAAATTAGTTTTGGTACTGGAATTGTGGAGCCTCATAATTCCAGACTTGGCGTTGCTAACCAATCAACGTGCGCCCATTTTATGCCCAATGGGGGCGATGAAGCAACGAATTAGCAACGGCTTGAAAAAATCATGCTTGCAGGATAACAAAGGCCGGTCAGGATTATAACCTGACCGGCCTTTGTCTTTTTTTCGAGTGTTTCAGCGCGAAGTTGGTGCTTTTCCCTGCGGCTGGTCTTCCCAAGCCCCGGCTTGGGAAGACCAGAAATTACAAGAGTGTTACCAACCAACGGCGACCACGAGCCACTGTGGATTGCCGTGCGAGATGAACGACGAATAGCCTCCCACATCATCATAGGGGAAGCCATAGGCCAGTTTGTTGATGGCGTGATCGTGCCAGAACTTGGCGAAATAGTTCGCCGGCGCAGCCAGGTAGAACTGGCTCTGGATTTCCCATTGGGACTGAGCCAGATGGGCGGTGTGCCGGTTGAGCGCCGCGCACATCGTCGGATTGGTCGCCAGGGAACCGGCGCAGCCGAAGATGTCCTGCGTGGAGGCGGACACGCCCACCGAAGCCGCGTAACTGTTGAAGTAAGTGCCATTTACGCCACCCGCCGCGAAGGTCGTCTCGCCCATCTTGCCCGGCGCGGGAATGCGGAACGGCGCCTGGGATTGCGCCAGGGTATCGAATTGCGACGGCACTTCATTGATAAACTTCTGGAACGTGGCGTCGCGGCTTTCTTGGAAAGTAGCCAGGTCTTCGCCGACGGAGACATCATACCCATCGGTGGCATGCAGGCGCATGGCTAACTTGACGCCGAACCAGTCCACGCGCGTCGTATTGCCATTGAATACCGCCGGGCCGATAGTGAACTCGATAAAGTCGTTGTACTGGCTGGTGGGCGAGCCGAGGTAGAAGTACATGCGCCCGGCCGAGTTCGCGGGCATATCGAACGTGGATTGCTCCGCGATGGAATGCGTCTGCCCGTTGAAGCTCCAGTAGATTTGGCTATCCGGGTACTGGCCATTCGTCCGGTTCAAGAACTTGAACATCAAGACATTATTGGCCGGCGGAATGCTGGCCGTATCTCCCCAGAAGGGCGTTCCACCGGAAGCCGTATTCGTTGGGGTCGGCGTGGGGCCGGTGGGCGTATTCGTCCGGGTTGGGGTCGGGCCACCGGAGCCGCTGTAAATTTCAAACTCCCATAGCGAGTACCCATACGGCGTGCCGCGGACGGTGCCGTTCATGCGGACATAGCGCCCACTGCCGGACAGGCCGGTCAAGTCGTCAATCCCGCCGTCGCCGGTCGTCGTGGTGTAGATGTTCGTCCAGGTGTTGCCATCGGGGGACGTTTGGATTTGATAGGACTTGCCGTAGGCGGCTTCCCAGTTCAAGCGGACGCGGCAAATGCTCGTGGTCGCGCCCAAGTCCACGCGGATCCACTGCGGATCGCTGAAGACACTCGACCAACGGGTGGTCGTGCTGCCATCTACTGCCGCACTCGCCGGGGTGCCCGCATTCTCGATGGAGGAAGCGGTCGCCGGTTTATTCAAGGCGATGTTGGTGCCGCCGCAGCCGGGCGCGGAGGTGTTCGTTGGGGGCGGGGTATTTGTTCGAGTGGAGGTCGGTCCGACCGAGGTATTGGTCCGCGTCGGGGTTGGGCCAACGGAGGTATTGGTCGGGGTGTTCGTCGAACCGCCGCCACCGAGCGCAAAGGGGACCGTGACGGTGGACTGCTGCCCCTGCGCGCCGGTTGCGCTCACGCGCAAGCTGCTGGCCACGTTGCCGATGGCGCTCCACACCTGAATGCGCACCTTGCCATTGCTCAGGTTGCTGAACGTGCCGCTGGAGGACTTCAATCCCTGGGCTTGCGTGTAAAGTTCCCAGCCGGTGACCGGATCGGTCGGAAAATAATTGTAGGTCTCGGTGCGATCCCAAGTGCCATCTCCGGTAAAGTCGTACTGCACTTGGGCTTGTTGTCCAGCGCCGACACCCGTGCCGGCGTCCAGGTACAGATTGAAGGATGTGGACAGAGCCGAGTCATAAGTGCCATTAACGCCGGAGAGAGTATAGATGATGGGATTCGTCGGGACGCCATCATGGTTGACGCCGCCGGCGCTGGGGATGGTGTTGCTGGCCGCTCCGGCTCCGGCCGTCTGGCTCAAGGTTCCGCCGTTGAGCACATACAGCACGGTCGAACTCGCGGCGGCAGGGTGAACGCTCAAGACGAGCAGCAGGATGACAAAGAGCGCCAGCAAGTTTCGGGCCGAGAGAGAGAACTTGAACGAACGAAATACAGTTGGATGATGCATGATATTAGTCTCCTTTTTTTATAGATACTCCAGGCAGTTTGACGATAATCATCTTAACCGCCCTGCCCGGATAAATCTTGTGGAATACGACTTGTTTTTTGTCACTCCCGGACATTAGCGGGAACCTATCCCCCTTGCTCCCCCTTCCCTGTGAGGGAAGGGGGACGGGGGATAAGGTTAGGAGGAATGGGGCCTTATTTGTTAAATGACCCCTGCAAGCGAATATCACGGGACGAGGCGCCTATGAGCACATTGAACGCGCCCGGTTCGGTGCGCCACCCGTTGGTCGCATCATTCCAGTAAGCCAGGTCTTGATCCGTTAACGTGAAGGTGATGGTCGCCAGCGCGCCCGGGGCCAGGTTCACGCGCTGGAAGCCGCGCAAGTCTTTGACGCGCCGGTCCACACTGGCCACCGGATCACCCACATAGAGCTGCACGACTTCATCGCCCGCGCGCGTGCCGGTGTTCTGCACATCCACCTGGATGGTGACCGTGGTGCCCGGCGTGATGCGCAGGTTGCTATACGTGAAGGCGCTATAGCTCAAGCCGTGCCCAAAGGCGAAGAGCGGCGTGAGGTTGTGCTTGTCGTAGTAGTAGTAACCGCGACCTTCTCCCGCGCTCTCGTAAACGTTGAAGCTTTGTCCCCACGGTGGAATTTGACTCGCCGTGTTGGGGAAGCTGACGGCCAGCCGCCCGGCCGGGTTGTAATCGCCGAAGAGTACATCGGCGAGCGCGGTGCCTTGTTCCTGACCCGGATAGAACGCGATGACGACCGCGGGCGCATTGGACCAACTGCCGGCCACCGCCGCGCTGCCGCCGGTATACACCACGATCGTGCGATTGGGCTTGGCGGCCATCACTTGGGCCACCAGCGCATTCTGATCCACGCCACCGACGACGGGCAAATCCACATTTGTGCGATCAAAGCCTTCACCCAAATCGTTGATGCCGACGACAACAAAGACATAGTCCGCAGTTGTCCAGTCGGTGACGAGGGTGGTGGCGCTGCCGCTGATTTTGGACGTGATGCCTTGCAGTGGGCTGATGCAGTACGGCCCGGTGAGTGAGCCGCTGCCGCCGCCATCATTGCGGCAGTCATTCGCATATGGGCCAATGACCGCGATCCTCTGCGTGGTCGCTTTATTCAACGGCAGCAGGTTGCCGGTGTTCTTGGCCAACACCATGCTTTCGCGCGCGGCTTGCAGCGCGAGCGTCCGGGTCGCGGCGGATTTCAGATCGGCGGTGTAGGCCACGGGATTGTAACCCGGAGCGAACATGCCGGCCTTGAACATGGTGAGCAGGATGCGGCGAACTTTGTCATCCACCAGACTCTGCGGCACGCTGCCATTCGAGATGGCTGCGGATAAGTTGGCGTAGGAGAAAGCGCCCGGCGAGGGCATTTCGATATCGGTGCTGCCCCAGGCCGCGCCGACGGTGTTACCGTAAGTCGCGCCCCAATCCGAGACCACCCAGCCCTGGAAGCCCCAGTCGTTCTTCATGATGCCGTTGATCAGATGGTTGTTCGCCGTCGCCGCAAAACCGTTGACGTTGTTGTACGAGGCCATCGCGGACCAGGCATCGCCTTCTTTGACGGCGATCATGAAGTTGTAGGTGTAGAGTTCGCGCAGCGCGCGTTCACTGATTTCTACCGGGAAACCGCCGCGGCCATTTTCGATGTTGTTGGCGGCATAGTGTTTGGGATCGGCAATCACGCCCACGGTCTGAATCCCCCGAATTCGGGCGGCTGCCAGTTTCCCGGACAGGAACGGGTCTTCACTGTACGTTTCGTTCGCGCGTCCCCAGCGACCATCGCGCACCAAGTTGAGCATTGGGCCAAGACTCACATTCTTGCCGAGCGCGCGGAATTCTTTGGCCATGGCGACGCCCACTTGCTGCTCGAGCGCAGGGTCAAAACTATTGGCCGCTCCGGAGAGCGCGGGCCACAACGTGCCGCCGCGAATTCCGTGCGGGCCATCCGACATGATGAGTGCCGGAATGCCTAAGCGCGTGATGGGCGGCGTTGAGAATCCGCCGGTGTCACCCGCGATCATGGCGATTTTTTCCGCCAGCGTGAGTTGGGACATGAGCGAGTTGATCTGACTATCCCATTGAGACGGCAGGAGCGGTTTGGGAGTCACGGATGGAGCGAACGTTGGCGTTGGTGGGGGTGGAGTCATGGGCAAACCACCCGAACCGTAAACTTCGAATTCCCACAACGAGTAGCCGAAGGTCGTGGCGCGGACGGTGCCGTTCATCCGCACGTAGCGTCCGCTGCCGGACAGGCCGGTCAGGTTATCGGTTCCGCCGTCGCCTGTGGTCGTGGAATAAATCGTCGTCCAGTTGGTCGTGTCGTTCGAGGTCTGGATTTGATACGACTTGCCGTACGCCGTTTCCCAGATCAGAACGACGCGGTTGATCGTGGCATTCGCGCCGAGGTCCACATACACCCATTGCGGATCGCTGGCGACGCTGCTCCAGCGCGAACCGAGGTTGGCATCAAACGCTTTGTTGGCTGATAACCCGCCATTTTCGTCGGAGGATGACGTACCCGTATGCCAGGCCGCTAAGTTCGCGGTACTCGGCGTGGGAGTCGGGCCGTTAGGTGTGTTGGTGCGAGTTGGAGTATTTGTTGGCGGCGAGGTGTTGGTCGGCGTATTTGTCGGACCCACGGAGGTATTAGTAGGCGTGTTGGTGGGGCCGCCGGAGCCGATGTAAATTTCATATTCCCAAAGTGAATAACCATATTGTGTAGCGCGGACGGTGCCATTCATCCGGACGTAGCGCCCGCTGCCAGCGAGTCCGGTCAGATCATCAATCCCACCATCGCCGGTCGTGGTGGTGTAGATGTTCGTCCAGCTTGAAGCATCATTGGACGTCTGGATCTGATAGCTCTTGCCAAACGCCGGTTCCCAATTCAAGCGGACACGGCAGATGCTTTGGGTTGAGCCGAGGTCCACATAGATCCATTGTGGGTCAACGGCGTGGACACTTTCCCAGCGCGTGCCGCCATTGCCATCCACCGCCATCGCCGCAGTGTTGCCACCCAGGACGGATGAAGCCGTCGCCGGTTTGCCTTGGGCCACATTCGTCGCACCACAGCCGGCAACCGCCGTATTCGTTGGCGTGTTGCTCGGCGCAACGGAGGTGTTCGTCGGCGTATTCGTTGGCCCGACCGGGGTGTTCGTCGCTGTGTTGGTCGGCGCAACGGCGGTATTGGTCGGTGTATTCGTGGCACTGGCGCCGCCGTAGATTTCGAATTCCCACAGCGAGTAACCGTAGGCGGTGAGGGCGCGTACCGTCCCATTCATCCGGATGTAGCGCCCACTGCCGGACAGGCCGGTCAGATCGTCCACGCCGCCATCGCCGGTCGTCGTCGTGTAGATGTTCGTCCAGTTCGTCGCATCATTGGAAGTCTGGATTTGATACGACTTGCCGTAGGCCGCTTCCCAGCGCAGGATCACGTGCGTGACGGTCGTGGTCGCGCCCAGATCAACGTAAATCCATTGCGGGTCAAGTTGATGGGCGCTGCTCCAGCGGGTGCCGACGTTGCCGTCTACGGCGTTGGCGCAGGGATACTCCGGTGTTGGCGAACAGGTGACCGGCTTGTTGAGTGCCAGGTTAGGCCCTTGCGCCTGCGTGGCCAGTGGGACCAGCATCGCTCCTAGAATTACAGCCAGACAGATCAAGATTGAAATGGACTTTTTCATGATTTTCTCCTTAATTTAATAATGTAACTGCTCAGCCTCACCCCCGGCCCCTCTCCTGAAGTGGGAACTCCCACTTCAGGAGAGGGGAGAAGTGCATTTGGCTCTGCTCCCCTCTCCTGACGACGCTTTTGGTTTTCGTCGTCAGGAGAGGGGGCTGGGGGGTGAGGCCGCAGTTACTCTTTCAAAATAAAGTCTCGGATTTCAGATTGAGCGGCCGCGAGGCGTGTTTTGATCAGGCTCAATGCCGCTGGATCGGTGTTTGTCAGCTTGAGATACGGCAGGCTATCCCCGGCCAACGCGTTTAATCGCAGCAAATTTTCTTGACCGCGAGCGGCAAAATCGTCGGCGAGGATGGGATTCGTGAACTCAATGATCGGATGATCGTCTGTATTGATGGGTTGAGCCTGTGTCCATTGGCGGACGACCTCGCCTTCCGTAATAAAATTACTCATAAAGAGATACGGATCATCCAGGTTGACCTCCCGTAAATTCTGGGCAAAGCCCGGGGCCTGATAGATTTCTTCCAACGCATCAAAGTCAACCCTCAGCCTGTCCGCTGTCCCCACCAGTCCAATGACCGGGGTGTCGTGACCGAGCATGCCATACCACAGGCTGGTATGCGGAAAGACGAACTGAAAAGTTTTGGTGATTATTTTTATTTCTTCCAGTGAGAGTTGATGCACGGCCAGCCACTGAACCATGAGGCCACCAGGATTGAGATGTGCTTGGCTGGCGGCGAAGTGTTCCTGGCTAAACATGGCGCTTGATCCCGAACTGACCGGGAAGAAGATGTCCGAAATGATCACATCGTATTTCTGCCGGGAGGTGCTGACGAAATTCCGGCCATCCTCGATGATGAAGTTGACTTTGGAATTTTCCAGAATATGGGCGTTCTCCTCGGCGAAATAAGCGGCCGCGTCTCGGACCCCGCTGGAAATCTCCACGCAATCAATCGCCTGCAAACCGGGATACTCCGCGACGCCGCGCAGGGTAATCCCCGCGCCTAAGCCGATGACTAAAACGGTGTGTGGTTGCGGATGCAGCATCAGCGGCAAATAGCCCAACCGGCGATGATCCTCCAGACCTAGCATGACGGACGTGCTTTGCGCAAACAGCCGGTTGGTGGATAAAACCTTCGTCTGCAATGGAATCACCTCAGCCACACTCGTCAGGCCATAGGCGTCCTCGTGGTAATAATCCAGCGACAGGTATTCCTCGACTGGCTGCGAGGGTTCCAGAATATAAGTTGACATTCTTAACTTGTCCCACGGCGGCGCGAGGTAGAGCGTGAGGCCGGTGCCGAGGATAATCCCGACGAACGCCAGATACTTCCATCTAATTTCTGAAAATGAACTGAGGCTGACCAGTGTGAGGGCGAGGCCGCTGTTTAACAACGCCATCGCAATAATACTTTTCTGAGTGCCGATCCAGGGAATGAAGAGAAAGCCGGCTAAGAGCGGCCCCAATGTTGAGCCAAGCGTGTTGACGCCGGTGATTAAACCCAAGTCCCGGCCCAGGTGTTGAAGGTCGCGCACGTACAGCTTGCTCACCAACGGCAAGGTGGCGCCTAAGAGGCTCGTCGGCAGCAGCATGATTAAAAAAGCATAGCCAAACTTTAGGAGGGTCGCGACCGTCCAGTACCCAGCGCCATAGCGTTCATGCAAGGCGGGCATGGACTGCAGAAAGCTGGCGACATACGGTAACTGATTGATCAAGCTCAGGCAGAGGATCGAGGCGAGGCCGATCAGACTTTCGATGATGCCAAGCGCCAGCAGTGGGTTGGGGCCACGGACGATCCACTGGCCGGAGAGCAAACTGCCCAACGTGAGACCAAGCAGAAAGGTCATCAGCACGATGGCAAAATCATAAACACTATCCCGGAAGAACAGGGTGAGGATGCGGGTGTAGAGAACTTCGTAGGCGAGTGTGGTAAAGCCGGATAACGCAAAGGCGGCTAAGAGCACCGAGCGGAGGCGTGGGGAATAAACTTCTTCTTTTTTTACTTTGGCCGTCTTCGTTCTCATCCCCTGTCGCCCCTCACCCCGCCCCTCTCCCTGAGGGAGAGGGGTTAGGGGTGAGGGTGAGCGTCGGCTACTTTGGAAAACCCCTGTCTCTGCCTCCAGTAGGTTTTGATAAAGGAATACAAGACCGGCGGCCAATAAACTAATTAGCGCAGCGATCAGCAGGGTAAGGCTCAGGCCTAAAAATCGAATCAGAACAAATCCCGTAATAAAAGCGCCGAGCGCGCCGCCCAAGGTATTGACCCAATAAACGTAACTCGTATCCTTCGCGACCGTCTCGATCTTTTGGGTCAGGAGCTTGATCGCAATCGGGAAGATTCCCCCCATCGAAAAAGTCGGCACGATCAAGACCGCGAAAGAGAATAAAAATCTCACGACATTTTTCAGTTCCCCGGTTGTCGCCAGGTTGCTAAAGACTAGACCGTTCAGTCGCGCGAGTCCTTGGAAGATCAACGGGGAAGCCAATCCATAAATCCCGATAATGACGTTGAGGAGCATCAGGGCCTGAGCGTTGTTTTTAAATTTATCCAACCGCTGGCCCAGATACCAACTGCCTAACGCCATGCCGAGCATGAAACAAGTCAGGATGGTCGTAACCGCCAAAACGGACGCGCCGAAGATCAACGTCAGATAACGCGACCACACCAACTCAAAGATCAGGCCGCTGACCCCGGATAAGAAAACAGCGATTGAGAGTATGGTCAGGGGGTAATGGAAGTTCGTTCGGTTAACCATGACTTGTGCCCAAGTGCTCGAGTGAGTGACTGGGCTGGGCGAAGCTTTTTTAAACATAGCCGTATATCAAGACCGCTGATAGTCAAAACCAGGGCTTTTCGAAAGTGCGCCGACGCTCACCCTCACTCCCGACTCTACCCCCATCCCCGCCCCTTCCCCCATCGGACAAACCACCGATGGGGGAAGGGAGTCCTTGCTCCCTCTCCCCGGAGGGGAGAGGGCTGGGGTGAGGGGCGAAAGGGATTCTGGAATCGTCTGAAAAAGCCCTGTCGTCAAAACTTTGTTTTCGCTCTGGGGCGCGTTAGGTGCGGCGCACTTTCGCGAAGCCGCGCAAGCGCGCCGCACCTGCTGCTGCCTAGTTGGTATAAACTTCAAATTCCCACAGCGAGTAACCGTAGAGGGTGAGCGCGCGCACGGTGCCGTTCATGCGCACGTAGCGTCCGCTCCCCGTGAGGCCGGTCAAGTCATCCACCCCGCCGTCGCCGGTCGTTGTGGAGTAGATCGTCGTCCAGTTCGTCGCGTCATTGGACGTTTGGATCTGATAACTCTTCCCGTAGGCCGCTTCCCAACGCAAGGTGACGTGGCCGATGGCCTGCGTTGAGCCGAGGTCCACGTAAATCCATTGCGGGTCAATTTGCTGCGCGCTCGCCCAGCGGGTACCCAGGTTGCCGTCCACGGCTTGCGCACACGGGAACTGCGGAGTGGGCGAACAGGTGACCGGCTTGTTGAGCGCCAGATTTCCGCCGGGGACAGGTGTATTCGTCGGTGTGTTCGTCACCGCCGGTGTGTTCGTGCGCGTCGGGGTATTCGATGGTACAAGCGTATTCGTCGGCGTGTTGGTCGGGCCGAGGGGTGTATTTGTCGGCGTGTTCGTTGGGACAGGCGTGTTCGTCCGCGTCGGCGTCGGGCCGGGCGTGGGCGTTGCTCCGGCGCCAATCACGCCGAAGACTTTGATCTCAAACAGCGAGGCCCAGCCGGCGCTCGCGCCGGTGACTGTCAGCCGGACGTAGCGGCCCGCGCGCGCATTCGGGGAGGTGATGCGGTCGGTGGTGATCCCCATTTGCGTGTTCGTCTGCCGGTCTACCGAGAGCGTGTAATTGACGTCGTTATCGCTGAGTTCGATCTTGTATTTGTAAGACCGGCTGGCGTTGCTGTACCAATTGATCTCATAGCCGCCGATAGAATCTTTTTGGCCCAGATCAATCTTGATCCATTGCGGGAAGGTGCCGTCCACCGCGCCCCAGCGGGTGGTCGTATTCCCATCAATCGCATACGGCACGAGATTCCCGGCTTGGAAGGAACTGGCCGTGATGGTCTGGCTGGGCGTTTGCAGTTGCTGCTCCGCCGAGACCGCGAAGACCACATACAAGTTGCTGCCGGGCGCGAGCGTGATGCCATACCCGTTGGAGGCAAAGTAGCCTTGCTCCTCCGGCGCCATCAGCCGGCTCTTGTAGATCTTGTGCGAGCGGCCATTGATCATCACCGTCTCCGGCAGCAATGTCCACGCATAAATCGAGTTGTTATTATGGGTGGGCATCGCATTCGCGGCGTCAATCAACTGATAGATGTAGCCGTAGCGATACATGAAGAATTGGTAGAGGTCGGTGGAGGTGCTGTCGGGCGCATCCTGCTGGAAGGCCTGGATGTAGTCGCCGCCGACCAAATAGGCCGGCAAGGTGGGGAAGGTGGCGCTGCTATCCACGTACACTTGCATGCCGGACTGTGCGTTGTGGACGACGTGGGCCGGCGGCTTCGGCGGATTCAGGAAGTTGCCATCGGTGCCCGTATATTGGAAGTTAACCATCACGTCGTTGGTGGTCGGCAACGGCGTGGACGTGGGAGTCGGTGAGGCGGGTTGCGTTCCCACCGGCGTGTTCGTCGGCGTCGCTCCGGGCGAAGGCTCCGTGCCCAACGTCACCGTATAGCCTTGCGGCATCACCGTCGTCAGGCCGTTCGTCACACTAAAAGCACTGGAGTTAATGGTGACTGTCGCGGGCGTCAGCCCGGAGCGGCTGGCGGTGAGGGTAAAGCTGCCCGCCGTCCGCGTGGAACGGACGAAGACGCGGTTGATGCCGTTTTCGGTGTTGAGGAAGTTTTGGAAGATGCTGTTTTGAACACCGCTGTTGTAACCGCCCAACCATTTCGCCTGGCCGCTGTACGTGAAATCAATGCGCGCCTGATCCGTGGGGATGCGGTTACCGTTCGCGTCCGTCACTTCCACATCGAACATCGCCACATCGGAGCCATCTGCGCGGAAGCCTTGGGGTCCGAGGATCGGCGTCAACTTGATCTTGTTCGGCGCTCCGGCGGTGGTGATCTCCTGCATCGCCACCTGCACCCCGCCGTTGTAGCCGATGGCTTTGATCTTGCCGGCTTGCCACGCCACATTGGTGAAGCCGAACTCGAATTGATTGGACTGCGTTCCGAAACCGTAATCTTGGATCAGCGCGCCACTGGAGTTAAATGTCTGGAGCCGCACTTGCTGCGTGTTGGCCATCACGTACACATTCTTGACGGTTCCTGCCGGATAATTCCAGTGGCCCAGGATATTAACGGTAGGCGCGTCATTCTGCGCGGACTGCATCGCGTAAAAGGCTTCTTTGGGCAGCCGCACCGCGTCCACCACGCCGCTCACGCGCGCGACTTCGGTCTGCGCCATGCGGCCATGACTCATCGAGTCCGCAAAGATGATCTTGGCCCCGCCGACCATGATGCCGCTCAAGCCCTGGCCCCCACGCCGCGACCAGCGATCGAAATACTTCTTCACATTAATCCGGGCGAGGTCTTCCGAACTGTTATACAAAAAGCCGGAGTTCGGATATTCAACAATCGTGTTGCCGGGGGCGGCGATGTTGTTATACCCGAAACTCGGCGGCGAATATTTGTCCCACACGCGGCGCGGCGATTCCTCGCGGGAATATTCCGCGTCCCAGAGCGGGTGCGTGTTCGACGAGGAGGGATTATCCATCGTGGACAGATATTCGGAGACGGGCTTGAGCGCATCGGCGGAGGAGCGAGTGCCACTGAGGCGACCACCATTCGGGTCATACTGATCGTTCATGGCTTTCATTTGAACCATGTGATCGTACGTGATCGTCTGGTTGCCGGCTTCCCAGAAGATGATGCTCGGATGATTTTTGAAGTAGATAGTGATATCCCGCATGAGTTCCACGCGTTGATCCCACTCCCGCCCGGTGTTATCGCCTTCGGCATCGCCGGCGGGCATCGCATAAATCACGCCGAGCTTGTCGGCCGCCTCCACATCCGCAACTTTTGCGCCCACGTGCATGGGCCGGATAAAGTTCGCGCCGGAGTCCTTCATCAACTTGAAATCGTATTCTTCCAACCAGTTAGGCGCCTGGCCGACCGCGGCCCATTCCATCGTCGAGCGGGGCGCATAGCCCTTGAGATAAATGGGGCGGCCATTGATCAACAAACCGTCGGTCAGGTTCCAAGTGACTGTGCGAATGCCAAAGGGTGTGGCGACCACGTCCACCGCCACGCCGCCCAGCTTGACGATGGTGTAAACGGTGTAGAGGTAGGGATAGTCCGGCGCCCACAAGTGGATGTTGGTCAGGTTGCCGGTGGCTGTGAGAGTCACTTTCTGCCCGGCGCCGATACTCTGCGGACCGCCGGTGGCAGTCAGCACACTGTTGCCGGCGTTATCTACCACGACCATCTCGTAACTGGCCGACTGGGAGCTGGTGTTGTCGTTCGCCACCTGGGCCTGGGAGGTCAGCGTGGCTGTTTTGTTGAAGGGGTTGATGTTCGAGGCGTAGACGTAAGTTCCGACCGTGCCGAGATTGCTATACGTCGGCAAGGTTTGGTAGACCTTATCGGTGACGTGCAAGAAAACATTTTTGACGATGCCGCCAAACATCGGGTGGAAGGGCGGCGTATCCCAGATGAAGTGGACCTGGGTGGCGACTTCTTTGTAGCCGAGCGAGTTATCTACTTTGACGGCCAGGACGTTGTCGGTGGCCCCAAAGTTGACGTAGTTGGAGATGTCCAGACCAATAGGCGCGACGCCGTTTTCGTGAATCCCGATGTACGTGCCGTTGATGTAAAAGCTGGCGGCCTGGCGCACGCCTTCAAATTCTAAAAGGACTTTTCGTCCGGCCAGGGTAGCATCCAGCTTGAAGTGCTTGCGATACCAGGTCTTGCCCGCAAACCCGTAATCGCCGCTGCCGCTGACCCACGTGTCGTAGTGGTCAATGTCGTTGTATGTGTGCGGCAGGCTGACATCCAGCCAGGCCGAGTCATTGAAAGCCACTGCCTCGGCCCCGGCCACGTCCTGTTTGATAAATTTCCAGTCGTGGTCGAAATTGTATTTAATGCGGTTGTTGGCCGGGGGCGTGTACGCGCTGGCCACGTGAACCGTGGTCGGCACGAACGACAACAGGGTGAAGATAATTAAAGAGAGTGAAACGATGGAACGATTTAGTCTAGACAATAGTGCTTTCATGTTCGATCTCCTTTTGCATGAACTTATTTGACCAGCAGGTGCGGCGCACCTGGTAGTCTTACTGAGACATTAAGAACGCAATCAACGCGGCGCGGTCACTGGCTGACAAAGTGCGGAAGGCTTCCTTAGCCGCGTTCGCCTCGCCCCCGTGCCAGAGAATGGCTTCCGCCAACGTCCGCGCGCGTCCATCATGTAGATAAGACTCACCGCCGCTGGCTACGATCCCGTAGCTGAGTCCCCACAACGGCGCGGTGCGCCATTCCGCGCCGGAAGCGCCGGCTTCACCCATGTTCGCGGCCAACCCCGGTCCCATATCGTGCAGCAGCAAGTCGGTGTAGGGCATAATCGTCTGGTTGCGCAGTTCCGCGAACGGATGATTCGGGCTGGTTATCAGTTGTGGCGTATGGCACTTGGCGCAGCCGATCGTGGTGAATAACGTTTGGCCCGTGGTAGCTTGCGCGGTCAAGTTGCGGCGCGGCGGCACACCCAAGAGCGCCACGTACCGCAGCATCTGAGCCAGGTCCGAGTTGCTAATCTCAGTGCCAGAGCCGCATGAGCCTTGCGCGGAACCGCAGTCCAGATTCGGGAAGATCGGATTCGTGACGCCGATATCCGTGTTGAGCGCGCTGGCGATCTGCTGGGTCACGCTGGCCTGAGCGGCCTTCCAGCCAAAACGACCCAAGCGCTGCTGAAGCGTCACCGGGTCGGTGACCACCTGCATGCGGCCGGAGATGCCGTCCCCATTCGCGTCGTTCGGGTCGGCCAACGCGGCGATGGTGTTTTCATCAATCGCCTCCAGCAGACCCATGCCGACGAGTTGCGGGGCGACGCGCGGTGAGTAGAACGAGGGCACCACACCCGTGAAGGTGAAGTTCGGGCTGCGGAGTGAGTAACTGGCGCCGTCGCCGTATGTGCCGTTGGTCGTGGTCCAGTTGTTGAACGTCACCCCGGCTTCCGGACTGCCGGAGGTGATGAATGGCTGCAAGACTTTGCCTAAGTTCGGATGTGACGCACCGCTCGCGTCCGACCCGACTTTGAAGACGTACTGCAATGCCGGTTCCAACGTGAGATGTCCGTACGTCCCGTTGCTCGTCTGCGAACCGGCGACCATGGTGAACGTCGTGACTGGGGTTGAGCTTTGTCCGCCGGAGGTATTGCCGATGGTGAAGTTGTATTGCACGGTTGCGCCGCCGGGGATGTCGCGCACGATCCAGGTGTTGTTGTTCGTGGCCGTGTCGTGGTCCATGCGGAAGGCCTGTTGATTGCCGTTGATGCTGTAGATCACATCGGCCCACGGCGCATTGTTGACGAAGAACTCAACCGTCAAGCCGACGGTGGAGATCGTTCCAGGCGGCAGCCCGTGCCCGTTGTTGTTGTGGCAACTCAGGCAGCTATGCGCGGCGTAGCGCGGCCCAAGTTGATTCATGTGGTCGGTGAAGATCGGGTTGCCGGCTTCCGAATGTGAACCATCGCCGAAATCGGTATGATGCAAGCGCCGGCCCAGCATGAAGGGCTGGATGCTGGCCGGGGCGATGTTGCCCGCGGTTTGCTTGAAAGCCTGGACCGGTTCGTTCGAGTAGTTGCGCGGCAGTGTCGTGGTCCCGCCCAACCAGTTGGCTTGCGGCATCGGGAACGAATCTAAATTGGCGCCTTGGCCTTCCCACGGCGCCAGCCCGCCCGTGCCGACGATGTACAACACGGCCGTGCCGTAGTAATTGGTGCGGCCCACGAGCGGTGGGAGGATGAACTGGCTGAACTCGATCTCCATCCGGTCACCCACGTGCAGCGGCTGGCCGGTGGCATAGTTGTGATCAATGATTACCTGGTAGTGCAGCGGATCAATTTGCGTGGAATCAATATTGAAGTAGTAGTTGGTCAGCACGCCGGAGCCTAAATAGAAGGCGCGGAAGTCCGGGGTATCCAGCGCATGCAGTGCGGTGATGTTAGCCGTGATCGTTGAGCCGCCCTTGGCGACGGTATCAATCAGTTCGATCGCCACCGTGCGGAATTCCCAGTACAACGGCAGGTAGTGATCGTACGCCATGAAGTTCGCTTCGCGCGCATGGCGGTCGCGCGCGCGGTCGCCAAAGCGCGTGACAATAGCCGAGCCAATATCCTGCACGAGCACGGGTTCAACCGGTGAACTGCTGTTGTAGAGGGGGACGATGTTGCTGACCGGCGTGTTGGTCGGCGTGTTCGTCGGTCCGATGGCTGTGTTGGTGGGAGTGTTCGTTGCTACAGCGGTGTTGGTCGGCGTGCTCGTGGGACCGGCGCCGGTGTAGATCTCAAATTCCCACAACGAGTAGCCCCATTGCGTCGCGCGCACCGTGCCATTCATGCGCACGTAGCGCCCACTCCCGGACAGGCCTGTCAGATCATCAATCCCACCATCGCTCGTCGTCGTCGAGTAAATGTTCGTCCAACTGGAAGCATCATTGGACGTTTGGATTTGATAGCTCTTGCCGTACGCTGTTTCCCAATTCAAGCGCACCCGGCAGATACTTTGGGTTGAGCCGAGGTCCACGTAAATCCACTGCGGGTCAACGGCGTGAACGCTTTCCCAGCGTGTGCCGGCATTGCCATCCACCGCCATCGCCGCGGTGTTGCCGCCTAAAACTGATGAAGCTGTCGCCGGTTTGCCCTGCGCCATGTTGGTACTGCCGCAGCCGGCCGGCGTATTTGTCGGCGTGTTGGTTGGGCCGAGAGGGGTGTTCGTGGGTGTGTTCGTCGGAACCGAGGTGTTGGTTGGGGTATTCGTCGGTCCGATGGAGGTGTTCGTTGGTGTGGGGGTGTTGCTGGGCGACACGGACGTATTGGTCGGTGTATTGGTGGCGCCGCTTGAACCGTAGACTTCGAACTCCCACAGCGAGTAACCAAAGCCGGTGCCGCGGACCGTGCCGTTCAGGCGGAGGTAGCGCCCGCTGCCACTCAGGCCGGTGAGATCATCCACCCCACCGTCGCCGGTAGTCGTCGAAAAGATGTTAGTCCAGTTCGTCGCATCGTTGGATGTCTGGACCTGGTAGCTCTTGCCATAGGCTGCTTCCCAGCGCAGGATCACGTGGGTGACGGTTGTCGTCGCACCCAGATCAACGTAAATCCATTGCGGGTCAATGCCTTGAGCGCTGGCCCAGCGCGTGCCGAGGTTGCCATCTACGGCCTCCGCACAGGGAAACTGCGGGTTGGGCGAACACGTGGCTGGCTTGTTGAGCGCCAGGTTCGGGCCTTGCGCTTGGGCCGCCAGCGGCAGCAACATTCCTAGAACAAGAACCAGACTGACCAAGATCGAAAGAGGCTTTTTCATGAAGTTTCCTTTAGAGCGGTTTCCAGGTTGCCGCAAGCGCGATGCGAGACCTCACAGGTCTAATTCGTAAAGCAACTTGCTTTAGCTCCACCCTCTACTTGCCTTCGTTCGGTTCAGGAATTGATCTGCTATGAGGCAGACCCATCAGGTCCAACATAGGAATTACTGAGGTGCGCCGCACTTGGAAAGTGCGGCGCACCTATTTGCCACAAGATTTAGTTGTAGACTTCGAACTCCCACAGGGAGTAGCCGTACTGGGTAGCGCGCACTGTTCCATTCATCCGAATGTAGCGCCCTGAACCGGTGACGGTTATATCGTCCACGCCGCCATCGCCGGTCGTCGTCGAGTAGATTGTCGTCCAGTTGACGGCATCGTTCGAGGTCTGAAGCTGATAGCTCTTGCCATACGCCGTTTCCCAGCGCAAGACGATGCGGCCAATGGTATTGGTCGCGCCGAGGTCCACGCGGATCCACTGCGGGTCGCTGAAGGCGCTCGCCCACCGCGTGCCGGTGTTACCATCCACGGCGTTGGCGCAAGCCGTGCCCGCATTCTCAACCGAGGAGCAAGTGACCGGCTTGTTCAACGCCAGGTTTCCACTTGGGATTGGCGTGTTCGTCCGGGTGGGTGTGGGGGTATGGGTGAGCGTCGGGGTCGGCGTGCAGGTCGGGAATGGAGGGGGTGGCGTCCAGGTACCCGTGGCGGTTGGGGCGGGAGTTCCGGGTAATCGAAAGGTCGAACGCGAGTTGTTGATCTCGTTGCTCTCGATCACCATGTTCGTCGAGTCCACCGTCGCGGTCAGCGGATATCCATTCATCACGAAGACCACGGTGAGAAACTGGCCGGCAGTCAGGCCGCTGACTGTTTGCGAGATGCTGCTCGTCGGGTTCGCCAGCGCCAACTGGAAGGCGCCGGCGTTCGACGTCCCGGTGTTCTGAATCCCGACATTGGTATTAGGCTGAAGCGCGCCGCCATTACAATTGTTGTACCACACCCACTTGGCTTGAATGGAATTCACGACCAAATCTGGCAGGCCAGGCGTGGGCGTGGGGCCGGTCGGCGTGGGGGTAGGCGTGCAGGGGGGCGGCGCGGTGGGAATCGGCAGCATCTGCGAGAGGGTATTGTTGCTCTCGTTGCTTTCCGTCACCAAGTTCGTGGAATCTACAGTGGCAATGTTGGGCGTGCCGGAATTATAGCCGGGGAAGAAGAGCGACGTGGTTTGCCCGGCGAGAAGGCCGCCACTCACTGTCTGCGTCCAGCTGTTCACATTCACCACGAACGCACTGGCATTCCCGGTTCCTGTGTTCGCCACTGTGACCTGCACTCCCAATTGGAAGCTAGAGCTAAAGCAGGATTGGTTGCCGCTGATGAACATGGATTGCACAACCAAATCCGGCAATCCCGGCGGTGCAGTGGACGTGGGCGTGGCGGTGATGTAGATCGGGCCGCAGGCCGTGTTCGTAGCTGTCGGTGTTTTCGTGGGGGTCGCGCTCGGTGTGGCGGAAGCTGTGGGGCTGGGCGTCTTGGTGGGAGTCGAAGTGACGACGACGGTGGTGCCACAACCCGGCGGTGTGATACAGGACGGAGTATCACACTCAGTAGAAACCAGCGTAGGCGTCCGTGTCGGTGTCGCGCCGCCATAGACTTCGAATTCCCAGAGCGAGTAACCGTACTGGGTGGCCCGCACCGTGCCATTCATGCGCACGTAGCGCCCTGAACCAGTGACGGTTATATCGTCCACGCCGCCATCGCCGGTCGTCGTCGTGTAGATGTTCGTCCAGTTCGTGGCATCATTGGAGGTTTGGATTTGATACGATTTGCCATACGCTGCTTCCCAGCGCAGGACGACGCGGCCAATGGTATTGGTCGCGCCGAGGTCTACACGGATCCACTGCGGGTCGCTGAAGGCGCTCGCCCAGCGCGTGCCGGTGTTGCCATCCACGGCGTTGGCGCAGGCCGTGCCCGCATTCTCAACGGATGAGCAAGTGACCGGCTTGTTCAGCGCCAGGTTGGGACTTTGCGCCTCAGCCACCGGCAATATCAGGTTGGCGGTGATCAGCCACAGCCCGGCGATAACCATAAGTGCAGAGAGGAACTGAAATTTTCTTTGAGGCAGCTTTTGATAGTTGTTCATATGATTCTCCTTGATGTTTTATAAATTTTTGAGTGAGTGGGTCCGGTCAGGTCTCCCCGTGCGCCACGCTGCGCGGATTTCCGGCGCACGGGGAGACCTGACGGGTCGAGTCATTTATGGTGTCGCAGTCGGTGTTGGGGTGAAGGTTGGCGGGAAACCCTCCACCGAAACATCATCGCAATAGACGGGCGATAGGTTTCCGGCCGCATCCCGGTATTGGACACTGACGTAGAAACCGACCCAATTGATGGCGACGGTGATCGTGAACGTTTTAGAGGTGGCAAAGGGTTCCCACGCCACCGCGGACAGGTCGGCGACGCAGCCGCCGCCATACCGAGTCGTGACGCGCATTTGCGTCACCGCGCCGGCGGTGCTGGTGGCGCTAAAGGCGGCATTGATATTGAGGGGACTGCCGGCGACGCCGCCCATGCAGCACGCACCCCCAGCGACCACAACCGAGCCGGTGACCGTGTTCGGCCCAGGCGTGTTCGTCCGGGTGGGTGTGGGCGTGGGAGTATTCGTGGGTGTGAAAGTGGCGCAAGGAGGCGGCGCGGTCGGGATCGGCAGCATCTGCGAGAGGGTATTGTTGCTCTCGTTGCTTTCCGTCACCAAGTTCGTGGAATCCACGGTGGCGGTGTTCGGCGTGCCGGAATTGTAGCCGGGGAAAAACAGCGACGTGCTTTGCCCGGCGAGCAAACCACCACTCACCGTCTGCGTCGCGCCGTTCACATTCACGACGAAGGAGCCGGCATTCCCGGTTCCCGTATTCGCGACGGTCACCGCCACCCCGAGTTGGAAGCCCGGCCCAAAGCAGGATTGGTTGCCGCGAATCCCGATACCTTGCACAACCAAGTCCGGCAGCCCCGGCGGTGTAGTGGACGTGGGTGTGGCGGTGATGTAGATCGGGCCGCAGGTCGTGTTCGTAGCAGTCGGCGTTTTCGTGGGAGTCGCGCTCGGTGTGGCCGAAGCCGTGGGGCTGGGGGTCTTGGTCGGAGTCGAAGTGACGACGACGGTCGTGCCACATCCGGGTGGAGCGGTATTAGTCGGCGTTTTCGTGGGGCCGCTGCCGTAGACTTCGAACTCCCACAGGGAGTAACCGTATTGGGTGGCGCGGACGGTGCCGAACATGCGCACGTAACGGCCGCTGCCGGAGACCGTAATATCGTCAATGCCGCCGTTGCCGGTGGTTGTTGAGTAGAGGTTCGTCCAGTTGGTGCCATCGTTCGACGCCTGAAGCTGATAGGCTTTCCCATACGCCGCTTCCCAACGCAAGACAATGCGGCCAATGGTATTCGTCGCGCCTAAGTCCACGCGAATCCACTGCGGGTCGCTAAAGGCACTCGACCAACGCGTGCCAGTATTGCCGTCCACGGCCTTCGCACAGGCGAAGGTGGTATTCTCAACCGACGAGCAGGTGATCGGTTTGTTCAACGCCAGGTTGGTTGTTTGCGCCAGGGCCGCCGGCAGAGAAATGCCCAGCCAGAGCGCGGCGATGGCTAGTAGCGTGAAGAGTAACTGAAATTTTCCTTGAGACAGCCTGTGATTGTTTTTCATGACGTTTTATATTCCTTTGAATAAGAGCTTTGGATAAAAGAGTTGGAGAATTTAAAATGCCGGGGGAAGCCCGGTAGGGATGCCGGGCTTCCCTTCTTCAAGAGACTTACAACAAACTTAGAGCTTACTGTTTCTGCCAGACTTGCACGTAGTCCACTTGCACCACGCCTTGACCGGCGACAATATTGTCAACGGTCGTTTGCTTGAGGCCAAAGGCGAAGCAGCCGGCGGGCAACGGGGTGCCGGTGCAGCCGTTGTAGCCGGCGGGATATTCGCCGCCCAAGGCCAGGTTGAGGAGGAAGAACTTGTTGTTGTCATACACCCACTGCGTCCCGCCGCCGTTGGCGTTCACATCTGCGCGCGTAACGGTGCGCATCAGGGTGGTGTCAATGTACCACTTGATGAAGGTCGGGTCCCATTCCACGGAGTAATCGTGCCAGCCGGCGATGGTGCCGCTCGGCAGGATGTGCTGTCCGCCGATGGAGCCCGCGCCCCAATAGCCGGGGCCGTGCAGCGCGCCCGAGACCCAGTTGCCATAGCCGATGTTTTCCATGATGTCCAATTCGCCGGTGCCGGGCCAGCCGACGACATCCAGGTCTGTGCCCATCATCCAGAACGCCGGCCAGTAGCCTTCGCCCACGGGCATGAGCATGCGGGCGATCATCTTGCCGTACTTCCAATCCTTCAGGCCTTTGGTAAAGATGCGGCCGGAGGTGAACTGGTAGCCGTTGTTGACTTCCTTCTTGGCCGTCAGCCGCAAGATACCACCGCTCAGGGTGACGTTGGCGGACGTATATTGCTGCTGCTCGCCGTTAACGTGGACGTTGTTGTCGTAAGCCCAGTTGGAAGTGTTCAGCGCCGTGCCATCGAAATTGTCGGACCACACCTGGACATAGGTGCCGGTCAGCGGGGGCGGGGTCGGAGTGTACGTCGCGTTGCCGCCATTGCAGCCGATCACCTGAAGTTCATAGAAGGAGTAGCCCCAGGCCGTGCCCTTGCGGTTCAGATTGATGCGCAAGTAGCGGCCGACTTTGGCCGGTGCGTAGGTATAGTTGGTCGTCAAGCTCGTGTTGTTGAGGACGGTCTGGATCGTCGTCCAGTTGACGGAGTCGTTCGAAGTCTGGAGGGTGAAGTCCGCCGCGAGCGCGGTTTCCCAGGTGATATTAACTCCGGTGATGGTGGCCGAGGTCGAACCAAGGTCCACGAACCACCAGCCGGTGGGCGGTCCGGAGGGATACCACAGGTGGCTGTAGCGCGTGGCCGCATTGCCATCATTCCCGGCCTGCGGCTTGCCTTCGCCGGTGTCCCAATACCAGGCATAGGATGGTTTGTTGAGACCGATGTTGGAGGTGGTGCCGCAGCTTCCACCGCCGGAGGTAGGTGTGCGCGTCGGCGTATTGCTCGGTGAGACCGAGGTATTGGTCGGTGTATTCGTTGGCCCGACGGAGGTGTTGGTGGGTGTGTTCGTGGAACCGCCGGAGCCGGTGTAGATTTCATATTCCCACAAGGAGTAACCATAGATCGTGGCGCGGACCGTGCCATTCATGCGGACGTAGCGTCCACTGCCGTTCAGGCCGGTGAGATCATCAATGCCGCCATCGCCGGTCGTCGTCGTGTAGATGTTCGTCCAGGAACTCGCATCGTTGGAGGTCTGAATCTGATAGCTCTTGCCAAATGCCGGTTCCCAGTTCAAGCGGACGCGGCAAATGCTTTGGGTTGAGCCGAGGTCCACATAGATCCACTGCGGGTCTACGCCATGGACGCTTTCCCAACGGGTGCCGCCATTGCCGTCCACCGCCATCGCGGCGGTGTTGGTGCCAAAGACCGAGGAGGCCGTTGCCGGTTTACCGATGGCGACGTTGGTCGCGCCGCAGCCCGCGGGGGGCGTATTGGTGCGGGTCGGTGTATTCGTTGGCCCGACGGAGGTGTTGGTGCGAGTCGGCGTGGGGCTGGTTCCGCCATAGATTTCGAACTCCCATAGGGAGTAGCCATAGATCGTGGCGCGGACGGTGCCGTTCATGCGGATGTAGCGTCCGCTGCCGGACAGGCCGGTGAGGTCGTCCACGCCGCCGTCGCCGGTGGTCGTCGTGTAGATGTTCGTCCAGTTCGTTGCATCATTGGAGGTTTGGATTTGATAGCTCTTGGCGTAAGCTGCTTCCCAGCGCAGGATCACGTGACTGACGCTGGTCGTCGCGCCGAGGTCCACGTAAAGCCATTGTGGATCAATGGCCTGGGCACTGGCCCAACGCGTGCCGACATTACCGTCCACGGCTTCCGCACACGGAAACTCAGGGTTGGGCGAACACGTGACTGGCTTGTTGAGCGCCAGGTTGGGGCCTTGCGCCTGGGCTGCCAGCGGCGCCAGCAGGCCCACCGAGGTCACCAAGCTCAGAATAACGAGCGTGACTAAAGTGGGTAAGAAAGATTTCGATTTCATGCGGGTCTCCTTAGAATGGTAGGCGTTCGGGTCAGGGCCTACGGCGACACAAGCCTGAATGGGATGATCGGCTCTTTGCCCTATTATTGATTGTAGCGACTCCGCTCCGGTAAATCTTGGACAAAAGCTATTAATTTCTGGATTTTTCTTGCCATTTCATGGATGATTCATGGAACTGGGGGAAGGGAGAAGGTTCAGGGGGTAAATCCACTGACAAATGCAAAAAATTAAAGGGAAATGACCAAAGATTTTTGCTTTTCTCTTTGGTCATCTCCGTTCGGGAAAGGCTAAGTTGCGGCGCACTTTGATCAGTGCGCCGCAACTGTTTTACTCTCTTACGATTTATTGATAGACGCGGACGTAGTCCACCTTCATCTGTTGCGGGAAGACGGAGGTCGCATCCGGGCTGCCCGGCCACGCCCCGCCGACCGCGACGTTCAAGAGGAAGAAGAAGGGATGGCTGAACACCCACGGGCCGCGCGCTTCCACGGTGGCGCGGGGCACGGTGAAGTACAGGGTGTTGTCTATGTACCAGCGGAAGCCGGTGCTTTCCCATTCCACTCGGTAGACGTGGTAAGCATCGTGGAGTTGTCCGCTCGGCAGGGTGTAGCCACCACCGATGCCGCAGCAGCCGGAATAGCCTGGGCCGTGCAGGGTGCCATGGACGATGCTCGGCTCTTTGCCGATGTTCTCCATGATGTCAATCTCACCCGAGGTGGGCCAACCGACGCCGCCGATGTCGTTGCCGAGCATCCAGAACGCCGGCCACAGACCTTGGCTGTAGGGGATTTGCAGTCGCGCTTCCAAGCGGCCATAGGTGAACTCACGCAGGCCCTGTGACTTCAGGCGGGACGAAGTGTAGGTGCAGGTGCCGTACCAGCACTGGTAGTTGTTCGGGTTCTCCTTGCGCGCATGGATGATCATCTCCGCGCCGGTGAAGGTGAGGTTCTGACCGTTGGTGTAATACTCCAATTCGCCGTTGCCGAAGCCGCCGCCGCCCACTTCGAGCGTCCAGTTGGTAGTATTCAGCGAGGCGGCGTTGAACTCATCGCTCCAGACCAGAGTGTTGAAGGTCATGGGGGTGGCCGTGGGCGCAGGTGTTGGCGTGGGGTTCGGCGCGCCGCCGGTGCCATAGACATCCATGTCCCACAGGGAGTAGCCCCAGGCGGTACCGCGTACAGTGGCGTACAGGCGGACATAGCGCCCGGTGCCGTTCAGGCCGGTCAGGTCGTCAATCCCGCCGTCGCCGGTCGTGGTCGTGTAGATCGTCGTCCAGTTGGTCGCATCGGGAGACGTTTGGATTTGATACGCTTTGCCGAAGGCCGCTTCCCACTTGATGTACACACGGTGGATCGTGGCGGTGGCACTTAGGTCCACATAGATCCATTGCGGATCGGCCCAGGCCGTCGCCCAACGGGTGTAGGTAATCATGTCAAAGGCTTTGTCCGGTGTGCAGCCGGAGCAGTTGGCATCGTTCTGCTGGGAAGAGGCCGTTGCCGGCTTGGCGTAAGACAGGACGATGTCGCCGCCGGGCACCGAGGTGTTCGTCGGCGTGTTCGTTGCTACCGGTGTGTTGGTCCGCGTGGGCGTGCCCGCGGTTGGCGGCGGCACCGTGTTGGTGGGCGTGTTGGTTGCCACTGTGGTGTTGGTCGGGGTTGACGTGTTGGAGGGGGTGGGTGGCAGGCCTTGGATGTAGATTTCAAATTCCCACAGGGAGTAACCATAGATGGTGGCGCGCACCGTGCCGTTCATGCGGACGTAGCGCCCGCTGCCGGCCAGATTGGTCAGGTCGTCAATCCCGCCGTCACCGGTCGTGGTCGTGTAAATGTTCGTCCAGGCGCTGGCATCATTGGACGTTTGGATTTGATAGCTCTTGCCATACGCAGGTTCCCAATTCAACCGGACGCGGCAGATGCTTTGGGTCGCGCCGAGGTCCACATAGATCCACTGCGGGTCTACACCATGGACGCTCTCCCAGCGCGTGCCGCCATTGCCGTCCACGGCCATCGCCGCGGTGTTGCCGCCTAAGACGGACGAGGCCGTTGCCGGTTTGCCTTGGGCAATATTTGTCGCATTGCAGCCGACGGCCTGGGTGTTGGTGGGAGTGTTCGTCGCGCCAACTGACGTATTGGTCGGCGTATTGGTGGCGCTGCTGCCGCCGTAGATTTCAAATTCAAACAGAGAATAGCCGTACAAGGGCAGGGCGCGGACGGTGCCGTTCATGCGGACGTAGCGCCCACTGCCGGACAGGCCGGTCAGGTCATCCACGCCGCCATCGCCGGTTGTCGTCGTGTAGATGTTCGTCCAGTTGGTCGCATCATTGGACGTTTGGATCTGATACGACTTACCGTAGGCTGCTTCCCAGCGCAGGATTACATGACTGATGCTCGTGGTCGCGCCCAAGTCTACGTAAATAAATTGTGGGTCAATTTGATGGGCGCTGCTCCAGCGGGTGCCCACGTTGCCATCTACCGCGTTGGCGCAGGCATACTCTGGCGTTGGCGAACACGTGACCGGCTTGTTGAGCGCCAGGTTGGGGCTTTGCGCCTGGGCGGGCAGCATCACCACCAAGCTGGTGAGCGCTACCGCGCTCACCAGAGTGAGCCTGGCTAGATTAGATAGGAAGGGTTGAAATTTCATGGGAGGTCTCCTTATAGAGTGGGGCCATGCTGAGATAAATTTTTTGATTACCGAAGTGATGCGATAGGACGCAATGCTCTTGAGGATCATTCTAGCGACTCTGCCAGTATAAATCTTGGACAAAAGCTGCTAGTTTCTGGATTTTTCTTGCGAATTGGAGGACGATTCCGGGAACAGGTACTAGGAAAGGGGCTGGGAATAAGGTGGCAAGTGGAAAGTGGCAGGTGGCAAGTCTCTGTACAAACTTGCTACCTGCCACCTTTAGTTAGATAGGTGCGCCGCACTTGGCTACTTGAAACACGAAGTGCGGCGCACCTTGAAAAGTTTATCGGTTTATTGATACACGCGGACGTAGTCTACCTTCATCTGCTGCGGCATGACGGTCGTGCCATCCGGGTTGCCCGGCCACGCGCCGCCCACCGCTACGTTCATGATGATGAAGAAGGGATGGCTGAATACCCACGGTCCGCGCGCCTCGACCGTCGCGCGGGTCACGGTGAAGTACAGGGTGCTGTCTATATACCAGCGGAAAACATTCTCTTCCCATTCCACCGCATACACGTGGTAGGCGTCGTGCAGTTGCCCGCTGGGCAGGGTGTAGCCGCTACCGATCGCGCAGCAGCCGGAGTAGCCCGGCCCGTGCAGGGTCCCGTGGACGATGCTCGGCTCTTTGCCGATGTTCTCCATGATGTCAATCTCGCCGGAGTTCGGCCAGCCGACCGTGCCGATATCATTGCCCAACATCCAGAACGCCGGCCATAAGCCCTGGCTGTAGGGGATTTGCAGGCGGGCTTCCATCCGGCCATAGGTGAACTCGCGTTTGCCGGCGCTCTTCATGCGCGAGGAGGTGTAGGTGCAGGTGCCGTACCAGCAGGTGTAACCGGCCGGGTTCTCCTTGCGGGCGTGGATGATCATCTCTGCGCCAGTGAAGGTGAGGTTTTGGCCGTTGGTGTAATACTCCAGTTCGCTGTTGCCGAAGCCGCCGCCGCCCACTTCGAGTGTCCAGTTCGTGGTATCGAGCGCGGCGCCATTGAACTCATCGCTCCAAACCAGGTTGGTGTAGGGGCCGTGCGGAGTGGCGGAGGGAACCATGGTCGGCGTTGGGTTCGGCGCACCGCCTGTCCCGTAAACATCAAAGCTAAACAGGGAATAACCATACCCGGTGCCGCGGACGGTGCCATACATGCGGACATAGCGCCCGCTACCGTTCAGGCCGGTGATGTCATCTACGCCACCGTCGCCGGTCGTCGTCGAGTAAATGTTGGTCCAGTTGGTCGCATCGTTGGAGGTCTGGATCTGATAGGCTTTGCCGTAGGCATTTTGCCAATTCAGGCGGACCCGGTGAATGGTGGCGGTGGCGCTCAAGTCCACATAGATCCACTGCGGATCGGCCCAGGAGGAGGCCCAGCGGGTGGTGCTAATCATATCAAAGGCTTTGTCTGCAAAGCATTCAACACAAAAGGCATCGTTCTGCGCCGACGAAGCAAACGCGGGCTTGGCGTAGGAGAGAACGATATCGCCGCCGGAGGAGGTCGCCGTGGGCGTCGGGCTAGGGCCAACCGTGGGCGTATTCGTCGGCGGCAAAGGTGTATTCGTCCGCGTCGGCGTGTTGGTCGGCGGAATGGGGGTGTTGGTCGGCGTATTCGTCGCGGTGCCAATGTCGCTGAACACGCGGAACTCATAGTAGGAGGTCCAGCCGCCTGTGTAGCCCGAGGCGCCGGTCGTCGTCAAGCGCACATACCGCGCCGACACCGCGGCAAACGTGTCTGTCAGCGTCGCCCCACCGACGGTGTTTGTCGTCTTGTCAACGACCGTCGTGTAACTTGTCCCGTTGAGCGACACCTCTACCTTGTACTGATAGGCGCGACTCGAGTAGGGCATGATCTCGGTCTTGTAGATGGTGTACGTTGTTCCCAAGTCCACCTGAATCCACTGCGGCCACGGGTAGCCGGCCCAGCGCGTAGTCGTGCTCCCATCCACCGCCTTGGACGCCTCGTTGCCCGTCTGCTGGTTCGAGAACGTCACCGGCTTGTTCAACGCCACATTCTGGTCAACCGCCAAGGCGGATGGCACATTCAACATTATTCCCAGGAGGAGGCCGAAGGCCAGCAGGCTCAGCGGCGAGAGGAATAACTTGCGCATGTGAGACACATTCAGATTTAACATAGTACACGGCTCCTTTCGCTTCAATAAAAAATCTGGGTGAGATAGATTTTGTAGTTAACGCGTCAGTCTTGGCGGCGATTTCCTTGGAAATTCGCCTAATAACTATTGTAGCGACTCCCCAGCATAAATCTTGGACAAAAGCGGCTAGATTCTGGATTTTTCTTGCTAATTAGAGGACGATTCCGGGAACTAGGGGCGAGTGGCAGGTAGCAAATGGAAAGTGGCAGGTGGCAAGTTCACTTTCCACTTGCCACCTGCCACTTGTTACCTGCTACTTACAGAGAAATCTATGGTTCCAGTCGGGATCAAACTCGTTTACGGGAAATTGTTCACGGTTGGGCCAGGGGTGTTGTTGATGACGAACTGGATATTCCCGTTGGCCAGGTCCTTGATCACCATGCTGTGGAATAGGACAGCTGGATTCACCGGCACCTCCATCGCCCGCGTCTGATTAACCCCGGTGTTTGAGAAGACGCTGTAGATGCCCAAGCCCCAACCTTCGTGACTGGTCACGCTATTGGAGACCTTGTACGAAGCCCAACCGTTGACCCCGGAGCCGGAGGTCCAGCTGGCTTGATTCGGCGGATCATACGGATCCTCGGACTGGTAGAAGTAGACGCGGCCTCCCTGGCCGTTCCAGAGTGTCTGGTATTGTTGATAGTGCTCGACGAACAAGCCGTACATGGTCACGTTGTTGCCGTTGACGACCACGCCGTTGTTCGAGGTGTTGCTGGTCCAGCCCACGCCCGAGCCATGATCGGCGCGCCAGACCCAGGTGTGATCCACGATCGTATTGTAAGCGTTGATCCGCATGCTGACTGTGGTTTTGCCCGCGGCCGCCCCGCCCACGCGGAAGATCACATCGTGGAGCACAATCGGGTTGGCAGCATGGCTGGTCGTGTTGCCGGCTGTGCCAACTTCAAGTTGAACCGGTGAGTTGGTCGTGCCCGCATCGAAGAGCACACCGGCGATAATCACGCCATCCACATCGCCCACTGTCATCGTCGCGAGTCCGGTGGTGGGGCGCAGCGTGGCCAGGCCCATGCCCAGCACAACTGTATTGGCGTTGTTAACCCGGATGGTGTCATTCAGCGTGTAAATGCCGGGGGTCAGGATCAAGTGCTTGCCCGAAGCGAGTTGAGCATTGATCGTGGCGGCCGAATCACCGGCGTGGGCGATGTAGAACTGGCTGATCGGGATCGTGGTTCCCGGAACCGACCCGCCACCCCAGTCATAGCCGGAACTGTTGGTCTTGAGCGACGGCACGCGCACACTGTAGTTCCCGGATCCATCAATCTGCAGGAAGGGCTTTTCGCGGATGACCGGAGCTGTACCGATCTTGGTATACGGTGGGCTGGGCCAGGTTCCAGTTGGCGGATTCGTGACGCCCACAAAGACCATGTTCCAGGCGCCACCGGACCAACTCCCGGCCTGCGTGTTGCGCGAGATCCATTGCTGCTGGCTACCAAAGTCTACATTGTTGTCTACCTTGGTGTTGGCCATCCAGCCGCCGCTGGCCCAGCCGCCGTTCTGGTGCAGCAGGAGGTTGCCCTGCACGTGCATCTGGCGGAACCAGATGGCCTGCGAGACGGCCCATTTGACACTGCCGTTGCTGGGCGTCACCTTGAAGTTCGTGGCGCCGCGCCAGAAGTTCTGGGTCGCATTGTTGCCTCCCAGGAACGCGTCGGAGTGCAAGTTGCCGGTAATGTTGACGGCGTCGGGGGCGGCGCCCAGGCCTAACACTTCCGTGTAGAACCCGACGCCGATGTCCACGTTGTAGGTGCCGGGCTTGAACACCAGGGCATCCCGCCGGTCACCGAAGTGGTTGGGCTGTTGAGCGTTATATACACTGTTGATCACGCTCTGAATGGACGACGCCGACATGGAGGTATCGAAGATATGCACGTTCGGGCCAAAGTCAACGGGTCCACTGGGTGGGGGGGTATTGGTGGGAGTGTTCGTCACGGCGGGTGTGTTGGTTGGAGTGTTGGTTGGACAACCACAGGTGGCTGTGGGCGTTGGCGTCGGGCCGCCCGGACTATACACGTTGTATTCATGGATAGACCACCAGTTGCCGACCGCGCCGGTTTGCACGACGCGGATATAGCGCGCCGTTTGATTGGCAAAGGTGATGGTCGTGACTTGCGAGGTGCCGCTGCCCGTGGCGACCGCGCTGCCCCAGTTCGTCCCGTCATTGGAGACAAACACTTGATAGCCACGCGGATAATCGCCAGTTGAGGTCCCGGCATCCAGGACGATCTTGTTGAAAGTCTGCGCGGTGGCCATGTCTAGGCGGAACCATTGACCGTTGGCCTGCGCTGCGCCGGTGCTCCAGCGGGTGGTCGCATTTCCGTCCAGCGCATTCGCTGGGCTGCCGCCGGTTTCCGTGCTCGAGGCTGTCGCCGTCCAGCCGGTGCGCGGGAGCGGGCTGCCGCCTGTGGAGGTAGCTGTCGGCGTATTTGTTGGGCCGACGGAGGTGTTGGTCGGTGTGTTGGTGGCGCCGGTGCTGGTATAGATTTGAAATTCCCACAAGGAGTAGCCGTAGGCCGTGGCGCGGACGGTGCCGTGCATGCGCACATAGCGCCCGCTGCCAGTGAGGCCGGTCAGGTCATCAATGCCGCCATTGCCGGTGGTGGTGGTGTAGATGTTCGTCCAGTTGGTGGCATCATTCGACGTTTGAATTGTATAGCTCTTGCCGTAGGCCGCTTCCCAGTTCAACTGCACCCGGCAGATGCTTTGGGTTGAACCCAGGTCCACGTAAATCCACTGGGGATCGCTGAAGGCGCTGGACCAGCGTGTGGTCGTGCTGCCATCCACGGCATTGCTCGCCGGCGTCCCAGCGTTTTCGGTGGAGGAAGCCGTCGCCGGCTTGCCCTGTGCGACATTCGTCGCGCCGCAGCCGGTCTGCGCGGTAGCGGGCAGGGAAACGAGCAGGCTGGCGATCATTACCATACTTATCATGACCAGACTGGCTAAAGTCGCTAGAAAAGATTTAGGTTTCATAACGGTCTCCTTGTCGAGTACGAGTCTGAGGTGAATTTTTAGATGACTGCCACCAAGCGATAGAGAGGTCAGCCGCTTGAGGATTATTGTACTGACTCCCTCTCTATAAATCTTGGACAAAAGCGGCTAAATTCTGGATTTTTCTTGCGAATTGGGGGACGATTCCGGGAACTGGGATTAGAGCTGGGGATGGCGGTTGGTTGCTTGCCCGAAGGAGACACTTAACGCCGTGAATACCGGCCTCTTCGGCCAGCTCAGGCATTGCCTGAGCCGGCCGAAGAATACCCAAGAATCAAGTTTCTTATTTCTCTGCTCTAATTCACGACACCGAAGGAGCGGGAATCAATTCCGATGTTCCCCTTGCCGTCCTTCGCGTAAATGTAAAGCTTCCAGACACCCACGGTCGTGGGGGCGGTGACGCTGAAGGTATTGGCGCCGGTTTGGGTATAGGTGGCGTTGGTGATACTTCCGGAGTTGTTGATGTATTTGCTGTTCAACTTCACACTATAGGTGATCGGATCGGCTTCCGGGTCGGAAGCGCTGACGGTCACGGTGAATGTGGTTCCCTTTTTGATGTTGGCCGTCTGGCTCAAGGTAATGCCCTGAATCACCGGGGGTTTGTTATCGGTCACCGGGCTGCCGGTGTACATTTGCTTCACCGAGTAATATGCCAGCCGATGCAAGCCCACATGCCGGATGTTAAACCAGATGCCGCCGAAGTCTTCCTTTTCTCCGTAAATAAAGAGCGTTCCGCCTAAAGCGACACCCGTATGGCTGGTAATGCAGTTCCAGGCGTTTGGATAGCCATCGCGTTTTTCAATGTCAGTTGGCTCGGTGGGGACGCCGTTTGCATCGTTCGGGACTTCCCATTCTCCCTTTGGCCCCCATTCGGTGACGATGTACGGTTTGGTGTGTCCACCGGCAATCCAGTCGTTCTTGACGGAACAGATCGCGCCGTAAGAGTTAACGGCCAGCAGATCAAGATTCGGCGAATGGGCTTTGTAATAGGTCCAAGCGCCGGTCCAGGCATCCGTCGAGGTTACGGGATGATTAGGATCAATGGCATGAATCTCGGCCGCCAGTTGATTGACAAACTGGGCGTAGGCAATCCGGTTGGCCTCCAGCTCGGCGCCGGA
>Ga0209382_10001007_pt1 | contig 45517 bp, 43 predicted proteins | sample SoiMetdeltSBSDD5_FD_187599 | JGI IMG/M metagenome (GOLD analysis project Ga0209382, IMG submission 187599) | Bulk soil microbial communities from a Populus tree surrounding site in Tennessee, USA - Soil MetaG P. deltoides SBSDD5 (SPAdes) (version 2) | ecosystem: Environmental > Terrestrial >...
GCCATAGCGAGCAGTTCGGGCGAGGCCCAAGCGAAGCGACTCGAGCGCGTCTACGAAGAAGTCGCAAAGCTCTTACAAGAGCCCGCCGTCGCCGCGCGTCTTCGGACGCCGCCGGGCCGAAACGAATGGTCGGCGATGCAGACGCTCGGGCACATGACCGAGATGATCCCGTACTGGTTGAACCACTGTCGGACTCTAATCGCCGCAACGGGGACGCCGCCCGCATTCGGGCGCACCCCCGGGTCGCCGGAGCGATTGGCGGGAGTTTCCCACGGAGCGAGCGCCGACCCGGACGCCCTTCTGCGTCAGCTACACGAGGCAGTTCGAGCGGCAGCGAGCGAGATCAGGCAACTCTCCACCACCGAGCGTGGCAAACGAGGGATTTCCTCCGAGCGAGGCGAGATGACTGTGGCCCAGGTGATCGAGTCGTTCATTGTTGACCACGCCGAAGAGCACCTGGCCCAGGCGCAGAGTGCGTTGCGGAGGTAAAGGGCGTGCCCATTGACTATATCTTCCGCCAGCTTTAGGTTGTCACTGCCGCGGTTGCGTCCGCGAGCGTGAGGGGGGTAGCTGGACCCTGTATCGAGGGCGTTCGGCAAAGGAGGCGTCGAATGGCCGTCAATCTCGCCCGCCTAGAACAAGCAGCCGGTCGTTTCGAGAAGTACACCGAGAAAATGCGAAAGGCCGACACGCCGGCCGTGCGCGAGGAGCAGGCCGTCGTCGCAAGACGCCACCGCGAACAGTTCCTGCCCGCGGCCGAAAAGTTTCAGCAGTTGCGCAGCGCCGCCGTTGCGTCACGCATACGCGACGCCGCGACGGTGACGCCTCCACTCAGCGACCTCGTCGTGGCTGGAGTAATCCCGGAGATTCTCGAGCGCGACAACGACCTGCGTCCAGTGCGCTACCTGCAGATCGCGCTGCTGGCCGCGCGCTCCGTCGGGCGGGTGCGAGTCGTCGACGCGGCCGGTGAGGACGAAGGCGATGGCACAGGGTTCCTGGTCGCGCCCGGGTTGCTCCTGACGAACTGGCATGTGCTCAAGACGCGCGAGCTCGCCGAGGCCTGCTCGGTCGTCTTCGACGACGAGGACGGCCTCGACGGAGATCCGAAGGAATCGAAGGTCTATCGCTTCCTCCCAGAGCGCCTGTATGTCAGCGACAAGGAGCTCGATTACGCGATCGTCGAAGTCTCGCCGCGCACGGGCTCCGGCACGCCGTTGTCGCAATTCGGTTATCTGCGTCTGTTCGAGCAGACGGGGAAGCTCGATCCCACGCAGCGCCAGGCCGCCAACATCGTCCAGCACCCCGGCGGCGGGCCCAAGAAGGTCGCCATCCGCGACAACTACTTCGCACAGGTCCTGCCCGACAGCGTCGATCCCGCCAAGGAGGTCAATTCGCTGTTCTACGGCACCGACACGTTGAAGGGCTCCTCGGGAGCACCGGTCTGCAGCGATCAATGGTATGTCGTCGCGCTGCACCGGGGCGGCGTCCCGGCGACCAAGATCGTCGACGGCCGTCGCGTTGCGGTTCGTCTCGACGGCACCCCCGCGCGGGCAAGCGATCCGGTCGATCTCATCCGGTACGTCACCAACGAGGGCACCCGCGTCAGCCGGATCTATGCGTCGCTCCGCGCCAAGCGGGCTCAGGACCCACACGCCGCGGCGGCGCTCGAGAGGCTCTCAGTCGTCGCGCGCGACCCCCGCCTGGGACCGCTCGATCTGCGCACCGCGCCGATCGTCTTGCCGGCCACTCCGGCGGCGGAAGAGGGCGCGGTCGAGGAGATCATTCGCCGCAGCGTTGCCAAGTTCAAGAACGCCAAGGGCTACCAGGCTGCGTTTCTCGGCGCTGGCTTCAGCGTTCCCTTGCCGTCACTGACCAGCGAGGTCGAGCGCGAGCTCGCCCCGCTCCGAGACTCGGAGAAGACCGAGCTCAAGTACGACCACTACAGCCTCAGGATCAACCGGGAACGCAGGACCGCGTTCTTCGTCGCGGCGAACGTCAACGGCGCGCAGCTCTGGAAGACGGCGCAGGACGGCCAGCGCCCGGATCGCCCGCAATGGAGCTTCGATCCGCGAATGCGCGAGGAATTCCAGCCTGACGACGTGATCTTCAGCTCGGCGATGCAGCGCGGCCACCTCTACAAACGCGAAGATGCCATGTGGGGCGCTGACCGCGACGCCAAGCGCCACGCCGACGAGCACTCGTTCACGATCACCAACGCCACCCCGATGATCGCCAATTTCAACAACGTGGAATGGGGCGACCTCGAGGACATCGTGTCGCGCGAGTGCGGCCTCGGGAACAAGGTCTCGTACTTTGCCGGCCCCATCTTCCGGCCCAGCGACCCCTTCTTCAACGAATTGACGAGCTTCGCGCCGCCAGACCAGCGACACACGGGTATGCGCGTGCCGCAGTCGTTCTGGAAGATCGTGTTCTGGATCGAGAACGGCGCGCTCAAGGCGGCCGGCTTCATTCTCCGCCAGACGGACGAGATCGAAGCACACGGGCCGATCGCGGAAGAAATCAATTTCGGCACCTACCGCAAAAAGCGCATCACGGAGATCGAGCAGCGCACAGGACTGCGGTTCCCAAAGCTCGTCGCCGCCGACACCTTCGGGCAACAGTGACCGAAAGGAGAGGGGCCGGCAGCCGCCCTGCCGGCCCTCTTCGGGTTTTGGGAACTACGACGCGCGCTGCACGAACGAGCGGTCCTCGACCAGGATGACCCCCGACTGGGCGGCGCGCCGCGCCACATCCGTATGCTCGGGATCGGCGGCCAACGCCTCGCGGTATCGTTCGTAGGCGGCAAGGCTCGGGAAGTCGATGAGCGAGAGCCCGACGTTGGTGGGCCCGGCGAACTTCGTCGGAGCGAAGTAGCCGACGACCTTGCCGCCACAGCGCTCGATGGGACCAGCGACCCCGCGCGCGTAGGCTTCGAAATCAGCGACCTTGGCAGCGTCCAGCGTGTAGCGAATGCACAGTGTGAGCATCACATCCTCCTTTCTCCGGAGTATCGTCACGCGATGCTCGTGCCGTCCACGCCGAACGCTTCGATCCGGCCCAAAGCATCCACGCTTGCCGCGAATACCCGAGCCCTTTACCCTTTTGTCATGGGCGATACAGACATGCTCTCGACGGTGGCGTCGCTCCTCGGCGAGCCCGCCCGGACCCGCATCCTGACCGCGCTGCTCACGGGCCGCGCACTGACTGCGAAAGAGCTGGCCTATTTTGCGGGCGTGACCGCGGCGACGGCAAGCAGCCATCTCTCGCGCCTGCTCGCCGGCCACTTGCTGGCCATGGAGAAGCAGGGGCGCTGCCACTACTACCGTCTGCGCTCCGCGGAGGTCGCACGGGCCATCGAGGGATTGATGGCCGTGGCGACGATGCCTTCCAATGGTTGGCCACCTCATCATCGCGTCGAGCCCGCGCTCCAGGAGGCGCGGATGTGCTACGACCATATGGCGGGGCGGCTCGGGGTCGCGGTGTGCGACATGCTTTTGCGTCGCCGCCACGTGGTGCTCGTCGATGGCGGCGGAGAAGTCACGCCGAGCGGTGAACAATTCCTCGAGGGGCTCGGCGTCGATCTGGGGAAAGCGCGCGGCGCGAAGCGTCACTACTGCCGCAGCTGCATCGACTGGACCGAGCGACGCCACCATATCTCCGGTGCTGTGGGCGCGGCGCTGGCTGAGGCTTTCCTCGCACGACGTCTGGTCGCGCGAATTCCCGACAGTCGAGCCCTTTCGGTCACACCGCTCGGCCGCAAAACGCTCGCCGCGATGGGCGTGACCGAGTATCGCGCGCCGGCGCCCCGCGCTGTCAGCGCGGGCTAGTCTCTCCGTACATGGGCACCTCGGTTGCGATTGCAGACGAGAGTCGCGCAGAAGTCTGGATAGACAATCGACCTGCAAATAACCTCGTGAGACTTCACAGCTAGCCGCTCTTAGAGTCTTTTGGAACCCGTAGCGCAAGGTGGGACGGCCTCGGCCGGGGCTTGGACGGCTTCGGCCGCTTTTGTTGCTTCCTTCCGCGCTTCTGCCGCGGTGTCGGCCTTGGCCTCGGCTTCTGCTCGGTCCTGGGGGTTCTTCGTCGCGTTGGCCTTCACTTCCGCGTCCTCCTTGGCTTTGACCGCCGCGTCGGCCTTGAGCTTCGCGTCCCTGGCCTTCGTCTCTGCTTCCACCCTGGCGATTTCCCGGTCAAGCATGGTCTTTTGCGCGCTCGCGCGGGCCAGGGCCCCAGCGGCTGAAGAGGTGCGGGCAGTCTCCAGCATGTTGCGCGCTTTCGAGAGGACGGTCGTCAGGTACGCCAGCCGTGCCGCGCAGTTGTCGGATGGACAACGGCCAGGCCAGGCTTCCACGTTCGCCAGGGCGGTTCCGATGTCATTGGCAGCCACCGTGTAGACGTTGGCCAGCTCAGAGTTGTCAATGGTCGCGAACGTAGCTGCAGTGAACCCCCCGCTGATAGCTAACAGGGCTAGTGTGCCGGCGGCCACCGCGGTCGCGGCGGCGAGTGCCCCGCTCGCGGCGGCGACGCCCAACCCGGTGATGGCGGCGACATAGATCCAGGTGCGATTCTGCGTTGCACGACTTCGATATGCTTCCTTTAGATCTTTCGCGTACCAAACGAATTTATCGAGGTCTTTGCAAAGCTCTTCGTCCTTGGGCGATGACGTCGCAGACGCCGGCGAGGGTTCGTCGGGTCGAAGGCCGAGGCGCGCCCACCAGGCAAGATCAACCTCACTTCGAAAGGTTGCCGCGCAGCCCGTCAGGACGGTGCAGAGCCCAACCAATACCAAGAAGCGGCCGGCCCAGTGTCGCGGCGTTGCGCTTGCCATGTGCGGCTTCCTCTCCTCTACGGATCGTGTCGAAGCGACGTAATCTCCAGTGGGCGATGGTCACGGCTAGTTGATGTCGACGAGGCGGAGGCCGGACGGCGAAGGCTCCTCCTGTATCGCGAACCATCACGGAACCTTGGAGAGGGGTCAAGAGACAGGACTGCTGGTGGTATGGATGAGGCTACGGCAGAACGGTACCGGCGAAGTCGGCCGACCTCACGGCAGCGTGTACACGCTGACCGCGGCGCCAGGCGCCCGGCTCGTCAGGACGACCAGTCGTCCGCCGGCCAGCAGCGCATCCACCGATCGCTCGGACTGCTGCGGAAGCGGAAGCGTGAGCTGCACGCGACGCTGTCCGTCCCGGTCGAGAACGACGACGGTGTTGGCGGTCGTCATGCCCAGCAGTCGGTTCTGGTGGAGCCCGACCTTCCAGGTCGCGCTGGGAATGATCGCGGGCGGCTCCGGCACCGGCGAGCCGTCGCGGAAAATCCAGGCGACCCGCGGCGTCGTGCCATAGCCGAGGCACACAACTCCCTCCCCCGCGGGGGGCAGGCACCGGATGACTCCAGCGGCTGCGGCGACGCGGCGGTCGCCGTCGGGGCCCCGATGCCAGACCTCGGAGTCGAGCGGCAGGCCTCCGAGCAGAAACGGCAGCAGGGGCCAGCGCCAGTACCAGTCACTGCGATGGCGCGTGCGCACCTCGAGCGCGCTATCGGGGCCGGTCACGGCCAGCGCCGAGCCCTCGTCCGATTCGGGGAGGGGCCATCGCTTCATCCGGATCTGCGCTCGCCCGACGAGACCGGCGACCGCCACGAGCATCGACTCGGATTCTGGGTCGCTGCCGACGACGGTCCACGCGCCCGTCGACGGCGAGACCCAGAGCCGCGCGGCGACCATCTCGGGCAACGCCACGCGCCACGCCGGCTCTGCCGAGCCGCCGCTGCTAATCAGCGCGAGGTGAAGTTTCTTGTCCTCGCGCCTCACGACGACGAGCCGGTGATCGTCGAGGAACGCGAGGTCGTCGGCGGCCAGCTCCCACGCGCCGTTCGCCCCACCGAGAATCTGAAATGCCCACGGCATCTCCCCGCGCGTGTGGCGAACGACGCGAACCGCCAGGCGCTGGCCCGACGGCGAGCTTCGCAGCTCGGTGCCGAGGCGCGGGAGCTCGGTCCGGTGGAGCAAGGTCGGAGTGACGTGTTGCCAGTGGGTGCCCGCCTCCGGGCTCGGCCAGGCGGCGCCGAGTCCGAGCGGTAGCACGCCGACCACGATGAGGGCGATCCCGGTCCAGCGCCCCCACCGGCGATCGCGCCCGAGCAACGCCGCGCCGGCGCCGGCGGCCGCGATGAAGACGTTCGGTACCAGCGCCATCAGTCCCCGATAGTCGAGCGGCCGAGGATCGCTCCGACCCAGTAGCGGTAGGAAAGACGCGACGGCCACAACGGCCAGGGCGCCCACGGTCAGCGCCGCGACACGGCGGTGCGCATCGCTCGGACCATCCTGATGGCGCCGCAAGAGCAGGAGCGCGGCCAGCGCCACGGCGCTCAGAAGCCCCATCAAGACTGTGGTCGGGGTCGGGATTTCCTCGCTCACCTCACCGCGACCGACGGACAGGAGCGCGGTACCGATCGCCACGACCGCGAGGGCCGCCAGTGGGGCCACGTGTGGCCGGAACACCGCGATCAGCCCGGCCACGAACACGCTGAGCGCGCTGCTGGCCACCATCGCCGCCAGGACGCCGGTCGCCGCCACGGCGCGCACGAGCAGGGCCGGCCATTGCTCCGCGGTCGCCGAGCGTGGTGCCAGACGGACGTCCACGACGTCGAGCGCGCTCTGCACCGGCGCCACGTCCTCGGGACGCAGCGGCACCGACCACGGGCGCCCGGACCGGGCGCGGGCGGCGAGAAAGATCTGGTCACCGGACCCGGGACGCACGCGCAGCTCGACCAGCTCGGAGTAGCGCCAGGCCTGAGCCCTCGTCGCATGCTCGCGCAAGGCGGTCGGCTCGTGCGGTGTGTCGACGGCAACACCTTCGAGCCACTCAGCCCGCTCGGAGTCGAGCACGACGAAGCTTCCCGCGGTGGCGGTTGGTACGACGAGCGGTCGGTCGAACCGTGCCGGCGCGGTGTTCGCGGCGGCGCGGATGGACTGGACGCGGCGGGCGAGGCTCGGATGCGAGGCGTTTCGCTCGAAGTCGAGGGCCCAACGCCGAGGCAGGCGTGCCAGCGCGTGGAGCCTGACGAGCGCTCTGACGAGCGCCTCAGCATCACCGCAGAGCTCCAGGGCGCGCAGATCGCTCTCCGCCTCGTGCTTCTGGCGTGCGGCGCCCATCATGAGCAGGCCGAGGCCCACCGCCGCCACCCACGCGGACGCGAGCAGCTCGCTGGATAGTGTGAGCATCCACTGGCCCACGAGAGGAACGACGACGACCGTGAGCCCGATGATCGCCCACATCGCGACGCGCGCGAGCGCCAGACGCTTCCGGTCGAAGTGCTCGAGGTGCGCGACCTCGTGCGCGAAGATGCCGGCGATCTCGTCGGGCTCCAGCAGCTCTAGCAATTGATCGCCGAAGACAACGGTCGGGCGGCGTCGCGATGGCAGCGCGAATGCGTTGACGACGCGTCCCCCCGGGAAGCCGAATCGCAATATCTTCGGAGCGGCCGCCCGCGACCGGGCCAGGATCGCATCGAAGCGCGGCGCCAGATCTTCGCGTGACAGCGGGCGGGCGCCGAGCACGCACCGCAGCACGTCCACGTAGGCCATCTCCCACACGACTAGCGTAGCCGCGAGCAGCGCTGCCACGGGCCATCGGGCCGGGCCGGCCGCGGCGATAATGGCCGGGGCGAACGCCAGGAGCGTCCAGATGCCGAAGATGGCGAGCCACCAGCGAGCCGACGCGAACAGATAGCTGACCAACCCGCGGTGCTCCTCGTGCAGCACCTTGCGCGTCGGGTAACCGCCGACGTACAGGCCCAGCAGGGGGAGCACCAAGATCCAGGGCTTGTACGGGCTCACGAAAATGAGGACACCCACCGAGGCGGCCGTCACCTGAACGACCCGGTTGGCGCGCGCGACGATCCGTTCGGGCAGCGCCGGGTCATCGCGGCGGGCCACGAGTCCGCGCCCGGTCCACCACGCGAAGACACCGGGAACGGCGGCCACGACAAGGGAGAGGAAGGTCCACATGTCTACTGTTCGATCGTAGCGTGACGGCAGAGGAATCCGGAACGATCGGGCGATGAACCAGAAGCGACAGGCGGGCCGCGGACTTGCGCGACGCCATTGCTCACGCTGCCAATGCGGGAAGTGGGCTGCGGGCGGCACATCGCGGTAACGTAGGAGTAGAGGGATAAACCACTGCGACGCACCCGGGTTCTGCCATTGCCACTCGCCATCGTCGGTTTCTCGCTCGCGCTCGCCGGCGCGGTGGGGGCCGTCGAGATGGATCCGACGAGACTCGATGAGGCCGAGACGAATGTGTGTGTTGCCAATACTCGGTTCGAGGGCGCGGTCGCGGGTCTCGCTGATACGCAGCGCGGCTCGGTTCCGGTCGAGCAGTTGATGAACCAGCGGATCGACGATCCCGCCCGGCGCGCCGCGCTACAGCGCACCGTCGACGGCATGATGCTCGGCGCGCAGAACTCGCTCGTCGAAGGCTTTCGCAAGGATCTTGCGCGTGCGCAAGACGAGCACCGGCGCCTGACGGGCGCAGATTTCAACGTCGCCTTGTGTCGGGGCGCCGAGATCCGCACCGGCCACGCCCAGGCCGCGCACAAGCGACGCCAGGAGCAGCAAGACGCGCAGCTCGCGCAAGCCGTGCGGGATCAGGAAGCGGGGACTCAGGAACTGATCGCGTTCCAGACGGCTTGCAGCGACAGTAGAGTCTTGTCCGTCCCGCCCGAAGCCGCGGCGCGTCTGTTCCCCGCGGGCTACGTCGACAGCGCTCGGACGCGGCTTGCCGAGTTCACGACCAACTACCAACGACGCAACGGCAAGCCCTTCGATCCGGCGCTCTGTCGTTAACGGTGGTCCTCAGCGGTCGGCGTCGTCCCGTCAGGCCGTCGCGGCGCCGAACTGGGAAGAATTGCTCACGCCGTCAAAGTACATGCGGAGCCCGGTAGCGCTGTTGTGGCTTCCGCCGGGGCCGGTGCATTTCGTGTCGTCAGGATTCGTCCCATCCTGGTCAGGAGCGTGAGGCTCAAGGTAGCGTCACCGGCCGAGCGCCGGGCGGTACTCGACTCCATAGTGGGTGTAGATCTTCTCTACGGTCCCGTCGGCCACCAGCCGATCAATCGCCGCATCGATCGCCTCGCGGAACGGCGCGTCCGCCCGCCGGAGCCCCACGGCCAGGTTCCACCGCAGCTCGGGCTCGCTGTCGTAAGCGTGGACGAACCGCACAGGCGACTCCGGATGGCGGAAGTTGAAGTACCCCGCGCTGGCGGGCGACACCGCTGCGGCGTCGACCTCGCCCTTGAGGACCGCCTCGATCATCTCTTCCTCGTAGCCGAACGAGGCGAGTCGCACGCCGCGCTGTCCTAGCAGCATGCCGGCGAGCGATCGCGATTGCACGGCCACTCGGCGACCGATCATGTCCTCGAACCTTGCGACGCTCACCGCGTTCGGACGCACGGCGAGCCCGACTCCACTGCGCTGGTACGGCTTCGACAGCTCGAGACGACGCTCGGCCTGGGCCTCAGGCACGGCGATGGTGTCGAGCACGATGTCGCAATCGGCGACACGGAACTGGATGCCGCTGACCACCCACTCGACCTGAAGAGTCACCCCGAGCTCGCGGGCGAGGGCGCGGGCCAGCTCGATCTGGAAGCCAGGCGGCTCCTGGGTCTTGCTCGCAAAGGGTAGGGCGTTGGCGTGAGCGCAGAGCGAGAGCACGCCCCGGTCGCGGATGGCTGCCAGCGGACGTGCGCTCGCGCTCGAGCCGGCAAGGCCTATAGCCAACATGCCGGCCAACACCGCTGTCCACCCTCGGCGGCTCACCGGCCTTCGTCTTTCAGGCTTCTGATATACGCGACCAGCGAGCGGAGCTGCCCCTCGGAGAAGGCGCGACCGTACGCCGGCATGGCGCCTTCCTTGCCCGTGCGAATGCGATTCAGCAGGTAGGTGTCCGACTGATCGGTGCCCGCCAGCTTGGGCCCGCGCCCTGCGACGCGACCGCCGTCCTGGTGACAGAATCCACACGTGCTGGCGAAGAGCTGCTCTCCAATTACTGGGTCGGCGCCGGGCGGGTTCGCTGTGGTCGCCGAGCGGTCCTGACTGTGGGCGACGGTGGCGGCGAGCGTCAGCACAGCCGCGAACGCGACGACACGGTTCATGAAGAACATGCTACCGCGGCGAGGGCGGGCTTGCCGCCCGCCCCGCCGCGGAGCTGCTTAGCCACTTACTCCAGCGTGAACACTACGATCGAGCCCGCGTCCTTGGCCATGCTCTTGAAGGGCTCGCCGAAGAGACCGCCGAACTCGTCACCCACCAGTGAGCCCCATCCGGTGGCTACGGCGATGTACTGCTTGCCGTTGGCGGAGTAGCTGATGATGCCGCCGTTATGCCCGATGCCGTTGTTGTGTGACCAGAGCTCCTGTCCCGTCTCCGCGTTGTAGGCGCGGAGAAAGCCGCGCGCGTCGGGGACGAAGACGAGGTTGCCACCCGTGGCCAGCAGGCTGGCCAGCGGCGGCTCGGTGAATCTCACTTCCCACTTCTTCTGCCCGGTGACCGGATCTCGCCCGGACAGGTGACCGTGCGCCTTGCCGCCCTCCGGATTGCGAAGCGTGAAGTTCGCGCCGATGTCGAGCTGCGCCTGCGGCTCGAGGATCGGCGTCGTCTTGATGACTTCGAGATCCATGCACCATTCCTGGCCGATCTTGTAGTAGAGGCCGGTCTTCGGGCTGTAGGCTCCGGAGTTCCAGCTCATGCCGCCCGCGATGGCCGGACACAGGTTGGTGTGCTTGCCGAGGGGCAGGTCACGCCGTCCGATGAGGGCGCCCGTCTTGGGGTCGATGCCCTTCACGAAGTTGATGTTCTGCACGAGCTGCCAGACGTTCACGATGCTGGCGTCCTTGCGGTCGTAGACGAAGACATGGCCGCCCTTGTTGGGGTGGACGACCAGCTTCTTGCCGTCCCGATTGATCATCACGAACTCGCCGACCGCGCTGTCGAAGTCCCAGGCGTCGTGCGGCAATTCCTGATGGTAGAACTTCAGCGCTCCGGTGTCGGGATTGAGCGCGATGACCGAGGTGGTGAAGAGGTTGTCACCCGGTCGCGGCCCAGAGGTCTTCCACTCAAAGCCCGCCCAGTCGTAGAGTGGCGCCGGGTTGCCGGTGCCCCACCACACGGTGTTCGTCTCGGCGTCGTAGCCGCCGGCCATCCACCCGCCGCCGCCGCCGGTGCGCCACGAATCGTTGCCCCACGTCTTCTTCGAATCTTCCGTGCCCGCTACCGTCAAGAACTCCCACAGCTTCTTGCCGCTGGTGGCGTCGACACCGAAGATCGGACCGCGGCCGGGCCACTCACCGCCCTGGGAGCCGATGATGACCTTGTCCTTCACGAGCAGCGGCGCGCCCGTGAAACCCACCGTCAGCTTCTCGGAGTTGATGAGCTTGGTGTCCCACACCGACTGGCCGGTCTTCTGATCGATGGCGATGAGCCGACCGTCAACGGTGCCCACGAAGACCTTGCCGTGCCCGATGGCGATGCCCCGCGTGTACGGCGAGTGCGTCTGGGCGGCGACGAGGTCGTCGTTGAGCTTGGGGAAGAACGACCACAGCGGCTTTCCGGTGGCCGCCTCAAGCGCCCACACGCGGCTGTACGAGCCGGTGTAGTAGAGGACGCCGTTCGAGACGAGCGGCATCGACTGCAGGCCGCGCGTCGACTTTCCGGGATGATGCACCCAGGCCACCCGGAGGCGCTTCACGTTGTCGGTGTTGATCTGGGTGAGGGGGCTGTAGTGCCACGACTCATACGTCCCGTGGTACGTCGTCCAATCGTTCGCGCTGGCGTCCGCCATCGGCGCCGATGTCTTCGTCATGTCGGTGGTAGAGGCCGGCATCGAGCAAGCGCCCGCGCCCATAGCCACCACGGCGAGGACAGCGACATACACTCGCTTTCGCAAAGTCATCATGCCTTGTGTCTCCTCGACTGCAAAAGTCTCGACCCAACGTCGGAGCCGCGCGTCCTTGTCTATCTCCCTCCTCTAGGCAACATCGATGTTGTCATGGTCGGCTGATTCGAGAGGCTTGGCCGGTGACGGGACTGGTCACCCGGATTCGGTCCCCAGCCTGGATGTCGGTGAGGGGGCCGGCGTCTTCTGGCACGTAGAGCGTGTGGACGTGGCCGGTGTCGTCGACCGCGCGCAGGATTCGCAGGCCGGGATCGATGCTGCGCACCACGCCGGTGATGTCGACCGGAGGCGCCGACGTCCGGCAGCGGCCGGTCGTCGCCTCGACCCGAGCGTCACCGAGGCCGGACTGACGTCCCTGGCAGTCCACGAATCCAAGCTCGCCATCATCGGTTGCCACTACCCAACCCTGGGTGCGTCCCATTCCCCGCACGATTACCTGCTCGGTGCGCCCAGCACCGGCGAAGACGCCGAGGACGAGACCGGCCGCCGACGTGGTGCACACGAGCACGGCCATCGGGCTTCGTTCCTTCACTGAGCCCTCACCGGAGCCCCGATGATACGGCCTTATATATGAAACCGAGTACCGTAAAGTCAAACGGCTCGCGCGCCCCGGACATCTGTCGCAGGCCAAGTGAGGCGAGCCGCGGACCGGCGATTGTTTGGGTGGTAGTCTGTGGGCGACGTGCGTAAGAAGCTGGCCTTGACGCGGCTCCCCGGACGGAAAAGGAGCGGAACATGACGACTTCCCAGCGTGTGCCCGGGCCGCTCCTCACCGACCTCTACCAGCTCACGATGGCGTACGGGTACTGGAAGGTCGGCAAGCAGGACGGGACGGCGGTCTTTGACTACTTCTTCCGCCGCTGTCCGTTTGGCGGCGAGTTCGCGATCTTCGCGGGCCTCGGCGATCTGATGGACTTCGTCGAGCGGTTCCGGTTCGCGCCTGAGGAGATCGCCTATCTGCGGCAGGGCCCTCTCGCGTCGGCAGATCCCGCGTTCTTCGACTGGCTCGCGACCGTGAGCTCCTCGTCACTCAAGATCTGGTCGCTGCCCGAAGGCTCGGCAGCCTTTCCCCGCGTGCCCCTCGTGCGCGTCGAGGGCCCGCTCGCTGTCGCGCAGCTTCTCGAGACGCCGCTCCTCTATCTGTTGAACTTCGCCAGCCTCATGACGACCAACGCCGTGCGGTATCGCCGGGCCGCCGGCGCGGACAAGGTTCTGCTCGAGTTCGGGCTGCGCCGGGCGCAGGACGGCGTGCGAGCCTCGCACTACGCCTATGTCGGCGGCTTCGACGGCACGAGCAACGTGGAAGTCTCGGAGGATCTCGGCATCCCGCCGCGCGGCACCATGGCGCACTCGTTCGTGTCGTCGTTCGCGAGCCTCGAGGATCTCAGGAGCCGCGAGCTCGTCGACGACGGGGGCCACGTGCGCGACTTCGTCGACCTCGCGCTCAAGTACCAGAAGGACCTGGGGTGGGAGCAGACGAACGAGGGCGAGCTCGCCGCGTTCATCGCCTACGCCCAGGCGTTCCCGCGCGGGCTCGTCGCGCTGGTAGACACCTATGACACGCTCAAGTCCGGGATCCCGAACTTCCTCATCGTGGCGCTGGCACTCGGCGCCTGTGGCTACCGCCCTCTGGGCATCCGCATCGACTCCGGCGACCTGTCGTACCTGTCGCTCCAGGGGCGACGGATGTTCCGCGAGACGGCGGCGGCCACGGGACAAGACTGGCTTGCAAAGGTGTCCATCACGGCGTCGAACGACATCAACGAGGAGACGCTGTGGGCGCTCCGCCACCAGGGCCACGAGATCGACGCCTTCGGCATCGGCACGCACCTGGTCACGTGCTACGGCCAGCCCGCGTTCGGAGGTGTGTACAAGCTCGTCTCACTCGACGGCCAGTCGCGGATCAAGCTGTCCAACGATGCAGCGAAGATCACGATTCCAGGCCGCAAGGAGGCGTACCGGCTGATCCGCGGCGATGGCAAGGCGTTCATCGACCTGATGGTCGCGGTCGGCTCGCCGCCGCCGCGAGTCGGCGAGCGCGTGCTGTGCCGGCATCCGTTCGAGGAGACCACGCGGGTCTACGTCGTGCCGCGCGGCGTGATCCCTCTTCACGAGCTCGTCTGGGACAGCCGGCGCGTGCGTCCGCAGCCCGCGCCGGCGGACGTGCGCGCGCGCGTGCGCGATGAGATCCAGCTTCTGCGCGACGACCACATGCGGCCGATCAACCCGACGCCGTACAAGGTGTCCGTGAGCGAGGAGCTCTACGCGTACCTGCACAGCCTCTGGATGCAGCAGGCGCCGATCGACGTGGTGAGCTGACGAGCATCGTCGAGCCACGCGGCTCGACGATCCTCGCCAACATCCCGCTTGACGAAGTGCCTCAGCCCTTTATGAAATCGAGAAGCTCGGGATTGATCACGTCAGCGTGTGTCGTACACATGCCGTGTGGGAATCCCGGATGCACCTTGAGAGTCGCCTTCCTCAGCAGTTTCGAGGAAAGCAGCGCGGAATCAGCGATCGGGACGATCTGGTCGTCGTCGCCGTGCAGGACGAGCGTCGGCACGTCGATCTTCTTCAGGTCCTCGTTGAAGTCCGTCTCGGAGAAGGCTTTGATGCCGTCGTACTGTGCCTTCGCGCCGCCCATCATGCCCTGACGCCACCAGTTGTCGATCACGCTCTGCAACGGCTTGGCGCCCGGCCGGTTGTAGCCGTAGAAGGGGCCGCTCGCGAATTCCCGATAGAACTGCGCCCTGTTCGCGGCGAGCTGTTGCCGGAGGCCGTCGAATACCTCCATCGGCAAGCCACCCGGATTGGCCGCCGTCTTCAGCATGATTGGCGGCACGGCGCCGATGAGTACCAGTTTGGCGACTCGGCCCTTGCCGTGGAGCGCGACATAGTGCGTTGCCTCGCCGCCGCCCGTCGAATGGCCGATATGGACGGCGTTACGCAGGTCCAGATGCGTGAAGACCGCCGCCGCATCCGCGGCGTAGTGGTCCATGTCGTGGCCGTCGCTCACCTGGGTCGACCGGCCGTGGCCGCGCCGGTCATGGGCGATGACGCGATAGCCTTTCCCGAGGAGGTAGAGCATCTGAGTGTCCCAGTCATCGGCGCTCAACGGCCAGCCATGATGGAAGACGATGGGCTGCGCGTTCTTGGGGCCCCAGTCCTTGTAGAAGATCGTCACGCCATCATTCGTCGTCACCGTGCTCATGTGAGCCTCCTGCGTTCCAGTTGCGTTCGCGCGCATCGTTGCGCCCTGACTCCCGCCGTGGATGACGCTATTGTTAAGGACGCGGCAGCGCCATCGGACAATCGATACACCCGGATCGGACGTTTGGCCAGCCGATGACGCGATCGGGTGCGAGGAGTCGGGCTCTATCGCGTAGAATTCCGGCGTGACCAGCCCCTTCGTCGCCGGTTCGAGTGTGCGCATTCCTGGGGCACAGAACGGTCCGCTGGCCGGTTTGACGTTCGCCGCCAAAGATCTCTTCGACGTCGCAGGCCACCCTACGGGCGGCGGCAATCCCGACTGGGCCCGGCAGAATCCGGTGCCTACGCGTCACGCCTGGGCCGTGCAGCGGCTGCTGGACGCCGGCGCCACCTTGATCGGCAAGACGATTACTGACGAGGTGTCGCTCGGTATCCTCGGTGAGAACCCGTTCGACGGCACGCCGCTCAACCCCGCAGCGCCCGACCGCGTACCCGGTGGCTCGTCCTCGGGCTCGGCCTCCGCCGTCGCGCAAGGGCTCTGCGACACTGCACTCGGCACCGACACCGGCGGCTCGGTACGCGTGCCAGCGAGCTTCTGCGGTCTTTACGGCATTCGCCCCACCCACGGGCGGCTCGATCTCACGGGAATGCTGCCGCAGGCGCCGAGCTCCGACACCACCGGCTGGTTCGCACGCGATGCGACGACCTTCGCGCGTGTCTCGGAGGTGATGCTGGGCGAGTCGATATCGGCGACGCTTCCCACGCGCCTCGTCGTCGCCATCGACGCGTTCGGCTTCGCCGACGCCGGGACCTCGGCGGCCCTGCAGCCACTGGTGCGCGCGCTTGCCGCTTTGATGAAGGACGTTCGCGACGATCTGCTCGCGCCGCCCGGTCTCACGACGTGGGCGCGGGCCCAGCGCACCTTGCAGCCGTGGGAGGCGTGGCAGACCTTCAAGCCGTGGCTCGAGCGCGACAACCCGCGGCTGCAGTACAGCGTCGCGCGCAACCTGGCGCGCGCCGTCGCGATTCCCGAGAGCGAGCGGGAATGGGCCGCGCTGGTGCGCAGCGAGGCTCGTGCGCGGATGACGTGGCTCTTGCCGCCGGGGACGATCCTTTGCATGCCGACGACGCCGTTCGCCGCGCCGCTCAAGGGCCAGTCGCTGCCGGCGCTGGAGCCAGTGCGCGGGCGCATTCTGGGGCTCGCCGCGCACGGCGGGCTCACCGGCGTGCCGCAGGTGAGCGTGCCGGGAGCCCAGGTGGACGGTCTGCCGGTCGGGTTGTCGATCGTCGGTGGCCACGGCAGCGACGCCGCGCTGGTCGCGGTGGCGAGGGCGCTGGAGGCCCGATGATGGACGTGACCGTCAACATCCCCGAGATCGTGGCGGAGGTGCGCGCGCTGTTCGAGCGCTACGAGCAAGCGCTGATCGATAAGAACGTCGAGGTGCTGGACGCGACGTTCTGGGACAGCCCGCACACGATCCGCTACGCGTTTCAGGAACACGGCTATGGCTTCGCGCAGATCCACGCGCATCGCGTGGCGCGCCCGCCGGGGCCGGGTATCAAGGAGAAGCGCATCCGTCTCGAGATCCTCACGCTCGGCCGCGACATGGCCACCGTGAATCTCGAGTTCAAGGTGCGTGGCCAGGACGCGATCGGTCGCCAGAGCCAGACGTGGGTGCGCTTCCCCGACGTCGGCTGGAAAGTCGTCAGTGCGCACGTCTCGTCGATCAGCGCGGCGCCGCGGCCGACTTGACCGATGCGAGTCGATGTGTGACGGTTTTCGAGACGAAGGAGTGAGCGATGACGCTACGCAAGCGGATCGGTGTGATGGTGCCCTCAACCAACACGACGTTCGAGGCGGACTTCCAGCTCGTCGCGCCCCGGGACGTCACCATCCACGGCCAACGCCTGTGGCTGACCAACGGCGACGAGGGTGCCGCCGGCATGGACCGGATGAACGCCGAGATCGAATCCGGCGCCAAGTACCTGGCCACCGCGAACGTCAATGTGGTGGCGTACGGGTGCACGACCGGCAGCTTCTACCGCGGACCCGGCTACGACCGCGACATGCTTCAGACGATCTCGAAGGCGGCGGGTGTGCCCGCCGTGGCCGCCGCTCCGGCGGTGGTCGACGCGCTCCGTCACTTCGGTGCGCGCCGCGTGTCGGTCGCCACGCCGTACCCCGATTGGAACAATCAACGACTGCGCGCCTACCTCGAGGCCTCGGGCTTCGAGGTGCTGAACGTCGAGGGCGAGCCCAAGGCCGCCGCCTCCGGTAACCAAGGCATCAACGACTCGGACCCCGAGGAGGTCGTGGCCTTCGCCTCGCGCGTGTGCCGGCCCGATGCGGACGCGCTGCTTTGCTCGTGCACGGCGTGGCGCTCCGTCGAGGCCGTCGCCGAATTGGAACGACGCACCGGCAAGCCCGTGGTCACATCGAACCAGGCCAGCATCTGGGCGTCCTTCCGTGCCCTCGGTCTGCGACCGGCCCTCAAGGGCTTCGGCCGTCTGCTACAAGACCTCGCCGCGTGAGCCGCACTGCTCCACGCTGACCAACCTGCGAGCTCACCGCCCGCCCGTCACCGCCAGCGTGTGGCCGGTGACATAGCTCGCCTCGTCGGAAGCCAGGAACAGGACGGCGTGAGCGACCTCCAGCGGCTGGCCGAGCCGCTTCAGCGGCGTCATGTGGTTGGGGCTGTACTCGACCGTCTCGTTCAGCTTCCGGAGCCCGGGGCCGAAGCGCTCGGTGTCGATCGGGCCGGGCGCCACCGCGTTGACGGTGATCTCGTACTCGGCGAGCTCGAGCGCGACGTCGCGCACGAAGCCGTGCACGCCGGCCTTGGCGGCGGAGTACGCCGACCCGCCGGCGTAGTACGCGGTCCACGGCGTGCCCTCGCGCGCGCCGGAGGACATGCAGATGATGCGGCCGCCGCGCCGGCGCATCATGTGCGGCACCGCCGCGCGCGTGCACAGGAACGTCGGGCGGAGATTCAGGCGTAGCACGAAGTCCCAGTCCTCCACCTTCATCTCCCAGATCTTCGCATTGCGGCTGCCGCCCACGTCGTTCACGAGGATGTCGATGCGCCCGAAACGCTCGACGCACGTGGCCATCAGCCGAGTGGCCGGCGCCTCCTCGGTGAGATCTCCCGCGACGGCGACGGCGGTGCCTCCGGCTGCGGTGATCGCGGCCGCGGTCTTGTCCAGGCCTGCGGCGTCGAGATCGCCCAGCGCGACGCGCGCGCCCTCGCGCGCGAGCAGCAGCGCGATCTCGCGGCCCAATCCGTTGGCGGCTCCGGTGACGACGGCAACTCGGTCCCGTACTCCCGGCATCGCATCCCTCCTGTACACTGACTGGCGCGAATCATCGCACGACGAGGAGGCCAGAGATGACGACGAGCCAGAGCGACAAAGCCGCGCGCTTCCGCGCGCTCCACGAAGGACCGCGGGCGTTCGTGATCGCCAACCCGTGGGACGCAGGCTCCGCGCGCGTGCTCGCCGGGCTCGGTTTCCAGGCACTGGCGACCTCCAGCGGCGCGAAGGCGGGGGTGCTCGGCAAGCGCGACGGGAAGGTGACGCGCGACGAAGCGCTGGCCAACGCTCGCATGATCGTCGAGGCCACCGACGTGCCGGTGTCCGCTGACCTCGAGAAGTGCTTCGGCGACGCGCCCGCGGTCGTCGCGGAGACGATCCGGCTCGCCGCCGGCGTGGGGCTCGTGGGCGGTTCGGTCGAGGACGCGACGGGTGAGAAGGACCGGCCGTTCTACGACATCGGCCAGGCTACCGAGCGCGTGGCGGCCGCCGTCCAGGCGGCGCGCGCCCTGCCGTTTCCGTTCATGCTGACGGCTCGCACCGAGAGCTTTCTGCGCGGCAACCCGAACCTCGACGACGTGATCAAGCGGCTGCAGGCGTTCGAGAAGGCGGGCGCCGACGTGCTGATGGCACCGGGCCTGCCCGATCTCGCCGCGGTGCGCGCCGTGTGCGCGGCCGTCTCGAAGCCCGTCAACTTCATGGCAGGCATCAAGGGCAAGTCGTTCAGCGTCACCGAGCTCGAGGCGGCCGGCGTGCGCCGGATCAGCCTGGCCTCGTCACTCTACCGCTACGCGATGACGAACCTGGTCGAGGCCGCGCGCGAGGTGAAGGACAAGGGGACGTTCGGCTATATCGACCGCTCGATCCCGACCCCGGACCTCGCCGCGTTCATGCAGGGCTGAGCACGGGCTTATAGTGATCCCTTGCGCTTGGCGTAGATGCGCTGGTACTCACCGACCCCCCACTTGATCGCCTCTTCCAGGCCCTGCCCACGACAGAATTTCGTGACCATGTCGGGGAAGACAAACGTGTTGACGATCTCCTGAATCGGGGTGGTCGAGGGACCGGGATACCCGTAAAAGGCGACGATCTTCGGGAAATCCTGCAGGATCTGCAGCTTGGGATCCGAGCCGATGACGGGCATGGGCTTTTTGTAGCGGTCGTTGAGGTACGGCATGTTGTAGCCGCGGCTCTGCACCATGCCCTCGAGGTCGTTGTCGATGAGGTGGGTAAGGAACTCCTTCGCCGCTTGCTGGCTCTTGGAGAACTTCCAGATCATCCAGACGTTCGGCGCCGCGGCGCTCACCCGCTTGCCCGGTAGTCCTTGCGGCTCGAGCGCGAGGAACGTGTTCTGAAAGATCGGGGGATTGGTGTCCTCCGTGGTGCGGTACGCCGAGATCGCGTCGTGCACCCAACACGCGATGCCCGAGGCCAGGTAGCGGTTGTCGGACGCATCGTCCCAGGAGAACACCTCCGGCGTCATGCCCTCCTCGAAGATCGCCTTGGCGAACTTCAGGAACTCGCGCAGCTCCTTGGAGTCGATCGTGGGCTGATCGCCTGACGGCGTAGCCTCCGTCCCGCCGAAGCTCCAGAACATCGAGCGCCAGAAGAGGTTCGCGTCGTTGCACTGGGACAGGGCGATTCCTGTCGGATGCCCCTTGGGCTTGAGCGTGCGTGCCGCCACCCGCGCCAGCTCCCACGTATCGGGATACTTCAAGTTATTGGCGTCGAACAGATCCTTCCGGTAGAGCATTGGAGCCAGGATGTAGAAGATCGGCAGACCGTACCAGCGGCCCTCCACCTCCACGAGCGATTTCGCCGCGGGGATCCACCCGCCGTACTTCTTCGCGGCCGCGTCGCCGACGTCCGTGAGATCGACGAGGCTCTTGAAATAGAGACGGGTGAGGATCGACGAACCGTTGTAGATGATGTCATGGCCGGCGCCGGCGGCGTACTCGGCGGCCATGCGCGCCGGAATTTCGAGATGAGGAATGTGGTCCACGCGAACCTTGACGCCGTTCTTTTCGCCCCAATCGACGGCGAACTTGTCGTACCAGGTGTCGTAGGCGGGGATGAAGTGGCTCCACTGCAGTATGCGCAGGGTCGTTCCCTTGAGTTGCGCGGGCGCCTGGCGGGTGTCGAGCATGGCCGACAACGCGCCGCCCGCGACGCCGGCGCCGGCCGCCCCGAGAAATCTCCTGCGGTTGATGGCGGACAGGCTGGCCTTGCCGGATCGCGCGTTCGTCATCGGGAGTCTCCTTTCGGGTCGCGGAGCGGGATCGGACGCTGCGCACTGAATGGGCGTACTCGACACGACGACATGGACTTCGTGAGCGGCTGGAGCGGGAACAGCTACTCGAGGTTTCATGCCGTGGCTTCCCAAACTCAAAAAAGGGCCAGGGCGGAGCGTCCGTTATGTACCTCCGAGGTGATCCACTGTCAATCTGAAGCGGCGGCCTGTCCGCGGCGCCCGATTGCCTCGCGAAGACTGTTCGAGACTGTTAGAGGGTCTGGCTCCAATCTCGTGCGACCAGACGCGCGGGGTCCCAGCCCGCGCGGGCCAGCCACGCGAGCGCCTCGGCTCGGCTCGCTGACCTGACGACTGCCAGCGCGGCGCCGTCCTCGAAGAAGCCTCCGAATGCCACGCGTCCTTCCAGCTGAAGTCCAGTGAGTCCGGCGCGGGCTTTCGCGCGATCACCCGGCGCGCCTTCCACGATGATCGCGCTGAGCCCGGTGTCGACCGGCGGTCGCTCACGCGGCTCGATGAAATCGGCGAAGGCGCGCGGGCGATTGGCCGTGAAGAGTCCGGCGCGGTTGAACTCGTTCTCCGCCAGCAGGCGGTCAAGCTCAGCGCGGTCGACGACGCGATAGAAGATGTTCGCCGCGCTGCCATCCGGCTCCGGGCCGCCCGCCACCACGCGGCCGTCGTCGCGGAGGCTCACAAGCTGCTTGAGGTGGGCGGGTCGGAACGGCAGGCGGCGAGCCATGTAGTCCGCCGCGCAGACGAAGTGAACGTGGTAGATCGCCATGGCCGAATGCTAAACCAACGCGCGGCCGTGCGCCCCTTCAAGAGCGGCACCGAATGTGGCATGCTTTGCGGCCATGAAAGTCACGAGTATCGAGACCGCGGTCCTGCACGTGCCCTGTCCCAGGCCCATGTCGCTGGAGTTCAAGGACCACCGCATGGTGGCGGCGTTCATCGACACCGACGAGGGCGTGCGCGGCTTCGGCTACACCTTGGCCTTCGGCGGCGGCGGTGCGGAGGCGATCCAGGTCTATCTCGAGACGCGCCTCAAGCCGCTGCTCATCGGCGAGGATCCACGGATGGTCGGCAAACTGTGGGACAAGATGTTCCGCGCCGACCGCGGCATCCGCCGCGTGGGGCTGGCCGGTTACGGCGTGGCCGCGCTCGACATCGCGCTGTGGGATCTCGTCGGGAAGATCGCCGGCCAGCCGCTGTTCCGCATGTGGGGCGCGGTGACGGATCGGGTTGAGGCATACGGCAGCGGTGGCTGGGCCAACTACGCCGTCGACGACATCATCGCCGAGGGACGCTTCTACACCGGCCACGGCTGCCGCTACTACAAGATGAAGATCCACGACCCGGACCCGCGAAAGAATGTGGCGCGCGTGGAGGCCGTCAAGAAGGCGCTGGGCGACGGCGTGCAGCTGATGGTCGACGTCAACCAGAAGCTCGACGTGCTCACCACCATCAAGCAGGCCCAGATGCTCGAGCACCTCGACCTCGTTTGGTACGAGGAACCCGTGCTCGCCGACGACTATGCGGGCCTGGCCGAGGTGGCGCGCTCCATCAAGACGCCGGTCGCCACGGGGGAGAACCATTACACCCGCTTCGAGTTCAAGGAGCTGTGCGAGCGGCGCGCCGCGCGCTATCTCATGCCCGATATCTGCCGGGCGAACGGGTTCAGCGAAACGCTGAAGATCGGCCACCTCGCCGCCGCCCATGGCCTGATGGTCTCGCCGCACGTCGTGCACGAGATCTCGCTGCAGGTCGCCGCCGCGCTGCCCAACGCGTTCCTGGTCGAGTACATGAACTGGGCACCCGACGATCTCTTCATCGATCTCCCGAAGTGCGAGAACGGCTGGTTCCGGGTGCCCGAGCGCCCGGGCCACGGTCTGATGCTGACCCCGGACGCGCTCAAGAAGTACAAGGCCAGCTGAGCCGGCGGCGCCGTTGGCTCTTACGCCCTGAGCTGACGCCAGAGCCGCTCGGCCATCACGCCGACCGCCCGCTCCACCGCCTCCGCGGCGTCGAGGATCATGTCCTCGCGGAAGCGACGGCCGACGATCTGGACGCCGACCGGCTGGCCTCCGTTTTCGTTCGTGGGCACGATGGCGGCGGGCAGGCCCATGAAGTTCATCGCGTAGCTGTAGAGCGCGCTGCCCAGCACCTCGCGCACGCCCTCAGCGCCCTGCTCGTCGCGGTTCCAGGTGAAGATCGGTGCGGGCAGGAACGGGGTGAGCACCAGGGGATAGTCGGCCAGGAACGTGGTCCACGCGCGGATGAAGCGATTGCGGTCGGCGATCGCCTTGAGGTACTCGATACCTTCGAACGGCTGGAAGTAGCGGTAGTACTCGTCGAAGATCGCGACAACGGTCTTCGAGCCGTACTTACGCACGTCGGCGTCCATCAGCGCCTTGGCCTCGCCGAAGAGGCAGCGCGCGCCGGTGACCGCGGCCTCCTTGAGGAGCGGCGGCTCGACCTCGCGCACTTCGTACCCAGCGCCGGCCAGCGCGGCGCGCGCGGTGTCGAGCGCCTTGGCGACCGCGGGGTGCAGGGGAAAGTCGAAGGTGTTTCGCGTGAAGGCGACCTTGATGGGTCTCGCCTCGGGTGTTCCGTCGAACGGCATCGGCACCTGCCATGGATCGCGCGGGTCGTAGCCGACGAGCGAGCGCATGGCCAGGCGCACGTCGCGCACCTCGCGGCAGATCACGCCCTGTACCGACATCACCTGCGCCAGCATGCCGCGCTCGACAGCGGCCGACGGGTTGTACGCCGGCACGCGGCCGAGCCCCGGCTTCACCGTGGCCGCGCCACAGGCGTAGGCGGGGAATCGGAGCGAGCCGCCGATGTCGTTGCCATGCGCGATCGGGCCGTAGCCCATCATCACGCCCGCTGCCGCGCCGCCCGAAGAGCCGCCGGCCGAGGCGGTGTCGTTCCAGGGATTGAAGGTGCGGCCGTGCAGCTCGTTCACCGTCGTCCCGCGGAAGGAGAACTCCGGCGTGTTGGTGCGCCCGATAATGATGGCGCCGGCCCGGCGGAGGTTTCGCACCACGGGCGCATCGTCCGGCGCGATGACGTTCTTGAAGGCGACGACGCCGTTTGGCGTCGCGCGCCCCTTCTGATCCACGTTCTCCTTGATCGTGACCGGCACGCCGTGCAGCGGCCCGATCGCGCCGCCGCCGCTCATCGCTTTGTCGTGCGCCTCGGCCTCGCGCAGCGCGGCGTCGCCGAGATCGTCCACGACCGCGTTGATCTTGCCGTTGGTGGCGCGCATGCGGGTCACCGCGGCGCCCACGGCCTCGACGGCGGTCACCTTGCGCGCCGCGATCGCTTCGGCGAGCTCGCACGCGCTCCACTGCCACAGCGGCCTATTCGGATCGGACATCGCTCGCTCCTTCCGGCATCAGCAGATGATGCGGCACCCTAGCATGGGTTGACAGTCCGGTGAGCCCGGCGGATAGTGGGCGACGCTGGCTCATCGCTCCTTCAACCACGCGAGGTCTCCCATGGCTGACACGAACCGTCCCCGATCCGCTGAAGAAACCACTCTGCTCGAGCGCGCGCGCCGGCGCCTGCCCGGCGGCGTCCTGGGCACCTCCCGCTACGCCGACGAGGCGGCGTTCGTCGTCAAGCGCGGGCAGGGCTCGAAAATCTACGACGTGAGCGGGCGCGAGTACATCGATTACGTGCTGGCCTCCGGCCCACTCGTCCTGGGTCACGCCCATCCGGCTGTCGTGGCGGCGGTCCGCTCGCAGATCGAGGGCGGTAGCACCTACTTCATGGTCAACGAGCCGATCATCGAGCTCGCCGAGGAGATCTGCAAAGCGGTGCCCTGCGCCGAGCAGGTGCGTTTCACCTCGACGGGCTCGGAGGCGACCTTCTTCGCCCTGCGCGTGGCCCGCACTGCGCGGGGCCGCGACAAGATCCTGAAATTCGAGGGCGGCTACCACGGCGCTCACGACTACTCGATGATGAGCGCGACGCCACGCTCGCCCAAGGCCTTCCCGGCTCCCGTGCCGGACTCCTCGGGCATTCCTCACGCGCTCGAGGCCGAGGTGCTCATCGCGCCTTACAACGACCTTGCGACCGTCGAGGGGATCGTCGCGACGCACGCCGAGGAGCTCGCAGCTGTCATCATCGAACCGTTCCAGCGGCTCATTCCGCCCCAGCCCGGTTTCCTCGCCGGGCTGCGCGAGGTCACTCGACGCTACGGCGTCCTGCTCGTCTTCGATGAGGTCGTCACCGGCTTTCGCCTCGCCTACGGCGGCGCGCAGCAGTACTACGGTGTCGTCCCCGACATTGCGTGCGTGGGCAAGATCGTGGGGGGAGGGTTCCCGCTCGCCGCGGTCTGCGCCTCCGAGGAGCTGATGCGCCCCTTCGACCCTCAGCAGGACGGCAAGGGCGACTTCATCTCGCAGTCCGGCACGCTCAATGGCAATCCCATCGCCGCGGCGGCGGGGCTCGCCACCTTGGCCGAGCTACGCAAGCCCGGCGCCTACGAAACGCTGCACGGCACCGGTCTACGTCTGATGGCCGGCCTCACGGAGCTGGTTCGGCGCTCGGACCTGCCCGCGCAGGTGGTGGGTGAGCCGGTCGTTTTCGATGTCCTCTTCACGGAGGAGCCGGTGACCGACTACCGGTCGCTCCAGAAGGCTGATGGAGCCCTCGCACGCGCCTTCACCACGGAGCTCATCAAGCGCGGTGTGGTCAAGAACACGCAGAAGATGTACATGTCGCTCGTGCACACCGAGGCAGACGTGGCCCGCACGCTCGAGGCTGCCGAGGACGCGCTCAAGGCCCTGCCGAGGAGGCGCGCCTCCTGAGCATCACCGGAGCGACGCGTACCGCTCAGCTCGTCGGATGATCTCGTCCTGGTGCGGCTGGAGGTCCTGACCACCCATCGACGCCGCACGGGCGGCCATCGGGTCGTTGACGGCGGTCTTGACGCCGCTCAGCTCCTCCATGACGGCGAGACCGCAGAACGGCACGTACACCGGCGAGTAGCCACCCTCGTGGCTCAGGACGAGCCGGCCTCCGCAGAGCTCATCCGCGGCTGCCACGAGCGTTCGTATCATCGCGCGGAAAGTCTCGCTGTACGCCATCATCCGCCCGAGCGGGTCGTAAAGGCTGCCGTCGAAACCCGACGGCACGACGATCAGCTCAGGCCGGAATGCGCGGAGCGCCGGAACCACGACCCGGTCGAGGGCCGCGAGGTAGGCGCCGTGGCCCGATCCCGGCGGTAGCGGGATGTTGATGTTGAAGCCGGCGCCGGAGCCTTCGCCGCGCTCGTCGATGGCGCCCGAATCCTGTGGGTACAACCGATCCTGATGGATGGAGATCGTGAGCACCTGGGGATCGCGGTAAAAGGCCTTCTGGGTCCCGTTGCCATGGTGGACGTCCCAGTCCACCGTGGCCACCCGCCCGACGCCTCGCTTCGCCCGCGCGTGCTCGATGGCCACCACGACGTTACCGAAGATGCAGAACCCTCGACCTCGGTCGGCCTCGGCGTGGTGGCCGGGCGGCCGTACCAGGGCATAGGCATTTCGCACGCGCCCATCGAGGACGGCGTCGACGGCGGTGATCGTGCCTCCCGCCGCCAGCAGCGCGATCTCGAAGGAGCCGGGCCCGAACGGCGTGAGCTCGCCGGCGTTCCCTCCCGACGCGTCGCTCATCGCGCGAATGGACTCGACATAGGCCGGGGTGTGAAAGCGGAGGATCTCGTCCACGGTCGCCATCCGCGGCTTGAGCGCGACGAGGTCGTCGAACAGGCCCGCGACCTCGACGAGATTGCGAAACCGTCGCTTGGTCTCCGGGTTCTCGTAATGCTCCCAGGCCTGCATCCACTTCCGGTCCCGGGTCATCGTCGTGGCGCGGCCGGTGTCGTGCCACATGTACAGCTCGTGGTAGACCCAGCCGGTCTTCACTTGCTGTCGGCTCGCCGCCTCATTGCGACTCGGAGGGCTTGCTGCCTCGCGAAGAGAAGGGCTTCGGCTTCTCGGATGAGGACGTGCGATTGATCGGATAGCTCCTGACTACGCTTGATCAGTAGCTGAGCTGCGTCCCGAACGTCTTGCGCCCGCTGTTTCGTTTCGGTGGGGAGTGTCACGCAGCTGTAGAAATGCCCGCGGATGCTCTCCGTTAGATCCTTTCGGCAGCGAGGACACAGGTTCGTCGCCCCCCCCAGGGGATCTGCCGCGAGCTCCGTCATGTGGAAGTCCAGGCCGCAGGAGTGGCAGCGGGAGACGAGATGATTCGAGCAATAGACGAAGAGCAGCGCCCGCTCTTCCGGCGTGAGCCCGTGCGCCCGTGCGCAATCCCGGTGCGAGAGGCTACCGCCAGACGACTGGACGACATCGGTAACCGCGATCGGTCGCGAGCACGTTGAGCATTGCACCTGCATAGACGCGACCTCGGCGCGAGATGCTACTCCGAACACGGGGATTTGTCGAGCGCGGGCGAACCAATCCGCATGGCGCTGTTTGACGTTCTTTAGCGTGAAAGCGGTGGTGGGTTCGGCGTGCGGTGAGGAGAGCGATGCCCGAGGAACGGCTCCGACAAAAGGCCCGAGAGGCGCTCCGCTCGGGGCTATTGCCCGCGCGAGCACCCGACCGCACGTTCGGTGGCGCAGGGTCCGGTGCGGACTGCGCGATCTGTGGAGAGCCGGTGAAGCGCCATCAGGTCGGGTTCGAGGTTGAATACCGGCGTCACGGCGTCGACCCCGGGTTGGATCGTTTCGAGCTTCACCCCAAGTGCCTCAAAGCCTGGGAGCGCGAGCGCATCAAGCCTCCGGCACCGTGAGGCCAGGACCGCGGCCTTGGACGAAAGTCCAATCGATGAGATCCGGCACGGCCGTGCCCCGGTTTTCACACCGTACTCTTTCGTCCGCTATATCGGGTTTCCGCCTGATCGATCGCGCTCCTGCTCCGCCGCATTCTGGCTCCACCGAGCCGCCTTGTGCGGGGGAGGTGTCAAATGCTTCGGTTCGTGATCGGAATGGCTCTGATCCTGATGATGTCAGTTCCAGCCTTCGCCGATAGCTATCGGGACTACGACGAGCCCGAGCGCGCAAAGCATCCGCTCACGATCAGGAGCGGCGGAGATCACGATCGTTACAACGACAACGAAATGACGCGGCAGCTGCTCGTCCACTTGCTGAGCAACTACGACGATCGCAGCTCGTTCCAGAAGTCCGAGGGGCGCCAGGCCTGGAAGTACCGCGAAGCCAGCTGGCGGCATCGCGACGACGTCGACAAGCCGCGCACAAGCGTGCCCGAGCCCGCGACGTTCCTCCTGGTCGGCGCCGGCCTCGCCGGATTCCTCTACGCCCGGAGATTTTTCCGCTGATAGACGGCAGGCCGACTACGCCGGAGAAGCCAGCAGTTTGCCTTTTTCTAGAATATAGGTGATCAGCACTCTCGTCCTGGCGGTGCCCGGTTTGCCGCCTGCATGCGGGGTGTGCGGAGGGATCGGGAAGCCATCGCCTGCCTTGAGCATGCGCGTGGCCAGACTTTGACGGGGAGCTCGAAGCCGCCTTCCAGGACGTAGGCGGATTCGATCATGATGGTCCTTCCAGATCAGCACGTTCGTTGCCCGCGACCTTGATGCACCGGCCGGCGGCAGTCTACCAGGCGTGGGCGCTCGCCGAATCTGTTAGGATCGCGCTCGGGAGGGCTGCCCCATGGCGAAGCTCAACATCAACGGTCGCGTCCGTGACGTGCAGGTGGAGCCCGACACGCCGCTGCTCTGGGTCATCCGCGAGCAGGTCGGCCTGACGGGCACCAAGTACGGTTGCGGCGTCGCGCAATGCGGGGCCTGCTCGGTGCACGTCAACGGCCAGCTCGTACGCTCCTGCGTCCTTCGGGTCGGCGGCGTGAAGCCGACCGACCGCATCGTCACGATCGAAGGCCTCTCGCCCACGAGCTCGCACCCCGTGCAGAAGGCCTGGGCGGCCCTCGACGTGCCCCAGTGCGGCTACTGCCAGTCCGGGCAGATCATGGCGGCGGCGGCTCTCCTGAAGAAGAAGCCCCAGCCGACCGACCGAGACATCGACGACGCGATGACCAACATCTGCCGATGCGGCACGTATCAGCGCATTCGCGAGGCGGTGCACGTGGCAGCCGGACGGAAGCAGGCGTGACATGAACGACGAGAAAGATCGCGCGTACGCTCGGAAGCTCTCGCGCCGCGGCTTCATCGTCGGCACTGCCGCGGCGGCCGGCGGCCTGGCCATCGGCGTTCGCCTGCCGGTCGGGTCCGAATTCGCCGAGGCTCAGAACGCGGCGGCGGCCGGCGCCGAGGTCCACGCATGGGTCGTCGTCAAGCCGGACGATACGTGCGTGATCCGCATCGCGCGCTCGGAGATGGGGCAGGGGACGCGCACCGGCCTGGCCCAGCTCGTCGCCGAAGAGCTCGAGTGCGACTGGAAGAAGGTCGCCACCGAATCGATCACGCCCGGCCAGAATCTCGCGCGCGAGCGCGTGTGGGGCGAGATGTCGACCGGCGGAAGCCGGGGCATCCGCACCTCGCACGAGTATGTCCGTCGCGGCGGCGCGGCCGCGCGCATCATGCTGGTGCAGGCGGCGGCCAACGAGTGGAACGTCCCGGTCAGCGAGCTCAAGGTCGCCGACGGCGTCATCACGCACGCCGGATCCGGCCGCCGGACGACCTACGGCAAGGTCGCCGCGGCAGCGGCGAAGCTGACGCCGCCCGACCCCAAGACCATCGCGCTCAAGAATCCCAAGGACTGGAAGATCGCCGGCCAGCCGATGAAGCGGCTCGACACGGCCGACAAGCTCAACGGCAGCCAGCTCTACGCCATCGACGTCAAGCTGCCGGGCATGCTGATCGCCGCGATCAAGGCGTGTCCGGTGTTCGGCGGCAAGCTCGTGAGCTACGACGAGTCGAAGATCGCCGGGCGGCCCGGCGTTCGCGGTGCCGTGAAGGTCGATGACTTCACGGTCGCCGTCGTTGCCGATACGTGGTGGCGGGCGAAATCGGCGCTCGACGCTTTGCCGATCGTCTGGGACGAAGGCGCGGGCGCCGCGCAGTCGAGCGCCACCATCGCCAAGCATCTCGAAGAAGGCCTGGCCGCGAAGGACGCCTACGCATTCCGCAACGAGGGCGATGCCCTCGCGGCGATCCAGAGCGCCGCGAAGCGGGTGGAAGCGGTGTACAGCACGCCGTTCCTCGCCCACGCGACCATGGAGCCGATGAACTGCACGGTGAAGCTCTCGCCGGACCGCGCCGAGTGCTGGGTGCCCACGCAGAATTCGGAGGCGTCGCTGGCGGCGCTGTCCGAGCAGTCGGGGATTCCGCTGAACAAGTGCGAGGTCTACCGGCACGACCTCGGCGGCGGCTTCGGCCGTCGCGGCGGCAACCAGGACTACGTGCGCCAGGCGGTGAACATCGCGAAGCGATTCCCGGGCGTCCCGGTCAAGATGATCTGGTCGCGCGAGGAAGACATGGCGCACGACTTCTACCGGCCGATCTCGCAATGCAAGCTGGCCGCGGGGCTCGACGACAAGGGCGCTCTCGTCGGGCTCCACCTGCGCCTCTCCGGCCAGTCGATCAACGCGTTCGTGAACCCGGCCCTCGTCGCCAACGGCGAGGACGCCCGCCAGCTCCAGGGCTACACGGACAAGCCCGGCGACGCGCAGCTCGGCTACACCGTGCCGAATCTGCGGATCGAATACGCGATGCGCAACACCCACGTGCCGGTCGGGCCGTGGCGCGGGGTCAACACCAACCAGAACGCCGTCTACATGGAATGCTTCATGGAAGAGGTAGCGCGGGCGGCCGGCGCCGACTCGCTCGAGTTCCGCCGCGCGCTCATGGCGAAGCATCCCAAGCACCTCGCCGTGCTCAACGCCGCTGCGGACAAGGGCAACTGGGGCAAGCCGCTGCCCAGCGGCGTCCATCGCGGCATCGCGCAGTTCATGGGCTATGGCAGCTATTCCGCGGCCGTGGCCGAGGTGTCCGTGAGCGGCGAGGGCAAGGTGAAAGTGCACCGCATGGTGCTGGCGCTCGATTGCGGCCACGCGGTCAACCCCGACCAGATCGCCGCGCAGGTCGAAGGCTCGGTGGCGTACGGGCTCAGCGCCGCGTTCTACGGCGACTGCACGGTGGCCAACGGGCGGATGACCGAGCTCAACTTCGATCGCTATCAGATTCTGAGGCTGGCCGAGATGCCGAAGGTCGAAACGGTGATCGTGCCGTCTTACGACTTCTGGGGCGGCGTCGGCGAGCCGACGATCTCCGTGGTGACGCCGGCGGTCCTCAACGGCGTGTTCGCCGCGACGGGCAAGCCCGTGCGGACCCTGCCGCTCAAGAACGTCAAGCTCGTCTAGCTCGGGAATGAAGATCGGCGTTCAAGTTGGACAGGTCGTCGCCGGCGGGGATGATCTAAAGAAGCAGTGGCTCGACCAGCTCGAGCACTTCCGCGCGTGCCGCGACGCCGGCTTCGATTTCGTGTCGTGGGGCCATCACTGGCTGATCCATCCCTTCCAGCACTTCCAGCCGATCCCTGTGCTCGCGCGATTTGCGGCCGAGGCCGGCGACATGGACCTGGTGACCGGCGTGCTCCTGACGCCGCTCCTGAATCCGGTCCAGGTCGCCGAGGACGTCGCGACGCTCGATCACATCTGCCGCGGCAGGCTCGTGTTCGGCATCGGCCTCGGCTATCGGCGCGAGGAGTTCGAGGCGGCGGGCTCGGCGATGTCCGAGCGCGTGCCTCGGTTCGAGGAAGGTCTGGCGTTGATGAAGCAGCTCTGGACGGCGGACGAGGTCACGCATCACGGCCGCTTCTACCGGGTTACCGGCGCGCGGCCGACCGCGCGCCCGTACCAGCGGCCGTATCCACGCATCTGGGTCGCCGGCATGACCGAGCCGGCAATCCGCCGCGCCGGCCGTCTGGGCCACTCGTTCTACGCGATCGGCACGCTCACGCTCGCTGAGCTACGGCACGCGTTCGGCGTGTGGCGCGCGGCCCTCGCGGAGGGCGGCCATCCGGTGCCGGCCGAGATTCCCGTGCACCGCGAGTTCTTCGTCGCGCCGACGCGCGAAGAGGCGCGCGCGCGGGCGCGGCCCGCCGTGCAGGCGAAGTACGGCGGTTACGCCCAGCATGGACTACCCGGTGTCGGCGCCGGCTTCACCGAAGGCGTCGAGCGCTTGATGGACGATCCGTTCGTGATCGGCGCGCCCGAGGAGTGTGTGGAGAAGATCGCTCGCCTGCACGAGCTCGGCGCCACGCACGTGGCGCTTCGTCTCTTCTGGCCCGGCATGACGCAGGCTCAAGCGCTCGCCATGATCGAGCTGGTCGCCGCCAAGCTGCTGCCCGCGCTCAAGCGGCTGTGACGCTGAGCTCGCCCTAGCGCGTCGTCGGCTCGAATTCGTAGCTCCCGCCGTCGGCGATCAGCGACAGGAACAGGTGCCCGTCCTTCAGGGTATAGGACCGCACGTTCGCCCATTGCTTGACGAAATGATCGTGGAGTGATCCCGGCGGGCAGGCCGCCCGGGTCAGCGCCAGCGGGCCGAACCTGACCTCGTTCGGGCCGGCCAGGATCCACGTGCCACGGCCTTTATTGCAGTCGAAACGCACATTCACATTGCCGTCGTTCTTGAAGTCCAGGGTGTACTTTGCCTTGTCGTCAGGCGTCAGTACCGCGCCGTTACCGCCCTGGAATTTCACGAGCTGCCACGAGGTGTTACCGATACCAGCAAGACGGACGGGCGGTGAGGACGAACAGCCCACCAGGATGCCGAGCGCCAGCAGCAGGGACAGCGATCGTTTCATGGAGGTCCTCCCGGGAATGGGGTCACATTTCAGGGTTACACAGGAGGGCCCTCCAGCCAAAAAAACGGCGCGGAGCCTCGTCGACCGACGAGACGCCCGCGCCGTATCCGCTTCTCAGATCAGCAACGCGGTTCGTGCGCAGTCGACTCGGTCACTGCTGACGCCGCGGAGATTCGCCGGGCTTGGCAGAGGGGTTGGGCTCGCTCTCACCCAAGGTGAGGCGAGTGAGAATCTTCTCGCCGTTCTCCTCGCGGTACATCGCGACGACGAGCATGCCCTGCTCGAGGGCGCCGGGCCGGAGCATCGCGCCGGGCGGCGTCAGGAGCTTGGTGCCATCGGCCAGCGTCAGCTCGGTTCCGGAGTCGTCGACGCTCTGGACGCGACCGACCAGCATCTGTTCGTCTCCATGCCTCTGCGTCTGCGCGAGTGCCAGCAACGGGGTGAGGCCGATCAACGCGATCAGGCCGGCGAGCATCAGCTTCTTCACGAGAGCCTCCTGCGCCGCAATTCTGCGGCCATCGTTGAGCGATCGTTGAACAACCACCATGGCTCGAGATCGACACCTACCCGCGCACCAGGAGGACGACGAAACCCGCGAGCGACGTAGCGGGCGCCGATCTCGAGTACGCAGCCATGGCTCAGCGCGTTTTGGTCGAGTTATCGCTACTGCCGATGCGTACAGCGATTGTGCAGAGCGGACCATTTCCCGCCCGCGCTCTCGCACGCTGCCTTGTCGTGGTAGTACTTGTCCGCCGTCGGGCTCACACCCGGGGCTTCGCCAACAGGTCGACCGACATTGCCCGTGGTCGGCGTAGTGGGACCGCCTGAGGCGCCGGTTCCCGGCGCGCTCGCCCCAACTCCCGTACCCGTACCGGCGGGGCCTGTGCCCGTCGCTGCGCCACCGGGTGTGCCGGCGCCGACGCCTGTTCCGTCACCCGCCGGAGCTCCGGGCGCGCCGCTGCCGACGCCCGTTCCAGTTCCGGTGCTGGGGGCCGCGCCCGTCGAGCCGGTCGTGCCCGCACCAGTACCAGTGCCGGTACCAGCGCCAGCGCCCGTCCCAGTACCAGCGGCGCCGCCACCGGATGTCCCGGAGCCCGATGCTCCGCCCGCACCGCCAGCGCCTGCGCCGCTGCCCGGCCCGCCGCTGCCCGGCCCCGAGCCGCTGCCGCCCGAGCCACCGCCGGCACCGGCCTGCGCGGCGGCGAGCGCCGGCGCCAGACCGATGACGAAGATCAAACTCGCCATCAGAAATTTTTTCACGAGATACCTCCCTGAAGTTGTCGCGCGCAGAAGAGAAAGATTTCCTTCCGGGACAAGCGAAAAGCAGTCTGGCGGAGAGGTCCGCCAGACCACCGTAGTGCGACTAGCCGCCGATCGAGCACTTCTTCTGGGCCGCCGACCACTTGCCGCCTGCGCGATCGCAGTCGGCCTTGTTGGTGATGTTCTCAGACGACGGCGTCGTGGAGGAGCCGCCGCGGGACCCCGAGCCGCTCGAGCCCGAGCCCGGCGTGCTGGGCGAGGTCGAGGGCTGGCTGCCCGAGCCGCTGCTCCCGGAGCCGCTTCCCATCGAGCCGCTGCCCGACGACCCGCTTCCCTTAGATCCGCTGCCCGTGGAGCCGCTTCCGGACGTTCCTCCGCCCGTCTGCGCGAGCGCGAAAGCGGGCGCGAGACCGAGAGTCACGACCAGACCGGTGATGACCAGCTTCTTCATTGCGTCCTCCGTGCAAAGTTGACTACGCCCGCAGACCAAGCAAGGGAGTTGCCACGTATGCAGGCCGTGGAAAACGCAGAAAGCAGCAGGTCGTTCGCGTCGCGACTTACCGGCGAGAGTTACACGCCCGTGAAAAACTCGCGCCAGGGAAATCCTGAAATCGGTTCGGTCGGTACGATGGATGTGGCGGGATCCGCGGCGACGGAGGGTGGGGTGGTGCAGCGCCGCGAAGTCCCGCCACCTCGGCGCTATTTCGAGCGCTTGCGCGACTTCTTGGCTCGCGCCGCTCCGATGGCCGTCTTCACATCTTGCTCTTCTTCAGGCGGCGGGAGCACGGCGGGCATCCCGAGCGTTTCGATCCACAGCTCGCGACCCCAGCCGGTCGTGTGATAGAGGTGCTTGTCTTCTTCTTCCTCCACGCGCTCGTACGCCGCCGTGAGCGCTTGCTTCTGCTCGCCCTTCGACTTGTCGGCGACTTCGTGGATCAGCTCCCAGTTGAGATGATCCTTCGTCTCCGCGAGGACGACGCACTCGCACGCGACGAGCTGTGCGGCCTCGGGCTTGCCGGCCTCGAGCGCCATCTCCATGGCCTCGACGAGCGATTCGCCGATGTGGCGGACCACTTCGCGCCCGGGCGTCTCAGTCTCGGGATCGAGGCCCATCTGCTCCATCACCTCGAGCATGATCTGCTCGTGCGTGCGCGTCTGCTCGAGATATTCCTGCCACTCCTCCTTGAGCTCGTCGTTGACGGCGCACTTGAGCGCGGTCTCGTAGATCTGGATGCCGCCCTTTTCGGTCTCGAGAGCTTGATACAAGAGCTCCGCGACTTGTTCGTTCTTCATTGGTTTTCCTCCTGGGCCCCCTGAGCCCGGTAGCCTCTCGCAGGCAAGCCTTATGCCGTGACGCGGACCGGTGCGCCGGGTGCAGCCGCGGTCTTTGGATTTCGTAGCCTTGACGCGCGCGCGCAGCACGGATCGCGTGTCGATCCGGTGAATCGACGACACGGCGCCGGCGCGAGCCTGCACTTACTGCCGTAACTCTTACGGAGGCGCGGTAATTCCTACGCGGCCCGCGCTAGGCCGCGGCACGACGACGGCCGCGCGCCCCGCGCCGCGCTCGAGCGTGCGCCAGCTCGCCGCGCCGCCCTCGCTTGGCGAGGCTCTGCCTGAGCGCTTCCATCAGATCCGTCACGCGCGCCGGCTCGGCCACTTCGGGCGCCGCGATCTCCTTGCCCTTGATCTTTGCCTGGATCAACCGCCGCAGAGCGTCGGTATACGTGTCCGCGTATTCGCTCGGATCCCAGTCGCCGGCGAGCGTGTCGATCAGCTGGTGCGCCAGCTTCATTTCGTTGCTGGTCCAGCCCTTGCCCGCCGCCGGGAGGCCCAGATCCTTCGGCCGACGGATTTCGTGCGCGAACCGCATCGTCGTGAGCACCAGCGCTTCATGCGTGGGCTCGAGCGCCGCCAGATGCTCGCGCTGGCGAATCACGATCGTGCCGATCGCCAGCTTGCCGGCGTCGCGCAGGGCGTCGCGCAGGAGCGCGTAGCCCTTGACCGCGGAGCGCCCTTGCGGCGCCACGTAGTACGGCGTGTTGAAGTACAGGTCTTCGACGTCGGCGGCCGGGACGAACTTACGAATCTCGAACGTCTGGGTGCCCGGCACCCGCGCCTTCTGAAAGTCCTCGTCCGTCAGCACGACGTAGCGATTCGCCGCGTACTGATAGCCTCTGACGACGTCCTTCCACGGGACCTCGACGTCTTCCTTCTGGCAGAAGCGCTTCTCGACGATGCGGCTGCCGTCTTTCTTGTGCAGGAGGTTGAAGGCCAGGGACTCTCGCGGCTCCGTCGCCGAGACCAAATTGATCGGGATCGTAACGAGCCCGAAGCTGATCGCACCCTTCCAGAGCGTCCGTGGAGGCATCGTGGTCAATCCTTTCTGCGCGCGGGCAGCGACTGACGCGTGGTCCAGTACGCGGCCCATGGGTCCCCGGCGAGCTCGGCCAGCCGCCGCGGCAGGTTCGCGAGAGTGAAATGCGCGGAGCTGATCCGCGGCGAGAGCTCGTCCCAGGCCAGCGGTACCGAGATGGTCGCCTCGGGCTTGGCGCGCGTCGAGTAGGCGGCCACGCTGGTCGCGCCTCGGACGTTGCGCAGATAGTCGATGTAGATCCGGCGCTCTCGATCCGACTTCGCCATGCGTGCGGTGTAGCGGCGTGGATCGTCTCGCGCCATGGACTCGGCCAGCCCGCGCGCGAACTCGGCGGCGTCCTCCCAGCTCGGGCCCGGGCTCAGCGGCATCACGACGTGCAGACCGCGGCCGCCCGTCGTCTTCACGAAGCTCGCGAGCCCGAGCGCTCGCAGCTGATCGCGGATCAGGCGCGCGCAATCGATCACGCCAGACCACGCGACGCCCGGTCCGGGGTCGAGATCGAACACGACCCGATCGGGCTGCTCGAGCCGCTGCACGACGGAGTTCCACGTATGGATCTCGAGGATGCCGATCTGCACGAGCCCGATCAGCGCCGCGAGCGAATCGACGACCAGGTACACTCCGACCTTCCGCTTCTCCTGAATCTTGACCCGGCGAACGCTCTCCGGCGCCCAGTACCCGACGTGCTTCTGATAGAAGCACGGCTTGTGCACGCCTTCGGGACAGCGCACGAGGGTCGTGGGCCGGTCCGCGAGGTGGGGCAGGATCCAGTCGGCGATCGACTCGTAGAAGCGCGCGAGATCGAGCTTCGTCGTCCCCAGCGGCGGATAGAGCACGCGGTCCGGATGCGTCAGCCGCACGCCGGCCAGGACGGCTTCGCCGGAGGCGGCGCCGCCGGTGGGCTTCCGCGGTCGCGCGGGCGAGCGCGCCGACTCTGTGGCACGCTTGTGCGCCGCGGGCTGGCGCACGGGGGACTCGGGCCGCGTGCGCGCGGCGTCGCGCTTGGCCGACGGCTTCGGCGGCGGCGCCTCACGCGCGGCGCCGGCCTCACGCTCGACATCGGCGGGCAGCTCGCGGACTACCGCGCGGGCCGGCTTGTCCTCGCGCAGGCCGAGAAACGTCGAGTGACGCAGCTTGCCGTCGCTCGTCCACTCGCTGAAGCTCACTTCTGCGACGAGCTCGGGCTTGACCCAGTGGGGACGGCCCACGCCCGTCGGGCGCGGACTGAACGGCGAGACGTCCTCATCGAGCGCCGTGAGGCGCTTCTTGAGGTCGCGAAGCGTCTCTCGGTTGAAGCCGGTGCCGATCTTGCCGGCGTACGACAAGCGGCCGTCCTCGTAGACTCCGCCGAGCAGTGCACCGATCCCTAGGCGCGATCCCTCCGGATCGGTGTACCCGCCGATCACGATCTCCTGCCGCTTGAGGCACTTGATCTTGAGCCACGCGGCGCCCCGACGGCCGCGATAGGGAGCGTCGCGGCGCTTGGACACGATGCCCTCGAGCCCCATCCCGCAGGCGTGCTCGAAGAAGTCCGATCCTGCGCCGACGACGTGATCGCTGTAGCGCAGCACCGTGGCCCGGTCGCGCCCCGCGGTCAGCAGCTTGGCGAGCGCGGCCTTGCGCTCTTCGAGCGGCGCGCCGGTCAGATCCGAGCCGTCCAGATAGACGAGATCGAAGATCATGTAGGCGAGCTCGCCCTTGCCGGGCCCCGACATGAAGTTCTGTAGCGCCTGAAAGCTGCTGGCGCCGTTGGGCAGCAGCACCGTGACTTCCCCGTCGAGGAAGGCCTGCTCGGCGGGCAGCCGCGCCACGCCGGCCGCGACGGCCGGGAAGTGGTCCGTCCAGTCGCGGCCGTTTCGGCTCATGAGCTTCACACGGCCGCGATCGAGGCGGGCGAGGATTCGATAGCCGTCGTGCTTGAGCTCGTGAAGCCACTGAGCGCCGCTCGGCGGCGCGTCGACCAGAGTGGCCAGCTGCGGAGGGATGAACCCGGGCATTGCGGCCCGGCGCGCGCCGGAGATCTCGGAAGCGGCGGGTCTTGCGCCGTCGCCGCCGTCTCGATTCGAGTTCCACACGCGATCGCCGGCGCCCGCGATTTCCTCGAGCGTCCGCCCGGTCGCGACGCTCCGGGGCTCGCTCTCGACGATCGCGGCGCGGCCGGGCGTGGCGGCCTCGTCACGCTCCTTGATCAGGAGCCAGCTGCGGTCATCATCGCTGCGGCGCCGGCCGGCGCCGATCCTCACGAGCGCCCACCGACCGGTGAGCTTTTCGCCCTTCAGCGCGAACTTCAGCGACCCGGCGCGGTAGGACTTGTGCGGATCGCCGACGGGCTCCCAGGTGCCGCGATCCCACAGGAGGACGGTGCCGCCACCGTACTGTCCCTTGGGGATGATGCCCTCGAACCCGCCGTAGTCGAGGGGATGATCCTCGACGTGCATCGCGAGGCGTTTGTCCCCTGGGTCGAGGCTCGGCCCCTTCGGGATCGCCCAGCTCTTGAGGACGCCTTCGAGCTCGAGTCGAAAATCGTAGTGGAGCCGCGAAGCCGCGTGCTTCTGCACGACGAACGCCCGCTGCCGTTCGCTCGGCTTATCGGGCACCTCACCCGCGGGCTCCGGAGTCTTCTTGAAGTCGCGTTTGCGCTGATACTCGCGGAGCCCCATGGGCCCATCCTAACGAAGTCTCATCCCAGGCGCCGAGCGCGCTAGGCGCCGAGGTCGCACTTTTGCTGAGTCGGTTGCCATTTTCCGCCCGCGCGCTCGCACTCGGCCTTGTTGTCGGGCTTCACTCGAGCCGGAACCCTCGTGGACGGCTCGCGCACGGACCGGTCGGTCGTGTCCCCAGGCCCCGGGCTGGCCGGTAGCGTCGATGGCGCGCTGTTGCCGGTGCCGGCCGGCCCTTCACCCTTCGTCTGAGCCATTGGCGCCGCGGTGGCCGGCGCGCAACCGAGAGCCAGGATCAAGCCTGCCAGTAGGATCGTCTTCATGAGCTTCTCCCTATTTCGTGTCCTTGAGGTGATCACCGTAGTGACAGGCGTAGCTCACCGGGCACAGAGTCGGACATGGACTCCGAGACCATTCGCTTCCTCATCCGGTACAAGCTCCAGCGCGGTCGCCTGCCGTACGACGGCCCTTCGAAGATCTGCGAGCCCCGCGCAGTTGGCGATGTGTGCGCCGCGTGCGGCGCTCTCGTCGAGAGCGGCCATCTCGTGCAACCGGCGACGCGGGACGGGGCGCTGCCGCTCCAGCTCCACGCTCGCTGCTTCGAGCTCTGGAACGAGGAGCGCCACGCCGCGAGCGAATAGACTCTCGCCGCTCTTCATCGCGCGGCCATCTGGGCCTGAATCCCTTCGATCGTCTTCAGGTGGTCTTCGACCGTCGGCAAAGTCTTGTCTACCCACGCCTTCAGATTCGGGTCCACGGCGCCCGAATGCATCTTGCGGAGCTCCGCCACGTCGGCTTTGTGATCCTTCACCATTTCCTTCACGTACTCGCGGTCGAACTCCGAGCCCTGCAGCTTCGCCAACCTGTCTCTGATCGTCGCGTGCTTGGTGAGCTTGGAATCGACCTGGACGCCCTTGTTCTGAGCGAGCTGCATCAGCTCCTGGTTGGCCGCGCCGTGGTCGTTGACCATGCGCTGCGCGAACTGCTTGACCGCGTCGCTCGACGCCTTGCCCAGCGCCAGCTGCCCGAGCTCGACCTCAGCCTGCCCGCCCTCCGCAGCTTTCTGGATGAAGTTGCGGTCGCTGCGCTGGAGCTTCGTCTCGCTCGTCGAGGTGCGCTGCGCGCTCACGGTCGACGTGAACGCCAGCAAACTCATCGCCGCTACTACCGCCATCGCGGTCCTTGTCGCTTTCATGTATGTACTGCTCCTTCCGCGGCCTCGTTCAGCTAGAGACCGGACTGACCTAAGCAGAAAGTGAGCAAGGGGGCTGCCAGCGGCGAAAGGATGGAAAACGCGAGGGAGAGCGCGTCGGAACCCGGGATGCGGGTCGAGAATACCGGCTGAACTTACACACCGGCCGCGCGCGGGCGCCGGCGTGTCGCTACAGAGCCATTTGCGGGCCGAGGCTACTGCGAGCTTTTCTCGGCCGGCAGCCCGCGCCTCACCTCGATGCGTTCATTCGCGTTCCACGAGTGCATCGCGGTCGCGTCCGGTTGATCCACACGCTGGACGCGCACGTGCGCCGTCTTGCCGGCACCTGTCGTATATGGGCGGCCGATCACTTGCCATTCGCCCGACTGGTCGGTCAGACGATCACCTACCTGCAGCTCCGTCGGCAGGATGCGTCGCGCGGGCGACTCAGCGGGCTTCTTGTCTGGGCGCGCCTTCGCCATTGGCCTCTCCAGGGACGTGCTGGACTCAGCTCCTCCCTCAAGATTGCCGCCAAGAGGCGCCAAGCGCCCCAACCATTTTGCAGGGGACCGGTGGTGCCGGGGGCCCGGGAGGGTACGCTGCAAGGTATGAGCCTCAGCGACTGGCTCCAGGCCCAGCTCTTCGAGCGTCGCGTCGTCCTGGTGCTCGGCTGGCTCGACGCCGACTTGGCCGGCAGGGCGACCGGCGCGCTGCTGGCCCTCGACGCCCGCGAAAGTCGGCCGATCGAGCTTCATGTCGATAGCCCGGGCGGTGCGCTGGAGGCGGCCTTCGCGCTGGTCGATACGGCCGGCATGGTGCGCTCCGAGCTGCGTGTCATGTGTCGGGGCCAGGTCGGCGGCGCGGCCGTCGCGGTGACGGCGGCCGCGGAGCACCGCATCGCTTCGCCCCACACGCGATTTCATCTGGCTCAGCCAACGGCGCGATTCAGCGGCAGCTCCGAGGAAGTCGTGTCTCAGAGCCGGCACCAGCAGGAACAGCTCTGGAAGCTCTACGGGTTCCTGGCGCGGCGGACGGGTCGGCCCGCCGAAGAGATCGCCGAGGACATGCGGCGTGGGACCTATCTCGATGCGCGCGAAGCGCTCGCCTACGGGCTGGTCGACGAGATCGCCTCCGGTCCTCGGCCGTAGCCAGGTGGCCATCGTCTTCGTGGCCATCTGGGGCTTGCGTGGCCCCTTCGAATACCGCTATCACACGGCATCGATGCGTTCGGCCTTCGCGCTGGCGGCACTGCTGCTCCTGGTCGGCTCCGAGGCCGCCGCACAGGCCCCGTCGTCTCAGGGACCGACTCAAGAACCGACGCCGGGCGCACCTCAGGAAGTCATTCAGCTCCCGCCGGTCGAAGTCATCGGCACGACGCCGCTGCCGTCGCTCGGAGTGCCGCTGGACAAATATCCCGGTAACGCGCAGCGGGTGCCCGCCGAGGAGATCAGGCGACAGAATCTCACCAATCTCCCCGAGCAGCTCTTTCGCAACTTCGGCTCCGTCAACACGATCGGCTCCCAGGGCAACCCGTGGCAGGTCGATCTGACCTATCGCGGGTTCCTGGGCGGCCCGCTGACCGGCAGCCCGATTGGTCTCTCCGTCTATCTCGACGGCATGCGTTTCAACGACGGATTCGGGGACACGATCAACTGGGATCTGATTCCGCAGTTCGCGCTCTCGGCCGTGGACATGATTCCCGGCTCCAACCCGCTCTTCGGGCTGAACACGCTCGGGGGCGCTCTGTCGATGCGCACCAAGCGCGGCTTCGACTTTCCGGGATTCGAGCTCGGCGCTTCCGGGGGATCCTGGGGACGCTGGAACGTCGAGAGCTCGTACGGCGGCTCGCATGGCCCGTTCGACTGGTTCCTCGGCTTCAACGGTCTGAGTGAAAGCGGCTGGCGCGACCAGTCGCCGACCGACTTGCGGCAGCTGTTCGCGAAGGCGGGGTACCGAACGGCACAGACCGACGTCGAGCTCAGCTATATCTACGCCAACAATCAGCTCGTCGGCAACGGGCTGGTCCCCGAAAGCACGCTGGCCATCGATCGCAGCGCCGTCTACACCTTCCCCGACCGCACCAAGAACGTCATGCACCTGGCAAACCTTCGAGGCAGCGAGTGGCTGACCGACGCCGTGCTGCTCTCGGGCAACGTGTTCTACCGCAACTACCGCCGCGACACGTTCAACGGCGACGCCGACGTCAACTGCGTCGACGACGCCACCGATTCTCGCGTTTTCACCGCGAACGGTCGCCCTCTTCACCTCGGGCTCTGCCAGGGCTCGGCCGTGGGGTTCTTCGACGAACAGGGCAACCCGCTCGCGGGTAATCTCGGCCTCGAGGCGGAAGGCGCCGACCGCAAGACCAGCACGCGCACCCAGGACTGGGGCGCGACGCTACAGTTCCAGCATCGGGGCACGATCTTCGGGCGGGCGAACCGCCTCACCCTCGGCGTCGCCTACGACGGCCACGCGACCCGCTTCACCCAGAGCGAAGCCCCGTCCGACTTCGCGGCCAGCGGTAACAGCGTGGGCACGGTCCGCACCGGAGCGTTCGAGACCGACGTCGACGTCAAGACCGAGCAGCAGAACATCGGCGCCTACGTGGCCGACACGCTCGAGATCCTCCCGCGGCTGGGGCTCACGCTGGCCGCACGGTTCCAGCACGTGAGCATCAGCATCCGCGACCGTTCCGGTGAGAACGCGGCGCTGGACGGCGACCATGACTTCAATCGCGTGAGCCCGGCCGTCGGCATCACGTATCAGCCGATTCCGGCACTGACCACGTTCTTTTCTTACAGCGAGGGATTTCGCGCCCCGACGCCGGCCGAGCTCACGTGCGCCGATCCCGCGGCGCCGTGCCGCCTCCCCAACGCCTTCGTCGCCGATCCTCCGCTCGATCCGGTGACGGCGCGCACGTACGAGGTCGGTGTGCGCGGCAAGCTGCCGCTCGGCGACGCGTTGTCGTGGAGCCTGGCCTTGTTTCGCACCGATCTGAGCAACGACATCCTGTTCATCACCGCCGAGACCGGCGGCGCGGGATTCTTTCAGAACGTGGCCAGCACACGACGGCAGGGGATCGAAGCCGGCGTGCAGGGACGGTGGAAGCGGCTCAGCTACTTTCTGAGCTACGCCTACGTCGATTCGACCTATCGGAGCAGCGAGACCCTGTCGAGCGTCACCGATCCCAACGGGGTACAAGTCCGCAAGGGCGACCACATCCCCGGCATTCCCGACCAGAACCTGAAGGTCGGAGCAGAGGTCGAGGTCTGGGACGACCTCTTCGTTGGCGCCAACGTTCTCCACGTCTCCGGCAGTTACCTCCGCGGCGACGACAGCAACGATCGGCCCAAGCTCGACGGCTACACGACGCTCGGTCTGGGCATTCGATACTCGCCGATCAAACACGTCGAGCTGTGGGGACGGGTCGACAACGTCACCAACGCGCACTACGAGACCGCCGGCGCCGTGAACTTCAACGCCTTCGCGGACCCGATCGCGCCGGAGCGGTTCGTCGCCCCCGGCGCCCCGATCGCCGGCTGGGGCGGCATCCGAATTCGGTTCTGAAACGGCGAGTCGAGGAAGGCGCTCAGCCGCGCTTGACCCGGAAGTGCACGCGACGGTTCTTGGCGGCACAGGCATCGGACCGGTCGGTGCACACCGGCCGCTTCGCGCCGTAGCCGATGGTCCACAAGCGCGTCTCGGGCACACCCATCGCCATGAGGAATCGCGCCGCGGCCTTGGCGCGCAGCTCCGAGAGCGCCAGCGGATCCTCACGCGCCTCTCGCGTGTCCGTGTGGCCCTCGATCAGTACGAAGTAGTCGCGGTTGTCGACGAGCCAGCGCGCGACGATCCAGCGTGCGTTGGCCATCATGATACTGGCGCCGTCGCGGACGATGTCCGCGCGGTCGGGGTCGAAGAGCACGTCCTTGAGCGCGGGCACGTGGACGAACTCGTCGAGGTTCTGCGGGAAGGCCGGGGCTGCGGGCTCGGCCGGGGCCGGCTGCGTGGTCGCCGGCTGCTCCGGCGCGGGAGCCGGAGCCGGCGTGGCGCTGGTGTCGGCCTGAGCCGTCGGCGGCGGGGCCGTCGTCTGCGAAGCTCGCTGGGCGCACCCCGGCGCCACGAGCAGAGTCAACACGGCCAGAACGATGACGATCCTCTTCGCGGCCACTAGTACCTACCGTTCTCGATGGTTGGCAGGGGAGTCTAGCAGAGCCGGCGCGCCCATGAACAAGACTCGGGCGGAATGCCCGTTCACGTCGGTGGAGGCCCGCCCGAATCGCTGACACTCGGCCGGGTGAGTCCCGATATTAATACTCAGTTAATACGCGGACTCGTGACGCACGCAACCGCCGCCGTGCGAGGGCAGGTGATTTGCACACGAGCACGCCCCGTGAAACCCCTGCGGTGAACTACGAGGCGGTGTCCAAGGGAGGCGCGACGATGCCGAAGTTCGTGATCGAGCGGGAGATCCCGGGCGCGGGGAAGCTGTCGCCACAAGATCTGCAGGCGATCTCGCAGAAGTCGTGCTCGGTCCTCAACAAGATGGGTCCGCAGATCCAGTGGGTCGAGAGCTACGTGACGGACGACAAGATCTACTGCGTCTACATCGCGCCCGACGAAGCGATGGTGCGGGAGCACGCCCGTCAGGGTGGGTTTCCGGCCAATCGCGTCGTCGCGGTTCGCGCGATGATCGATCCGACGACTGCGGAGCGCTGATCCCGCCATCGAGGCGCGGCAGGCGGTGGTTGTCAGGGGCTCGCGACGCAGGCCGCGAGCCCCTGTCGTGTTCACCATCACGCGAGAAAGTAGGCAATGAAGCGTTCTTCCTCTCGATGTCGAGAGCCGATGCGGTGGCTCGGCGCGATCGCGCTCGCGATCGTGGCGGCACTCGCGGCCTGGCCGCCGGCTGCCGAGCCGAACAGCTCAGGGCGCGTTCCGCGTGTGGGTGTCCTCTGGCCATACTCATCGTCGGTCGCTTGGCCGTTCTCCGAGGCGCTTCGTCAGGGGTTGCGCGAAGTCGGTTACGTCGAGGGATACAACCTCATCGTCGAGGAGCGCTGGGCGGACGGCAGCCTCGAACGGCTACCCTCGCTTGCCTCGGAGCTGGCGCGGGGAAAGGTCGATGTCATCGTGGCGGCATCGACGCCGGCCGTCCAGGCGGCCCGTCAGGAGACGCGCACGATCCCGATCGTGATGACGCTCATCAGCGATCCCGTGGAGAGCGGCATCGCGGCCAGCCTCGGTCGCCCGGGAGGCAACGTGACCGGGCTCAGCCTGATGCATCCCGAGCTCAGCGGCAAACGCGTGGCGCTGCTGAAGGAAGTCAATCCGAGGATCACGCGCGTGGCGGCGTTCTGGAGCGCATCCACGCCGTCCTATCCGATCGTGCTGCGCGGGACGGAGACCGCGGCGCGCAGCCTGGGCATGCAGGTGCAACCGATCGAGGTACGCGGCCCGGGCGGCCTCAACAGCGCCTTCGCCGCGCTACTGCGCGAGCAGGTGACTGCGCTGGTGGT
>Ga0209382_10001008_pt1 | contig 45505 bp, 43 predicted proteins | sample SoiMetdeltSBSDD5_FD_187599 | JGI IMG/M metagenome (GOLD analysis project Ga0209382, IMG submission 187599) | Bulk soil microbial communities from a Populus tree surrounding site in Tennessee, USA - Soil MetaG P. deltoides SBSDD5 (SPAdes) (version 2) | ecosystem: Environmental > Terrestrial >...
GGGTGAGGCGAGAGCGGCTCGTCGATCTCGGGATCGCAGCGGGGATCTTTGCGGTGACGGCGCTGCCGATCGTCGTTGCGCAGGGGCGCATCACGGACGACTACCACCGCAGCGACGAGGTCATCGGGGGGCTCAGCGCCGAGGCAGGCGACTTCTGGCACCTCGATCCGCATGCCCACGGCGCCGGCTTCCTGCCCTGGGTCGGGGACGACGCCGGGCACCAACCGCTCTACCCGGGCACCGTCCTCCTCGGCCTTGGCCTCGCCGGGCTCGTCCTCCTCGTGCTCCGTTGGGATGACGACAGCAACCACAGCGACGGCAGCGACGACAGCGACGGCAGCGACGACAGCGACGGCAGCAGGCAACGCCGCAGGATCGTGATCTTCCTCGGGCTCGGGGCCGCGCTCGCCCGCGTCCTCGCCCTCGGCCTCACGCTCCACCTCGGCGGCTGGCAGCCCTACCACCTGCTCCAGGACTTCGTCCCGGGCTTCGCCAGCCTCCGCAGCCCATTCCGGTTCGCTGTCATCGGCGAGGTCTTCCTCGTCGCCCTGGCGGCCTTCGCCCTCGACGCGCTGTGGCGAAAGCACGCCGGGGTCAAGGTCGTCGCCGTCGCCATCGTCGCCCTCGGCGTCCTGGAGGTCGGCATCATGCCGGTCCGACTGTTCAGCGTCGACCAGGCCACCCCCGACTGGGCAGATTGGCTCGGCGACAAGGAGCACGCCGGCACCGACAACCCAGTCGTCGCCTTCCTCCCCTTCCCGCCCCACAACGGCGTCGCCGCCTACGAGGAGACGGCGACCCGCATGCTCCAAGCCCTCGACGAGCACATCGCCACCGTCAACGGCTACTCCGGCCTCTTCCCGACCCAGTACGACGAGCTCGAGCCGGTCATGCGCCTCTACCCCACCGACGGCGCCGACGACATGCTGGCCGACCGCGGCGTCACTCACCTCGTGGTCGACGAGGCCTGGCTCCAGGACCGGGCCGGAGCCCGGGAGTGGTTGTCCTACGAGTACGACCTCGTCTTCACCGGCGAGGACACCGAGATCTACGCAAGCAGGGACTGAGAAAGAGAAGGAAGAGAAGGAAGGGGAGCAGCCAGCAGCTAGAGGTTGCCCCGCGCCTCCTGGGCCCGCTCGATGGATTCGAACAGCGCCTTGAAGTTGCCCTCGCCGAAGCCCTTGGCCCCCTCCCGCTGGATGATCTCGAAGAACACCGTCGGGCGGTCGCACACGGTCTCGGTGAAGATCTGCAGCAGGTAGCCGTCCTGGTCCCGGTCGACGAGGATCCCGAGATCCTCGAGCGCGGACCACGGCAGCTCGATCCCGGCGACCCGCTCGCGGGCCTCGTCGTAGTACTCCGGCGGCACCTGCATGAACCGCACGCCCCGCTCCCGCAGCGCTCGCACGGACGCCACGATGTCCGGCGTCCGCAAGGCGAGGTGCTGCACGCCCGGCGATCGGTAGTAGTCGAGGTACTCCTCGATCTGGCTCTTGCGGCGTCCGTCGGCCGGCTCGTTGATCGGCAGCACCACCTTGTCGTGGTCCCACACCACCGTCGACATCAGCGCCGAGTACTCGGTCGAGATCTGGTCGTCGGTGAAGTGGGTCAGCTGCTCGAAGCCCAGGACCTTCTCGTAGTAGTGGACCCACTCGTCGAGCTTGCCCCGCTCGACGTTGCCCACGATGTGGTCCACCCGCTCCAGCCCCACCGAAGGCCCGACCGCGGGCTCCAGCGGCGAGGCCACGAAGTGCGGGGCGAACACCCCGTGGAACCCGGACCGGTCGAGGAACGTGTGCACCGTCTCCCCATACGTGCGGATCGCGGCGTGGTGGATCGCACCTTCAGCAGACGAATCGACAGCCGGCGGCCGCTCCGAGCGCGCGCCCCGTTGCAACGCCGACTCGTACGCCGCTTCCACGTCGGACACGAGGAAGCAGACGTCGCGGATGCCGTCACCGTGCTGACGGACGTGCTCCGCGATGGCCGACTCGGGCCCGAGGGCCCCGGTCACCAGGAAGTGGATGCGGCCCTGGCGCAGCAGGTGCGACACCCTGTCGGGGCGTCCGGTCTCGGGACCGGCGTAACCGACAGGTTCGAAACCGAAGGCTGAGACGAGGAAACCGGCGAAAGCCCGGGCATTGCCCACCCACCATTCGACGTGGTCGATGCCACCCAACGTGGGCGCTGCCGGCACTGGTTGGGTCGCCACCATGGCGGCTCTCCCTTCATCAACGCTCAATGTGACGTAGTTCTGACCAGCCAGGGAACAGGCCAAGCCACATCACGTCAAACGATCCCGGGTTTGCTGAACAATCTGGTCAGCGTTCGCCCAATCATGCTAGACACCTTGTCCATGATGCCCACGGGGATCGATGAGCTGGACGCTCGGTTGATAAGGGCACTGTGCGACACACCTCGGGCCGGGGTCATGGAGCTCGCCCGACAACTCGGTGTGGCCCGCGGCACCGTACAGGCGCGCCTCGACAAGCTCCAGCAGCGGGGAATCATCAGCGGCTTCGACCCGGACCTCGACATCCGGCGCATGGGATACGAGGTCCTGGCCTTCGTGAGCCTGGAGATCGCGCAGGGACGCCTCGACGACGTCTGCAAGCACCTGCGGGAGATCCCGGAGGTGCTCGAGATCCACTCGGTCACCGGGCCGGGAGATCTCCACTGCCGCGTGGTGGCCCGGACCAACGACCACCTCCAGTCGGTCATCGGGCGGATACTCGAGGTGCAGGGGATCGCCCGCAGCACCACGCAGATCGCGATGACCGAGCAACTTCGGCTCCGGGTGTTGCCTTTGGTCGAGCTCGCCATAGGCTGATCGGCCCCCGAAATCGGCTGATTTTCGGATCGGAGCCGTCTCGACTGAGGGATCCGGGCGCTGAGCGCCTAGCCTTCCCGGAGCGGCCGGACACGCCAACAGGCCAGAACAGGGCCGGCCCCAGACAGAAGAGGCAAGTTGCAATGGCAATCGGAACCGTCAAGTTCTTCAACGCCGAGAAGGGCTACGGCTTCATCTCTCGCGACGACGGTGACGACGTGTTCGTCCACTTTTCCAACATTTCGGGTTCCGGGTACCGCACGCTCGAGGCCGGCCAGCAGGTCGAGTTCGAGGTCGGCCCCGGCCGCAAGGGCGACGAAGCCCAGAACGTCCGTGTGATCTGAGGTAGGACTTGGCACGACGGAGAACGACCTTCGGCAAGCTGCAGCGCGACCGCGACAAGCAGGCCAAAGCACAGGCCAAGATCGAGCGGCGCACGACGCGAGCCGAGCGTTCCACGGACGAAGAGACAGATTCGGCTGACCAGGCCGGGCAACCCGATCAATCGACGGTGCTTGCCGCGCTCGCCGATCTGCACGCCGCGTACGACGACGGGCAGATCAGCCTCGATGACTTCGAGGTCAAGCGCGACGAACTGACGAGCCTGCTCCGCATCGACTGATCCCGACACGCCGAAGCTGCGCTGGTGAGTGGCAACGAGGCCACCCCACCAGCGCACTTTCGCGCGTCCGGGCTTCTGGGCGTCAGAGCTTGCCGAGCACGCTCTCGGCCGAGCTGACGTCGAGGCCGGGCGCCGGCTCGACGAGCAGGTCGGTGACGACGCCGTCCTCGAGGATGGCGGCGTAGCGCTGCGAGCGCTTGCCCATACCGAAGCCGCTGGCGTCGAGCGCCAGGCCCATCTTCTCGGTGAAGTCGGCGTTGCCGTCGGCGAGGAAGATGATCTGGCTGTCGCCGCCCTGCTGCTCGCCCCAGGCGCCCATGACGAAGGCGTCGTTGACGGAGATGCAGGCGATGGTGTCGACGCCCTTGGCGCGCAGGTCCTCGGCCCGGACCACGAAGCCGGGCAGGTGCTTCTCGGAACAGGTCGGCGTGAAGGCGCCGGGCACGGCGAACAGAACGACCTTCCCCTTGCCGAGCGCCTCGCCGCTCTGGACGGGCAGTGGCCCGTCAGCCGTCAGCGTCGTGAGCTTCACGTCAGGGATGCGGTCACCGACCGAGATGGCCATCGATCCTCCAAAAATGGCAGCGATTTGTGGGGTTCCCAGGACTGGCGGGACGACCGTAGCTCAGCTCCCGGTGCTAGCCAGGACCTCGGCAACGACCGGGAAACGGACCGTCACGGTGACCACACCGGGCTCGTCACGCCCCCACGTCAGCTCGCCACCGTGGGCGGCGACCACCGAGTCGACGACCGTCAGGCCGACCCCGTTGCTGGGCGTCCCGTCGGCCACCTCCTCCGAGCCGTCGGGCACCGAGTTGGCGATCTCGAGCACCGACCACTCCCCCTCCACCCGGGTCCGCACCTCGACCCAGCCGTCCTTGGCCCGGTTGTGGCGCACCGCGTTGGACAGCAGGTTGGCGACCAGCCGCTCCAGCAGGCCCTGGTCACCGCGCATGGGCGCAGCGGCCAGGTCGAGCTCGACCCGGACGGCGTGCCAGGCCGCGCCGTGGACGACGTCGCCGAGCACGTCGCCGGTGAGGTCGTCGAGGCGCAGGTCGCTCGACGCGATGTCGCCGCTCCCGCTGCGGGCCAGCACCAGCAGCGACCCGATGATCCGCTCGGCCCGGTCGACGGCGACCCGGATGTGCTCCAGCGAGTCCCGCTCGGGCGTGTCGGCCGCGGCGTCCCGTATCAGGAGGTCGGTCTCGCTGGAGATGATCGACAGCGGCGTGCGGATCTCGTGGGACACCTGCGACGAGAAGCGCCGCTGGGCCACGAACGCCCGCTCCAGCCGGTCGAGCATCTGGTCGAACGTGTCGCCCAACTCCCGGATCTCGTCGTGGGGGCCGTCGAGCGCGACCCGGCCGCTGAGGTCCGACCCGGAGGCGGCCCGGGCCCGGGCGGTGACCATCCGCAGCGGCTGCAGGGCCCGCCCGGCGATGACCCAGCCGGCGAGCGCGGCGCCGATGGCCATCGCGACCAGCGCCGCCAGGCTCCACAGCCGGCTGCGGTCGACGGCGTCGTCCATGGCCCGCTGCTGGACCCGCTGGAACGCCTGGTTGATCGATGCGTTGATCTGGCCCTGGAAGGCGCTGTCGGGCTTGAACTCGGGGTCTACGACGGTCTCGGGGTGGCGGCGCACGTACTCGATGGCGACGTCCCGGTTGACGCGCAGTTCCCGCAGCAGCTGGTCGGTCTGCTCGGCGGGGCTCTGGTAGGCGGCCTTCTGGTAGGTCAGCGCGCCGACCGCCAGGAAGACCGTCCCGGCGATGACGAAGCTGGCGGCCAGCAGGATGGCGATCCGGAGGCGGATCTGCATGTCGGTCCCCCGCTTCCTGGCTGAGGTCGGTGAGGTCGGCTATTCCAGGCGGTAGCCGCGGCCGACCACGGTGGCGATCAGCGGCGGGTCGCCGAGCTTGCGGCGCAGCGTCTGGACGGTGACCCGGACGGCGTTGCTGAACGGGTCGAGGCGGTCGTCCCAGACCCGCTCCATCAGCTCCTCGGCGCTGACGACGTCGCCGGGCTCGGCCATGAGCTCCTCGAGCACCGCGAACTCGCGGTTGGTCAGCCGCAGGGTCTCGTCCCCTCGGCCGGCGGAGCGGCTGGCCGGGTCGAGCCAGACGTCCCGCCAGGTCAGCATGGGCGGGCGCCGGCGCCGGGCCCGGCGGCCCAGGGCCCGCAGGCGGGCGGTGAGCTCGACCATGGCGAACGGCTTGGGCAGGTAGTCGTCGGCGCCGAGCGACAGGCCCTCGACCCGGTCCTCGACCGCAGCCGCCGCGGTGAGCATGAGGATCCGGGCGGTGGCCTCGCCGTCGACCAGCTCGCGGCACACCGCGTCGCCGTGGACCTCCGGGATGTCCCGGTCCAGGACGATGACGTCGTAGTCGACCTCGTAGGCCTTCTGGAGCGCGAGCGCGCCATCGCCGGCCACGTCGACAGCGAACGCATCGCGGCGCAAGTTGCGCGCGATGACGTCGGCCAACTGCTCGTCGTCTTCTACCAACAGAACCCGCATGGCATCCGCTCCGGCCCCGACGGTAGCCGGACTGCCCTGGCCAGGGCACACGCGGTGGCCCTTAGGCCCCTCTTACTCACACTCGTCTTATTGACGCTCCACTTAGCCCTCGTTCTGTAAATGGCACCCAGTGCGACGACGAGGCCCGGCGGGCGAACCCCTTTTCTCCCCGCGCGGGGGCCTCCCAGAGGTCCGGCGGACTTCCCCAGGCCGCCGGCCCGGCCCCCGCCCTCGCGTCGCAGCCCGCCTCCTTGTGTCGGCCACGGTGCTCGCGTTCGGCGCCACCGTGCCCGTGCCCGGCGAGGCGCCGGCGGCCGTGTCACATGTGACCTACACGCTGCCGCCGGTGCCGCCGGGCGACCACGGCGACCAACTCGTGGTCCTCATCGGCGACAGCCTGAGCTTCCTCGCCGCACCCCAGACCGAAGCCCTGTTCCGGAACGACCCCGACCTGCGCCTGTCGGCCAGCTACTACGGCGGTACCGAACTGGACACCCAGGCCTGGGTGGAGGGCTACGCGGACGTCGACCCGGGCTCGGTGGTCCTGCTGATGCTCGGCATCAACGACCTGTTCAACAGCACGGCGAGCGACGCCGCGACCGATGCCCAGGCCGCCATCGACGCCGTGAAGGCCGCGGGCGCCGCCCGGGTCGTGCTGGTCACGGTCAACTCGACCGGGTCGACGCCTGGGCTCGGGCCGTCGTGGCTGCCGAAGGTCCGGGCCTACAACGACTGGCTCCGCCGTGCCGCCGCCGGCGACCCCGTGCTCGAGGTCGCCGACTGGGACGTCGTCAGCCGGGGTCATGTCGACTGGCTCGAAGCCGACCAGGTGCACCTCAACGCCGCCGGTCAGCTGGCCTATGCCCAGCTGACCCACGACGCCGCGAGCGGCTAGCCCTTCACCGTCACGGTGCTGGTGGCGGCCTCCTCGATCGCCTTCTCCGTCAGGGGGACGTCGCGCCACTCCTTCCGGGAGAAGCGCTCGGTGGCCTCGGTGTAGAGCGGGTCCTTGCGGTCCTCGGTGTTGCCGTAGGTCAGGAAGGCCTTGGCCTGCGGGCCGTCCTTGGTGAAGGCCAGGGCCAGCAGGAACGAGGTGCCGTTGTCGACGCCGTAGCCCGGGTCGCCGTCGGTGTCGTCGAGGCCGCCCGGGACGTCGGGGATGGCGTCATCGAGGATCGAGGCGCTCGTGCGCCCGCCCCGGCCGACCACGTTGGTCGTGCCGTCGAAGAAGTTGCCGCCGTGTATGGGGATGCGCTTGCCGTCGCGCAGCGCGAACTGGACGTCGCCCAGCGGGACATCGACCTCCAGCCCCGCCTTGTCGAGGGCCTGCACCGCCGTGGCCAGGTTCACCAACACCGGGTCAGGACCGCCGGTCGGCGCCGGCGCCAGGCCGCTCGGGGTGTCGACCGGGCTCCGGGGATCGAAGGCGGTGGCCCACAAGTCGCCCTTGTCGAAGAGGCTTCCCGACGGGAACGCCTGGAGCATCTCCCGGAACAGCACGGCGCCCCGGCTGTCGAGGTCGTAGCGGCCGTCCCAGTCGGCGAGCACGGCACAGGCGTCGCTCAGGTCGACGGTGGCGCCGTCGACCGAGGCGGTCGGGGTCTTCTGGCAGCGCTTGACCACCTCGTCGCGCAGGGCGCGGGCGGTGTAGCCCTCGTTGCGGAGCGCCGCCGCGGCCAGCTCGTCGAGGTCGAACCTGCCGTCCTCGCCGGACGGCCCCTCGGGCGACACGTCGTCGAGGACCACCGCGTTCTCCCTGGTCCGGGGAGACCTCGGCGTCTGCTCGCGGCCCTGGAGCGGCGAGAAGTCGCCCTCGATCGTCTCCTCGGCGTTCGGGAGCCAGTACGAGTCGTTGGCGTTGAACACGTAGTCGTCGCGCTCGACCATGGGCATCTTGTCGAACGGGATCAGGCCGGGATCGCGGGCACCCGGCGCGTCCTGCCATTCGTACAGCGGGTTGGAGCCGTCCAGCAGCACCAGGCCGTTGTCGGCGGCCGCGCTGGTCAGCATGTCGGTCTTCATCTTGTTCTCGAAGGCCACGATGGCCGCCGGCGAGAGGTTGGGGGTGGCCGACGTGTCGGCGTACCAGGCCCGCCCCTTCTTGTCGACGGCGATGGTGTTGAAGAGCGGGATGCCCTGGTGCTCGCGGTGAGCCTCGATCAGGTCGTCGAGGCCCTCGGCCTGGACCATGTCGAGGTACTGGTCGAGGATCTCGTCGTCGTCGATGTTGGCGTCCCGGTAGGTGAGCGCCGACGTCGTGGTCCAGCGCACATCGGCGACGTCGAAGTCGGCGCCGACGTCGATGATCGGGCCGTAGTGGCTGGACCACATGGTCCGGGTGACCTCGGTGGTCTTGTCGTCGTCGCCGAGGACGTCGACGGTGATGTCCCGCTTGGTCATCTCCCGTTGCTCGGCGCCGTAGTAGTAGGTGGTCGGCTTCCCGGGGACGAGTCGCAGCTTGTAGGCGGTGAAGCGGTTGCCGGCCGACACCGTGTGGGTCCAGCCGACGTCCTGGTTGAAGCCGATGCCGATGCCCGGCAGGCCCGAGAGCTGCACGCCGTAGGCGTCGACCTGGCCGGGGATCTCCAGGTGCGACTCCCAGAACCGCAGCTCCCCCTCCCACGGGAAGTGCGGGTTCGCGACCAGCAACCCACCCTCCTCCGCCGACCGGGCCTTGCCGATCGCCCACCCGTTGGACGCCATCGGCCGCTGCAGGATGGTTCCTTGCACTGGCGTGGCTCGTTGTGAGCCACGGAACTTCAAAGAACGCTGGCCGGGCGGTTGGGCGGCGGCGATGTAGCGGAGGAGCTGGCCGCCGCTGGCGTAGATGGCGATCGAACGGGCGTAGGCGTAGACCTCGACCGGCTTCAGCGGGCGCACCCAGTCCTGGCCGGCGCACCAACCCGTGACCTTGTCGACCCCGACCTCCTTCAGGTGCCCGTTCCAGCCGGCGACGAAGGCGGTGAGGACCTCACGGGTCCGCTTCGAGGCCTGCTTCCAGTCCTCGCTGGCCTTGTCGAAGATGCCGACGGCCCGCCAGGCAATGTCGGAGTCGACGTTGGCGTCGTCCTCCCCCGGCCCGAACGTCGCCGCCCGCTCGCCCCGGATCTTGAGGACCTGGTCGGCGAGGTCGCAGGTGCGGTCCTCACCGCTGGCCCAGCCCTGGCCGAAGGTGACGTCGGCGAGCGAGTCACCGACGATGTGAGGCACGCCGCCCTCGACGCGGCGGATCGTGGCCTCGTAGGTGTCCCCGGAGCCGACGGTCGAGCCCTTCGGGACGCCGTCGTCGTCACCGCTACACGCGACAGCCGCCATCGCCAGGGCCAGCCCGACACCCGCGCCGAGCCCCCGGCGCCATCCGCCGTACGCCATGTCGATCCCCCCATGACTCGTCCTGCGCGCACGCTAGACCAGTACGCTGCCTCGCCCATGGCCGAGGCCACGCCCGTCGATCGTCCCGCCCGCTCGGACCGGTGGCTCGTGCTCGTGGCCGGCTTCGCGGCCGTGCTGCCCGTGGTGGTCGCGGGCGTCCGGGGCGCCCTGCGGGACTGGCTCCCGACCGGTGACGACGCCTACTCCGCCATCCGGGCCGACGACGTCTTCTCCCGCAACGCTCCCCTGCTCGGCACCTGGTCGTCGGCGTCGAACTACACGGGCCACGTCATCAACCACCCCGGGCCGCTGCACTTCGACCTGCTGGCGGTGCCGGTGCGGTTGTTCGGCCACGGCGCCGGCACGGCGCTGGGGATGGCTCTCATCAACGGCGCCGCGGTCGCGCTGCTGGGGTGGCTGGTCTACCGGCGGCTCGGCACGCTGGCCGCCGTCGTGGCGTTCGGGCTGAGCGCCGGCCTGTCGTGGTCGATGGGCTCGGAGATGCTGTACGACCCGTGGAGCCAGTACGCGCCGCTGCTCCCGTTCGCCCTGTTCCTGGTGGCGGTGTGGTGCGCCGTCGCCGGTGACGTGGTCGCGGCGCCGATCGCCGTGGTGGCGGGCAGCTACGCCCTGCAGACCCACCTGTCGTACTCGCTGCTGGTGCCGGGGCTCGCGGTGTTCGGGGCGGCGGCCGTGGTCTTGCGACTGCTGGTGCGGAGGCGTGACGACCGCGAGGCGTGGCCAGGGCTGCGGCGGCGGGCGCTGCGCTGGGGCGGCATCACGGTCGGGGTGACGGCGCTGTGCTGGGCGCAACCCCTGGTCGAGGAGCTCACCGCCGACGGTGAGGGCAACCTGACCGCGCTCGCCCGCAGCGTCTCGGCGTCGGCCCCGACGCCCGGGCTCGGCCGGACGATCCGGGCGCTGGGCGGGACGGTGGCCGTCCCGCCGGCATGGCTGCCGCCGTCGTACGGGTCGCCGTCGTTCGGGCTCGACGGGCGGGGTGTGCCGACCGGGCTGGCGGTGCTGGGGCTTCTCATCTTCGGGGCCGCCTGCGCACTGCTCGGCTGGCGGGCCCTGCGCCGGGGCTCGACCGCGGTGGCGGCCGGTGCCGCGACCGGACTGGCCGGGCTGGCGCTGGCGGTGCTGACCTGCCTCCGGGCACCGATCCGGTTCACGATGGCGCCGACCTACTTCCGCTGGATGTGGCCCTTCGGGATGGTGCTGTGGCTGGTCGTGGCGGTGGCGCTGCTCGACGAACCGAAGTTGCGACGCCTGTGGTCATCAGAGGGCCACAACCGTCGCAACTTCGCGTGGGCGGCGCTGGCGCTGCCGCTCGTCGCAGGCGCCTTCGCACTGCCGACGGTCGACAACGGCACGGCGTCGACCGGGTGGGCCATCGAAGGCGCCCACGCCGTCGACGACCCGGTGCTGGCCGCAGTGCGGGGCAAGGGCCCGGTACTGGTCGACGTATCGATCAGCGCGAGCAGCATCGGCATCGGGCCGGCTGTGCTCGGCGCCCTCCAGGAGGCCGACGTCCCCTTCTACGTCGCCGACCCCGTGTACGTGCGCCAGCTCGGCAACCGCCGGTCCTACGCTCCCGGCGACGCCCGCACCCGGCTCCGGATCACCGGCGGCCTCGGCGCCGAGGCCGAGGACGGCGAGAAGCTGGTCACCCGCTTCGACGCCCTCTCCCCGTCCGAACGGGCCGAGCTGCGACGGCTCGAAGCGAAGGTGCTCGCGGTGGTCGAGGGCGACGGCATCCCACTGTCGGACGACGCGACCCGGGTGTTCGGCGAGCTCGGCCGGCCCGAGCGGGTCGACGACATCGCCGAGGCCGCCCGCGACCCGGAGGCCGCCGTCGCCGGCCCCCTCGTGCGCGAGCTGTGGTCGGGCGGCGAGGCCCAGTACGCCGGCGGCCCGCTCCTCGACACCTCGGTGTTCGATCCCGCCCTCATGGACCGCTGGGCCGAGCTCCGCGCCCTGCGCGACGACTCCTCGCTCGCGGTGTACGTGTCGACGATCTAGCATCCGTCCGCCGCCATCGTCGTCGGCGAGATCCCCCCATGCCCTCAGCGCCCTCGATACCACCGGTTATTGTCGCCACCTGCGCCACTCGACGGACAGGAGGGGGTGCGCCTTTGGGAACCCAGGTTTCAGTCGTCATCCCCGCGTACAACGAGTGCCCGAACCTCGCCGAACTGGTCCCCGAGACCGTGAAGGCGATGGAGCAGGCCGCAGTGACCTACGAGGTCCTGGTGGTCGACGACGGCAGCACCGACGGCACCTCCGACCTCATGCGGGAGCTGCGCGGCAACAACGTGCGCTGCCTGCGCCTGCGCCGCAACAGCGGCAAGTCGGCCGCGCTGAGCGCCGGGCTGTCGCGGGCCGGCGGTGAGTACATCGTGTTGATGGACGCCGACGGCCAGGACGACCCGGCCGAGATCGGCAACCTGCTGGCCGCACTCGACGCCGACGAGGACCTCGGCCTCGTCACCGGGCGCCGAGCGGTGCGCAACGACCGCTTCATCAAGCGGACCACGTCGAAGGTCTACAACCGGGCCACCAGCGCCGTCACCGGCGTCCGGGGCAGCGACTTCAACAGCGGCCTGAAGGCCATGCGCCGGGACCTCGCCACCAGCCTGGCGCTCTACGGCGAGCTGCACCGCTACATCCCGATCCTCGCCGAGTGGCGGGGCTACAAGGTCGCCGAGGTCGACGTCGAGCACCACGCCCGCCGCCACGGCGAGTCCAAGTTCGGGCGGGCCCGCTTCTGGCGCGGCTTCCTGGACCTCATCACGGTCAAGTTCCTCACCACCTACACCGGCCGCCCCTTCCACCTCTTCGGCGGGCTCGGCGTGATCATGGGCGCCGTCGGCTCGGGGCTGCTGGGCTGGATGCTCGTGCTGCGGCTCATGGGCGACCGCATCGGCACCCGGCCGGCGCTGATCACCGGTGTCCTGCTGGTGGTGGTCGCCGTGCAGATGATCTCGCTCGGCCTCCTCGCCGAGCTGGCGGTGCACCTCCGGCCCCGACCCCGCACCGACGCCGGCCTCGACATCGTCGAGGAGACGGCGGACGCGGGCGACGGCGCGTGACCGCCTCCATCGGGCTGGCCCCCGGCGTCGCCCGGGAGGCGGCCGGGCAGGACGCCGCCAAGTACGGCTCGACGAACCCGATCGTCAAGGGGCTGCTCGACCGGTGGACCGGTCGGCTGCACGAGGTCCTCGGCCCGCTGTCCGGCACGATCATCGACGTCGGTGTCGGCGAGGGCCTGTGCATCGAACGGGTGCTCGCCGCCGACGACGACGCGGGCGCCAACGCCAAGGTCCTGGGCGTCGAGTACCGCCTCGACAAGGCGGCGGTGGCCCAGACCAAGGCCCGGGTGCAGGCGGTGGTCGGCGACGCCGGGCTGCTCCCGTTCCCGGACGACGCCGCCGACCTGGTGCTGTGCATCGAGGTCCTGGAGCACCTGCCCACCGTGGCGCCCGCCGTGGCCGAGCTCGCCCGCGTCACGCGTGACCGCTGCGTGGTGTCGGTGCCGTGGGAGCCGTGGTTCCGGCTCGGCAACCTGGCCCGCGGCAAGAACGTCGGCCGGTTCGGCAACGACCCCGAGCACCTGCGGGCGTTCACGCCTGGCCGGCTGCGGCGCACCATGCAGCAGGCGTTCTCGTCGGTCGAGGTCATCCCCGTGTTCCCGTGGCTCGTAGCTTCGTGCCGGTGACGCATCACCTTGCGCAGTTGAACGTCGGGCGGTTGCGGGCGCCGCACGAGTCGCCGGTCGTGGCGGAGTTCATGGAGGCGCTCGACCACATCAACGCCCTGGCCGAGGGGTCGGACGGGTTCGTGTGGCGGCTCCAGACCGACGACGGCAATGCCACCGCGATCCAGCCGTACGAGGATCCGCTGATCATCGTCAACATGAGCGTGTGGTCGTCGCTCGACGCGCTCAAGGCGTTCGTTTACGACACCGAGCACCGCGACTACCTGCGCCGGCGGCGCGAGTGGTTCGAGCCGATGGCCGAGGCCTACCTCGTCCTCTGGTGGGTGCCGATCGGCGAGACGCCGACGGTGGAGGACGCCGTCGCCCGGCTCGACGCGTTCCGCACGGCGGGGCCGACGCCCGAGGCGTTCAGCCTGCGCCAGACGTTCCCGCCGCCCGCCTGACCGGGCGCTTGACCCGTCGGTCAAGCATGTGACCGCCGGCACGTCTACGGTTGGAGAATGACCGTTCTTCCTGCCGATCTCACGGTCGCTGACCCCGCAGAGCTGGGGATCGACCTCGCCAAGTTGGACGCGCTGCGGGCCCGGGTCCGCAAAGAGGTCGACGAAGGGCTCCTGCCGTCGTGCCAGTGGGCGCTGGCCCGCGACGGCAAGCTCGCGGCCTTCGACGCGGTCGGCGAAGCCACGACCGCCAACCGCTACACCATCTACTCCGCCACCAAGGCCTTCGTGGCGAGCGCGGTGTGGCAGCTGATCGGCGAGGGCCTCGTCGACGTCGACACGCGGGTCGTCGAGTACCTCCCCGAGTTCGGGTCGAACGGCAAGGACGTGATCACCGTCGAGCAGGTCATGCTGCACACGTCGGGCTTCCCGCACGCGCCGCTCGGCCCGCCGGCCTGGGAGACCAGCGAGGGGCGGCGCGCCGCCTTCGCCCGCTGGCGGCTCAACTGGGAGCCCGGCACGGCGTTCGAGTACCACGCGACCTCGGCCCACTGGGTGCTGGCCGAGATCATCACCGAGGTCACCGGGCAGGACTACCGGGATGTCCTCCACGAGCGGGTCACCGGGGCGCTGGGCCTCCCCCGCATCCTCGGCCTCGGCCCCGACGAGCTGGACGGCGCCCTCGACCTGGTGCTGTGCGGCGAGCATGCGTCGGCCGACGAGCTGCAGGCGGCGTTCGGGATCAGCGAGCTGCCGACCACCGAGGTCACCGAGGATGCCCTGATGTGGTTCAACTCGCCGGAAGTGCGGGCGGTCGGGGTGCCCGGCGGCGGCGGGTGCGCCAACGCGGCCGTGGTGGCGCTCTTCTACCAGGAGCTGCTGCACAACCGGGCGGGGCTGTGGGACCCGGACCTGCTCGCCGACGTCACCGGGCGGGTGCGCAACACCTTCCCCGACCCGCTGACCCGGACCCCGGCCAACCGGGCGCTGGGCGTCATCCTGGCCGGCGACGACGGCCGGGCGAACTTCCGGGGCTTCGGGCACACCCAGTCGCCGCGGACGTTCGGCCACAACGGCGCCGGCGGCCAGCTGGCCTGGGCCGATCCGGACAGCGGCCTGTCGTTCTGCTACCTGACCAACGGCAACGACCTCCACGAGCTGCGCCAGCCGCGGCGAGGCATCGGCATCACCAGCCGGGCCGCCGTCTGCGCGGCTTGACCCTCCGAGCCATCGCACTAAGTTCCGGCGGGCAACCAGTCACCGTTACCGGACAGGAGTCGACATGGCAGGCACGGGTGAGCTTTACAAGCGGAACGACGGCAAGTGGGCGTTCCGGGTGAAGGCGTCCAACGGGGAGATCGTGGCCACCGACGGCGGCCAGGGCTACGTCGCCAAGGGCGACGCCGAGTCGACCCTCACGAAGCTGCTCAGCGGCACCTACGACGGGCCGATCAGCGTCGTCGAGTAACCGTCTCTACGGCGCCGGCGGCGAGGTCTGGGGCCTCGACGTCGGCGTCGGTGTCGGCATCGGCCCCCGAGCGGGTGGTGGGCTCGATGCGGGCCACCCTCATGAGCTCAGGCACCGTCACGGTCTCGATGCCCTGAGCTTCGAGGTTGTCGAGGATGCCGCCGAGCGAGTCGACCACCGTCTGGTTCGGGAGCGTCCCGCCGTCGTGGCCGAGGAGGATGTCGCCCTGCCGCAGCGACCGGGACAGGCGACCGACGTTGCTCTGCGGCGTGGCCTTCGAGTCGAGCCGGTCCGACCAGAGGATGATGTCGAAGCCCAGGCGGGCGGCGATCATGCTGGTGGCCCCGGAGAACCGGCCGTAGGGCGGGCGGAAGAGCCTCGGCGACTGGCCCACGACCCGCTCGATGGCGTCGGTGGCCCGGTCGATCTCCTCGGCCGCCTGCTCCGCCGGGGCGTTGCCCAGGTCGGGGTGCGAGTAGGTGTGGTTGCCGAGGGCGTGGCGCTCGGCGACCGCCTGGGCCAGGTCGGGGTGCGACTCGACGTGGCTGCCCTGCATGAAGAACGTGGCCACCGCGCCGTGCGCCTCGAGGATGTCGATGATGCCCGGCGTGTAGCGGGGGTCGGGGCCGTCGTCGAAGGTGAGGGCCGCGATCATCCGGGACGTGTCGACCCGCCAGAGCAGGGTCGTCGCGGTCGGCCCGGGCGCGGGACCGTACGCGACGGCCCGCCCGTGGGCGCGCACGTCCCTGATCTTCGTCTCCTCTGCCATGAAGGTGCCCGCGCCCACGAGAGAGGCGGTGACGCCGAGCCCGCCAAGAAACCCACGCCGATCCAATTTTCGCCTCCTGAGGGCAACGCCAAGCCCAATTGGGGGCGGATCTTACGCATGGACGGCGGCTATGCCACCGCGGGTGTACAGGGTTAGTCGCGCAGGCGAACGTCCAGGTCCGGATCGACCAGGTCGGCGTACTCGGGGTGCTCACGCAGGTACGCATCGACGAAGGGACACAGCCCTACGAGCGCCATGCCATTGGCCCGCACATCGTCCAGTCCATGCTTGATGAGCTGCGTCCCGAGACCGTTGCCTTCGAACTCCGGGAACACCTCCGTGTGGGTGAACACCCGGGTGTTGTCGATGTCCCGGTACTGGGCGAACCCCGCCAACTTCCCGTCGAGGCTGATCTCGTAGCGATTGCGTCCGTGGTTCTCGGTCACCTCGACAGCCATCGTCCGGACGCTACCGGCCGACCCCACCGCAGCGGGCAGGGTCGGCCGGTTCGGGTCACCTCGGCGCCTCCAGGGTCAGAGCCGGCCGAGCCATTCCAGCGGGAACGGCGGTTGGGCCAGCGGCTTGACCGCCAGACGCACCAGGGGCAGCGGGTTGTCGTCGCCCGCGGTCCGGTTGAGGTGCAGGGTGTCGCAAGCGGTGCAGCGGTGGATCAGCACCCATTCGCCGGTGCCGCGCACGCAGACGGCGATGGGCTCCATCGATGAGCCGCAGTCGGCTGCCCGGTCGCCCGGGGAGTCGTCGAGATGGCGGCTCCAGAGGCAGTTGGGGCAGTGGTTTCGGTGTGCCGTGCCGGGGGCGTCGACGGACACGTCGAGCCCGCAGTTGCGGCACCGGAAGGACGTCCCCGACCGACCGTTGCGGTGCCGGGGACGGGTGCGCTGGTCGCGCGACAAGGGAGAACCTCCGAATGAGACGTGGCTACGGACCGGGCAGCGCGTCCCGGGACCGTCTCAGAAGGCTCGACTCGCCGAGTCGTGGTTCAGCTCAGGCGAGGGCCAGACGGTCGACCGGGACGCGTGCAGCCGTGCCGTTCGTGGGTGTCTGCATCCGTCACCGTCCTCCGTCGTCGCCCGTCAGATCGCCGTGACGCTCCCACGGCGATCCGGTGTCCAGCAACCGAATTCGCGGACTTAGGTGATCTGACGGCCCGTCAGGTAGGAACTGGGGATGCGCTACGGGCTGACGATGTTCGCCACCGACCTGTCGATGGACCTGGTCGAGCTGGCGCGATCGGCCGAGGCCCGGGGTTTCGAGTCGCTGTGGCTGCCTGAGCACACCCACATCCCCGTGTCCCGCCGGACGCCCCCGCCGACGGGCGACGCCGAGCTGGCCGAGGAGTACAAGCGGACGTTGGACCCCCTGGTCACGCTGGCCGCGGCCGCGGCCGTCACCGAGCGGCTGCGGCTCGGCACGGGGATCATGCTGCCGGCCCAGCGCGAGCCCATCGTCACGGCGAAGGCCATTGCCACCCTCGACCACCTGTCGGCCGGCCGCGTCGACCTCGGCGTCGGCTTCGGCTGGAACCACGACGAGATGGAGCACCACGGCGTCCCTTACGGTTCGCGGCGCGAGGTCACCCGGGAGCACGTGCTCGCCATGCAGGCGCTGTGGCGCGACGACGAGGCCTCCTTCGCCGGCTCCTCGGTCGGGTTCTCGGCCTCGTGGTCGTGGCCCAAGCCGGTGCAGAAGCCGTCGGTGCCGGTGCTCGTCGGCGGTGGGGCGGGGCCCAAGCTGTTCGCCCACATCGCCGAGTACGGCGCCGGCTGGATCCCCATCGGCGGGGCCGGCCTGGGGGACGCGATCCCCCGGCTGCGGGACACGGTCGCCGAGGCGGGAAGGGACCCCGGCGACCTGCGGATCGTGCCGTTCGGCTCGCTCCCCGACCACCCCAAGCTCGACCACTTCGAGCACATCGGGGTCACCGAGTGCGTGTTCCGGCTGCCGTCTGCGCACCGGGACGTGGTGCTCCCGGTGCTCGACCGCTACGCCGACCTCGTGGACGAGCGGAGCTAGCTGCTGAAGAGGAGCAGGTTGGGTGTGGCCGGGGTGCAGAAGAAGATCCAGAACAGGCACGACTGGCCGGTGCCCGAGACCTTGCCCGACGTCGCCTGGCCCTTGAGCGTGGTCGCCACCTGATCGGGCGAGGCACCCGGGTTCGCCTGGAGCACCTTCGCCGCCGCGCCCGCGGCGTGCGGTGAGGCCATCGACGTGCCGCTGATGGTGTTGGTGGCGGTGTCGTTGGTCATCCAGGCCGCGGTGATGTTCTGCCCCGGGGCGATGAGGTCGACACAGCTGCCGCGGTTGGAGAACGAGGCCATCGCGTCGGCGTTGGTGCTGGCTGCGATCGTCAGCGCCGAGGGTGCCCGAGCGGGCGAGCTGCCACAGGCGTCGGCCGTGCTGTTGCCCGCCGCCACCGCCACGGTCACACCGTCAGCTGTGAGGCGGCCGATGGCGGCGTCGAGCGTGCTGCTGGCGCCACCGCCGAGGCTCATGTTCGCCACGGCCGGCTGGCCGGCCTGGTGCTGCTGGACGACCCAGTCGATGCCCGAGATGACCCCGGACGTCGAGCCGCTGCCGTTGCAGTCGAGGACCCGCACCGCCACCAGCGACACCCGCTTGGCGACCCCGTAGGTGTTGCCGCCGATGGTCGACGACACGTGGGTGCCGTGGCCGTTGCAGTCGTCGGCGGTGCCGCCGTCGACGGCGTCGAAACCTGACGTGGCCCGCCCGCCGAAGTCGGTGTGGGTCGTGCGGATGCCGGTGTCGATGACGTAGGCGGTCACGCCCTGGCCGGTGGTGTTGTAGGTGTAGGTGCCCGACAGCGGGAGGTTCTGCTGGTCGATGCGGTCGAGGCCCCAGGGTGCGCTCGGTTGGGTGTCGAGGGTGTGGACGACGCCGTCGGCCTCGACGGCGCGGACGCCGGGCTCGCCGGCGAGCGCCAGCGCCTGCTCGTCGGTCAGCCGGGCGGTGTAGCCGCGGACGGCCGCCTTGAAGACCCGGGTCGGGCGGGCGCCCTCGCGATGCCGGCCGAGCTGGCTCCGGGCCGCGGTGGCCACGTCACCCTTGACCGACGACTCCAGCGTCACGATGTAGGTGCTGACGGCACCGGACGGCGCCGTCTGGGCCGCCGCGGGTGCCACCCCGACCAGCGCCAGCGCAACCACTGCGATGCAGCACGCTCCGACCCGACGAACGTTGCGCTTCCCCATGTCTCCCCCCGGAGGCCCCAGCGAATGCTCCCTCGATCATCTGTTGACCTCTGGTCAACTGTCAAGGGTGTTGTTGACCCCTCAGGGACAACTACAGCTGACGCGTCGGTGGGTCGTCCGGTGGGGTCCGGGGCAGGGCCGGGCCCGTCTCCCCGGCGTCCGGATCGCGGGCCTCGTACTCGTAGAACGTCCGGACGAGCTCGTCGAAGGCCCGGCGCTCCTTGCGGCTGAGAGCTTCACGTCGTCCCATGGCGACCTCCCAGGTGAACATCACGGATGGGTGCCACCTACCCAGCTACCGCCCGAAAAAGCCACGCGACCACGTGTTTCTAGGGCACGACCAGCAAGGGCCAGGACGTCTCCTTGGCGAGGCGCTGCGAGACCGAGCCCTCCAGGGCCCGCTCGAGCACGGTCTTGTGGTTCGAGCCGACAACGATGAGGTCGGCGCCGGTCTCCTCGGCGGCCCGCTCGATCGCCTCGACCGGCTCGCCGAACACCACCTCGACGTCGGCGTCGGCCGGCGCGTGCTCGGTTGCGACCACGGTCGCCTCCGCCTCGGCCCGCTCGACCGCCTCCTCAGGCATCAACCCGGCGCCCTGCGGGCCCCACGGCCACGGGTACAGCCCGCCATAGGGCGTGGGCGGGAGCCACTCCACGGGGACGCGGGCCACGTTGACGGCGGTGATCGAGATGTCCTCGTCACGGAAGAAGGCGTTGACGAACGCCACCGCCCGACCGGACGCCGGGCTGTCGTCGACTGCCACCAGGATGCGTCGCATGCCCGCTGCCTACCCGCAGCGCCGGCCGGGTAGGCAGCGCGCATGACCGCTCGTCTTGCCGACATCGCCGAGCAAGCGGCCGGGTGCACCGCTTGCGACCTCTACCGGGACGCGACCCAGACAGTCTTCGGCGAAGGCCCCGTGCCGGCGTCGATGATGCTCGTCGGCGAGCAACCCGGCGACAAGGAGGACAAGGCGGGCCACCCGTTCGTCGGCCCGGCCGGTCGGGTCCTCGACCAGGCGCTGAAGGAGGCCGGGCTGGTCCGGGACGAGGTCTACGTGACGAACGCGGTCAAGCACTTCAAGTGGACGGCCCGGGGCAAGCGTCGGATCCACCAGAAGCCCAACGCCGAGGAGATCGAGGCCTGCAACCGCTGGCTGGCCCACGAGGTGGAGCTCGTCCAGCCGGAGATCATCGTGGCGCTCGGCGTCACCGCGGCACGGGCGGTGCTCGACACCCGGGACAGCATCACGAAGCTGCGGGGCCGGGTCCACATCTCGACCTACGGGGTGCGGACGATCGTGACCATCCACCCCGCCTCGGTGGTGCGCCTGCGGGACGAGGACCGGACGGCGCAGCTGGCGTTGCTCGTCGACGACCTCCGCCTGGCGGCCGACGTCGCCTAGCGCACCGCCAGCCAGGCCCGTCAGGTGTGCTGGGCCACCCAGTCGGTGAGGACCCGGTCCCAGTCGCGGACGAACCGGTCGATCGAGAAGCGCTCGCGGGCCAGGGCGCGACCGGCTGCGCCGACGCGGCGGGCGAGCACCTCGTCGTCGAGCAGGCCGCGCATGATCTCGACCAGCTCGTCGACGTCGTTGCTCACGAAGCCGTCGACGCCATGGGTGACGATGCTCGGCAGCTCGGTCGTGGCCAGCCCCACGATCGGCACCCCTACGGCCATCGCCTCGCACAGCGCCAGGCCGAGGCTCGTGTAGCGCACCGGGTGGAAGTAGAAGCGGTACGGCGCCAGGAAGGTGGGCAGCTTGGGCGGCGGCACCTCACCCCGGCCCCCGAGGTGCTCGGAGCCCATGCCGACCAGGTCCAGCGGGACCTCGTGGCGGACGGCCTCGTAGATGTCGGCGCCGAGGCGGCGACCCCGAGTCGCGAGGTCGTTCACCACGACGATCCCGCGCAGCAGCCCTTCCCCAAGCGCCGGGGGCGCGATGTCGTCCGGCACGTCGACGCCGTGCTCCACCACGGCGGTCGGTGACCGGCCGTTGTCCCACATCAGCCGGTTGAAAGGGGTGACGTGCACGACCAGGACGTCGGGGTCGTCGACCGGGTGGGGGGTGTCGGTCGGCGACGCCCGGGGTGGGTCGTGCTCCAGGAACACCTGGGGCACCAACAGCTGGCTCGGGCCCAGCACCTGCTCCCGCTCGGCCCACTGGGCGTGCGACTGGTAGAGGACGAGGTCGACGTCGAGCGCCGGCAGCTGCTCGACCGGCACCTCCTGGACGTTCGCCGGCCAGTCCCGGGCGCCGGCCCGGCCGCCGTAGCCGGGCGGGCGGTCGGGCTTGGTCGGCAGGTAGAGGTCGTGGGGCAGGTGCGCGAGCGACCACAGGTACGTGCCGTGGACGTGCCAGGTCAGGATGCGCATGCCTGCACCGTTCCCGATCCTCACCGTTCGAGCTGCCGGTCGACGGCCGCGACGACGTCGTCGAGCGACGGCCAGCCGCCGGCCGGACCGGTGACCGTGAGGTGGCGGGCGTGGTCGAGCGGGGCCCAGCGCCACGGCTCGTCGGAGCCAGAAGCCATGACGCTGGGCGCCCGCACCGCCGCGGCGACGTGCGCCGCGCCGGAGTCGTTGCTCACCACAAGCTGCGCGCCGGCGAACAGCGCGGCCAGCTCCCCGAGGCCGGTCTGACCCACCAGGTCGCAGGCCTCGGCGTCCATCGCGTCGAGGACGACCTGCGCTTGGTGGTGGTCGCCGGGCGAGCCGGTCAGCGCCACCGCGCAGCCGTGCGCGGCGACGTGGTCGGCGACCGCGGCGAAGGCGGTCGCCGACCAGCGGCGGCTGGGCCGGGACGCCCCCGGCTGCAGGCACACGAGCGGCGCTCGGCCGCGGTGGGCCCGTCGGGCCAGCTGGGCGGCGACCCGGCGTTCGGCCGCCGTCATCGGGAGGTCGAGCTCCCGAGTGACGGGCAGGGCGCCGCTCGCGGCCGCCACGGCGAGCAGGCGATCGATCTCGTGGGCCCAGGTCGGGTAGGGGTCGGCGGTCACGACCTGGCCGGCACCGAGGGTCGCCACCAGGTCGTTCGTGACGACCCCGCTGCCGTGCAGCTGGAGGATGGCGTCGAAGTGTCGGGCCCGGGCGCGGTGGCGGAAGCAGCGGGCGGCGGCCTCGTCGGGGACGACCTCGGGGAGGCCGGCGACGCCCTCGACCTCGAGGAGGTCGTCGACGAGGTCGGGGTAGCGGTGGACGAACCACCGGCTCGTCGGGAGGCCGAGCAGCGTGACCCGGGCGCCGGGGTAGGCGGCCCGCAGGGCCCGGAGGGCGGGGACGGCGCACAGCAGGTCACCGACGCCGGGGAGCGCCCGGAAGGCGGCGATCCGGCGCCAGGTCACGCCGACCCGACCCCTCGGAACCTCAGGTGTCCCCGCACCCGATGCCAACAAGCCGCCGGCGGCACGAGGACACTGGTCACCACCATCGCCCCGATCTCCCGAGCCGTCCTGGGCCCAGGTTTGATCCTCTGCCACGCAAACCTCCCCGTCCTGAAGCCCCAGACCCCACCCGCGACGGCCGCCACCGTCCGGGCGAACGTGCCCCGGAAGCGGGAGAGGGTGAGAGCGGTGAGGGCCCCCGAGCCCCACAGCACCGTGGTGCGGTGGGATCGGAAGGTCCCGGGGGGACTGGAGAGGCGGTGCTTCCAGGCGGGGCCGTGGCGGCGGGTCATGAGGACGTCGTAGGTGTTGCCGGCCTGGAGCTTCACGCTGACCCACCAAGGGGCGGGCCACACGGGGTGGCGGAGGCGGCGGGAGCCCTGGGCGAGGGACCAGCCGTGGTCGCTCAGGCGGAGGGCCAGGTCGGAGTCCTCCCGGTAGGCCCGGAGGAACCGCTCGTCGAAGCCGCCCACGTCCTCCAGCGCCGACCGCCGCACCGCCAGGTCGGCGGTGACCCACGACGCCCCGTCGAGGCCGGCCACGTTGCGCTCCCAGTCGGTCGGCGCCCGCCACGTCGGCTGGGGCACCTGCACCACGCCTTGCGAGGCGGCGGCCTCGGCACCCGCCCCAGCCAGGTCCCGCTCCAGCGCCTGCACCCAGCCCGGCGGCAGGTCGACGTCGTCGTCCAGGAAGGCCACCCACCGGGCCGACGACGCCCGCCAGCCCAGGTTGCGGGCGGCCGCCGGGCCCCGGCCGCCGCTCCGCAGCACCCGAAGCCGGGGGTCGTCCGGCATCGAGAGGCCACCGGCCGGCAACCCACGGTCGTCGACCACGAACACCGACACCGATTCCGGCAGCTCCTGGGTCAGCGCCGACAGCAGGGCGCCCAGCGACCCCCGCCCGACCGTGGGCACCACGACGTCGAACTCAGCGGGCACGGCGCACCACGAAGGGGTGGAGCACCAGCACGTCGATGGGGCTGGCCCCGAAGCACTCCAGCGCATCCCGGGGCGAGTCGACCATCGGCCGACCCGCCGTGTTGAAGCTGGTGTTCACCAGCACCGGCACCCCCGTCTGCGCCTCGAACGCCGACAGCAGCGCGGCCACACGGGGCTCCTCCGCAGGGTCGACGGTCTGCGCCCGGGCCGTCCCGTCGACGTGCACCGCGGCCGGAATGCGGTCGACCCAGTCGGGCCGCACCCGGTGCACGAACAGCATGTGCGGCGACGGCAGCACGCCCTCGAAGATCGCGGCGGCCCGGGACGCCAGCACCATCGGTGCCACCGGCCGGAACTCCTCCCGCCCCTTGATGGCGTTCATCCGCTGCAGGTTCTCCTGCCGCCGCGGGTCGACCAGCAGGCTCCGGTGCCCGAGCGCCCGGGGCCCGAACTCGCTGCGCCCCTCGAACCAGCCCACCACCGCCCCATCCGCCAGCTCCGACGCGACCACCGCAGCCAGGTCGTCGGGCTGCGTGTACGGCTGCTCCGCCGTCTTCAGCACCGCCTCGACCTCCTCCACGGCCCAGCCCCGCCCCAGCGCGGCCGTCGCCATCGGCTGGCACGTGTCCCCCAGCGCGACCACTTGCACCAGCGCGGCACCCAACGCGGTGCCCGCATCGCCCGCGGCCGGCTGCACCCACACCGAGTCGAACGGTCCCTCGGCGGCCAGCCGGGCGTTGGCGACGCAGTTGAGCGCCACCCCGCCCGCCATCGTCAGGTGCCGCTCACCGGTGACCTCGTGCAGCCATGCGGCCAGCGCCAGCAGCACCTCCTCCAGCCGTTGCTGCGCGGCCGCGGCCAGGTCGGCGTGCGCCGAGCTGCACGGCTCGCCGTGCGACCGCCGGGGCACGAGCGCTGACAGGTCCATGGGCGCGGTGACGAAGCCACCGTTGCCGTCGGCATGGATCGCCTCGTCGAACACCCCGGCGAACCGCGCCCGGTCGCCGTAAGACGCCAGCGCCATCACCTTGTACTCGTCCGACGCCCGCCGGAACCCCAGGTGTTCGGTCACGGCCTCGTAGAACAGGCCCAGCGAGTGGGGCAGCGCCTGGCTGGTCAGCACCCGCAGGTCGCCGTCGCGCCACAACCCCGCGAGGTGCGACGCCGACTCGCCCCGCCCGTCGACCACCAGCACGGCGGAGCTCTCGGAGGGCGCCGCGATGCACGCCGACGCCGCGTGCGCGACGTGGTGGGGCACGAACGTGACGCGCTCGGGGTCGAGTCCCGGCAGCGCGGTGGCCAGGAAGTGCGGCGATCGTCGGGCGTAGAGGGTCCGCAGGCCCTCCCACGGGGCGCCGTCGTCGTCGGACGGGGCCAGCCGCGGCTCGTACGAGTAGGCGACGTTGTCGAGGTCGGCCCCGGAGAGCCCAGCCTCGGACAGGCACCAGTGCATCGCCTCGATCGGCAGTTCCCAAGCGGCGAACGGCACGGCCTCCTTGCCGTGCTTGCGCCGGCTGAAGCGCTCCTCCTCGGCCGCAGCGACGACCTCGCCGTCGACGACGAGCGCAGCCGCCGGGTCGTGGAAGATGGCGTTCACCCCGAGGACGTTGGCCATGGGCTCCTCCTCATCCGATGCCGGCGGCTTGGACGATGCGGGTGGTCGACCGGCCCTCGACCACCGGCAGGAGCACGACCCGCCCGCCCCACCGGGCCAGCACCTCGCGCTCGGGCAGAATGGCACCCTGGTAGTCGGCGCCTTTGACGAAGATGTCGGGCTGCAGACGGCTCAGCACCTCGCAGGGCGTGTCCTCGTCGAACACCACGACGGCATCGACCGACCGCAACGCCTGCAGGACAGCCGCGCGGTCGAGCGCCCGGTTCACCGGCCGCCCCCGGCCCTTGCGGCGGCGCACCGAGAGGTCACCGTTGAGGCAGACCACGAGGCAGTCGCCCAGCTGTCGCGCCCCGTCCAGCAGCTGGATGTGACCGGCGTGCAGGACGTCGAAGCACCCGCCCGCGGCGACCACGGTCCACCCTCCCGCCGCACCCGGGCCACCAGCGCGAGCGCATCGGCGGAGTCCAGACCGACGACCTCGCCGTCGCCGCCGGCGATGAAGCGCCGCGCACTCTCCACCGCCTGACGCACCGCGTCGCGCCGGTCAAGGCGGCGAGCGCGAGCCACCGTGACGGCTGCGGCGAAGCGATCCCCCGCGCCGCACGGATCGCCGGTCACCGGCTCGACTGGCACGGCGACCGGCTCCTGGCCCGGCTCGGCCAGCGCTGCGCCGCTCGCTCCCGCCGTCACGGCGACCGGGCAGTCGAACCGAGGGGCCAACCGGGCAGCCAGGTCGAGCGCATCGACCAGGCCGCCGGCGGAGCCGGCCGGTGCCCCCGCCAGGGCGGCCGCCTCGCTGAGGTTGGGGGTCAACAGGTCGAGTCCAACGCCGAGCGGCCGGGGTCCCCGGGGGTGCGGGTCCCACACCACCGGCACCGCCGGCGCCAGCTGCTGCAGCAGCACGGCGAGCGCCGGCACCTCGGCGAGCCCCCGCCCGTAGTCCGACACCAGCACGGCCGAGGCCCCCGTGAGCGCCGCGGTCGCAGCGTCGGTCCAGCCGCCGACCGACGAGGGCGACCCCGCACGGTCGACCCGAGCGAGCGACTGCCCGTTGGCCCGGAGCCGCAGCTTCGACGGCGTGGGCCCGGCCAGCCCGAGGTCGACGACGTCGATGCCCTGGGCGTCGAGCGCGGCGACCAGCTCGGACCCGAGGGGGTCGGCGCCGACCGCGGTCACCAGCGTGACCCGCGCTCCCAGCCGGACGGCCTGCTGGGCGGCGAGGCCGGCGCCCCCGGGCCGTCGCACCTCGTCGGCGGCGTCGAGTACCGGAGCGGGCGCGTCCGCGCAGACCCGGCCCACCGACCCGAGCCAGTCGATGTCCATGAAGGTGTCACCGACGATCGTGATCCGTGTCACGACAGCCCCGGCTCCGCGAGCTCGAAGGCGGAGCACAGCAGGTGCACCGCCACCTGGTGGGCGTCCTGGATGCACGCCGTCCGGTCGCTGGCCACGGCGACGGTCTCGTCGACGGCGTCGGCCAGCGGGCTCGGGAAAGGCCCGGTCATCGCCCAACTCAGCGCCCGGCAGCACCGGGCGGCGTCGGCCGCGGCCAGGAGGTTGGGGCTCCGACCCGACGTGGTCAGCGCGAGGAAGACGTCGCCGCGCTGGGCATGGGCCTCGACCTGCCGGGCGAAGACGTGATCGAAGCCGTAGTCGTTGCCGATGGCGGTGACCCCCGCCGACTCGGCGCAGAGCGCCAGCGCCGAGTACGGCCGGCGATCGCAGTCATAGCGACCGACCAGCTCCGCGACCAGGTGCTGCGCCAGCGCCGCGCTGCCCCCGTTGCCGGCGACCAGCAGCCGGGCGCCGGACTCCAGCCGGACCCGCAGCTCCCGCCCCCAGCGCTCGAGGGTGCCGAGCGCCGGCCGCAGCCGGTCGAGGGCCTCGTGCGACGCCTCCAGCTGCCGGACCAGCGCCGTGCCTCGTTCGACCAGCGTCATGCCGACACCGCCCACCACTCGCCCCTGCGGACGCGGGCCCGGGTATAGGCGTCGAGCGTCGCGGCAGCGACCTGCTTCCACGTGAACCGTTCCCTGACCACGGCAACCGCCTCCTCCCCCATCCGCAGCCGCAGCGACGGGTTGTCGAGCAGCCGGTTGACCGCCAGGGCGACCGCGCCCGGCGTCCGGGGCGGCACGAGGAGCCCGGTGCGCTCGGGCTGCACGGTGTCGAGCAGCCCGCCGACCGCGGAGCCGACCACCGGCACACCACAGGCCATGGCCTCCAGCGGCACGATCCCGAACGGCTCGTACCACGGCACCGACACGACGACGTCGGCCGACCGTAGGAGCGGCGGGATCTTGTGCCGAGGCAGCGCGCCGAGCAGGGTGACCCGCTCGGGGACACCGCAGCGGGCGGCGAGCCGGCGCAGGCGCGCCACTTCGGGGTCACGGGCGAACGCCGCGCCCTGCGGACCGCCGGCGACCAGCAGCTCCGTGTCGGGCACCCGGGGCAGGGCCCTGATGAGGTCCTCGATCCCCTTGCGCCGCACCAGCCGCGCGATGGCGACGATGCGGTGACGCTCCCGGCGGGGACCGGGCCCAACGGGGCCCCGGGGGCGGAAGGCGCTCGTGTCGACGCCGCAGGGCACCACGGTGATGCGGTCGGGGTCGGCACCGAGCGCCAGCAGCTCTGACTCCTCGTCGCTGCAGGTGGCGACCACCTGGTCGGCCCGTTGCAGCAGGTCGGCCTCGATGGCCGCGCGCTCGGGCGGGCTCGTGTCGGCGGCCCCCTGGTGACGCCGCTTCACCACACCGAGGGCGTGGAACGTCTGCACCAGCGGCACGTCCGGCGGCACCGCCTGGGAGGCCGCCCAGCCCGACATCCAGAAGTGCGCGTGCACGATGTCGGGCGGGTCGGCCAGCCAGCGCCGGCGCAGCCCAGCGGCGAGCTCCGGCAGGTGGGGGAACAAGGCGTCCTTGGGCAGGATCTCGGCCGGACCGGCGTCGACGTGGTCGACGACCACGCCGGGGCACAGCTCGACCAGCCGCGGCAGGTGGCGCGCATCCCGGCGGGTCAGGACGGTCACGTCGGAGCCCAGGTAGCTCAGGTGCTCGGCCAGCGCGGCGACGTGCACGTTCTGGCCGCCGGCGTCCTCGCCGCCGAGGCCGGCCAGGGGGCTGGCGTGCTCGGACACCAGGTCGACGCGCCGCGGTGTCATCGGCCCACCACCACCGGTCGGCGGCGGGCGACCGCGCCGACGGCGTCGGCGACTGCGGCGGGGTCCACGGGGTCGAGGCACACCTGCCGCGGCAGCGGGCACTCCCGGCTGCGGCACCCGGCGCACGGCACCGCCTGGTCGCCCAGGACGGCGTGCCGCACCTTCCACGGGTGCCATCGCGCCAGCGGCACGGTCGGCGGGAAGATCGCGACGGCGGGAGTGCCGACCGCAGCCGCCAGGTGGAGCGGTCCGGTGTTGCCGCCGACGAAGGCATCGGCTGAGGCGATCACCTCGCCCAGCTCACGGAAGGTCGTTCCTCCAGACAAATCGACCACGCTCGGGTAATTGCCCGAGACCGCGGCGGCGATTCGCGCTTCTCGTTCGGTACCGGTGACGACCACCCGCCACCCGCCAGCCGCAAGGGTCTTCACGACGTCGGACCACCGCGCGGGCGACAAGGTCCTCGCCGGGACCGAGGCGCCGGGGTGCACCACGACGGTGGGCTCGGTCGGCGGCGAAGCGCTGCTCTCCCTGCTCGGGAGGACTGCAAGGCGGTCGTCGGCGGGCGCCGCAAAGCCCAGCGCAGCGGCCACGAGGAGGTTGCGGCGAACCTCGTGGACGTCGGGGTCCCCGGGGATGCGGGCGTCGAGCAGCGCGCCCGCGTGATCGTGGCTGACCGCGGCGATGCGCTCGACGCCGGCCCACCGCAGCAGCAGCGCCAGCGGCAGGGGGCTCTGGTGCGACGACGTGAGCACGAGCGCGTCGCTGACGCCGCGGTGCCGTACGGCGTCGGCGAGCGCCGCCGCGTCCTCGGGAGCGAGGTTCGGCGCATCGGGATCGATCCACGGAGCGGCCAACTCGACGATCTCGTCGACGCCGGGCAGCACCTCGGCAGCCGGCCGTCCCTTCGGCCCGCAGAGCAGCACCACCGGCCGCCCCGCCTCGTGCACCGCGCACACGGTCGGACCGGCGAGCAGGACGTCACCACAGTTGTCCAGCCGCGCCACGAGGACCGCGGGCGGGCTCACCTCAACAGCAGGTTGACGGCCGCCATGAAGCTCGGGGCGACCACCGGCGCCAGTCCGACCTCCTGCAGCCGCGTGCGCTCGGTCGGCACCATCACCCCGACCGCGCCGGCCGCCTGGGCGGCGTCGACGTCGGCGCCGGTGTCCCCGATCAGCGCGCAGCGGGTGGGGTCGACGTCCAGCTGGCGGGCCGCCTCCTTCACCATGCCGGGGGCAGGCTTGCGGCAGCCGCAGCCGTCGTCGGGCCCGTGGGGGCACCACAGCACCGTGTCGAACGGGCCGAGCACCTCCTGCATCCGGGCCATGACGGCCTCGACGGCGGCCTCGGTCAGCAGGCCCTGGGCGACGCCGGCCTGGTTGGAGACGACACCGAGCTTCAGCCCCTCGGCCCGGAGGCGCTCGAGGCCCTCGGCGACCGTCGGCATCGGGAGGACCCGGGCGGGGTCGCCGTTGTACGGGACGTCGACGAGCAGGGTCCCGTCGCGGTCGCAGAGGACGGCTTCGATGGTCACGCTCAGTGCGTACCGCGACCTCGCCCGGGCGAGTCAGCACTTCTGCCCGCCGGTGTACCGGGTACGAGGCGCGGCGTGGATCATGTCATCGTCACCGGCGGCGCCTCGGGCCTGGGTGCCGCGATCGCCCGAGCCATCGACGGCTGCGGCAGCACCGTCACGGTGCTCGACCGCCAGCGCTCGCCCGACGGGCTGGGCACCGAGCTGGTCGACCTCGCCGACGGCCGGGCCGCCGAGGACGCCGTGGTCACCGCGGCAAAGCTGCACGGCGGCCTCGATGCCGTCGTGACCTGTGCCGGCATCGACACGCCCGGGCGGCTGGACGATGTCGACCCCGTGGACTGGGAGCGCGTGGTGGCCGTGAACCTGCTGGGCACCGCCGCAGTGGTCCGGGCCGCGCTCCCCTACCTGCGCGAGGCCCAGGGCCACGTGGTGACGGTCGCCTCGACCCTCGGGCACCGGGCGGTCTCCGACGCCACCGCCTACTGCGCCAGCAAGTTCGGCGTCGTGGGCTTCACCCGGGCGCTGACCGCCGAGCTGCGCGGTGAGGTGGCCGTGACGATGATCACCCCCGGTGGCATGCAGACTGCCTTCTTCGACAGCCGGGAGGACCGCTACAAGCCTCCGCCGGACCTCGAGCTCATGGACCCGGAGGCCGTGGCCGACGCGGTCGTGTTCGCGCTCGCCGCCCGCCCGGGCTGTGAGGTGCGCGAGCTTGTCGTGACCCCGCCCGCCGAGTCGTCCTGGCCGTGAACCCCGCGCTGGGCCCGGCCGATGTCACCGTGGTGATCGCCACCCGCGACCGCCGTGAGCAGCTCCTGGCCACGCTCGCCCGGCTGGCCGCGCTGCCCGAGGCGCCGCCGGTGATCGTCGTCGACAACAGGTCGACCGACGGCACCGCGGCGGCCGTGGCCGAGGCTTGGCCGGACGTCACGCTCATCGACCTACCCCACAACCAGGGCGCCGCCGCCCGTACCGTCGGCGTGCGGGTGGCAGACACCCCGCTGGTGGCCTTCGCCGACGACGATTCCTGGTGGGCGCCGGGCGCCCTGGCCCGAGCCACCGACCACTTCGCGACCCACCCTCGGCTGGCGGTGCTGGCCGCCCAGATCCGGGTGGAGCCGGGCGGGCGCCTCGACCCGGCCTCGGCCGAGATGGGCCGCAGTCCCCTGAAGGCAGAGCGGCCGCTGCCCGGGCCGGCGGTGCTGGGCTTCGTGGCGTGCGGCGCGGTGGTCCGGCGAGAGGCCTACCTGGAGGTGGGCGGCTTCGCCCCGCTGCTGCACTTCCCCTGCGAGGAGCGGCTGCTGGCCCTCGACCTCGCCGCGGCCGGCTGGGACCTGGCCTACGCCCATGACGTCGTCGCCCACCACCAGCCCGCGCCCACCCCGAAGAACGGCGGCGACCGGCGCCGCGCCCTGATCCAGCGCAACGACCTGCTCATCACCTGGATGCGGCGGCCGTGGCGGCTCGCGGCCCGGGCCACGCTGGCGACCGCTCGCCGGGCCCGCCGCGACCTCGCCGCCCGGGCGGCGCTGCTCGGGACGCTCCGCCGCCTCCCGGCCGCGCTCGCCGAGCGGCACCGGCTGCCCCGGGAGATCGAGGCCCGGATGCGCCGCCTCGAAGGCGGCGCGGCTGCGCCTTAGAGCACCGCCCTAGAGCAGCGAACGCACGGTTTCGGCGATGGCGGCGGCATCGATGTTGGCGGCGGCCCGCAGCTCGTCGGGCTTCCCGCTGGTCGGCATGGTGGTCACCGCCAGCTTCACGACGGTGGGCGGCGACGGATCACCGGTGAACGCGTCGAGCACCGCGTCGCCGAGGCCGCCTTCGGCCCAGTGGTCCTCGACGGTCACGACCTTCCCGCCGGTCGACGTGGCGGCGGCCCGCAGGCCGATCTGGTCGATGGGCTTCACGGAGTAGGCGTCGATGACCCGCACCCCGACGCCGTCGGCGGCCAGCGCGTCGGCCGCCCGCACCGCCTCGGGCACGGTCGCACCGCAGGCGACGACCGTGCACTGGTCGTCGTCCGACGACCGCAGCACCTTGCTGCCCCCGATCGGGAACAGCTCGTCGGGCAGGTAGACGACCGGCGTCTCGCCCCGGAGGGTCCGCAGGTAGGAGATGCCCGGCACGTCGACCAGCCCGGCCACGAGCTGCACCGTCTGGTTGGCGTCGCAGGGGCAGAGGACGATGCTGCCGTGGACCGCCCGCATCATGGCGATGTCCTCCAGGCCCATCTGCGACGGCCCGTCCTCGCCGATCGACACCCCGGCGTGCGACCCGCACAGCGACATCCGGGCCCGGCTCACCGCGGCCATGCGGATGAAGTCATATGCCCTGGTCAGGAACGCCGCGAACGTCGACGCGAACGGGATCCAGCCCCGTACCTGCAGGCCGACCGCGGTGGCGATCATCTGCTGCTCGGCGATGTAGCACTCGATGAACCGTTCGGGGTGGGCGGCGGCGAAGCGCTCGGACATCGTCGAGTTGGCGACCTCGCCGTCCAGCGCGACCACGGCACCGTTGATGGCGCCGACCGCCGTCAGCGCGTCGCCGTAGGCGGACCGGGTCGCCACCGAGCTGCCGACCTCGTACTCCGGCAGCGTCGAGGCGCCGCCGGTGAAGCTCCGTGGCCGGGCCGTCGACGACGGGGGCGCGAGCTCCACCCGCAGGTTGCGGACGCCGCCGAGCTCGGCGATGGCGGCCTCGGGGTCGGCGATCGGCTTGCCGTGGTAGCCCTCCTTGTCCTCGACCTCAGCGAGCCCCTCGCCCTTGTGGGTCTGAGCGATGACCGCGGTCGGTCGCCCGGTCGTGGAGCGGGCCTGCTGGAAGGCGACGTCGATGGCGTCGGGGTCGTGGCCGTCGATCGCGATGGCGTGCCAGCCGTTGGCCCGGGCCCGGTCGACGTAGGAGGCCAGGTCCCAGCCGTGCATGGTCTCGCCGCGCTGGCCGAGCCGGTTGACGTCGACGATGGCGCACAGGTTGTCGAGCCGGTGGTGGGCGGCCTGCTCGAACGCCTCCCACATCGAGCCCTCGGACAGCTCGCTGTCGCCGCACAGCACCCACACCCGGTAGGGCAGGCGGTCGAGGCGCTTGGCCGCCAGGGCGATGCCGACGCCCACCGGCAGGCCCTGGCCGAGCGACCCGGTGGCCACGTCGACCCACGGCAGCACCGGCGAGGGGTGGCCCTCCAGCCGGCTGCCGAAGTGGCGGAAGCTGAGCAGGTCCTCGTCGCTGACGGCCCCGATGGCCCGGAAGATCGAGTACAGCAGCGGCGAGGCGTGGCCCTTGGAGAAGACCAGGTGGTCGTTGTTCGGGTTGCCGGGCGAGTCGACGTCGTAGCGGAGGTGGCGGGTGACGAGGACCGCCATGAGGTCGGCCGCCGACATCGACGACGTCGGGTGGCCCGACCCGGCGGCCGCGGCCGCCCGGACCGAGTCGACCCGGAACTGCTGGGCAAGCTCGTGAACATCCACACCAGGCATGCCGCGCGCCTACCCGGGTGGCGCCCAGCGAGACACCGGCGCGGTGTCAGGTCGACCAGACGACCGGTGCCCGGGGGTCGGGCATGTACGTGCAGACGTAGCCGGTCTCGATGTGGGCGCGGAGGACCTCGGCGATGGTGGGCGCGACCTCGTCGACAGTGTCGATCGCCCGCTTGATGGCCTTGCGCACCGACGTCCGGGCCCGCTCGGCGGGGTCGGCGAACGCCCGCGGGCGGCCGCCGAGGCCCCGGGCCGCCTCGATCTGGTCGGTGAGCGCGTCGATCTCGGCGCGCAGGCGGTCGACCTGGCGGTGGTCGCTGCGGTTCTCGGCCGCCTTCAGCGCGTCGAGCAGGTAGCGGGCCCGCGCCTCGTAGTGCTCCTGGGCGGTGTCGTCGAGGAGGTCCTGGCGGCTGGCGCCGTCGCGCAGCATCCCGTCGCTGGCCAGCGTCAGCGCGGAGATCGGCTGGCCCGGGCGGGTCAGCAGCGTGGCGAGGTAGTGCATGCCGACGCGGTCGGGCACGTGGACCCGCAGGCCGTCGAGGGCGACCGCCCAGCGGCCCTGCTCGCAGCGGATGGCCCCGCGCCGCTCGACGGCGGCGGGGAGGTCGTCAGCTGAGGGCGGGACGTCCCAGCCGGCCAGCTCCTCGCTCCAGCGGACGGCTCGGCTGGCCATCTCGTTGGCGTCGGCCTCGTCGATCGCCAGCTGCAGGGTCTGGCGGGCCCGGGCCAGGTCGCCGGAGCCGTCCCGGGCCCGGAGCGCCCGCGCGAGGGTCGCCTGGGCCATGGCGGTCATCGGCCGGTTGCCGAGCCGACGGTTGTCCTCGACCGCCAGCTCCAGGTGGGCGATGGCCTGGTCGGGCTCGCCGAAGGTCAGGGCCGCCAGCCCGAGCGACCGCTCGGTCGAGCCGGCGCAGAGCACCGCCAGTGACGCCACGACGGGGAGGTCCGCGAACGGTAGGAGCTGGTCGTAGGCCTTGCGGGCCAGGGCGGCGTCGCCCAGCTCGGCGGCCAGCTCGACGAGGCCGACCATGCCGATGGGCCAGGTGCTCGACTGGGGCAGGGCGCCGAGGTCGTTGGCGCCGGGGCCGAGGTGGTCGAGCGCCGCCCGGGCCGCGGTGTGATGGCCGCTCCGGGCCAGCACCACCGCGGCGCTGACCCGCAACGAGAACTCGGCCAGGATCAGCGTCGGCGAGGCGGCCACCTCCTTGGCCCGGTCGAGGATCTCGGTGTCGCGGTCCTGCAGCCAACGGATCCCGACCAGCTGAGCGGTCAGGTAGCCGAGGGTGTCGACCTCCCCCACCGCCTCGCCCCGCTCGTAGCACTGCAGGGCCGCGGCCTCGGCGTCGGCGAGCCGCCCCGCCCGGATCAGCAGCATCGTGTCGATGACCCCGACCACCCACTGGATGTTCTTGTTGGCCAGGGCGTTCGCCCGCTCCCGCAGCTCCTCGAGCGCCCGCTCGGCCCGATCGTCGCCGAGGTGGAACAGGTCGACCGTCCGCCAGCAGAGCCCCATCAGCGTGAGGATCCCGTCGCCCACCTCCGAGGCCACCTTGATCAGCTCGTCGGCCAGGGCGATGCGGGTGCGGGTGTAGAGCGGCGTGAACAGCGCGTGGTGCGCCAGCGACAGCACCTCGGCGAGCGCCAGCGGGTCGCCGCAGCGCCGGGTGGCGTCGAGCGCCTCGAACACCGGCTCGATCGGGCCGCCGTCGAACACGGCCTCGGCGGCGAGGCGCGCCCGCAGACGGCAGCGCAACGCCACCTCGCCCTCGGCGAGGCCGGCCAGCGCCTCGCGCTGGAGGCCCAGGACCCGGGCACGCTCGGCCGGGGCGCGGTGCTCGTTCACCCAGTGCCCTCCGAGGCCGAGCGCAGCCTCGGCCAGCAGGTCGGGGGCGCCTTCGAGCCGCAGGATGGCGGCCGCCTGGTCGAAGCGGCGGCGGGCCTCGGTCATGCGGCCGCAGCGCAGCGCGGCCTGGGCCCACTCGAGGACCAGCTCGCCGGCCGGGGCGCCCAGGCGCGACGGCTCGTGCGCGTCGATGGCGGCGGACAGCAGGCCCTCCGCCTGCTCGTAGGCGAAGCTCCGCACCATGGCACGCGCGGCGTCACGGCAGGCGGCGACGGCGACCTGGGCGTCGGCGGCCGAGCGGGCCGCGGCAGCGAGAGCGTGGCGGGCCCGCCGGGCCAGGCCGTCGGGCGACGCCGGCCCGTCGATCGACACCACCGCAGCGGCCATGGCGTGCGCTTCCAGGCGGGCCGCGGAGCGGAGGCCACCCTCCAGCGTCGAGCGCACGAGGTCGTGGGTGAACGTGAAGTGGTGGGGGGTGTCGGTGGTGACGAGACCGGCGGCCAACGCCTCGTCGAGCGCGTCGAGGACCGCGCGGGGGTCGACCGCCGCCAGCGCCGCCGTCTCGGCGACCGACGGGCTCGACCCGAGGACCGCGGCGAGCTGCAGGACCTCCAGTGTCGCCGGGGTCAACCGGGCGAGGCCCTGCTCGATGGCGACCTGCAGGCCGCTCGGCAGGGTCTGGGCGGCGTCGGGCGGGCCGAGCGCGGCGATCCGCCGCAGGAACAGCGGATGGCCGCCGGTGACCATGTAGAGGGCCAGCGCCAGGTCGAGGCCTAGCTCGCCGAGCCCGTGGCACTCGAGGAAGGCCAGGGTCTCGTCGAGGTCGAACTGGCGCAGCACGAACGGCGTGGATTCGGTGCGGATCTCGTCGAGCAGCCGCGCCTCGGGCGAGCCGGCGGCCGGCTCGCCGGTGCGGGCGGTCAGCACCAGCAGGAGCGGCAGCCGCCGCAGCGAGCGGGCGAGGAACCGCACCAGCAGCAGGGTGCCGACGTCGGCGGCGTGGAGGTCGTCGATGACGAGGCAGGTCGGACTGGCGGCACAGGCTTCGGCGATGCGGTCGCTGACGGCGACGAAGCGGGCGAAGCGGTCCGGATCGACGTCGGGAGCACCGCTGTCGGCCAGCAGCAGGTCCGCGGCGTCGGGGCCGCACAGCTCGGTGAGCAGCGGCTGCCACGGCCACAGGGCCGGCGCGCCACCCTCGACCCAGCACCGCGCCGAGACCACGCGCAGCCCTGCGTCCTCGGCGCGCTCGGCCAGCTCGTCGCACAGCCGGGTCTTGCCGATGCCGGCCGCCCCGGTGACCACCACCAGCTGACCGCGACCCGCCCGCGCGTTGCGGCACGCGGCGTCGAGATGGGACAGCTCGTGGTCCCGCCCTACGAATCGCTCCCCCACGAGTGTGAGGACCTCACCCATCTGGTCCACCTCTGATTTCTAGTTCGACCGGTGTGTGCCGTTCCGGCGGCACATGCGTGGCACGCCGAACGGGATATGTCGCGCTGACCACGCAATTGCGCGCAGCGGATGTCACACAGAGGGGTTGGTGATGTTCAACATCCTGGACGGCTTCGTCGACCGGGCCGAGACCACGATGCTCGGGATCATGGTCGTCATCGCGATCTTCATCGTGGCGGCCACGTGGCTTCGGACGCGCTCGCTGGCGCCGACGGTCGGGACGCTGCTGCTGGGTGCGGTCGTCATCTATGGGGTGAGCAACTTCGACGACCTCAGCGGCTTCGTGAAGAAGGACGTGACCGAGCAGCAGAACCACAAGCCCAAGGGCAAGGTCCATGTCAGCACCTGAGGCCGGGGCGGCCGGGGGCGGGATCGAGCGGATCGCCTGCGCGACCTACACCCACGCCCGCCGCCACCCGATGGTGCTCGGCCAGATCGGCGGGTGGACGCCCCCGTTCCAGCTGACGCCGGCCCAGATCGTCGTCCTCATCGTCAGCGTGGTGATCGAGACGCAGACCTGGCGCTTCTGGGGCCCCCACATCCCCGCTGCACTCGGGGTGGCCGTGGCCCTCGGCCTCCCGGCGTTCGCGGCGTGGGCAGTCCGGCGCGGGCGGGTCGAGGGCCGCAGCCTGGCCCGGACGGTCGCGGGCTACCTGACACTGTTCACCCGGCCGGTGAGGTCGCAGGTCGGCGGCAAGCCGTACCGGCCGCAGCGCCGCCCGGTCCTGACCTCGACCCGGATCTTCGTCGGGGCCGGCGATGTCGGGTCCTTCGCCGGCCCCTTCGAGGACGACGCCTCGTGAAGCCTCCGGCCCGCGCCATCCTCGGCAACCTCGTCTGGTCGACCGACGGTGGGGTGTGGGCTGTGTGGCGCGTCGCGCCGTTCCCGCACGCGCACACCTCGATGGCCGACAAGCTCGCGGTGCACGGGCGCCTGCGGGGCATGCTGCTGGCGCTGCCGACCGAGTCGATGCTGCTGTCGGTGTGCGAGCGCCTCGACCCGCTCGACGTGGTCGGCGGGATGATCGAGAACCTCGACATCGAGGCGCTGTCGACCTGGCGGATCACGTGCGAGGCGACCGCCGAGTGGCTCGACCAGGTGCCGCTGTACCGGCGCCGCTACTACGTCACCGCCAAGCTGCCGGACGCCACGTCGTGGCGCGACACGCTGCGCGATGTCACGGGCAGCTTCGCGGCCGCCTTCGGGCTGGCCGCTCGGAGCCTGCCCCGCAACGAGCTCGACACCCGCGCCCGCCAGGCCAGCGGGATCGAGCGGCAGCTGCAGCAGCACGTGCCGGTCGAGCGGGTCACGGCCGGTGAGGTGTGCTGGATCTACGCCCGGGGCCTGCGCCGGGCCACCGGCAGCGAGCCGACGTTCGACGCCCGCTGGGAGCCGCGCTCCGACGGCCCGATCGGCGAACCGACCGAAGCGCGCAGCCGCATCCGGCCTCGCGGCATCCTCGCCCACCTCACCGACGTGGTCGTGACCGATGGCGGCGACGCCAGCGACGAGGACCGGCCCCACCACCGCCGCTACGTGCGGCTCGAGAACGGCGCCGAGCGCGCATACCAGACCGTCCTCGCCCTGGCCGACATGCCGCACTACTTCGAGTTCCCCGGGGGTGGCGGCGAGTGGCTGTTCCACCTCGACCAGGTGGGCTTCCCGGTCGACTGGTGCGTGCGGGCCAAGGCCATCCCCAACGTCGAGGCCCAGTCCAAGGTGCGGCGCAAGCACCGCGACCTCATCGGCCAGATCGACGAGTACGACGGCGAGGTCACCGGTGCGCCGCCGCAGCTGGCCGAGGCCATCCGCTCGATCGACACCGAGCGCAACGAGCTGGGCTCCAACCCCGCCGAGGCCGAGTTCCAGACGTCGATCCTGCTATCGATCGCCGCCTCCTCGCTGGTGGAGCTGGAGGAGCAGGCCGACGCCATCACCGCGCTGTTCCAGCCGCAGGAGTACGGCTTGGCGCGGCCGACCGGAGGACAGCTGGGGCTTCTCCGGTCGATGTTCCCCGGCACGGCCGCCGCCCCGGTGTGCCGTGACTACACGCAGTTCATGCTGGCCCGGGACCTGGCGGCCGGCAGCCCGTTCTGCGGCTCCGACGTCGGCGACCCGGCCGGCCTGCTGCTGGGCGCCTCGCTCGACAGCGGCATGGAGACGCCGGTGCTGTTCGACCCGGCGTTCGGGCCCCGGGTCAACGCCAGCCCGTCGCTGGCCGCGGTCGGGCGGCTGGGCTCGGGCAAGTCGTACTTCCTGAAGCGCCTGTGCTGGGACACCATCGCCCGGGGCGGCCAGGTCGTGACCATCGACCGCACGCCGGCGGGCGAGTACGTGCGCTTCGCCGACGCCGTGCCCGACCGGGTGCAGATCGTCCGGGTCGAGTCGGGCGCGGACGTGTGCCTCGACCCACTGCGCAGCTTCACGGGCGACGTGCGCGAGACGGTGACGCTGGGCTTCCTGTCGATCCTCACGGGCGTGTCGGCGCAGGGCGAGGAGGGCTCGGCGCTGGCCGAGGCCGTCGACACCGTCTGCGACCGCCCAGGCTCGCGGCTCGACGACGTCGTCACCGAGCTGTCGCGCATGGGCGAGCGTCCCGACCCCGCCGCCAAGGCCGTCGCCCGCCGCCTGGCGCACTACCGGCGCTCGGCCACCGGGAAGCTGGTGTTCGGGAACGGCCGGCCGCTGCAGCTCGACGCCGACTTCATCGTCTTCTGGATGCCGAACCTGGCGCTGCCCGACAAGGAGACGCTGCAGAGCGAGCATCGGTCCCGGACCATGCTCCCCGAGCAGGTGCTGGGCCAGGCGCTGCTCTACCTGGTCGCGGCGGTCGGTCGGCAGGTGGTGTTCCGGGATCCCGGACGCTTCGCCGCCGCGCTGTACGACGAGGCGTGGGCGCTCCTGGCTTCGCCCCACGGCGAGGCCCTGCTGATCGAGGGCGTGCGCGACGGCCGCAAGCACAACGGGGCCATCTGGCTCGCCAGCCAGCACCCCAACGACTTCGGGGTCAGCGAGCTCCACGACCTGCTGGGCCCCCGGTTCGTCTTCCGCCAGGCCCGCACGGCGATCCCGGCCGCGCTGCGGCTGCTCGGCGTCGACGGCAGCGCGGACGCCAAGGACGCGCTGGAGCGGGGCCTCGAGAACGGCCAGTGCCTGTACCGCGACGTGCGGGAGCGGGTCGGGCTCATCCAGGTGCTGCCGCCGGCCCTGGCCCACATCGAGGCGGCGTTCGACACGACGCCGGGGGCCAGTGGCCGGGTCCACGAGGGCCGCGAGATCCTCGGGGCTCACGGGGGCGCCAACGACGAGCCGCTCATCGCGACGGTCGGCGAGCGCCTCGAGGTGGCGCCGGGGCTCGGGGTTTCGCCGGGACCCGGGCCCGGGCCCGACCCTGCCGGGCGTCCGCCGTTCGAGCCCCTCTCCATTCCTGCGGCCGCCTCTCTCACGGCCGCTCCGCCGCCGCCGGTGCCGGCTCCGATCCCTTCTCCGGGGTCGGCACCGCCGGCAGCGGCCCAGATGTCGCCGGCGCCACCGGTTACGCCGACACCGGCGGCGTCGGCGACCCTCGACGACCAGGTCGCCGTCGCCGAGGTCGCCGAGGTGTCCGAGGCGCCCGACGTGGCCGAGGTCCGCAAGAAGGTGAAGACCCGTCGCCGCACCCCCCTCTCCTGGGCGCTGCAGGACCAGGGAGAGCCGGAGTGATGTCGCGGGCCCGGCGCGGCCGCCGCGCGGTGCTGTGGCTCCTGGCGTTCGTCCTGCTGGCGACCGTCCTCGGCGTCGCCTCCGACGGGACCGCCGCCGCGGCCCCGCCCCCGGACACCGAGGACACGATCCCCCCGGCCGGCGACAGCGGCCCTGGGTTCTTCGTGTGGGACAGCGAGGCGCAGAGGAACGGCTTCGGCAAGTGCCTGGACATCGTCGACTACGTGGCCTCCGGTCACTCGAGCTTCACCGTCGGGTCGCGCGGCGAGGCACCGGCGGGGATCAGCGAGGACCTGTGGCGGCGCGCCATCGACTACGGCTTCGACCGCCTCGTCATCCTCGCAGCCACGTACTTCAAGTACCGGCCGCACTGCGAGCTGCTGCTGCCGAACAACTGGCCCGACAAGGTCCCCGAGCGCTACTACTCCGAGACCTACCGGCGCTGCAACGCCAACCTGACCGGGGGCACCACCGAGGGCGCCACGCTGGAGCGTCCCGACGTGGTCCCGGCCTGGTACTGGTTCACCGCCCTGGCCATCCGGCAGTGCTGGCTGCTGCTACCCCGCGGCGCGTTCGGTCTCGGCTCGGACACCAACGCCTGGAGCGGCTGGACCACCGCGCAGGACCCCCACTACCCGACGTCCTCGTCGAACCCCGCGGTCTCGAAGGCCTACAGCTACTGCACCGAGTACATCGGCTGGCGCATGGGCGGCGGCTCCCCGCTCGGCGGCGGGCTGGGCAGCAAGTACGACAAGCCGCCCGACGGCGCGGTCCCGGCGACCACCTGGCATGCGGCGCTGCACTTCTTCACCGACCCGAACATGTACGACGACTGGGTCGGTTACGAGCGGACCAAGCCCAACAACTGGATCCCACACTGCGGGCTGCTCTTCCTCGAGAGCAAGTGCGATCCCAAGAAGCCGCCGGCGGGCGCGCTGATGCCCGAGCTGTGCGCCGGGAGCCACCCGATCTCCCACTACGACATCGGCTACTCGGAGTACGAGAGCGATGCCAAGAAGACCCTCGGGATCAGCAGCATCAGCCGGGCGCTCTGGGGCAACCCCACCAGCTGGTTCTACTTCTTCGGCCGGGAGATCCTGCACCTGTCGCTGTGGAGCGTCGAGTGGGGCTACTCGTTCAACATCCGGGACCTCAACCCGTTGGCGACGTCGGTCGGGGCCGACTACCAGCGGCAGATCGTCGACAGCCCGGTCGGTCGCCGGTTGCAGGACCTGTTCTGGCTGATCCTCATCTTCTGGGCCGGGTTCATGGCGCTGCGGGGGCGGCTCGGCGTCGCCGGCGGCGAGCTGCTGACGACGTTCGTGATGCTGCTGCTGGCGGCGTTCCTGATCAGCAACCGCGACATGTACATGAACGCGACCTGGCGGCTGCTCACCGAGTCGTCGAACACGCTGCTGAACGCCGGCCTCCACGGCAAGGACACGGGCAAGCCGTCGAACGAGCCGACCACCGACCAGGAGCTGGTGAGGAAGGTCCAGGACCAGCTGCAGAAGATCTTCGTGGAGGACACCTACGACAACCTCAACTGGGGTCAGCCGCTCGGCGACTGGAAGGACAAGGACAACCCGCTGAAGGAGTGCGCCAAGGTCCGGGACATGCTCCTGGAGCGGGGTGACGCCCCGTACGGCACCGACGACTTCCCCCGAACCCAGATGCGGAACGCCGGGGACGTGTGCAAGGGGCTGGCGGACTTCAACGCCAAACCGTCGGGGACCCGGTTGATGGGCGCGATCCTGATGATGGTCTCGGCGATCGTCGTGGGGGTCCTGCTGACGCTGATCGCGCTGACGATCGTGGTCGGGAAGTTTGTGGCGCTGCTGTTGTTCGCGGTCGCGCCGCTGGCCGCGATGGTGTGCATCCTCCCGGGCTGGGGGCGCAAGCTTGCCTGGTCGTGGGTGAGCACGCTCACGCAGATGGTGCTGGGGGTGATCGGCATGAGCTTCCTGCTGTCGCTCCTGCTGATGGCCCTGATGGCGCTGGCCAAGCTGACCGGCGGGGTGTCGCTGATCGAGCGCTTCCTGCTGATGAACCTCATCGTGCTGATCGTGTGGGCGGCCCGGCGGAGCATGCTCGCCTCCGGGCAGCGGCTGGCCGGCCGGCTCAGCGAGTTCATGGCGGCGCCCCGGGGCAGCGGCATGAACTGGAGCTCCGCCGCGATTGCGTCGCACGGGTCGGGCGTGAACCTGCTCAACGTCGACCGGACCGCGCTGTGGACGGTGGCGACCCCGACCGCGGCGGTCTACCAGAGCGCCCTGACGCGCTTCCGGGAGCAGCGGATGTCCGATCGGGGCTACCGCAACCTGCAGCGGCTCTCCTACTGGAAGCGCCGCCAGAACTACCCGATCATCCGGCGGCAGCGCGGTCGACCGGCACACACGCTCCCCTTCCGCGACCAGACCCTGCCGTAGGGGTCGAGCGCGATGGTGGGCGTGCAGCGACCCCGGGGATCGCGGCCTCGGCATCGGCCGTTTCGCGTGCCCGGGCTCGCCCGGAGGGGCGCGGATGCCGACCCGCCGGATCCGCTGCGGCGTCGTCGCCGCCGGCGGGCTTTGGGGCCGTTCGGGAGCGCCTGGCGGTGGACGCTGCTGAGTGGGCTCGTCCTCGTCGCGCTGCTGGTGCTGCCGCTGTGGATGGTGCTCGCCGGTCCGGTGCCGTTCCCGCGGCCGGAGGTCGTCGCTCTCCAGACCGGGTACTCGGTCGACTGGGACATGGCGACCTGCGCCAAGCTGCCTGCGCCCGAGCATCGGGTGTGCGAGTTCGGGCCCCTGTTCAACGCGGCCGGCGCCGAGCACAAGGTCGACCCGCGGTTCCTGGCCGCGGTCGCGGCCGTGGAGTCGGGGTTCGAGGAGGCGGTGATCGACTGCAGCAAGCCGTCGGCCAAGGGCGCGCTCGGGCTGATGCAGTTCCGACCTGGCACCGCCGCCGAACGGGGTGTGAACCCGTGCGACACGACCAGCGCGATCTACGGCGCAGCCCGGTACCTGACCGAGGCGCACAAGGAGTTCTCGACCTGGGAGCTGGCCGCGGCGGCGTACAACGCCGGCTTCCAGGCGGTCCGGGACGCCCAGGGCATCCCGCCCAGCCCCGAGACCGTCGCCTACGTGCCCAAGGTGATGGCCAAGTACGAGCAGTACAAGGCGCTGTTCCAGGGGGCGGTCGGCAAGTGCCCGCTGCCCGCCACTGGTGGCTCGGCGCCTCGGACCTTCGAGCACGTCACGCCGGCGACGCAGACGATGATCAGCGCGCTGATCACCTGCTTCGGGTTCCAGTACGGCGGCGACTGCTACGACGACGAGGCCTGGCGCAAGCACCTGTACGAGCATCCCCGCGGTCGGGCGTGCGACATCATGACCACCCGCAGCGGATCGTCCGACGGCGCCGACCGGGTGCGGGGCACAGCGATGGCCGAGTGGCTCGCGGCCAACGCCAAGGAGCTCAAGGTCCTCTACGTGATCTGGTACGAGCGGGTGTGGAACCCGAGCAAGGACGTCTACAAGCCGTGGTCCGAGTGGCGCACGTACAAGGAGTCGTGCGTCAACGGCGGGTGCGACCATTCGACGGCCCACCGCAACCACGTGCACGTGTCGATCCAGCTGCAGCCGGGCGACCCGTCGTGGGCGGCGTGCATCCCCGGCATCTCCTGCACGGAGAACTACCGGTACCGGGAGTGATCCTGCCTCCCGCTACTCGATGTAGGTCGGGACACCGGAGAAGGACTGGATCTCCCAGCGATCACCCCGGTCGACGACGTTGAGGTCGTAGCTGAGCGGGAGGACGACGCCGTCGGTCGTCGTCGCCTGGACCCGGGCGAGGACCCAGAGGGTGCCTTCCTCGAGGTCTTTGGTGGTGAGGTCGACGATCTCCACTTGGGTGAACGGCGGCGGGTTGGCGGCGACGATGTCGTTGCCGGGCGCCATGTAGGGCGCGGCGTCGCCGTCGCCGGCGAGGAGGGCGTTGAGGAACTTCTGCACGGTGGCGGCGAGCTCGTCGTCCGCGGCCGGGGCCTCCGGCTCACCGACGACGTGCCAATCGGGTTCGGCCTGCTTCGGAGCCGGCACGACCGCCGGCGTCGAGAGCGCCTTGAAGCCGCCGGCATCGTCCCGCACGATGCCGATCTCGACGAACCAGGTCGTGGTCGTTGTGGGGGGCGGTGTGTCCGGGAGGCTGGTGGTCGTGGCATTCGGGTCCGGCGGGACGACCACATCGGCCGCCACGGTCACCGACCAGTAGCCCTCCTGCAGAAGCTGGCCGGCGACCGCGCGGACGTCGGTGACCTGGAGCATCACCCCTTGTTGCGATGGAGCCTGTGCTCCGGCGGGCGGAGGTTCGACGAACAAGCTGGCGAGCCCGTCCCGCTGCTCATCGGTCGCGGTGAGCCAACGCTGCACCGTCTCCTCCGCCACGCCGGAAACCGGCCCCGGCACGATCCAGTCGTGGTCGGTGATGTCGTCCACCGGTGGCGCATCGTCTCCGGAAGGCCTGACGATGCCGACGAGACCGCCGACGCACCCGACGACGAGCGCCCCCCAGAGCCCGGCCCGCAAGGTGAGCTGCAACAGCGGCCGATCCGCCTTCGAGTCGTACGGCGTCCACCGCCCCTGCCGCGGCCCGAGCAACAACCGCGACGTCGACGACGGCGGCAACCCCACCAACCGCTGCCCGTTGTTCCCACTCCCCGCTTGCTGCTGCTGCCCAGGATTCCCCTTCACCACCCCCTCGGCGTGCCACCCCCGTGCCACCCCCGTGCCACGTGAGAGATGAAGGAAGTGGCGTCAGCGGGGCTTGGTGGCGATTGCCAGTTCGGTGTCGCCGGGCCAGTCCCAGAAGAGGCCGGACGGGGCGTGGGCTCGGAGGAGGGTGCGGAGGTCGCGTTCGAACTCGACCCGGCGGGAGCCGAAGAGGTGGGGGGCGGACCAGGACAGGGAGAAGTAGCCGGCGACGACGCTGTCGGTGTCGCGGACGATGTCGGGGCGGCCGGGGGCGAACACGATGCTGGCTTCCCCGAAGCGGGTCCGGGCGAGGGCGTCCTCGTAGCGGTCCGGTGGGGGCGACCTGAACCCTTGCCCCGCCCGCCGGCGGGAGCCGAGGTAGCTGTCGACGAGCTGCTCGATCGCTTCGTGCGGTATCGGCGGGTATCCGGGGTTCGGTGGCACGGGCCGTCCGGCGACGGTCGGCGCCAGCGCCACCATCGACCCGCCCGGCTCGAGGACGTCGTACACCGCCTCGGCCACCCGCTCGCGGTCCATCCACTGGAAGGATTGCCCGAACGTCACTAGGGAGAACGACCCGAGCTCCAACCGAGGCAGGTCCTCGGCCAGCGCCTGGACCCAGGCGACGTTGGCGACACCGGCCTCACCAGCGCGTCGGGCGCCCTCCGCGAGCATCTCGGCGTCCGGGTCG
>Ga0209382_10001009_pt1 | contig 45502 bp, 40 predicted proteins | sample SoiMetdeltSBSDD5_FD_187599 | JGI IMG/M metagenome (GOLD analysis project Ga0209382, IMG submission 187599) | Bulk soil microbial communities from a Populus tree surrounding site in Tennessee, USA - Soil MetaG P. deltoides SBSDD5 (SPAdes) (version 2) | ecosystem: Environmental > Terrestrial >...
GCGCTCTCGATGTGCGACCTGATCTTCTCCGGCGTGTTCGAGCGGCACCCTCGGCTCACGCTGGCCATCGTCGAGTTCGAGCTGGCGTGGGCGCCCCATCTCTTGTCGACCATGGACTACACCTATCGCGAGCGCCACGGCGAGGCCATCTACCGGTTCAAGGACGGCATGCGTCCGAGCGACTTCTTCCGCCGCAACGTCGTGCTGAGCTTCCAGGAGGACGCCATCGGCATTCGCCTGCGCGATGCGATCGGCGTCGACAACATGATGTGGGGCTCCGACTATCCCCACAGCGAGTCCACCTTCCCCCGATCGCGGGCGATCCTGGCCGAGATCCTGGCCGGGGTGCCGGACGACGAGCAGGCCAAGATCGTCGGGGGGAACACCGCGCGCGTGTACCACTTCGACGCGGCGCGACTGGAGCGAGACGCCGCCCATGCTTGAGGAGCCGACCTCCCTCCGCATCGACGATCCCGGTGTGCGGGCGCTGTTCACCGAGTCCGCGCGCTTCCAGTCCTGGCTCGACGTCGAGGCCGCGCTGGCCGAGGCGCAGGCCGAGCTCGGCATCATCCCGGGCGCCGCCGCCCGGGAGATCGTGAGCAAGGCGCACCTGAAATACCTGGACCTCGGCGCCGTGCGGGCCGGCCTGGCGAAGACCGGGCACCCGCTGGTGCCGCTCGTGTGGGCGCTGGACCAGGCGTGCGACGGCGACGCCGGCGGCTACGTGCACTGGGGCGCGACGACCCAGAACGTCACCCAGACCGGGCAGCTGCTGCAGGTGCGCCGGGCCCACGCCATCTTCCTGCGCCAGCTCGGCGCGCTGCTCGTCCGCCTCGCGGACCTGGCCGAGCGCACGAAGGACGTCCTGCTCCCGGGCCGCACGCACGGCCAGCACGCGGTCCCGGCGACCTTCGGCTTCAAGGTCGCGGTGTGGATCGACGAGCTCGGGCGCCACGTCGAGCGCCTGCGCGGCTGCGAGGGCCGCGTGTTCGTCGGCATGCTGGGCGGCGGAGCCGGCACGCTCGCCTCGCTGGGCGCGCTCGGCCTGGCGACGCAGGAGAAGATGGCGGCCCGCCTGGGCCTGCACCCGATGCCGGTGCCGGCGCGCACCATCGGCGACCACCAGGCCGAGTACGTGCTGCTCCTCGGCATGCTGGCCTCGACGTGCAGCAAGATCGGGCGCGAGATCTACACGCTGATGAAGCAGGAGTTCGGTGAGGTCGAGGAGCCGGTCCCGCCGGGCACCGTCGGCAGCAGCACGATGCCCCAGAAGCGCAACCCGAAGCTCTCGCAGGACATCATCGCCGCCGCCGCCCAGATCCGCGCGCTGGTGCCGCTGGCGCTGGAGGCGATGCAGACCGAGCACGAGGCGGACCGTACGACCAGCATCATGATGAGTCGCGCGCTCGTCCAGGCCTGCGAGCTCACCGGCGACGTGCTGCAGCGGATGATCGCGCTCTTCGACGGGCTGCAGGTCTTCCCCGAGCGCATGCGCGACAACCTCGATCTCTCCGGTGGCCTCATCATGGCCGAGGCGCTCATGCTCGAGCTCGGCAAGCAGATCGGCCGTCAGCGCGCCCACGACGCCGTCTACGAGGCGGCCCAGGCCTCCGTCACCCAGTCGCGCCCGTTCCGCGAGACGCTGGCCGAGGACCCCCACGTGAGCGCGCGGCTCACCGCCGCCCAGGTGGAGTCGCTGCTCGATCCCGCCCGCTACACCGGCCTCTGCAGCCAGTTCGCCGAGCGCGGCGCCGCCGCCGCCCGCGCCCTGGCCGCAACGCTCGAGCTAGTGCGGTAGGCCGAGGATCCGCTGGGCGGTGTGGTGGAGGATGACCTCGACGTCCTCGGCCGGCAGCCCTGACTCCCGGACGTAGTGAAAGGTCTGGCGGTACGTCTCGACCGCCATCAGGACCGGATAGTCGCTGCCCGCCACCAGGTGATCGGCACCGAACGCCTTCCACGCGCACAGCAGGGCCGCATGAGAGCCGTGGCCGACGGTGTCGTAGTAGAAGCGGCGGGCGGTGACGCTCGGACGCTCGGGCAGATCCGGGTGCTGGCGCGGAGCCTGATTGTCCAGTCGCTGGAGCTGCATCGGGATGATGCCGCCCAGGTGGGGAATGACGTATGTGATGTTCGGGTAGCGCTCGGGCACGCGGCGGGCGATCAGGTGCAGGACGATGGCGCTGTCCTCGAGCGAGGCGCCGACCGAGACCGTGAACCGGTAGTCGTTGATCAGCGGCGAACAGATGCCGTTCTGGATGGGGTGGTAGTTCAGCAGCGTGCGGCGCCGGTTCATCTCGGCGTAGAGCGGCTCGAACTCCGCCTCGGCCGTGGAGCGGTCGAAGCAGGAGCACGTCATCGACACGCCGAGCATGCCGAGCTGGTCCAGCCCGCGCTCCATCTCGCGGAGCGAGGCGTCGATGTGGGGCAGGGGCAGCGACACGACCGCCGCGAACCGCCCCGGATACCGCCCGGCCAGCTCGGCGTAGGTGTCGTTGATGAGGCGGGCGGCGGCGACGGCGTCGGTCTCCCGCTCCGCGTACGGGGGGCTCGCCGCCGGCGACAGGACCTGCATCTGCACGCCGGCGTCGTCCATCTGCGCCAGGCGCTCCGCGAGGGACGCGGGGTCGTCGTGGCGCATCGGCCGCGCCGTCAGCGGACGCGCGGCCTCGGGCAGACTCCGGCCCCCGATGCGCAGGAGGAGGTCGGTGTACGCCTTCGGGAAGTAGTGGGCGTGGATGTCGACGATCATCGTTCCACCGCCGCGGCCGCCGCCCCGGCCACGGCGCACTGGTGGTCCTGCTCGCCGGTGCCGCCGCCGCAGCCGATCGCGCCGATGACGCGGCCATCCTTGCTGATCGGCACGGCGCCGGTGCTGGCCAGGATCTGGCCGGGGACGAGCCCGGGGATGGCGTTCCAGAACGCCGGGTGCTCCTTGGCGAGCTCGACCATCTCCTTGGTGCTGCGGCGGAAGGCCGCGGCCGCCACCGCCTTGCCGCGCGAGGTCTCCGGCGTGAGGAAGGCGGTGCCGTCGCCGCGCGCGCACAGGATGAGGCGGCCGGCGTCGTCGACGACGGTGACGGTGATGGGGGTGCCGAGCTCCCGGGCGCGTGCCTGCGCCGCGCGCACGGCGCGCTCCGCGATGGCGAGGGTCATGTCGGACATGTGGCGTCTCCTGTCAGGGCGCGAGCGTTCGGGTGCCGCGCCCGGCGCAGGGTACCACCGGCTGTGCGGGTGTGGTACGTTGCTGGCCGCCGTGTCCGCCCCCCGTGAGTGAACTTCGACACCGATCCGGAGGCAACGCCATGAAACGACGCCTGATCGCCCTCGTCCTCGCCCTCTCCGTGGCCGCGCTGCTGGGCCCGGCCGCGGCGCAGCAGAAGCTCGTCCTGAAGTTCGCGCACCACGCGCCGGTCACGTTCCCGTACCAGGACGGCGCGCTGAAGTTCAAGGAGATCGCCGAGCGGCTGTCGGGCGGCAAGCTCGAGGTCCAGGTGTTCGGCGGCGCGCAGCTCGGCGGCGAGCGCGATCTGCTCGAGGGCATCAAGCTCGGCACGCTCCACATGTGCATCGGCGCCGGCGGCCTGGCCAACTTCGCGCCAGCCTACAACATCGTGCAGCTGCCCTTCCTCATCAAGAACCAGGAGCACATGGTCAAGATCGCCGACGGGCCGGCCGGCAAGCTGCTCGCCCAGCGCATCGAGGAGCAGGGCGGCTACAAGGTGCTCGGCTACTTCAGCACCGGCGACAGCGGGATCCAGACGGTCCGGGGCCCGGTGCGCACGCCCGCCGACCTCAAGGGTGTGAAGATCCGGGTGATGGAGAACCCCGCGCTCATCGAGTCGATGCGCGCGCTCGGCGCCAATCCCACGCCGCTGCCGTTCCCCGAGCTCTACACGTCGATGAAGCAGGGCGTCGTCGAGGGCGCCACGATCGACTACACCGCGCTGTGGACGACCAAGGTCTACGAGGCGGTGAAGTACGTGACCGAGCCCGGCTTCCACTTCCTGTCGGAGCCGCGGCCCATCCTCATCTCGGCCAAGTTTCTGGCGAGCCAGCCGGCCGACGTGCAGCAGTGGCTCGCCCAGGCCGGGGCCGAGTCGGCCGTCTACGAGCGCTCGCTCTTCAAGGACCGCCAGGGCAAGGCGATCGAGGATCTCCGGGCCAAGGGGCTCCAGTTCGCCAAGATGGACGACCGCGCGTTCCTCGAGGCCATGCGGCCCGTGTGGCAGAAGGTCGCCGCCACCTACAAGGCCGAGGACATCCTGGACGCCATCGTGAAGGCGGGCCAGTAGATCGTGGCGGACACGGCCGGCGTGGGCGCCGCGGTCGACGCCCACGCCGCCACCTCGACGCCCGGGCCGGCGGCGTGGCGGCCGCTGGAGATCCTGGCGGGGCTGCTCATCGGCACCCTCACGGTGCTGGTGACCTTCCAGGTCTTCGCCCGCTACGTGCTCAACGACACGCCGCCCTGGAGCGAGGAGCTCTGTCGCTACCTCTTCGTCTGGGTGTCGTTCCTGGGCGCGTGCGTGGCGATGCGGCGCGCAGCCCACCTGGGCGTCGACAGCCTCGTCGTCCGGCTGCCGGCCGGCGTGCGCGAGGTGCTGCGCCACGCCGTGACCGCGCTCGTCGCGGTGTTCGTCGGCCTCCTCGTCTGGCAGGGCGCCGCCCTGGTGCCGGCCATGGCCGGCCAGCGCTCGCCCTCGATGGGCATCTCGCTGCAGTGGGTCTTCATGGCGATCCCCGTCGCCGCCGTCGTCATGCTGGCGCTGCAGCTGCGAGCGCTGGCCCGCGCGTGGAGCGCCCCGGGGCTCCGTCTCGGCGTGGCGCTCGTGGCGCTCGGCATCGCGGCGGTGGTCGTGGCCGGCCGGACGCTGACGGTCTCGCCGGGCGCGGCCGTGGTCGTCCTCATCGTGACCATGGTCGTCCTCATCGCCGTCAACATGCCGATCGCGTTCGCGGTCGGCACCGCGTGCGTCGTCTACGTGCTGCTGCGCGGCGACCTGCCGCTGATCGTGGTGCCCCACCGCGTCATCGGCGGGATGGACTCGTTCCTGCTGCTGGCGCTGCCGCTCTTCGTGCTCGCCGGCGACCTCATGAACACGGGCGGCATCACCGAGCGCCTGGTGGGCTTCGCGCGTGCGCTCGTCGGCCACATCCGCGGCGGGCTCGGGATGACCACGGTGGTCAGCGAGTACCTCTTCTCCGGCATCTCCGGCTCCTCGGCGGCCGACGTCTCTGCGGTCGGCTCCCTGCTCATCCCGGCCATGACGCGTGCCGGGTACCGCCCCGAGCTGGCCGTGTCGATCGTGGCCGCCGCATCGGCCATGGGCGTGCTGGTGCCGCCGTGCCTCATGATGGTCGTCCTCGCCAGCCTCACCGATCTCTCGATCGCCGCCCTGTTCATGGCCGGCTTCCTGCCCGCCGCCGCCATGGCCGTCTTCCTCCTCGTGCTGATCTACGTGCAGGCGCGCCGCGAGAACCTGCCGCGCGAGCCGCGCCCGTCGGCGGCCGAGGTGGCTCGGGCCTGCGCACGCGGGGTGCTGCCGCTGATCGCGCCGGTCATCATCCTCGGCGGCATCCTGGGCGGGATCGTCACGCCCACCGAGGCGGCGGTGCTGGCCGTGCTCTACGCGCTGCTGCTGGGGCTGGTGATCTACCGCGAGATCCGTCCGCGCGACCTGCTGCCGCTGCTGATCAACACGGCCGCCCTGACCGGCATGGTGATGCTGCTCGTCGGCACCGCGTCGGTGCTCTCGTGGATCTTTGCCGCCCAGGGCGTGCCCCGCCTCCTCGCGGGCCTGCTGCTGGGGCTGTCGTCGGACGCGACCTTGGTGCTGCTCGTCACGATCCTCGTGTTCGTGCCGCTGGGGGCGATCCTGGAGGGCGTGCCGGCCATGATCATCCTGGTGCCGGTCTTCTTCCCGATCATCGCCCGGTTCGGCATCGACCCCTTGCACTACGGCGTGCTCGTGGTGGCCGCGCTCGGCCTCGGCCTGTTCGTGCCGCCGTTCGGCGTGGGCTTCTTCATCGCCTGCGCGCTCGGGCGCACCACCGTGGAGGGCGCGGCCCGCGCCTACGTGCCCTACGTGGTGGCGCTGCTCCTGGGGCTGGTGCTCGTCGCGTTCGTGCCGTGGCTCACGCTGGTCGTGCCGCGGCTGATGAAGCTCTGAGGAGGACGCCGTGATCCACGAGCTCCGCGCCACGCCCGCCACCTGCTTCTGGGGCTTCTTCGACGCGGCGCTGCCGCCGGTGCTGCGCGTGCGCTCCGGCGACCTCGTGCGCATCGAGACGCTCACGCACCAGGCCGGCGACGCGCCCGACCTCCTGATGGACGCCGGCGTGCGGGCGGTGTACGACGCGATCCCGATCGCCACCCGCGGGCCAGGCGTGCACGTCATGACCGGGCCGATCCACGTCGAGGGCGCCGAGCCGGGCGACACGCTGGAGGTCCGAGTACTGTCGATGGCGCCGCGGCTGCCGTACGGCACCAACATCGCCGCGTGGTGGGGCCACCTCTACGACGACTTCGGCAAGGAGCGCATCACCATCTACCGCATCGACGCCGCCGCCGGGCTGGCCCGGGCGGCGTTCGCCTTCGACTACAAGACGACGCCGCGCTACGAGCAGCCGGGCCTCGTCGTGCCGCCCGACCCGGGCGCCCGCCAGCCGGCCCTGGCCGACGTGGTGGTGCCGCTGCGGCCGCACTTCGGCGTCGGCGGCGTCGCGCCGCGGCTGCCCGGACGGATCAACAGCATCCCGCCCGGCGAGTTCGGCGGCAACGTCGACAACTGGCGCTTCGGGCCCGGCGCGGCCATGTACTACCCGGTGTTCCACCCCGGCGCGCTGTGCTACCTCGGCGACCCGCACATGGCCGAGGGCGACGGCGAGCTGTCGGGCACGGCTATCGAGGCCTCGGCCAACGCGCTCGTGCAGCTCACCGTGCGCAAGGATCTCCGGCTCACGAGCCCGATGCTCGAGACGCCCACCCACTGGATCGCCCACGGCTTCGACGAGGACCTCGACCGCGCCATGAGGGCGGCGGCGCGCGCGCTGCTGGGCTTCCTCGTGGAGCAGCGCGGGCTCAGCCGCGACGACGCCTACTCGCTGATCTCCGTGGCCGGCGACTTCGGCGTCACCCAGGTCGTCGACCAGCGCCAGGGCGTGCACGGCATGATCGCCAAGAACCTGTTCGTGCCCTCACCGCGGGGCTAGGCGATGGCCCACGATCTCGTGATCCGCGGCGGGCTCGTCGCGACCGCCAGCGACGCGGTGGTGGCGGACCTCGGCATCCGCGGCGGGCGCATCGCCACCATCGACCAGGGCCTGCCGGCCGGCGGGACGGAGATCGACGCCCGCGGCCTCGTCGTGGTGCCGGGCGGCGTGGACGTCCACACGCACCTCGACCTCGACCTGGGCGGCATGCGCACCGCGGACGACTTCGAGTCCGGCACCGCGGCCGCCGCCTGCGGCGGCGTGACGACGATTTGCGACTACGCCTGGCAGCAGCCCGGCGTCACCCTCGCCCAGACGCTCGAGCGGTGGAAGGCCAAGGCCCAGGGCAAGGCCCACGTGGACTACGGCTTCCACGTGATCCTCTCGGAGGCGAGCGACGCCGTGCTCGGCGAGCTGCCCGCGCTGGTCGCGAACGGGTTCCCGAGCGTCAAGGTCTTCACCATCCGTGAGTTCGGCCTGAGCGACGAGGGCCTGCTGCGGGTGCTGCGCGCGGCGCGCGCGGTCGGCGCCCTCGTCAACGTCCACTGCGAGAACAGCGACATGCTCGACCTCGCCCAGGCCGACCTCGTCGCCGCCGGCCGCACCGACCCCCGCCACTACGCCGACAGCCGTCCGGCCCTCGCGGAGGTCGAGGCCACCCGTCGGGTGATCGACTACGCCGAGCTGGTCGACGCCGAGGTCTACATCGTCCACATGTCGTGCTCCGGCGCGGCCGAGGCGCTCCGCGCCGCCCGCCGCCGCGGCCTGCGCGTGTGGGGCGAGACGCGGCCGATCTACCTCGGCCTCACGCGGGAGGCCTACGCCCGCGGCGGCGTGGAGGCCGCCAAGGTGTGCGGGGCGCCGCCGCTCCGCACCGAGGCCGACCTGACGGCGCTGTGGGACGCGCTGCGGGCGGGCGACATCCAGACGATCGGCAGCGACAACACGTCGTGGACGGTGGCCCAGAAGGCCGAGGGGGCCGCGGACTTCCGCAAGGTGCCGTACGGCGTGCCCGGTCTCGAGACCGAGATGCGCGTCGTCTACTCGGAGGGTGTGGCGAAGGGTCGCCTCTCGCTCCAGGACTTCGTCTCGGCCTTCGCCACCACGCCGGCGAAGCTGTTCGGGCTCTACCCGCGCAAGGGCACGATCGCGGTCGGGAGCGACGCCGACCTGCTGCTGCTCGATCCCGCCGGGACGCAGACCATCGACGAGCGCACCCTGCACTCGCGGGCCGGCTACGACCCGTTCCACGGCTTCCAGGTGCGCGGGGTACCGCGCGTGACGCTGTCACGCGGCGAGGTGATCGCGCGCGACGGCCAGCTGCTCAGCCGCCCAGGGCGCGGGCAGCTCGTGCTCCGCGAGCGCCGCGTCGGCTAGGGTCCCGGTTAGACATTCGCGCCCGCCCACGTCGCTCCGCGCCTCAGTGAGCGTCTGACCGGGACGCTAGCCGAGGAGCGCGGGGGCGAGGACGCGGAGGTCGTCGAGGGCGCGGTTGGGGTCGGGGGCGATCGCCTGGATCGCGACGTGGTCGGCACCGGCCGCCTGGTGCTGGCGCACGCGGTCGGCGACGACGTCCACCTCGCCCCACGCCACGAGGGCGTCGACCAGCCGGTCGCTCCCACCGTTAGCGAGGTCGGCGTCGCCGAAGCCGAGCTCGCGGAAGTTGTTCGTGTAGTTCGGCAGCGTCAGGTAGAAGGCCAGGTGGCGCCGTCCGGCCGCCCGCGCCTTGGCGGCGTCGGTCTCGACGACGACGGCCTGCTCCGGCGCCAGCAGCGGGCCGGGCCCCAGCACCGCCCGGGCCCGGGCCGTGTGCTCGGGCGTGACCAGGTAGGGATGGGCGCCGTCGGTACGGTCGCGCGCCAGCTCCAGCATCTGCCGGCGGAGGGCGGCCAGCACGCGGGCCGGCGGCTCGGGCGGCGGCGGGGGCGTGTACTTCACGCGCTCCATCGCGTCGAGGTAGGCGCGCATCGCGCTCACCGGTTTGCCGTAGTCGTGGCCGCGGACCTGCACCAGCGGCAGGTGACTGACGCCCATGCCCAGGACGAAGCGGCCGGGATAGGCCTCGGCCAGGGTCATGCTCCCGTTGTGCATGGCGGTGGGGTCGCGGGCGTAGATGTTCGCGATGCCGGTGGCCACGACGATCCGCTCGGTGGCGGCGAGCAGGACGGCGGCGTGCGCGAAGGCCTCCTTGTTCGTCGCCCCCTCGCCGAACCACACCGCGGTGTAGCCGAAGCGCTCGATCTCGGCCACGGCCGGCCGCTCCACGGCCGAGGACGCGGTCGCGAGGGCGCCCCACACGCCGAAGGGCCCGAGCCGACGCTTGAGAACCGCCTGATCGACGATGGCCATCACCTCATCCTAGTGCGCCCGTCCAGTCCCCGCGGGGTGCGTCGTCGCCCAGTGCCTCGCGATGTCGATGCGTCGGGTGAACCACACGCCCGCGTGGCTCCCGATGTAGTCCAGCGCGCGCTCGAGCCCGGCCGCCCGGGAGGGATGGCCGATGAGCCGCAGGTGCAGGCCGAGCGACATCATCTTGGGCTGGGTCCTGCCCTCCTTGTAGAGGACGTCGAAGCCGTCCTTCACGAACGTGAAGTAGTCGTCGGCGGTGAAGAAGCCGCCGCTGCCGAACTTCGAGTCGTTGGCGGTGAGACTGTACGGCACCACCAGGTGCGGACGATCGTTCACCCGCACCCAGTAGGGCAGCTCGTCGTTGTAGGCGTCGGAGTCGTAGAGGAAGCCGCCCTCCTCCACGATCAGGCGTCGGGTGTTCACGCTGGGGCCGTAGCGGCAGTACCAGCCCAGCGGCCGCTCCCCGACCGTCTTCTGCATCGACGCCACCGCCATGCGGATGTGCTCGCGCTCCTGCTCCTCGGTGAGCTCGTAGTGCTTCACCCAGCGCCAGCCGTGCGAGCAGACGTCCCAGCCGGACTCGCGGATGGCGGCGGCGACCGCCGGGTTGCGCTCCAGGGCCAGCGCGCAGCCGAACACGGTGAGCGGCAGCCCGCGCTCCTGGAAGAGGCGCCGCACCCGCCAGAAGCCCACCCGGCTGCCGTACTCGAACATGCCCTCGGCGGCGAGGTCGCGGCCCTTCACGCCGTAGTTGGCGGCGCCGGCCTCGGTCAGCGTGGCCTCCGAGACGCCGTCGTCCTGGGCGTTGTACTCGGAGCCCTCCTCGTAGTTCATGACGAAGTTGACGGCGATGCGGGCGTCGCCCGGCCAGCGAGGATGCGGCGGGTGACCGGCGTAGCCGACGAGGTCGCGGGGCGTGGCGGTGGCCATGGTGACGGGCTCCTCTGCTCAGGGAACGTCGACGGTCACGGGAGTCTTCACGGGGACGAACTCCTCGTCGCCGGCCGTGCCGTCGCGCCACATCAGCACGGCGAACGAGGCCGGCGCGTCGAGGACGGTGACGGGGTGGTGCCAGGTGCCCTTCGCGTACGTCACGCCCTGGCCGCTCCGCGCCACGAAGGCGCGCAGGCGCGCGAGGTCAGGGCCGCCGCCGGGGGCGTCGAGCGTGGCGAGCACGAGGTAGCGCGACACGCTCAAGGGGATGAAGGTCTGCGACGAGTGCTCGTGGCGCTCGAGCACCGTCACCGCGAGCGGCAGCTCCTTCGTCGGCGCCACGGTGGCGACCGACAGGCTCACCGGGGCGTGGGGGCGGGCGTTGGCCAGGGTGTCGGCCATCGGCACCCGCCCGGGCGCCGGCGGTCCCTCGAGCACGGCGCCGAACGGCGCGAAGGCCTCGGCAGTGAGCGGCTCGGCGACGATGCGCATCACGAGATCCTCCGCGTGAGGCCGACGACCCGGTCCATCACGACGACGAGCAGCGCGGTGGTGAAGATCAGCACGCCCGACACGGCGGCCGTCCGCACGTCGAGCGTGCTCTCCAGCATGCTCCACATGCGGATCGGTAGCACGTCGGTCTCGGGGCCGGCCAGGAACAGCGAGACCGATACGTTGTCGAGCGAGGCCATGAAGGCGATGAAGGCTCCGGCTAGGATGCCCGGCCGGATGATCGGCAGCGTGACGCGCCGGAAGGTGTAGAACGGCCCGGCGCCCAGGCTGGCCGAGGTGTCGAGCAGGCCGCGGTCGAGCTGGGAGAGGCTGGCGATCGTCGTGCGCAGGATGAACGGTACGACGATCGCCACGTGGCCGACGATCATGAGCGGGATCGACAAGGGCAGCCCCAGCGTGCTGAAGAACATCAGCGCGGCCAGCCCGAAGGCCAGGGTGGGGAGGACGAGCGGCGACATGAAGAGCCCGTCGAGGGCCTGGCTCCACCACGTGCGGCGTCGGGCGATGGCCAGCGCGGCGGCGGTGCCGAGCACCACCGAGATCGCGGTGGACGAGGCCGCCACCACGAGACTGTTCCAGGCGGCGGCGTGGATCTGCGCCGACTGCACGGGGTCGAAGAGGCTGCGGTACCAGCGCAGCGACAGGGCCGGCGGCGGGAAGCGCAGCGAGCGCGAGTCGGTGAACGAGGTGACGAGCACGACCACGACCGGCGTGACCAGGATCAGGAGCGCGACGAGGCTGAGCAGCCCCAGCACGACACGGTAGGAGACGTCGCCCGCGCCGGCCGGCCGCGCCACGGCCTACCCGTGCACGAGGGCGCGGCTGCGGCGCCCGAGCGCGTTGAGGGTCGTCACGACCGCCAGCACCGAGACGAGCAGCACCATCCCGATGGTGGCGGCGAACGGCCAGTTGAAGAGCGTGGTGGCCTGCTGCCAGAGGTAGAACGGCATCAGCACCATGCGGCCGCCGCCGATGATCGTCTGCGACACGAAGGCGGTGACCGAGCTGGCGAAGACGAGCAGGCAGCCGGCCACGAGCCCCGGCAGGCTCAGGGGCAGGGTGACCCGGAACAGCGTCCGCCAGCGGCCGGCCCCGAGCGCCGCCGAGGCGTCGCGCAGGTTGGGATCGAGACGCGACATGACGCTGATGAGCGGCAGCAGCATGAGCGGCATCTCGATCTGGGCCAGCGCGATCACGAGCCCGAGCTCGGTGTGCAGCAGGCGCACCGGCGCCGCCACGAGGCCGAGGCCCGTGAGCAGGTTGTTGAGGAGCCCCTCGCGGCCGAGGATCACGATCCAGGCGAAGGTCCGCACGACGACGCTGGTGAGCAGCGGTAGCACGATGATGAACAGGAGGATCGGCTGCCACCGCCGGGGCGCGTCCATGAAGAGCAGGCCGAGCGGCACGCCGATGCACGCGGTCACCGCCACCGTCTTGACCCCGAGCAGGAGCGTCTGGCCGAGCACGCTCCAGTTGAAGGCGTCGCCGGCGAACTTCGCGTACTGCACGAGACCGAGCCCCTCGAGCTGCGGGGTCACGCGCAGGCTGATCCCCGCCAGCAGCCCGAGGGGGGCCAGGAAGAAGAAGAGGAAGAAGAGGGCGAGGGGCAGCGCCAGCCACCCCTCGCGCTCGCGCGGCGGCCGCTCGGCTATTGGCGGATCTCCTTGTTGAAGCGCTCGATCCACGCCGCCCGCTTGGGGTTGATCTGCCGCCAGTCGTGGTGGACGAAGCTCGCCAGCTCGGCGTGCGACTTGACGATCTCGGGCGGCATGTCGGGCTGCAGCGGCACGTTCTTGTTCACCGACAGCAGGCCGTAGGGCGGCTTCTGCAGCGCGGCCTGCACCTCGGTGCTGAGCACGGTGTCGATGAACTTGTAGGCGTTGTCCTTGTTGGCCGCGCTCTTCACGACGTGCAAGGTGGTGTAGAAGGCGATCGGGCCGGTCTCCGGCTTCACGAACTCGATGTCGACGCCCCGGCCCTTGAGCGTGGAGACCGTCTGATAGTTGGTGTAGGTGACGTCCATCTGTCCCTGCTGGAAGAGCGTGTTCACCGCCACCGGGTTCTGGGCGATCACCCCGACGTGGGGCAACCACTTCTTGAGGACCTCGAAGGCCGGATCCACGTTGGTCAGGGAGCCGCCGTAGAGCTTGGAGATCTCGATCAGCGACGAGGTCCCGAAGGTGGTGCCGAACCCCGAGATGCCGACCTTGCCGTAGTACTTCGGCTCGAAGAGGTCCTTCCAGCCCTTGGGCCGGTCGACCTTCTTGGGGTTGTAGGCGATGCCGACGATCTGCGCCGCCACCGACACGCCCCAGTCGTCGTAGAACGCCTTCTGCAGGTGCGCGATGTTCTTGCACCGCCCGGGCTCGAACTTGTCGATGAGCCCATCCTCGATGGCCACGACGGCGGGGCCGGGGTCGAGCATGAAGACGTCGAGCGGCGGGGTCGCCCGCGAGGCCCTCACCTTCGCGACCTGGTCCAGCGACAGGAGCGGCGTCAGCACGGTGTCGACGTCGGCCGTCTTCTTCAGCGCGGGCAGCACCACGGCGCGGTACGCCTCCTCCCACGGCCCCGGGTAGGCGGGCGCGACGACGCGGCCGGCGGCGGCCGCCGCGCGGGGCAGCAGGGTGGTCGTGGCGAGCACGGCGCCTCCGGCCAGGAGCGCGCGACGCGTGATCTCGGGCGTGGCCATGTCGTGTGTGCCTCCTCAGGAAGGCGCCGGCCCGTTCGCCGGCGCGGGGAAGAGTGAGACGGCGGTGCTCGACACGAGACCGCAGTAGAGGCGGCCGCCGGCCTCCCCGGGTGAGGCCAGGCTGGTGCGGGGCTCGGTGACCTTCAGCGACTGGCCGGTGGCCGTCACCACCTCGCTCACCGTGTGCGCGCCGACGGGCATGCGGATGCGCAGCGTGACGGGCCAGCGGCCGGGGCCGGGCTCGGCGTGCAACTGCAGATTTTCGGGCCGGGCCGAGACCACGACGCGCGCGGCGTCGACGGCGGCCGGCACCTCGACGGTGGCGCCGGCCTCGAGGGCGACGGTGAGCGCGCCGCCGGCGCGGGCGACGACCTGGCCGCTGAGCAGGTTGGCGGTGCCGACGAAGCTGTTGACGAAGAGCGTCGCCGGCCGGTCGTACACGTCGACCGGGCTCGCGAACTGCTCCACGCGCCCGCGCTGCATGACCGCGATCCGGTCGGCCAGGCTCATCGCCTCCTCCTGGTCGTGCGTGACGAGAATGGCCGTGATGCCGAACTGCCGCTGCAGGCGCTTCACCTCGATCTGCATGTCGAGGCGCAGGTTCTTGTCGAGGGCGCCGAAGGGCTCGTCGAGCAGCAGGATGCGCGGCTCGACGGCGAGCGCCCGCGCCAGCGCGACGCGCTGCTGCTGGCCGCCCGAGAGCTGCCGGGGCATGCGGTCGCGCAGCGCCTCGAGCTGCACGACGCCGAGCATCGTCGCCACCCGCTCGCGGACCCGCTCGCGCGGGGTCCGGCGCGCGCGCAGGCCGTACGCGACGTTCTCGTAGACGGTCATGTGGGGGAACAGCGCGTAGTTCTGGAAGACGATGCCGATGTCACGCCGGCTCGCCGGCAGGTGGTCGATGGAGCGCCCGTCGACGCGCACGCCGCCCGCCGTCGGCTGGACGAAGCCGCCGATGACCCGCAGCAGCGTCGTCTTGCCGCAGCCGCTGGGGCCGAGGAGCGCGACGAGCTCGCCAGCCTCGATGGTCAGGCGGACATCGTCGACGGCGGTGGTCGCGCCGAACCGGTGCGTGATCGACTCGAGCTCGACGCTGTGACCCGCCGCCGGGCTCGATCTGCCCAGGGCGTGGGCACGCTGAGACTCTCGCATCGTCACGTCGCCGACCTGGGTCACGGGTGAGGCGCACCTTACCACGGCCGACGGACCGGCGGCGTCAGGTCGCGGTGTAGCCGCCGTCGACGAGCAGGTCGCTGCCGGTCACGAAGGCGGCGGCGTCGCTCGCCAGGTAGACGGCGGCGTGCGCGATCTCCTCGGGCCGCCCGAGCCGGCCGAGCAGGTGCTTCGGCGCCATCGCGGCGCGGGCGGCGTCCATGTCCTTCCAGCGCATGAGCAGGCGTCGCGTCTCGATCGCACCCGGTGACAGCGTGTTGACCCGCACGCCGTGCGCCGCGTGATCGGCTGCGAGCACCTTCGCGAGCTGGATGAGCGCGCCCTTGGTGGCGCAGTAGGCGGCGCGACCGGGCGAGGCGACGCGGCCGAGCTGCGAGGCGATCAGGATCAGGCTGCCGCCGCCGCGCGCGATCATCGCCGGGATCGCGGCCTTCGCCATCAGGAAGGCGCCCGTGAGATTGATGCGGACCACGCGGTCCCAGGCCGCCTCGTCCAGCTCGAGCACGGTAGCGGTCGGGTCGGCGTCGGCGGCGCCGTAGAGCAGCACGTCGAGCCCGCCGAAGCGCGCCACGGCGGCGGCGACCGCGGCCCGGCAGCCGGCGCCGTCGGTGACGTCGAGGGGCACGGGCACGGCCCGGGCCCCGCCCCGCGTGATCTCGTCCGCGGTCGCCCGCGCGCCCGTCTCCTCGACGTCGGCGCAGGCCACGGCGGCGCCCGCCGCGGCGAAGGCCAGCGCCGTGGCCCGCCCGATGCCGTTCGCCGCCCCGACGACCAGCGCGGCCTTGCCCTCGAGCGTGAACGCTCGGTCGATCATCGCGCCCCTCCCGTCCCGGATCTGGGCGTACGATAGCGCAACCCTTCAGCCCGGAGGTCCGAGACGCGCATGCTGCCGACACACGGACGCTACGACTACTCGAGCATCACAACCCGCCCCGACTACACGTGGCCCGACGGGCGCCGGCTCGCCGTCTACCTCGCGCTCAACATCGAGGCCTTCGGCTTCGGCGTGGGCAAGGGCGCGGCGATCGCGCCGCCCGACCAGGCGCAGAGCCACAGCATCTACAGCTGGCGCGACTACGGCAACCGCGTCGGCATCTGGCGCCTGTTCGAGCTGCTCGACGAGCTGGGGATGCCGGCCGAGGCCCAGATGAACACCGCCGTCTACGAGGCGGCGCCAGACATCCCGGCCCGGCTGCGCGCGCGTGGCGACGAGATCCTCGGCCACGGCGTGACCAACTCCGACGAGCAGGGGCACCTCGGCGAGGACAAGGAGCGCGCGCTCATCGCCGACGTCACCGCGACGATCACCCGGCACGAGGGCGCGCCGCCGGTCGGCTGGATGAGCCCGTGGCTGTCCAATAGCGGGGTGACGATGGACCTGCTGCAGGAGGCCGGCTACCGCTACGTGATGGATTGGACGATGGACGACCAGCCGATCTGGCTGCGCACGCGCAAGGGCCGGATCCTGGCCGTGCCCTATCCGATCGAGGTGAACGACACCCGCGGGATCATCTGGTACCACTACACCTCGGAGGAGTTCGCCGACATGATCGTCGACCAGTTCGACGAGATGCTCGCGCAGTCGGCGCGCCAGCCGCTCGTGTGCCCGATCTCGCTGCACCCGTTCGTCTTCGGGCGGCCCTACCGTATCCGCCGGCTGCGGAAGGCGCTGCAGCACATCCTGCAGCACCGCGACCGGGTCTGGCTGACGCGGCCCCGCGAGATCTGCGCGCACATCGAGTCGCTGCCGGCCGGTGTCGTCCCCGGGAGCCGCTGATGGCCGTCGCCGGGACCGTCGATCTCGTGATCCGCGGTGGCACCGTCTACGACGGCACCGGCGCGCCGGGCACGCGCGCTGACGTCGCGGTGCGGGGCGACCGGGTCGTCGCGGTCGGGGCCGTCGCCGAGCGCGGGGCCGAGGAGCTCGACGCGCGCGGGCTGGCGGTGGCGCCGGGCTTCGTCGACGTGCACTCGCACGACGACCTCGCCGTGCTGCTGCACCCGGAGATGGACTTCAAGGTCCTGCAGGGCGTCACCAGCGACGTGGTCGGCAACTGCGGCTCCGGCGTCGTGCCGTTCGAGGCCGGCCTGCGCCGCTTCCGTCGTCTGCACCCCGACGCCGACCCGCCGCGGTGGGAGGGGTTCGGGGGCTATCTCGAGCGCGTCGACGAGGCGCGGCCCAGCTGCAACGTCGCCGTGCTGATGGGGCACGGCTCGCTGCGCTACGGCGCCATGGGGCTCGAGCAGCGGGCGCCGGTCGCGGCCGAGCTCGACCGGATGAAGGCGTGGGTGCGCGAGGGCGTGGCCGCCGGCGCCGTCGGGCTCTCGACCGGGCTGATCTACGAGCCGGGCCGCTACGCGCGCACGGACGAGATCGTGGCGCTCGCGCGCGAGCTGGACGGCCCCGCCGGCGGGCTCTACGCCTCGCACATGCGCAACGAGGCCGACGGGCTCCTCGACGCCGTGCGGGAGACGATCCGCATCGGCGAGGAGGCCGGCGTGCCCGTCCAGATCTCGCACCACAAGGCCAGCGGCCGGAACAACTGGGGACGCGTGCGCGACTCGCTGCGGCTGATCGACGAGGCCCGCGCACGGGGCGTCGACGTCACCGCCGACCAGTATCCCTACGTCGCGGGCAGCACCTCGCTCTTCGCCGTCATCCAGAACGGCGCGTTCCGCTCCGACAGTCCCGGCGGCCTCGGTCAGCTGGCCGCGGCCGACGTGCTCGTGGCCTCGGCGCCCGCGCACCCCGAGTGGGAGGGCCAGACCCTCGCGGCGCTGGCGTCGTCGTGGCGGCTCGACGACGAGGCCGCCGCGAAGCGCGTCGTCGAGGCGGAGGGCGAGGCGTGCTTCGTGGTGGTCTTCACGATGGACGAGGCCGACGTGAAGACGGTGATGGCGCACCCGACCACGATGATCGGCTCCGACGGCGTGCCGGCCGGGGGCAAGCCGCACCCCCGGCTGTACGGCTGCTTCGCCCGCGTCCTCGGTCACTACGTGCGCGAGGCGAAAGTACTCGACCTCGCCACCGCGATCCACCGGATGACCGGCATGTCCGCGCGGAAGTTCCAGCTCGCCGACCGCGGCGAGGTGCGGCCGGGCGCCTTCGCCGACCTGGTGGTCTTCGACCCGGCGCGCATCGACGACGTGGCGACCTACGCGGCACCGCGGCAGGCGCCGGCCGGGATCCGGTCGGTTTACGTCAACGGCGTCGCGGTCGCGCGCGACGGCCGGCACACGGGCGCTCGGCCCGGCCGCGGCCTGCGGCGCGGGCGCGCGTAACCCGGAGGAGGAAAGCCGCATGAAGATCGGCGTCGTCCTGCCCCAGACGGAGATCGGCAACGACCCGGCCGCCATCAAGGCGTACGCCGAGGCCGTCGAGGACATGGGATTCACGCACATCCTGGTCTTCGACCACGTGCTCGGCGCCAACCCCGAGCGTCCGGGCGGCTGGAAGGGCCCCTACACGCACCGCCACGCCTTCCACGAGCCCTTCGTGCTCTTCGGATTCCTGGCCGCGGCCACGCGCCGGGTCGAGCTGGTGAGCGGCATCGTGATCCTGCCCCAGCGCCAGACCGCGCTCGTCGCCAAGCAGGCCGCCGCCGTCGACGTGCTCTCGGGTGGCCGGCTGCGGCTCGGTGTCGGCGTGGGCTGGAACCCGGTGGAGTTCGAGGCGCTCGGCGAGGATTTCACGAAGCGGGGGCGGCGCATCGAGGAGCAGGTGGAGGTGCTGCGCGCGCTGTGGACCCGCGAGCTCGTCACCTTCGCGGGGCGCGAGCACCGCATCACCGACGCCGGCCTCAACCCGCTGCCGGTGCAGTGCCCGATCCCGATCTGGATGGGCGGCGAGAGCGAGGTCGTGCAGCGGCGGATGGCGCGCCTGGCCGACGGCTGGATGCCGCACTTCCGCGCCGGCGCGGCGGGCCAGGCCGCGATCGATCGCATGCACGGCCTGGTGCGCGACGCCGGCCGCGACCCGAAGGCGTTCGGGCTCGAGGGCCGCATGACGCTGTCGCAGATCCCGGAGGCGGACTGGGCGAAGGAGCTCGAGGCGTGGCGCGCGATGCGCGGCGTCACCCACCTCTGCGTGCACACCGCCGGCCTGGGCCTGGCCAAGCCCGCCGACCACGTCGCGACCTTGCGTCGGTTCCGGCAGGTCGTCGGCCTGCCGTAGCGGAGGCGTCGCGCGCGGCTAGGCGACCCGGTGGCGCTGCACGGCGGCGACGTCGAGCTCGAGACCGAGGCCAGGCGCGGACGGCACCACGAGCGCGCCGCGCTCGAGCCGCGGCATCGACTTCAGAATGCCGGCGGAGCGGGGCACGTACTCCGCCAGGTGTCCGTTCGGGATGGCCGCGACGAGGTGCACGTGGATCTCGGGCACGACGTGGCCGCAGACCGGCACGCGATGGGCCTGCGCGAGTGCCGCGACCCTCCGCCACGGCGTCACGCCGCCGACCCGGGCCAGGTCGAGGATGAGCACGTCGACGGCCCGCGCCTGCAGGAGCGCGCGGAAGCCATCGAGGTGGTAGACGTGCTCGCCGGCGGCGACGGGGATGTCGAGGCGCCGCCGCAGCCCCGCGAGCCCCTCGAGGTCGAGGTGGTGGACGGGATCCTCCAGCCACGCGATGCCGGCCTCCTGGAGCGCGCGGCCCCCGTGTCGCGCCTGCGCCGGCGACCACGTCTCGTTGATGTCCACCATGATCCCGACCTCGGGCCCGACGGCCTCGCGCACGGCTCGGACTCGCTCGACCTCGCGCTCCGGCACGGCCTCCCGGCCGAGCCGCAGCTTCACGGCGTCGAAGCCGTCGGCGACGTGGCGCTTCGCCGAGGCCGCGAGCTCGGCGGGCGACAGGCTGTACCAGAGGCCGTCGCTCGCGTAGGTGGGCACGCGGTCGCGCCCGCCGCCGAGGAGGCGGTACAGGGGCTGGCCGAGGCTCTTGCCGTTGGCGTCCCACACCGCGATGTCGAGCGGGGCCAGCGCGCAGTGGAGGAGGCCGCCGGGCCCCACCCAGTCGGCGCGACGCGCGAGACGGTCCCAGGCGGCCTCGGGCTCCAGGACGCTCAGCCCGAGCAGGTGCTCGCCGAGCTCGCGCGCGGCGTGGCCGATCGTCGTCATGAGGTCGGGGCGGGGATAGACGACGTAGCCGACGCCCTCGACGCCGTCGGACGTCGTGACGCGGGCGAGGACGTGCCAGTTCGCGTCCACGGTCCGCCCGCCCGCCACGTAAGGATGCTCGACCGGAACCCGCAGCACGTCCACGGCGACCTGCCGGATTTTCACGTCCCTACTGTACCGGAGTTGACGCCGCCACGGTCACCGTCGCACTATCGTCGCCATGCCGCCGGCGCCGAAGACGGCTGTCTCCCGCCGCGCGTTGCTCACCACCGGCACCGCGGCCGCGGTCGTCCACAGTCTCCCCACCGTCGCGCAGACCCCGGCCAAGCCGCTCGTCCTCGACGACGCGAGCCGGCTCAACGCCACGCCGGTGGCGCGCCACTGGCGGCCGACCCGTGCGACCGGCGAGGCGTGGCTGGAGGCGCTCCGTGCGGAGTTGAAGGCCGCGGCCGCCGAGCGGCGGCCGGTCGCGGTGGGCGCCGCGCGCCACTCGATGGGCGGGCAGGCCCTGGCCCGGGAGGGCGTGGCGATGACGCTCGACGTCGCTCCGGCGGCCGACGGCTGGCTCGCCATCGACCGCGAGACGAAGTCGTACCGCGTCGCGGCCGGCGCCCGCTGGAGCCAGGTCATCGGCGCGCTCGACCGCGCGGGCCTCTCGCCCGCGGTGATGCAGTCGAATCACGACTTCGGCGTCGGGGGGACCCTGTCCGTCAACGCCCACGGCTGGCCCGTCCCGTTCGGCCCGTTCGGCACGACCGTCCGCGGCTTCCGCCTGATGCTCGCCTCCGGCGAGCTCCTGACCTGCTCGCCCACCGAGAACCGCGAGCTCTTCGGGCTGGCGACGGGCGGCTACGGGCTGGTCGGCGTGATCGTCGACGTCGACGCGACCGGGGTCGACAACGTCCGCCTGCGGCCGACCCACGAGCTGATGCCCGCCGCCGATCTCGGGCCGCGGATGGTGGGGACGATCGGCCAGGACGCCACGGTGCGGATGGCGTACGGGCGGCTCGCCGTCGACGCTCAGCGCTTCCTGCGCGAGGCCCTGCTGGTGACGCTGCGCCCGGTGGCGGGCACGCCGCCGCCGGCGACGTCGGGCGGCGTCATGGTCTCGCTCTCGCGCGAGGTGTTCCGGGCGCAGGTCGGCTCGGACACCGCCAAGCGGGCGCGCTGGTACGCGGAGACGGTCGCCGGCCCGAAGACGTCGACCGGCGTCGCGTCGCGCAACCGGCTGCTGAACGAGCCGGTGGCGAACCTGGCCGGCCGCGACCGCGGGCGCACCGACATCCTGCACGAGTACTTCCTGCCGCCGCAGGGCCTCGAGCCCTTCCTTGCCGCGTGCCGGACGATCATCCCCGCGTCCCGTCAGGACCTGCTCAACGTGACCTTGCGCTACGTGGCCGAGGATCGGTTCAGCGTGCTGGCCTACGCGCCGGCGCCGCGGGTCGCGGCGGTGATGCTCTTCTCGCAGCGGATGACCCGCGCCGACGACGAGGACATGGCGGCCATGACCCTGCGCCTCGTCGACGCGGCCCACGCCGCCGGCGGCGGCTTCTACCTGCCGTACCGGCTGCATGCGCGGCGCGAGCAGGTCGTGCGGGCCTACCCGCGCCTCGAGGAGTTCGTCGCCCGCAAGCGGCACTACGACCCGGGCCTGCTGTTCCGGAACACGATGTGGGACCGGTACTTCGTCGCGTGAACCCGCTGCGGATCCTCGCGGCGATCTACGCCGTGCTGTTCGTGGGCGTGACGAGCCTCAACTACATCCCCGGGCTGACCGACGCCGAGGGCCGCACCTTCGGCCTCTTCGCGCTCGACGTCTTCGACGACGCCCTGCACGCCGCCTCGGGCCTGTGGGCGGCGCTGGCCGCGTGGCGGTCGACCGCCGCCACGATCGTCTTCTTCCGCGTCTTCGGCACGCTCTACTGCCTGGACGGCCTGCTCGGCCTCGCCACCGGCTCGGGGTACCTCGACCTTGGCATCCTCCTGCACGGCGTGCTCGACCTGCCGCTGCGCACGCGCGTCCTCATGAACCTGCCCCACATCGTGATCGGCGGGTTCGCGGCGTTCGCCGGCTTCGTGCTGGCGCGCGTCTGGGCCCCCGAGGCCGTCGCCGCCCGCCGCTGAGATGCTGCGCTGGGCGCTGCGGATCGCGGTCGGGCTGCTGGTCGTCGGTGCGGTGGTGGCCGTGCCGATCCTCTGGATCGAGGGCGCGTGCACGGCCCGGCGTGACCCGGGGGTGCGGCCGCCGGTGCCGCTCGTCAAGGACCGGGGCTACGCGCGCCGGGAGGCCGACAGTTACCTGACCTTCCCCGAGTGGCACATCGTCTACGCCTACGAGGACCTCGCGGGCGTGCTCCGCGGCGGCGACGCCAGCGACTTCGCCTACGGGCGCCAGATCCTCGGCTTCTGGCGCAGCCTGTGCGGCGTCACGCGCGTCGTGACGTCACGGACGGACGTGCCGCTCGACACGAAGGTCATGCTCTACACGATCGGCTGGAGCTTCACCACCGAGCTCGCGGTCAAGGGCGCCTACGAGAAGACCGTCGGCCGGGCGTTCGAGTGGCTGCGCGGCCCCGTGAAGACCCCCGAGGACGAGTTCGTCGCCCGCGACCTGCAGGCCTACGCCGACTTCCTCCGGCAGACGCCCTGGTACGACTATCCTTTCGGGCCGCGGCTGGTGGCGTTCTGGCGCGAGACGCCGATCTCCGGCATCCCCTTATCGCGCAAGTTCGAGCGGCGCTTCGCCGTCACCGCCGAGTACGGCGCCAAGACGATCTACGGCGCGCTCATCGGCTTCGCGTCCGCCACGGCGCTCGGCACCGCCGACCCCGAGATCCACACCGTCGTGCTCGGGCTCGAGCCGGCCGACGCCGCGCGCGACCGTCGGATCACGATCGTGCGCGACCTGGGCGGCGGCCGGTCGCTGATCCGCACGACGCGCTACCGGGCGTACACCGATCTCCTCGTGGACCTCGCCCGACGCGGGCGCGACGTCGTCGAGATCGCGGGCAACCACCGGATCCTCGTCACCGTCCTGGCGCCCCGGGGCCCGCTCCCGCCGCTGCCGGGCTCCATGGCGCTGTTCGAGGTGCCGCTGCAGTCGAGGCCGGATCGGCGCCGGGTCGGGCTCGACGTCGCGGTGGAGCGCCTGGCCGCGACCATCCGCGCCCTCGAGAAGGCGGGCGCGTCGATCGAGCACGTCTACGACTACTGAGCGAGTGACGTGCGGCGGTGGGTCAGGGCGCTCAGGACGTCGACGAGGTGGTCCGGCGACACGGGCTTCGTCAGGTGCGCGTCGAAGCCGGCCTCGAGGGAGCGGCGGCGGTCGTCGGCCTGGCCGTAGCCGGTGATCGCGACCAGGATCGGGGCGGCGCCGCGCCGGGAGCGGATGCGCCGCGCCACCTCGTAGCCGTCCACGACCGGCAGGCCGATGTCGATGAGGACGATGTCGGGGTGCGTCGCCTCCGCCCGGGCCAGCCCGGTCGCCCCGTCATCCGCCTCGTCGACGCGGTGCCCCTCCTGCTCGAGCATCGTGCGCAGGCTCTGCCGCGCGTCCGCGTTGTCCTCGATCAGTAGCACGGCCCCGCACGCGCGCGCGGGGGTGCGGACGGTGACGGGCGGCGGGGCCGGGACGGCCGCCGCTTCGACGCGCGGGAGCGCGATCGTGAACTCGCTGCCGCGCCCCGGTCCGTCGCTGTGCGCCTGCACGCGTCCGCGGTGGAGTCCGACCAGCCGGTGCACGAGCGTCAGGCCGATGCCGAGCCCGCCGGAGGTGTGGGCGAGGGACTGATCACCCTGGACGAACAGCTCGAAGATGCGCGGCAGGACGTCGGCGGCGATCCCGATGCCGGTGTCGCGGATCCGGAGAACGACGTCGCCGCCCTCGGCGGCGGCGCTCACCTCGATGTGGCCGGCGGGCGGCGTGTACTTCGAGGCGTTGTTGAGCAGGTTGACGATGATCTGCTCCAGCCGGGCCGGGTCGGCCTGGACGTGGCAGGGCGTCGGTGGCAAGGTCACCGCCACGGTGTGTCGACGGTCCTCGATGAGGGGGCGCGTGGCCTCGAGCGCGCTGGTGACGGCCTCGGCGATCGAGACGGTCTGCAGACGCAGCTCGATCCGGTTCCGCGTGATGCGCGAGACGTCCAGCAGGTCGTCGAGCAGCCGCGCGAGGTTCTTGGCCTGGCGCTCGACCATGGCGGCGGACTGTTCGACGACGCCGGCCGGCGTGTCGGGGCGGCGCATCGTCACCGCGGCGGTGACGATCGGCGCCAGCGGATTGCGCAGCTCGTGCGCGAGCAGCGCCAGGAACTGGTCCTTGGCGCGGTTGGCGGCCTCCGCCTCGGCCCGCGCCGTCTGCTCGCGGGCGAAGAGCTGCACGTTGCGCATGGCGAGCGCCGCCTGGTCGGCGAACGCCTGGAGCAGGTCGATGTCGGCCTGCGAGAAGGTGCGGATCTCGCGGTGGGCCGTCGAGATGACGCCGATGATCTCGCCCTTGACCTGCAGCGGGACGGCGAGCACGGCGTGGTGCCCGGCCCCGGCCAGGCCGCGGCGGAAGTCCGGGGGGAGGACCACGCTCGGCTCGTCGAGGATGTCGGCCGTCCACAGCGCCCGGCGCTCGGTGACCGCGCGCGCCACGAGGCCCACTCCGGGCGGCAGCACGTAGCCGGGCCGGAAGTTCTCCAGCCACTTCCCGGCGATCGCCACGCAGACGAGCGAGCCGTCGGGCTGCAGCAGCCGGACGACCGAGGACTGCGCCTGGAAGAGCGGCAGGATGGCCTCGGCGATCCGCTCCGCCACCTCGGAGACGTCGAGGGACTCCGTCAGTCGACGGGCGACCCGGCCGAGCTCGTCCGCGTACCGGCGTTGCTGCTCGCGCTCGTTCTCGGCCCGCTTGAGATCGGAGATGTCGGTGACGTGGGCCACGAAGCCGCGGACCGCGCCGTCCGGGCCGACGTCGGGGACGTAGGTCGCCCGGATGTAGCGCAGCTTGCCGTCGCCGTAGACCATCTCGCTCTCGAACGTGACCTGACGGCCGGCGAGGGCGGCGCGCACGTGGGGGAGCACCACGGCGTAGACCGTCTCGCCGAGGACCTCGCGGATGTGCAGACCGGGGAGCTCGCGGGCGGCGCGGCCGAACCACCGCTCGTAGGTGGAGTTGGTGAAGCGGTACCGCTCATCAGCCCCGACATAGCTGATGAGAGCCGGCACCGCATCGGTGATGAACTCGAACTGCGTGTTGCTGTGCATCGGAATCGCCGGCCGCGACGCGCGGCGTCAGGGCCGTCCGTGATCTTACCGTCGGTCCCGCAACGTGTCGACCGGCAAGTTCGCCGTGTCGAGGCCGCCGGCGGGTCGGCCGCGCCTCAGAGGGACAGGATGCGCTCGCTGACGATGTACCGCTTGTTGTGGGTGTAGGGGCGGACCTCGGGCTTCCAGCGCCCGATGTCGGAGGTGTCGTTCCAGAGCTTCGACATCGGCAGCTGCGTGTTCTCGACCTCGTAGGCGCACAAGTACCGCGGCTCGCCGGGCGCCGTCGTGCGGTAGCGCACGGCGTTGACGGAGCCGGGCAGCTTCAGCAGCAGCGGCAGGTGCTCGTGGTCGTAGAGCTCGTTGAACAGCGCCTCGCGGTGGGGCTCGACGTCCATCATGACCCAGAAGACGTACGGCGTCTTGCCGGTGAGGGCCGGCTGGCCACCCACCCACTCGTACTTCGTCAGGTGCCGGTTCATCGTGTGCGGGCGGATCTCGCCCGGCCAGCGACCGGCTTCCCCGGCCGCCTTCCACGCCGCGCTGTCGAGCACGCCGAGGGTGTCGATCTCGTAGGCGGCGAGGTACCGGGGCTCGGTCGGCGAGGGCTGACGGTAGCGACTCCCGCGCTGCACGCCGGCGACGGCGCGCAGGTTGGGGAGGTGCTCGCGGTCGTAGACCTCGTTGAACGTGGCCTCGTGGTCGTGGGCCACGTCCATGCGCACCAGGAAGAGCCCGTGCGTCGCCGCCATGGGATTACCGGTGGGTCCCGGCGGCTTCCATCACCCGCGCGCCGGCCTTCTTCGAGGGGCCGATGAACTCCACCATGTTGCCGTCGGGGTCCTTCACGAAGACCTGGCGGAGGCCGGTCGGGCCGGAGAAGACGTCGCGGCAGACCAGACCGAGCGCCTCGATCCTCGCGGCGGTCGCGTCGCAGTCCTCGGTCCACAGCGCGAAGTGGGGGTACCGGGCCTCGATGCGCTCCCGCTCCACCGCCGGCCGCACGAGCTGATCGTTCAGGATGATGTGCAGCTGCAGGTCGCCGCCCAGGCTGTACCAGATGCCCGGGAAGTTGAAGGCCGGCCGGGCGATCTCCTCGAAGCCGAGGACGTTCGAGTAGAACTCCCGGGCCTTGGCGACGTCGGTGACGGTGACGCTGACGTGCGTGAACTGCTTGAAGAGGCTCATGGCTTCCTCCCCGGTCGGCTGGACTCCAGGCGACTCTATCACGGCCTGGCCCCGGGCCCGCCTTGACAACCGTGCGCCGAGGGCCAACAGTGCGGCGCATGACAGCCTCCCGACCCGTTCGCCGCCTCGTGCTCGTCCCGCTCGTGCTCGTCGTGCTCGCCCTGCTGGGGACCGTCCCCCCCGCCGGGGCGGCACCCGAGGGCACGCTCACCATCGCGATGCACTTCACGCCCGTCACCCGCTGGCTCGACCCCGCCGAGGGCGAGAGCACCATCACGCCCTACCTGCTGCTCTACGTCCTCCACGACGCGCTGCTCAAGCCGATGCCCGGCGTCGGCTCGGGGCCGAGCCTGGCCGAGTCGTGGTCGATGTCGAAGGACATGCTGAGCGCGGACTTCACCCTGCGGGCGAACGCGCGCTTCCACAACGGCGAGCCCGTCACGAGCGAGGACGTGAAGTTCTCGTTCGAGCGCTACCGCGGCGGCGCCGCCAAGGTGCTCAAGGACGGCGTGAAGGAGATCCAGACGCCGTCGCCGAACCGCGTCCGCTTCGTCTTCAAGGAGCCGTGGCCGGACTTCCCGGCGTTCTACGGGACGTTCGTGGCCAGCGCCGGCTGGGTCGTGCCGAAGAAGTACCTCGAGCGTGTGGGCGAGGAGGGCTTCCGCAAGGCGCCGATCGGGGCGGGGCCGTTCAAGTTCGTGAGCCTCAACCCCGGCGTCGAGCTGGTCGTCGAGGCGTTCGACGGCTACTGGCGCAAGGCGCCGGCGATCAAGCGGATCGTCTTCCGCAGCCTGCCCGACGAGACGACGCGCGCCGCCGCGCTCAAGAGCGGCGACGTCGACCTGGCCATGCTGCTCACCGGCCCCACGGCGCAGGACATCAAGCGGACGCAGGGCATGCGGCTGTCGGCCCCGTTGCTGGGCGTCTTCTGGCTCGACTTCCCGGACCAGTGGAATCCAAAGTCGCCGTGGGCCGACCGGCGCGTGCGCCAGGCCGCGAGCCTCGCCCTCGACCGCCAGGCGCTCAACGAGGCGGAGACGATCGGGCTCTCCAAGCCGATCGGCAGCACCGTTCCGCCGTCGTTCGAGTTCGCGCTGGCCTTCGAGCCGCCTGCGCACGATCCTGCGCGGGCGAAGAAGCTCCTGGCCGAGGCCGGCTACCCGAACGGCTTCGACGCGGGCGAGCTGACGCCGTTCCCGCCCTACAACGCCATGGGCGAGACGATCCAGGGCTGGCTGCAGGGGGTCGGCATCCGCACCCGCATGCGCTCGATGGAACGCGGTGCCTTCATGACCGCGTGGCGCGACAAGAAGCTCACGGGGGTGGTGCTCACCATCAGCGGGGTGTCGGGCAACGCCGCCACCCGGCTCGAGTCGTTCGTCACGAAGGACGGCGCCTTCGCCTACGGCGCGCTCCCGGAGGTCGACGACCTCTTCCGTCGGCAGGCCAAGGAGCTCGACCGCAAGAAGCGCGAGGCGCTGCTGCACCAGATCCAGCGCATCCTGCACGAGCAGGTCGTCCAGGCGCCGGTCTACCACCTGGGCTTCCCGATCGGCGTCGGGCCACGCGTCGACGACATCATGGCGACGGCCATTCCCGGCTTCTACATGTCGCCCTACGAGGACCTCAAGCTCCGGAGGCCGTGACCATCATGGCGGACAATCAGGCCCTGCCCCTCGCCCGCTTCACCGTCCTCGATCTCACCCGGGCGCGCGCGGGACCCACCTGCGTCCGACAGCTCGTCGACTGGGGCGCCCGCGCGATCAAGATCGAGATGCCGGGCGGCCGCACCGGTGACGGCATGGGCGGCAACCGCCACGGCTTCGACTTCCAGAACCTGCACCGCAACAAGCAGGGGATGACGCTGAACCTGCGCGACCCCGACGGCGTCGCCGTCTTCAAGCAGCTGGCCCGCACCGCCGACGTCGTGGTGGAGAACTACCGGCCCGACGTCAAGCGGCGGCTCGGTATCGACTACGAGGACCTGCGGCCGCTCAACCCGCGGCTGATCTACGGCAGCATCTCCGGCTTCGGACAGAGCGGGCCCTATCGCGACCGGCCCGGCGTGGACCAGATCGCCCAGGGCATGGGCGGCCTGATGTCGATCACGGGCCTTCCCGGTCAGGGGCCGGTCCGCGTCGGCATCCCGATCGCCGACCTGTGCTCGGGGATCCTGCTCGCGCAGGGCATCCTGGTGGCGCTGCTCGAGCGCGAGGTCACCGGGCAGGGCAACTGGGTCCACACGTCGCTGCTGGAGGCGATGCTGTCGATGCTCGACTTCCAGGCCTCGCGCTGGCTGATGGCCGGCGAGGTCCCGCCCCAGGCGGGCAACAACCATCCCACCGGCATTCCCACCGGCGTCTTCGAGACGAAGGACGGCCACATCAATATCGCCGCCGCCGGCGAGGACATCTACGACCGGCTGTGCCGCGCGATCGAGCGCCCCGACCTCCGCACCGACCCGCGCTTCGCCACCTCGCGCGCCCGCTCGACCAACCGCGATGTGCTGATGGAGGTCCTGATGCCGGTCACCCGGCAGAAGACGAGCGCCGAGTGGATCCGCATCCTCAACGACGCCGGCGTGCCGTGCGGTCCGATCTACCGCATCGACGAGTCCTTCGCCGACCCCCAGGTCCAGCACCTCAAGATGGCCCAGCCCGTGCGCTCCCCCGCGCTCGGCGACCTCACCATCCTCGGCCACCCGGTGTCGCACGGCGCCACGCGCCAGCCGATCCGCACCTCCGCCCCCGAGCTCGGCCAGGACAACGACGCGATCCTCGGGGCGCTCGGCTACACGAAGGACCAGATCGCCGACCTGACCAAACGCGGAGTGATCTGACTCGTATGGAGCGTGGCGGCGACGGGGATCGGGGAGCGAGCCGTGTCTCGCGCCCGCTCGCATGGCTCGCCGGTCGCCGCTGCTCGTTCGGCGCGTGGCTCGCTGCGACCCCCCATCCCCCAGCGGGGGTTGGGGCGAGGGCATTCGCCCCGCGGCGGCTTGCTCGCCCCGCGCCGAACGAGCGCAGCGACAACGGCTCGCCATGCAAGGCGGGCGCGAGACACGGCTCGCTCCCCGATCCCCGCCGGCACCGCGCCCCATGCAGGTCATTGAGAGGTAACCGTCGATGAAGGTCACCGGGCTCGAGACGTATCTGCTGTCGGCGCCGTTGCCGCAGCCGGTGCGGACGTCGACGCACACGATCGCGCGCGTCAGCGAGGTGGTCGTGAAGCTGACGACGGACGCGGGGCTCGTGGGGGTGGGCGAGGGCCATGGCCCGTTCCTGTTCCAGGCGGGGCCGGACGGGCTGCGGAGCGTGAACGAGATCTTGAGATCGATCACGCCGCTCGTGGTCGGGCAGGACCCGTTCGACGTCGAGCGGATCTGGCAGGACCTGTTCGCGCTCACCTACACGAGCGTGCGGGGCATCCCGACGCTGAACCGGCAGCACCGGCCGCTGGTGACGGCGATGAGCGCGATCGACATCGCGCTCTGGGACCTCAAGGGCAAGGCGGTCGGCCGGCCGGTGTGGGCGCTGCTGGGCGGCGCGCTGCGGCGCCAGGTCCCCGCCTACGTCACGGGCTTCTACTATCGCGACGGCGAGAAGCCCGACGACCTCGCGCGCGAGGCCGCGATGTACCTGGAGCACGGCTACCGCACCGTGAAGGTGAAGGTCGGCGGGCTGTCGCCCGAGGCGGACGCGGAGCGCGTGGGACGCATCCGCAAGGCCGTCGGCAAGGACGTGGCGATCATGCTCGACGCCAACCAGGGCTGGAACCTGGCCACCGCGGTGCAGGCGGCGCGGCGGTGCGCGGAGCACGACATCTTCTGGCTCGAGGATCCGATGCCCTGGTACGACGAGCGCCGCACGCTCGAGCGGCTGCGGGCCGAGGTCGACATCCCGATCGCGGCCGGCGAGACCGAGTACTCGCCGTTCGGCCTGCGCACGATGCTGGCCGAGGGGCTCGTCGACTATCTCATCATCGACTCGACCTGGGCCGGCGGGCTGACGACGTGGCGCAAGGCCGCCGTGATGGCCGAGCTCTACCAGGTCCCGCTGGCCGCGCACCACGACCCGCAGATCCACGTCCACGCGGTGGCCGCGAGCCCGACCGGCTACATCCTCGAATCCTTCGCCGACCCGACTCGGGACCCGCTCTGGTTCGAGCTGTTCCGCGAGCGCCCGGCCATCGTCGACGGCGTCATGGCGGTGCCCGACGCGCCCGGGCTCGGGCTGGAGCTGCGCCAGGAGACGCTCGAGAAGTACGGTGTGAAGCTGGGATGAGCGCGTGATCGCCAGCGCCGACGTCGTCGTCGTCGGCTCGGGCGCCTTCGGCGCCAGCGCCGCGTACCACCTGGCGCGTCGAGGCGCCCGGGTGGCGGTGCTCGAGCGCGCCGCGCTCGCCTCGCAGACCTCGCCGCGCGCGGCCGGGCTGTCGAGCCAGGTCCGCGCCACTCCGGGCCTCACGAAGCTCGCCCAACGCGCGGTGGCCAAGCTCGCCGCGTTCACCGACGAGACCGGGCAGCCGCTGCGCTTCACGCAGAGCGGCGCGCTGAAGATCGCCCGCACCGAGCGCGACGCGGAGCAGCTCGGGCGCGAGGTGGCGCGCGGCGCCGCCGTCGGCGTGCCGATCGAGCTCGTGTCCGTCGCCGAGGCGCGCCGGCGACTGCCGATCCTCGGCGAGCGCGGCATCGTCGCCGTCACCTGGAGCCCGACCGACTGCAACGTCGAGCCGTCGGAGCTGCCGATCGGCTACTGCCGGGCGGCCGCGAAGCTCGGCGCCGTGCTGCTCCCGCACACGCCGGCCACCGGCTTCGAGATCGGCGCCGGCGGCGTGGAGGCCGTGCGGACGCCGGCGGGCACGATCGCGACCCGCGCGGTCGTCGACGCCGCGGGCGCGTGGGCGCGCCTCGTCGCGACCGCGCTCGGTGGGGCGCTGCCCGTCGTCCCCACTCGTCATCAGCTCCTGATCACCGAGCCGATCCCGGGCGTGGGCCCGGAGTTCCCCATCGCACGGGTGATCGACGCCAACGTCTACGTGCGCCACGAGCGTGGCGGCCTCATGCTGGGCGGCTACGAGCCCGACCCGCTCCAGGTCGACGTGGGTGCGCTGCCGGCCGCGTTCGACATCGCCCAGCTGCCGCTCGACATCGAGGTGCTGTGGCGCCTGGCCTACAGCGTGCGCGAGCAGTTCCCGATCTTCCAGGATCCCGCCCTTCGCATCGCCGAGCACCGGGGCGGGCTGCCGACGCTGACCGTCGACGATCGGTACGTTGCCGGGCCGCTGCCCGGCGTCGCCGGGGCGTGGGTGATGGGGGGCTGCTGCGTGGGCGGTCTGAGTGTCGCGCCGGCGCTGGGCGAGGCGATCGCCGAGTGGGTCGTCGACGGGACGCCCACGCTCGATCTCGCCGACATCGCTCCCGCCCGCTTCGTGGGCGACGCGTTCGACGAGGGCGCGCTGCGCGAGCGCTGCCGCCGGGCCTACGCGACGCACTACCGCAGCTGACGGCGGGCGATCGGATCGGGGTCGACTAGACGGTGCGGCTGCGGCGCTGAGCGAGGCGGGTGAGACCCCACGCGGCGAGTCCGGCCACGAGCACGGCCTGGGCCGCGTAGGTCACCACCTGGAAGTTCTGCTGCAGGACCTCGAGTCGCGCCCCGCTCGCGTAGCCGATCAGGATGAAGCAGCCGGCCCACACGAAGCAGCCGAGCGCGTCGAAGGCCGCGAACCGCGGGAAGGACATCCGATTGACCCCCGCCAGGGGGGCCAGAAGCATGCGGGCCCCGACGACGAACCGGCCGAAGATGAGGCTGATGTGGCCCGGCTTGAAGCGTGGGGTCCGCCCGAACTTTGCGAGGAGCCGCGTGCCACCCAGGCGGCCCGCCCAGTACCCCAGGCTGTCGCCCACGAGGGCCGCCGTGGCGGCGACCGCCAGCCCGAGGAGGGGGTCGAGATGCCCGTCCTTGGCCACCATGCCGAACGCCAGGAGCAACAGCTCGCCGGGGATGGGGAGTCCCGCGTTGTCCAGGAGGATCGCGGTGAACACGATCCAGTACCCGTAGGCGATGAAGAGTCCCAGCAGCAGGTCGGCGGTCAGGGTCACGATGCGTTCTCCTTCACGGCCCATCGCCCATCGCAATGCCCGTACCACGCCTGAAACGCGCTCTAACCCCTCATCGATATGGGGATCTTGCGTGCTGGACGTCGCCTCGCCTCGAAATCCTCACCGGCTCGTAACCATCCGCGCTGGAGCGATCTCGACCAGGAGGTGGTCAGAAGCAATCTTCGGGGTGAAGCCGGGAGGCCGGGGTAATGTGGACGAAAGGAAGTTGCGGCTGCCGGGGGCCTCTGTTAGTGTCTCGCCCGTTGCTGACGCCCAGGGTGCCCACACGGGCCCAGGGAAGGCGGTGAGAATCCGCCGCGACCCCGTCACTGTAACCGGGGACGAAACCCGCATAGCCACTGGCGAAGCTGGGAAGGCGCGGGGAGTAGGGCGATCCGGAAGCCAGAAGACCTACCCGGGCGAAACCCCAGACCGGTCTTCGAGGGAGGACCAGGGATGACCATGCCCCGGCCAAAGGGACAACGTTGAGCCGCCAGATCCTGATCATCGCGATCGCATCGTTTGGCATCACCCAGCTCGTCAACTTCGCCACGTCGATCTACCTGCACCGAGCCCTGGCCCACCATTCGCTGTCGCTCCGCCCGGCCATCGCGCTGTTCTTCCGCATGGTTCTGTGGCTGTTCACGGGGCAGAGCCGGCAGCAGTGGGTCGCGGTCCACCGCAAGCACCACACGTTCACGGACCGAGAGGGCGATCCGCACAGCCCCCAGCTCCTGGGGTTCTGGCGGGTGCAGCTGTGGAACGTCTATTACTACGTGCGGGAGGCCCGGCAGCAGCACATCGTGGACACCTTCGCCCCCGACCTGGCGCCCGACTGGTGGGAGCGCCGCGTCTTCGCGTGGGGCTACACCGGGCTGGGGCTGGGCATGGCGCTGATGTGCCTTGTCCTCGGCTGGTGGCAGGGCGTGGTGGCCATGGTCGGCCACGGCGTCCTCTACGTCTTCGTGATCGCGCCCCTGATCAACGGGCTCGGCCACTGGCGGGGCGGCCAGAACTTCGGCAACACGGCCTACAACTCGCGGGGGCTCGCCTGGGTGACCGCCGGCGAGAGCCTCCACAACAACCATCACGCGTACCCGCGCTCGCCCAAGTTCAGCCTCCGGCGCTCGGAGCTCGATCCGTCGTGGATCGCCATCCGCGTGCTGGCCGCGCTGCGGCTGGTGGACGTCGTGGGGCCGCCGATCAAGGCGAGGCCCGCGCGGTAGATTGCGATGGCCACCAATCCGCTCGAACTGACCCTCGAGCTGTCGGCGCGCGCGCGGTTCGACGTGGTCGAGATGCGCGAGCGTATCTCCACCGAGCACGGCGACGCGCTGGCCGCCTATCCGTACTGCCTGTACTGGTCGGCGCACACCACGGCCGGCTTCCTTGACCGCAGCCTGAGCGGACGCCTGGGGCCGGAGCTGATCTCCACCTACATCGACACCCTGCGCCGGATCTTCCCGGAGGGCGCCGGCTACGCCCACGACTGGCTCGAGCGCCGCGACGACCTCGACCCGGCCCAGAAGGCCGTCGAGCCCCGCAACGGCGACTCGCACCTCGCGTTCATCGCCGGCGGGCTCCGCCCGTGCGTGACGCATCCCAACCGGCCGGGGGAGACGGTCTGCTTCGTCGATCTGGACGGCGTCAACGAGGGCAAGTCCCGCAAGCGGGTGACCCGCGTGATCGGCTTCCACCGCGAGGCCGTCGTCGCGCAGACGCGACTGCAGGTGCCGGTGTCGAACCCCATCGAGTCCATCAACCTCAAGGATCCCCGGCTGGGGCTCTACGAGCAGCTCGCGGAGTTCGTCGCCCGGGCCGACGTCGGCAAGGGGCGGCTGCAGATCACGCTGGCGCGCGGTGAGCGGGACGCGGCGCTGACGATCAACGAGTTCGAGACGCTGCTGATGAAGTACGACCTGTACTCGGTGCTGCGCAATCCGCTGCGCTTCATGACCGAGGAGTACCGGCAGACGCTCGCCAACCCCCGCGCGGTCGCCGGCCGGGCGCTGGGCTACGCCAAGTACGACCTCGTCCGCGTGCTGAACTCGGGTCTCGACACACTCGGCCTGCACGGCTCGCTGCTGGAGACGCTGCTCGCCCGCACCCTCGCCGTGCCCGCCTCACGCCTGCTGCGCATCCGCCGCTCCATCAGCCTCCTGGTGGCCGAGCGAGAGGGCCGGCTGGGCCCCGTGGAGGGCGTCTACCAGAGCCCGATCCTCCTGCAGTGGCAACGCGCCCCCCGCGGCACCCGCACCCTCGACGTCACGCTGACGCGCCTGGAGTAACCGGCGCGCGCATCGAGGGGCGCCACGGCTCCGCCGGGGCGTCCCGAGACGCCCCGGGGGGCTTGGGGGGCCCGTTCGAGGCCCCCCATCCAGATCAGAACGCCGCGTCGAGGACGACCTCGCCCGTCACGCCCACCTGGTAGGCCGACACGCGGCGCTCGAAGAAGTTCGTGACCTCCTGCACGTCCTGCAGGTCCATGAAGGTGAAGGGGTTGCGAGCGCCGTAGCGCCGGGCCAGACCGAGCGTGGCCAGCCGCTGGTCGGCGCAGAATTCCAAGTACTGGCGGACGGTCGGCACCGACAGGCCGGCCACGCCGCCGGCCAGCAGGTCCTCGGCGAACTGGGTCTCGCAGGCGACCGCCTCGTCGAGCATGACGCCGACCGCGCGGACCAGCTCGTCGTCGAACAGCTCGGGCTCCTCCCGCCGCACCGTCTGCACGACCTCGAAGGCGAAGGCCATGTGGGCGCTCTCGTCGCGGAAGACCCAGCTGGTACCGGCGGCCAGCCCGTGCAGCAGCCCGCGCGAGCGCAGGAAGTAGACGTAGGCGAACGCGCCGAAGAAGAAGAGCCCCTCGACGCACGCGGCGAAGCAGATCAGGTTCAGCAGGAAGCGACGCCGCTCGGCCCGGCTCTCGAGCCGGTCGAGCGCCTGGATCGAGTCAAGCCAGCGCAGGCAGAAGTCGGCCTTCTGGCGGATCGACGGGATGCGCTCGACGGCCGCGAAGGCCCGGTGCCGCTCGTCCGGGTCGGGCACGTAGGTGTCGAGCAGGGTCAGGTAGAACTGCACGTGCAGCGCCTCCTCGTAGAGCTGGCGCGACAGGTACATGCGCGCCTCGGGGGCGTTGAGGTGCCGGTAGAGATTGAGGACCAGGTTGTTGGCCACGATGGAGTCGCCGGTCGCGAAGAAGGCCACGAGCCGCTGCACCAGGTGGCGCTCGGCGTCCGTCATCTTCGACTGGAGATCCGCGAGGTCGGTCGCGAAGTCGACCTCCTCGACGGTCCACGTGTTCTTGATCGCGGCCCGGTACATCTCGAAGAACGCCGGGTAGGCCATGGGCCGCAGGGTCAGGCAGAGCCCCGGGTCGAGCAGGCGAGCGGGCCTCGTGACGTGGCTCATTGGCAGGCCTCGCAGGACTCGGGGTTCTCGAGCGAGCACGCCACCGCGGCGGCGTCGGGCCCGGCGCTCGGCGCCGCCACCGTCGCCTTGGCGATCCGCGTGGCCGGCCGCGAGCGCAGGTAGTAGGTCGTCTTGAGCCGCTTCTTCCACGCGTAGAAGTACATGCTCGAGAGCTGGCCGATGTTCGGGTTCTCGACGAACAGGTTGAGCGACTGGCTCTGGTCGATGAAGGCGCCGCGGTCGGCCGCCATGTCGATGAGGGCGCGCATCGGGATCTCCCAGGCGGTGCGGTAGACCTCCCGCAGCGCGGCCGGCAGCTCCTCGAGGCCCTGCACCGAGCCCTCGGCCAGCTTGAGCCGCGCGCGCGTGGCCTCCGTCCACAGGCCGAGCGCCTTCAGCTCGGCGACGAGGTGGCGGTTGACCTGCAGGAAGTCGCCGGACAGGGTCTCCCGCTTGAAGAGGTTCGACACCTGCGGCTCGATGCACTCCGAGCAGCCGGCGATCGACGCGATGGTGGCGGTGGGCGCGACGGCCACCAGCAGTGAGTTGCGGAGGCCGTGGGCCTGGATGCGCGCCCGCAGCGCGTCCCACGCCTCGGCGTCGTCGGGCGTCACGCCCCACGCGTCGAACTGCAGCTCACCGCGCGCGGCGCGCGTCTCCGCGAAGGCCGGGTGGCGTCCCTTCTCCACCGCCAGCTCCACCGACGCCGACAGCGCGTGGAAGTACACCGTCGCCGCGATCCGGCGCGACAGGGCCCGGGCGGCCGGCGCGTCGAAGGGCAGGTGCATCTGAAAGAAGCAGTCTTGCAAGCCCATGAGCCCGAGCCCGACCGGCCGCCAGCGCAGGTTCGAGGCCCGGGCCGACGGGATCGGATAGGCGTTGAGGTCGATGACGGCGTCCAGCTGGCGGACGGCGATCCGCACCGTGCGCGCCAGCTTGTCGAAGTCGAAGCCGACGGTCCCGTCGGCGCCCACCATGGTGTGGCGCGCGAGGTTGATCGATCCGAGGTTGCAGACGGCCGTCTCCTCGTGGCCGGTGACCTCGAGGATCTCGGTGCAGAGGTTGGAGAGGTGGACGACCCGGCCCGCCTGCGCGGTCTGGTTGCACGCGCGGTTGGCCATGTCCTTGAAGGTCATCCAGCCGTTGCCCGTCTGGGCGAGCGTGCGCATCATGCGCGCGTAGAGGTCGCGGGCCTTGACGGTCTTGACCGCGAGCCCCTGCGCCTCCGCCGCCGCGTAGGCCTCGTCGAACGCCTCGCCGAAGAGGTCGGGCAGGTGGGGCACCGTCTTGGGATCGAAGAGGCTCCAGGTCGCGTCCGCCTCGACCCGCCGCATGAAGAGGTCCGGGACCCAGTTGGCGACGTTGAGGTTGTGGGTGCGGCTGGCCTCGTCGCCGGTGTTGTCGCGCAGCGCTAGGAACTCCTCGACGTCGGCGTGCCAGGGCTCGAGGTATACGCAGCACGCGCCCTTGCGCTTGCCGCCCTGGTTCACCGCGGCCACCGAGGCGTCCAGGGTCTTCAACCACGGCACGATGCCGTTGGAGTGCCCGTTCGTGCCGCGGATGAGCGAGCCGCGCGACCGCACGCGATGGTAGGCCAGGCCGATACCGCCCGAGAACTTCGAGAGCAGCGCCACGTCCGTGTAGCGCTGGTAGATGTCCTCGAGGCTGTCGTCGGGGGAGTCGAGCAGGAAGCAGCTCGAGAGCTGCTCGGTCCGGGTGCCGGCGTTGAAGGCGGTCGGGGAGCTGGGCAGGTACTCGAGCGAGGAGAAGAGGCCGTAGAGCTCGAGCGCCTCCGTCACCGTCTCCGAGAGCGCGCAGGCGATGCGAAGGAAGAACTGCTGGGGCGTCTCGACGACGAGGCGCGTCGTCGGGTGCTTCAGCAGATACCGGTCGTAGACGGTGCGCAGGCCGAAGTACTCGAACTCGCGGTCGCGCTCGGGCAGGATCGCGTCGTTGAGCTTGCGGGCGTTGCGCGCGACCATCTCGGCGAGCCTGTCGTTCACCAGCCCCAGCCGGTGCGCGGTCGCCACCGACTGCGAGAAGGCGTGGATCTCCTGTCCGCGCACCTCCTTCTCGACGTAGGTGGCGAGCAGGCGGGCGGCGAGCCGCGCGTACTGCGGCTCCTCGACGATGAGCGAGGCCGCCGTCTGGATCGAGAGCTGGTCGAGCTCGCGCGTGGTGGCGCCGTCGTAGAGCCCGCTGATGGTCTTCGTCGCCACCCGCATGGCGTCGACGTCGGCCAGGCCCGTGCAGCATCGGTTCACCGCCCGGACGATCTTGTTGACGTCGACGGGCTCGGCGGAGCCGTTGCGCTTGCGCACGCGCATCGTGGTCTGGGTGCGCGCCTCGTCGGGGGAATCGTACCGGGCGGCGGGGACCGTGATCGTCTCGCTCGACATCCTCTCCTCCTCGTCAGCGTGCGGGTCTCGGGCCGGACCCGAGGTCGTGCCACGCGGGGAAGAAAGGTGCCGAGGCGCTCACGAGGAGCCCTCGGACCCGCCGGCCCCCCGCGAGGCGCCCAGGTCGCGTCGGCACGCGGGAGCGTCCCGCACGCCGGATGCTGGCAGGTCTTCGGGCTCACGGGCGTTGCGGCGTCGCCGGATTCCTAGGCTCCGCGGCTTCCCGGCCCGAGGCCGACGCCTTGCGGCGGAGTTCGTTCCCGTTTACCGCTGCGGGGCAGCCCCGGACTCGCACCGGGTTCCCGTTTTTCAGCCCGGCCTGCTCGACCGGGCACCAGCACGGTGCGCAATATATGGGGCCATCGCCGGGACTGTCAAACCAAATATTGGGGTCGGGGGGCTCCGCCACCGGGACGGACGGCCTCGTCCGGTGGCCGTGCATACTGAAGGCATCCCGGCCATGGCCTACGCGACGACGGTCCGCACGACACCACGGAGGACGCGTGCCAGGCGCCGACGGCGGCTGCGCGCGTCCGCGCGCTGGCGCACGGCGCGGGCCGCCTGCCTGGCCGTCCTGGCGGCGCCGCTCGCGGTCCGGCTCCTGCTGGGCGCGGTCCTGCTCGTCGCGGTGTGGTCGGCCGTGAACTGGATGGTGCAGGTGGTGCGGAAGCCGACGGAGCTGTTCTTCCCGGTCAGCGGCTCACTGGCGAAGTCGCCGGAGGAGACGTGGCGGCAGTACGGCCCGCTCTTCCACGAGCACTCCACGCCCGTCGTCACGCCCGAGCTGCTGGCGGCTCTGGCCCAGGTGGAGGGCAGCGGCAATCCGGTCGCGCGGACCTACTGGCGGTGGCGGCTCGGGTGGCATCCGTTCGAGCTCTACCGGCCGGCCTCGAGCGCAGTGGGCATGTTCCAGATCACCGACCCGACGTTCGAGGAGGCGAAGCGGTACTGCATCCACGACCACGCCGTGGTCGAGGATGGGCCGTGGAACGACCCGCGCTCGTGCTGGTTCAACAGCCTTTACACGCGGGTCGTGCCGAGCCACGCGGTGGAGATGACGGCGGCGCTGCTCGACCGCACCGTCGCCCGGACCCTGGAGCGCCACCGCATCACGACCGCGACCATCCGCCAGCGACAGGACCTCGCCGCCGTGATCCATCTCTGCGGCGCCGGCGCCGGCAATGCCTACGCGCGCCGGGGCTTTCGCCTGACGGCCGGCCAGCGCTGCGGCGACCACGACGCCGCGCGCTACCTCGGCCAGGTCAGCGCGCTGAAGCGCCAGTTCGCGCGGCTCGCCGCCCGATAGGCCTCGTCAGATCCCGGTGCCGAAGCCGCCGGCCGCGCGGATGGTCGCGGCCTCGCCCATGTGCCCGACCGGGTGGAACAGCGCGATGCCGGTGAGCACGGCGGCGCAGGGCCGGCCGGGGAACGCCTTCCGCAACCCGTCCGTGCGCGCGCCGAAACCGCCCTCGGCCGCGGCCTGCTCCACGCGCTCGGGCGCCACGCGACCGTCCCAGTCCTCCGCGGTGAAGCTTCCGACGATCTCGCGCGTCCGGTGCCCGACCGCGTCGCGGTACTCGCGCAGGGCCCCGAGGTCGACGCGCCCGGTCAGGTCGCTGACCTCGGCGCTCGTCATGCCGATGCCGAAGTCGCGACGGTCGACGCCCAGCCGCCGCACCCAGCCGGCGTCGAGGACCTGCGGCCGTCCGGCCAGCACCTGATTGACGACGACGTCCTCGGCCCGGCCGATGTGCCACAGCAGCCACGCCAGCGAGTTGAGGTCCTCGCGCGGGCGCACGCGCATCTGCTCGTCGCTGAGGCCGGCGAAGGCGCGCTCGGCCTGCGACATCTTGTTGCCCCCGACCGCGGCGGAGTGCACGGCGGCGTGCTGATCGAGGAACAGCTGGCGGGTGTCCATGGCGTCCTCCGTTCTCGTCAGGGACTCTGCGCCGCGGCTCACGACGTGTCAAGGCGCGGCGGCGTCCTCGCGGTCTGCTACCCTCAGGGCGATCCAGAAAGGAGCAAGACCGTGCAACTGGGCATGATCGGTCTGGGCCGCATGGGACAGAACATGGTCGTCCGGCTCGCGAGGGCCGGGCACCAGCTCGTGGTCAACGACCGCAGCGCGGAGGTCGTCGCGCAGACGCAGGAGCGCATCAAGACCGAGGCCCGGGGCCAGGCCGCGGGCGCCACCGCGCTCAGGGACTTCGTGGGCGCGCTCACGCCGCCGCGCGCGATCTGGCTCATGATCCCGGCTGGCGCCGTCGACCGCCTGATCGCCGACCTCGTGCCGCTGCTCGGCCGCGGCGACGTCCTGATCGACGGCGGCAACTCGCACTACATCGACGACATCCGTCGCGCCCGGGAGCTCGCCCCCCAGGGCATCGAGTACGTAGACGTCGGCACCAGCGGCGGCGTCTGGGGGCTCGAGCGCGGCTACTGCCTCATGATCGGCGGTCCGGACGCCGCGGTGCAGCGGCTCGATCCGATCTTCAAGGCGCTGGCGCCGGGGCGCGGCGAGGCGTCGCGGACGCCGGGCCGCGACCCGGCCAAGCGCAGCACCGCCGAGGACGGGTACCTGCACTGCGGCCCGTCCGGTGCCGGCCACTTCGTCAAGATGGTCCACAACGGCATCGAGTACGGGCTGATGGCCGCGTACGCCGAGGGCCTCAACATCCTCAAGCACGCCAACGTCGGCAAGCAGGGACGGGACTCCGCGAGCGCCGAGGTGACGCCGCTGCGGCATCCCGAGCACTTCCAGTACGACTTCGACCTCGCCGACGTCACCGAGCTGTGGCGTCGGGGCAGCGTGGTGGCCTCGTGGCTGCTCGATCTCACGGCGTCGGCGCTGGCCGAGGATCCCGATCTTGCGAAGGTCAAGGCCCAGGTGCCGGACTCCGGTGAGGGGCGGTGGACGCTGCTCGCGGCCATCGAGGCGGGCGTGCCGGCCATGGTGCTCAGCGCCTCGCTCTACGAGCGCTTCACCTCGCGCGGCGCGGACGAGTTCGCCTGCAAGACCCTCCAGGCCATGCGCCGCAAATTCGGCGGGCATTGACCGTCACGTAAACTTCACGCGCGTGTCTCCCCGGGGCAACACGGTGGCCTCACACTCCGCGCCGTCGTCGATCCCCACCCCGAGGAGGTATCACGATGCGTGCTGTCCGGATTGCGAGCGTGACCGTCAGCCTGGTGCTCGTCCTGGCCGCGGCGGCGATGTCCCTGGTCAGCCTGGAGTCCTTCGATCCCGAGCCGGGTGACCCCGATCTCGTCCTCGGCCCCTACACGCACCCCGCCGGAGGCATCCCCCTGGATCTCTCGATCGGGATCGGCAGCGCCGCCTACCGCGGGCCGCTCGACTTCTTCCCGTTCTCGATCTGGGACTTCCTCTTCGACCTCTTCCACGTGGGGCACCGCCGGAACCCCGTGGTCGACGCCATCTGGACCGTCAGCGACCGCGGGCCGAACATCCAGTGCGAGGAGGCGCCGCTGTTCCTCGGCCTCACCGACGTCGTCGCGTGCCCGGCCGAGGGGAGCGTGGCGGCCGGGGTCGGCCGTCTCTACCCGCGCCCGGACTACTCGCCGTCGATCTTCCGCGTCCTGCTGCTCCGTGATGGAACGTTCCGGGTGGCGAAGACGATCCCGCTGCGCACGCGCAACGGCCACCCCGTGCTGGGACTGCCCAACCCGCTGACGGTCGCGACGACCGAGGTGCCGCGCGACGGGAACGCCAAGGTGATCGCCCAGGACGCCGGGTCGATCGACGCCGAGGCCATCGTGCACGTGCCGCTCTTCGGCGGACGCTTCCTGATCGGCGAGGAGAACGGCACCAGCATCCTCGAGGTGACCGACAGCGGGCGAGTGCTGAAGCGCTTCGTGCCGGCCGGCACCGAGCAGGACTTCACCAACCCGGGCGGCGGCCTGGCCCCGGCCGACTACGCCATCGACGGCAGCCTGCCGGCGATCCTCGCGAAGCGGCGCCTGAACCGCGGCATCGAGTCGCTCGCGATCTCGCCGGATCTCCGGTTCGTGTACGCGCTCATGCAGAGCCCGCTCGACAACCCGACGGGCTCGGGCGCCGTGCGCGACTCGGGCCGCCTGCGGCTCTTCAAGTTCCGGATCCAGTGGCGCGCCAACGGGTCGTCGCTCGAGCCCGTGGGCGAGTGGATCTACCAGCTCGAGCCGGCCGCCACGTTCATCGCCCTCGGCGAGGCGCCGACCCTGCGCGTCCGCGACCTGCGCGTCAGCGAGATGCTCCGGGTGGGCCCCGAGCGGTTCCTCGTGCTCGAGCGGACCGACCTCATCACGATCCTGTACGAGGTCGACCTCGCCACCGGCACCAACATCCTCGGCCCGCCGTTCGACGACCTCGCCACCTCGCCCTCGCTCGAGCAGCTCCCCACGCTCGCGGGAGCCGGGATCACGGCGCTGGCCAAGACGCAGCGCCTGATCGCCTCGTCCCTGCCGGGTGCGACCCCGCTGTTCCCGCAGAAGCTCGAGGGGCTGGCCATCGCCCGCGACGGCCGGCTGCTCGTCATCAACGACGACGACTTCGGCATCGCGAATCAGCGCACGCAGATCAACAAGGTCACGGGCGTGCTCGAGTGACCAGCCCCTCGTGGAGGGCGCTGATGATCTCGGCGACGGCGGCGTGGGCCCAGACGTCGAAGAACGGGGATTCGAGCAGGGTCCCGACGTCGCGACCGCCGCGCGTCTTGGCCTGCTCCTCGGTCTCGCCCGGGCGCGCGGAGCGCAGGTGCCCGATCACGCGGTCCTTGCGGTAGATGGCCGGGTACTCGATGTAGCGATACAGCTCGGTGAAGTCGCGCGCGAAGAAGACGGCCACCGGTACCGACGCCCACCGCTGGCCGTTCTTCTCGTTCGCGTAGCGCACGACGAGGTCGGCGTTGCCGCCGGCGGCCGGATCGGGCAGCCCCTGGCGGATCATCGTCGCGCCGTCGCGCTCGAAGATCCGCAGCTCGAGCCCGCCCGCCTCCGCGAGGCGCGCCAGGTACGGCAGATCGCGCCGGCAGTCGGACGACCAGTCCTCGGCCAGCACGAGCACCTTCGCGGGCCCGCCGGGCTGGGCCGCGAGCCATCGGATGGCGCCCGCCTGGTCGTCGGTGAGCCGGGCCTTGGTGTGGCGGTCGCGGAGGTAACCGCTCCAGTCGAGCCGCGGCTTCACGAGGCTGAAGCGACGGATGTCGAAGCCCTCGCGGGCGAGGTTCTCGGGCGAGCCGATGAACTTCACGTAGTCGTCGAAGGTCATGCCCCTGGCGAAGCGTTCCGAGTTCATGCGCGCGTGGCCTCCTGATCAGAGGGGACTTCCGTGCGGCCCGGTCGGCTGGTAAGCTGCCGCAACCTGGCACCGCCGCCATCCCTGTCGAAACACGACCATACATCGTTCGGGAGGCCCTGACATGAGCACGTCGCGCGCGATCTGCGTCTGGACGGTCCTGGTCTGCCTGGTCCTCGCTGCCGTCGGGGCGACCCCCACCGCCGCCCAGGACGCCCCGCGGGCGGGCGGGATCCTCAAGGCGGCCATGATCGGCGAGCCACCCACGCTCGACACGCACACGACGACGGCCACGATCGCGTACCAGATCGCGTGGCACGTCTTCGAGACGCTCTACACCTACGACCGTCAGTACCAGCCGATCCCGTTCCTGGCCGAGGGGCACACGGTGGCCGACGGCGGTCGGCGCTACACGATCACGCTGCGCAAGGGCGTGAAGTTCCACAACGGCAAGGACCTCACCGCGGCCGACGCCGCCGCCTCCCTCGCGCGCTGGGGACGGCTGCACGTGACCGGCAAGACGATATTCAAGAGCATCGAGGCGGTCGAGGCCAAGGACCCCACGACGCTGGTCATCCACCTCAAGGAGCCATCGGGCTCGCTGCTCTACGCGCTGGCCTCGCCCTACCTCGCCATTCATCCCAAGAGCGTGCTCGACGCCGCCGGCGACCAGCCGGTGAAGGAGTTCGTCGGCACCGGTCCCTTCCGCTTCGTCGAGCACCGGCCGGACCGCCACATCCGCATGGCCCGCTTCAAGGAGTACGCGGCCCGGCCCGAGCCGACCGACGGCCATGGCGGCAAGCGCACGGCGTGGGTGGACGAGATCCACTTCCTGCCGGTGCCCGAGGTGGCGGTGCGGGTGGCGGGCGTCGAGAGCGGTGACTACCACTTCGCCCAGACGCTCAAGCCCGACCAGTACGACCGGCTGAAGGGCAACGCGCGGCTCGACGTTCACGTGGTGAAGCCGAGCTCCTGGATCACCGCGTCGCCCAATCACAAAATGGGCGTGATGACGAACCGCAAGATCCGCCAGGCGCTGCAGGCCGTGCTCGACATGGAGCCGATCATGACGGCGGCGGTCGGCCACAAGGCGTTCTTCCGGACCGACGGCGCGCTCTACTTCGCCGAGCAGGGACTCTTCCACACCCAGGGCGGCGTCACCGGCTATAACCTCAAAAACAAGGACCGCGCCCGGGCGCTGCTGAAGGAGGCGGGCTACACCGGCCAGCCCGTCCGCTGGATCACGACCAAGGAATACGACTACATGTACAACTCGGCCCTGGTCGCCCGCCAGCAGATGGAGGAGGTCGGCTTCAAGGTCGATCTCCAGGTGCTCGACTGGGCGACGGTCGTGCAGCGACGCAGCAAGCCTGAGCTGTGGGACCTGTTCACCACCGGCATCACGTTCGGTCCCGATCCCGCGCTCACCTCGAATCTCCAGTGCGACTGGCCGGGCTGGTGGTGCCACGAGGAGAAGGAGCGCCTGCTGGCCGAGCTGATCCGCGAGGGTGATCCCAAGAAGCGTCGGGTCCTCATCGAGCGCATCCAGGCCGTGTTCTACGAGGACGTGGGCCGCATCAAGATGGGCGACATCTTCACCATGTACGGCAGCCGCGACCTCAAGGGGTTCCAGGGGAACCCGTTTCTACACTTTTGGAACGCGTGGATCGCCCGGTGAGGTCGCGGCCCCGCCACCGGTCGTAGAGTCGAGCGGGCCCCCCGCACGAGACCAGGAAGCCCTGCCACCACACCCCCCCGGCACTTAGCGTGGGAGGGTGTCGTGTCGACGACCGCGCATCGGTCGTCGACGCGGCGGAAGGAGTTGGGCATGGCTTCGTTGCTGGACATGGCGCGCGAGACACTGACACCGAACGTG
>Ga0209382_10001010_pt1 | contig 45478 bp, 43 predicted proteins | sample SoiMetdeltSBSDD5_FD_187599 | JGI IMG/M metagenome (GOLD analysis project Ga0209382, IMG submission 187599) | Bulk soil microbial communities from a Populus tree surrounding site in Tennessee, USA - Soil MetaG P. deltoides SBSDD5 (SPAdes) (version 2) | ecosystem: Environmental > Terrestrial >...
TCGCTACCCGCTACGACAAACGCGCCGCGTCGTTCCGTGCCGCTTGGGTGATTGTCATGACAATCCTCTGGCTACCTGGATAGCCTTTGCGTACAGGCCCTAGTGGTCGAATGGAGCCGGGCTCACGTAATGGTCGCCCCGGCCCGCCGCATCTCCTCGATCGCACGGTCGCCATCGCCGGGCTCGACGTTGACGGCCCGAACCCCATCCGCCACCACCACGACTTCAAGGCCGGCCTTCAGCGCGTCGAGCACCGTCGCCTTGACGCAGTAGTCGGTCGCCAGCCCGCCGACATACAGCTTGCGGATGCCGTGATCGGCCAGCAGCGCCTCAAACGATCGCCCGGTCGTGTCACGGCCCTGGAAGACGGAGTAGGCGTCCTCCTCGGCCCCCATCCCCTTCACCACGTGGACCGTCTCGGGCGGCAGCACCAGCCCCGGGTGGTACTCCGCGCCGTACGTGCCCTGAACGCAATGCGGCGGCCAGGCTCCACCGAACTGGACGAAGTGTGTCGTCCGGCCGGGATGGTAGTCTCGATCCGCGATCACCAACCGTCCGGCCGCCGCGAAGGCCTCGGCGTACCGGTTCATGATGGGTACCACCTCGTCGCCGCCGGCCACGGCGAGCGAGCCGCCCGGGCAAAAGTCGTTCTGCACGTCCACGATCACCAGCGCACTGTCCGGCTCAGGGGTGAGCGTCATGGTTGCCTCCACAACGGGAACCGCGCCATCCGCGCCTGATCGATCGGGCCTGAACGGCGCGCGCAAACACGCACGAAAGCCCGCGAGGCGGCGATCTGCCAGCCGCGCGGGCTCTCGGGTGGACTCAGCCCAACATCGTTCGGTCTCCGCCGGCGCGCCGGCGACGTGATTTGATCAGCTCGCCGTATCCGTATCCGAGGACGACTGCACGGGGGGATTCACCTCGCGGTACGCCACGCCGTGGTCGGACGGCCGCTCGCGCTCCCGCTCCTCGGAGGGGCGGCGCGCTCCGGCGTAGCGGACGGTCGCGGCAGCCACTTCGGGCTCCGGCAGGGCCGGCGGCGGAGGCGGCGTCAAATCGATGACCCGTCCAGTCGTGCGGCCGATCTCCCGATCGACCCTGGCCACGATCTCCTCGACCTCTTCGCCCAGTAGCTCGTCCTTCTGGAGCAGCGCCTCGACGATGGCGTGGACCTGTGGCTTGTTCTCCTCGACCAGCCGGCGAGCCGCCGAGAATTGCTGCTGCAACACCCGCTCGGCCTGCTGGCGCTCGTGTGGCGTCGGCGACTCACCCCACATCGTGAAGAGCTGACCGCCCATGCCGCAGCGGACGTACTGAACCGCCCGGTAGCTGGCGCCTGGCAGGTCGCCGCCCATGCCGGTCGTCTCGGTGCCCAGGAAGACGATTTCGGCCGCCTTGCTGGCGAGGAAGATCTGGATGTCGACCAGCAGCTCTTCCTTCGTCTCGATGTGGATCTCTTCCTTCGCCTTGTCGAAGGCGACACCTTCGGCGCCCCGGAGCTCGCCGTACTTCATCAACGTCAGGCGATCCAGCCGCTTACGGGTGTAGAGGCGCAGCATCGCGATGGCGTGGCCGGCCTCGTGGTACGCCACTCGCCGCTTATCCTCGGCCGTTCGCCCCGAGATCCGCTGCCGGAGTCCGTACTCGCGGGTCTCCATCGCATGGCGCAAGTCCTCGTAGGTAATCGCCTCACGCCCGTCGAAGTGGGAGTGCACCACCGCCTCGTTCACGACGAACTTGACCTCGACCGGACTGTACCCTAACCCCTCGGGCGTGATCATCTCGGTGGCGATCCGCTCCATCGGCAGGTTCGGCGCCGTCTTGACCTTCGCCAGGTAGTACTCCAGGACCTCCATCCGGCCCTCATAGCTCGGCCGCTCGACCTGGATCTTCCAGTCGAAACGGCCTGGACGCAGCAGCGCCGCGTCGAGCGTCTCGACCAGGTTGGTGGCGCCCATCGTGAAGACGGGCGGCATCTCGGCCTTCTTTGTCCGCCAGCCGAACTTTCGGAGCATCCGCGCTCGCCAGCCCTGGTCGGTCGGCGGCGGGTCCATCTGCATCAACAGCTCGTTCAGCAGGCCCGATCCACCGCCCATGCCCATGAAGCCACCCATGCCCATGCCCAGGCCAGGACTCTGACGCGCCCGGCTCATGCCGATGGCGTCGATCTCGTCCATGAAGATGATGCAGGCGCCGTACTTGCGGGCCATCTTGCGGGCCTTGCTGTACAGCATCATCACCTTGATGTTGCCGATCCCCATGAACATGCTTTGAAAGCTTGGCGACGAGGCGTACGCGAACGGGATGCCGGCCTCAGACGCGATGCACTGCGCCAGGTACGACTTGCCGGTCCCTGGCGGCCCGGACAGAAGCATGCCACGGTGGACCTGACCGCCCATCTCCTTGAATCCCTTGACGCCGCGAAGCAGCGTCACCACCCGTTCGGCCAGCTCGATGATCTCAGGATTTCCCTTGTAATCCTTGAAGCCGACTCCGGTCTCACCCGGCATGATCCAGTAAATCCGGGTCCGCCCCAGGAACCAGAACATCGCCACGAACTGGATGATGATGAAGAAGACGGCAAACATGAGCTGGAAGAGGATCATGAACACGAAGCCGAGGATCGGCCCCCAGGTGTCCAGATTGGGCAGGAAGACGAAGTAGATGAATCCACCGATCGCCGCCAGCACCACCAGGAGACGGAAGATCGCCCCGATTCGGCCGAGGAAACCGTCGATCTTACGATCGAGCTCGTCGTACTCCTTCTCCACGAAGGGCGAGGTTGCGCGAGCTGCCATGAGCCGGGGCCTCCTTACTGAACGCGGACAATCTTGCCTGTTTTGTCCAGCGTGAACACGTACGGGATGGGCTCCGCGTCAGTCCGCGATTGCGGGCCACGCGTCAGGACGGTGTAGAAGTGCATGCTGCTGCCATCAGAGAACGCCTGACCGCCGATATACGTGACTTGCTCGAGCTGGGCACCAGCCTGCTTTGCCTGGTCCATCTGAGACTGGAGCGCCTGCATGCTGCCGCCACGGCTGCGGTAGCGTCCCTGGGCCTCGTCGCTCAACGCGTTCCAGACCAGCTCGGCATTGAACGTTTCGGTGCCCTTCATGTAGCTCTCGGTGGCGTTCGGCGCGCTGCCGCCCCCGACCCTGAACGACGGGCTGGGCAGCGAGAGTGACAACCCCGGCAGCCCGGCTTGCAGGGCAACCAGCGAAGCTCCGGCCATGAGCGCAACGAGCAAGATCACGAAGCGGATCGGATGTACGACCACGCCTCGGATCAAGCGGTGCAATATGCGTTTGAGGACACGTCCAACCATCTCGCGGCTCCGACGCCACGCCTGCCCGGATTCCCGGCAGCCCGGGATACCACTCCAGTCGAGCGATTACCCGACAACGATATCTCCGATCGCCTCAGATGCGCCAGAGATACGCCGCGCGTAGGCCAGAGATACTGCGTTTGCCGCGCCCAGCCGGATTCTTTCCGCGAGGGTCAGCGCTCCGGTGCCAGCGTCCCGATGATGCTCTCGATCTGCTCGAACTCGCTCTCAACGTCCGCGCGATCCGGCACCATCCCACGCAGCGTGATCGTCGACATCCCAGGCTCGAGCGTCCCGAGCAGCGCCTTCTCGTCGATCAGCATCGCGGACGCCGACTGCGGGTGGATCGTGTACTGCAAGAACATCAGGACCGAGCCGGACTCCGTCTCTTCCGTCTGGACCACCGCAAGGTCCGGCGTCGTCTCCTTCTGAGACTGAATCAGATCGAGCGCCATCTGTTGCGGCGTGCGCGTGTCGTGGAGCAGGCCGATCAGCAGCGCCGAGGTCTCGTTACCAAGGATCAGGACGTCACCGCGCTCTGGATCGTTGCGCTCCTCGACCACGGTCCATGTAGTCGGGTACGAGAGCGAGAGCCCGAACTGCGGGCTACGCCAGACGCGATACTGCTCCTGCGCCTCGGCGGCCGCCGGCAGCGCCGCGACGATCGCCAGCACGACAGCCGCCGCCAGCACGAGCGCCAGACGCCGTACCGGCCCCGGCCCCGAAACCCACCTCGGACCACTGACCGCGTCGGCCGCCTCTGGCCGACCATAAGCTCGCATCCAGCGCCTCACGTTCATCTTCTGGTAAGTTCCCGCCCGGACGATGTATTCTGCACGATTCGGGCCGGTCTGGCCCCTCACTCGATTGCAGAAGCGTGTCGATCATATCGGACGATCGTGCCGATTCCGCCCCAAACCTGACGAAATGTCGGGGAGTTGACACCGCCGCCTGCCCATCCCCAACGGCGCTACAGCCAGTCCTCCGCTTGACACCGTTTTTCGGGACGTGGGATAGTCGCCCGCCGTCTCGAATCGTTTGGGGGGCGATTCGTCGGTCAACAGACGCGATCTCCCCTCCCCCGGTTCCATGGAGATCGCCCAGCAGAGCATCACGGCGAGTCGGAGGCTTTCCCATATGTATCGCGCCCCTGCTCCAGTTCGGTCTGGCTACCTGCTCGTCGTCAGCATGGTCGTCGTCGGCCTGCTCGCCAGCTCGGCGCCGGTCAGCGCCTCGCCGACCGGCCTCGCGTCGGCCGGCGCACGCGTCCAGCAGACGTCCGTTCAGGAGGTCCGTCTCCCGGGCATCGAGCCGCCCACCCTCGATCCTGGCCTCGCCCAGGACATCCCCTCGATCGACATCATTACCCAGATGTTCGACGGTCTCGTCGCGCTGGACGGCTCGGCGAACCCGACCGGCGTCGGCGCCTCCTCCTGGACGATCTCGGCGGACGGCCTGACCTACACCTTTACCCTCCGCCAGGGCGCAACCTGGTCAGACGGCAAGCCGGTCACCGCCCAGGACTACGCGTGGGCCTGGAAGCGCAACGTCAGCCCGGTCACCGCCTCGCCGTACGCCAACGCCTTCGCCCCGATCAAGAACGGCCAGGCGATCATCGACGAGAAGCTGGATCCCGAGCAGCTCGGCGTTCAGGCCGCGGACGACCGCACCCTGGTCGTGACCCTCGAACGGCCGGCCTCGTTCTTCCTGGCCCTCGCCTCCACCGTGACCCTCTACCCGCTGCGCCAGGACGTCGTCGAGGGGTACGGCGACCGCTGGACCGAGGCCGCGAGCATCGTCACCAACGGACCGTACAGGCTGAAGGAGTGGCAGCACGACACCCGGATCGTGCTGGAGCGCAACGAGAGCTACTGGGGACCGAAGCCGTCGATCGGGCTCGCCACCTACACGCTTTTTCCGGAGGACGGCGTCGAGCAGATGCTTGCCGCCTACGAGGCCGGCGAGATCGACACGACCGGCTCCGCCTCCGGCATCCCGGCCTCCCAGCTCGACCGGATCATGGCCGACCCGGTGCTGAGCCAGCAGGTCAAGACGTTCAAGCAGTCCGGCACCTACTTCTTCATCCTCAACCACCGCCGGCCCCACTTCCAGGACGTCCGCGTCCGCAAGGCGATCGGAATGGCGCTCAACCGGCGGGAGCTCCTGGACGACGTCATCAAGCAGGCCGGCGAGCCGGCCGCCGGCATTCAGCCGGAGGGCATCCTCGGGCGGCAGCCGGCGGCCTGGCCGAAGGAGGATGCCGCCGCCGCGCAGCAGCTGATGGCCGACGCCGGCTACCCGAACGGCACCGGCTTCCCGGAGATCACGCTCACCTTCTCCACCAGTGCCACCAACCGCCTCCTCGCCGAGTACACCCAGCAGCGGCTGAAGGAGATCCTGGGGATCACCGTCAGGCTCGAGTCGATGGAGAGCGCCGTCTTCCTGCGCTGGCGGCGCGGCACGGAGTGGGAGCAGCGCGGCGACATCTACCGGGCCTCCTGGTTCTCTGACTACGAGGACCCGGAGAACTGGTACAACCACATCTGGGACTCGGAGAGCGACCCTGGTGTCTACAACGCCGCCTGGCAGAACGCGCAGTTCGACGGCCTGGTTCGCCAGGCGCTGGCGGAGACCGATCTCGCACGCCGGACGGCGCTCTACACCCAGGCTGACCAGCTTATGGCGCAGGACTATCCGCACGTCCCCCTCTACCACGAGGAGGTCCGGTCGCTCGTCAAGCCGTACCTCAAGGGGTACGTCCCAGGACGGGTGCCCGCCGTCGCGCCGCTCCGCACGATGTCCGTCGACCCGCACTAATGTCTAGACCGGCATGACCCGGTACCTCGTCCGGCGCGTCCTGATCCTGCTGCCGGTCTGGCTCGCCGTCTACACTCTGACGTTCACGCTCTACCACGTCACGCCTGGGGGACCGTGGGACCGCGAAAAGCCGGTCCCGCCCCAGGCGATGGCCCAGCTCAATCAGAAGTACGGCCTGGACCGCCCGCTCTGGCAACAGTACCTGGACTACCTGGCCGGCGTGTTCACCAGGTTCGACTTCGGCCCCTCGTACAGCCGCCAGTCGCGCAACGTCAGCGAGATCATCACAGATCTCTTCCCGGTCTCCGCGCGGATCGGCATGCTGGCGATGTTCCTGGCCGTCGGGCTGGGCGTCCCGCTCGGCGTCGTCTCGGCGTCGAACCACCATTCGATCGCCGATCGCGCTTCGATGCTGATCGCCGTCTTCGGGGTATCCGTGCCGTCGTTCGTCGTCGGCCCGATCCTGATCTGGATCTTTGCGCTGAGCCTGGCCTGGCTGCCGCCGGGCGGCATCGACACCTGGCGTCACCATCTGCTGCCGGCCATCACCCTGAGCCTCTTCCCGATGGCGCTCCTGGCCCGCGCCACCCGAGCGTCGTTGCTGGAGGTGCTCTCGGCCGACTACGTCCGGACGGCCCGCTCCAAGGGGCTCCGTGAGGCGCTGGTGATCCGCCGTCACGCCCTCCGCAACGCCCTGATCCCCGTCGTCACGATCGGCGGCATCTTGCTGGCCGAGGTCCTGGTCGGCTCGTTTTACGTCGAGACAGTCTTCGCCATCCCGGGCATCGGGCGCTACTTCGTGACCAGCGTCACCAGCCGAGACTACCCGGTGTTGATGGGCATCACGCTGCTCATGACGACGGTCGTGGCGCTCGTCAACCTGTTCGTGGACCTGACGTACGCCTACCTGGATCCGAGGATCCGGTATGGCTGAGAACGGGGAGGCCCTCACCCCCAGCCCCTCTCCCTTGCGAGGGAGAGGGGAGCACCACGGACGGGTGGCCGGACTCCCCCTCTCCCACGGTAGGGACGTCGGCGTAGCCGATGTTCGCGCCGCGCAGCGGAGGGGGCTGGGGGGTGAGGGCCATCCCGGCGTCAGAGCGTCAGGGGGTGAGGCCTCCCCGGCCGGGCCGTGGCAGATGGCCTGGCGCCAGCTCCGCCGAAGCAAGCTCGCGCTGTTCGGGCTGGGCATCCTCGCGGTCCTGCTGCTGCTGGCTGCCTTCGCCGACCTCGTGGCGCCGTACTCCCCGACGCAGCAGAACGTCGCGCTCGCCCGGCGCGGCCCCTCGGCTGCCCACTTGCTGGGTACCGACGAGCTCGGCCGCGACATGCTCACCCGGCTGATCTACGGAGCCCGGGTCTCGCTCTCCGTCGCGATCGTCGCCCAGATCGTCATCCTGCTGATCGGCGTGCCCGTTGGAGCGGCGGCCGGCTACTTCGGCGGCTGGGTCGACACCCTCCTCTCACGCGCGATCGACGTGCTCTACAGCTTCCCGGACCTGCTGCTCATCATCATCGTCGTCACGTCGCTGCGAGCGGCGCTCCGAGCCGAATCAGGTGGCGTGCTCGGCGCCCTGGCGAGCCTGGACGCGGCCCTGGCCGGGATGCTCGGTATCTTTCTCTCGCTGGCGCTCGTCTCCTGGCTGACCGTCGCCAGGCTGGTACGCGGCCAGGTACTCTCCCTGAAGGAGCGCGAGTTCGTCGAATCCGCCCGAGCGTCCGGCGCCACGACCGGGCGGATCGTCGTCAGACACCTCGTCCCCAACGTCCTGCCGGCGATCGTCGTCGCCGCGACCCTCGGGATCCCGCGCGTGATCCTCGTCGAGGCGGCCCTCTCCTTCATCGGCATCGGCGTCCAGCCGCCGACCCCGAGCTGGGGCGCGATGATCCTGGCCGGCTCGACCGCGGCGCGAGGCGGCAACCCCCACCTGATCCTCGGTCCCGCCGGTGCGCTTGCCCTCACCGTGCTCGCCTGCAACATCGTCGGCGACGCCCTGCTGGAGGCGTTCGACCCGTGGATGCGCCGCGCCGGCCAGGGGCGCGCGTGATTCTCGAGCGTTGACGGTCGGTCAGTTGCTGCTGATCGACTGGTTGCTGACGTTCGGGGAGTTGATCTCGTTGGTGACGAAGGGGTCCTGAGGAGTTAGCCGCTGAGGCCGCGGCTGTGCCGCTGGCACGGGCTGGCTCTCCGGCACGGAGACGGGCCCGCCGGCGGCGGATGCTCCCACCTGCACCGGCCCTGATGAGGCCGGGGCGCGCCTCGGTTGCGCGGCCCGAACCGGCGCTACCGGTCTGGGCGGGAACCAGGCCACCCGAAGCTCGCGAGCGCGCAGATGGTCCGGATCGACGGCTGCCGCCTCGTCGAGGGCCGCACGGGCGAGATCGAGCTGCTGCGCACCCCAGGCCTCCTCGGCCCTGGCGATCCACGCGGCGTACAACTTCTCTTTCGCCGGACCCTCGGCGGTCCGGTAATCCGGCTTCTTCGCGATGATCCTGGTCAGCGCGGCGATCTGTGCATCGTTCTTTTTGGCGTAGTAGGCCGAGTCGAATTCGACCCACAGGCTGGTGAGCTCGGCCTGCTCGCGGCCCTGGTTGACGCGATCCTGAATCGTCGCGTCGTTCGGCCGGATCTGGGCTGCTCGGTCGAAACGCTGTCTGGCATCGCCGAGTATCTTCTGCGACTCGCGGCCCTCGTTCGCGTTCTTCAAGGTGAACGCCGCCCTGACGCGCCGCTGGCTGTCCTCCAGGAGCACCCGAACCATCACCTCTTCGACGACTGGCCGCTTCGTGCTCTCAGGCTGTAGCTCCCGATACAGCTTGTCAAGCTTCTCGACCGCCAGGTCGGCGTTTGCGTCCGTCGGGTCCGCGACCAATGCGAGCGCCTGGGCGAGCGTCTCGTCGGCCTGTTGCTCGACCGTCGGGCCGGCCGGGGTAGGGGGAGCCTGGGCGATCACAGGGGTGGCGGTCGGCGGGACGGCGGTCGGCACGGGTGTCGCCGGCGCCGTGATCGCCGTTGGCATCGGCAGGATCGTTTGAGCGGTACGGAAGGCGGGCGCGGCACCGGCCAGGTCCGCCTGGGGGATCACCTCCGCGAGGGCAGCCACGAACGCCCGGGCGGAGCGATACCGATCGCCGGGCTTCTTGGCAAGCTGGCGAAGCATGACGGCTTCGACGGCTTCCGGAAGGTCCGACCGCAGCAAGCGCGGGGGCGGCGGCGGGGGTTGACCTGGGCGAACGCCACGGCGTTCGGTGTCCGGCCAAAGAACGGGACCTTGCCCGTGACCAGGACGTAGGCGACGACGCCGAGGCTGTAGAGGTCGGTGCTGACGCCGATCGCGTGGTCGTCAGCCCCAGGCTCGGCAAGCTGCTCGTCGAAGACCTCGGGCGCCATGTACTCCGGCGTGCCGATCCCGTGCGTCACCGTCAGGTGGGTGCCGTCGGCGGCGCGCGATGCCGAAATCGATGAGGGTCAGACGGTCAGCGGGATCGACGAAGGCGTTGGCGGGCTTGACGTCGCGGTGGGCGATGCCCTGGCCGTGGGCGTAGTCCAGCGCCTCGGCAAGCTGGCCCACGAGGTAGAGGACACGCGGCAGCGGCAGCGGCTCATCCTCGCGGGCGACGTCGTGGAGCGAGCGACCTTCGAGCAGCTCCATAACGAGGTAATGGAAGTCGTCATGCTGAGCGATGTCGAAGATCTGGACGATGTTTGGATGGCGCAGGCCGGCGGCCAGTCGGACTTCGCGATAGAACAGGTCGACGAAGCTGTCGCGGGTCGCGAGGCTGGACGACATGACCTTGATCGCGCGCTGCACGCCGAGCGGCCGATGGACGCCACGGTACACCGTGGCCATGCCTCCACCACCGAGCAGCTCCTCGATGGTGTACGGGCCGATAGTCCGCCCTATCCGGATGTCGACTACCACGTGCCCGCCCCAAAAGCCACGTAGCTCGCGATCGCAAAATAGGGTACACGGAAATCTGCCGTTGCGCTAGTGCCCGGTACCACCTACATTCATGCGGCGAGACGGGATGAATCGGGGCGCACTCCGGCGCAGACGGGATGGAGGCGATCGGCGATTCGCAGCAGTTAGCGGCGGAGGAGGTCCGGCGGATCAGACAGGGCCGTTGGACGGGCCATGGCGGCGAGGGATGGCGCCCGCTCGCGCAGGGCCTCGTAAATCTCCCAGGCGATCTGACGGTACGAGAAGTGGCCGCCCTCGCCGGTCCGAAGCTCGCTGATGTAGACCGCCTGAGCGGCGTCCATCTTGAAGAGCGCCCGAACTCGCGCGGCCAGCGGGAGGAGATATGGCGCTGCAAGCGGGGCGTCGTCTGCGATCACCTTGACCGCGTGCAGGCCGGCAGCTGCGGCGGCATCGTAGACGTCGCCGATGCCAGCTTCGAGGGCAGCTGCCCCGATCTCAGAGCCGAACGCGCGCGGGAAGACGACCGAGGCTGGCTCGGCGCCGTGGTCCGGGGTGGGATCCTGGACGATCTGGACGCAACGGCGGTGGCGATGAAGATCGCGGAACGAGCCGACGTCCATCAGCAGGTCGAACGCGAAGGCGTAGCCGGATTGCAGCTCACGGGGGAGATCGTCGTGGGGGCCGCGATGGGCGACGGCGGCGTTGAGGACGGCCTGCTTGCGATCCTGGGGCAGGGCGGCGACGAGCGCCTGGGCCTGGCGATAGCTGTGGCCGTCCCGATCGTAGCGGTAGAGGAGGGTGGCAACCGTCTCGTCTTCTGGAAGGGACGGGTCACCGAGCTCGACGGCGCGCGAGCGGTCAGGGGTGCCGAGGGATGCTGGGAGCTCGGACGCCAGCGCTTCGAGGGCGGTCCTGGTCTCGATCTGGTACGGGCTCGGGGACGTGTATTTGACGAGGGTCGGAGCGGCCCGGATCTCGCCATCGTCGGAGTCGTCGTGGGGATGCGTGCCGTTCGTACCGGGGAGGCCCTCACCCCCCGGCCCCCTCTCCCTTGCGAGGGCGAGGGGGGGAGAACTGCTGTGCGTGGCGAGTGGCTGCTCGGCCGGGCGGCGGCAGGCGTCCTTGAGTGCCGCGCCGATCCGCTGGACCTCGGGCAGGGGGTCTGAGAGCAGGCGCGAGATCTGCCGTTCGAGCACGCGCGCGCTGACCACCTGGCCGAGGCTGGTGATGGTGGCGAGCGGCAGGAGCCCGCGCGAGACGTCGAAGGCGCGAGCCCGGAGGGTGCGCTCGAACGATCGAGTGTCCATCTCGTCCGGACGGACGACGCGCTCGACGAGGAGCGCCAGGAGCCGCTTCGTCAGGTCGTCGTAGGCTGCGAACATCGCGTCGGCGGCGGATGTGAAGCGAGTGCGGACTTCGCCTTGAAGCTCGGGCGGCGTGAAGTAGCCGGTCTTCTTGAACGGCTGGTACCGGGTCGAGCGTTCCTGGCCGTCCCACAACTGCTCGTCGACGACGCGGATGGCAGCCAGGATCGAAACGTCTTCGACGCCCATCACCAGGTGGGCGAGGTCGGCGATCGAGCGGTGGCCGTACTGGAAGTAGAAGGTGTTGAGGAACTGCTCGGCGCGCTGGACGGAGAGCTCGCCGATGCTCTCGAGCATCGACTGCGCCGAGCGGCTGTACTTTGCCATGGCGTACGCCTGGACCTCTGGCGGCACGCCGACCACCGCGTAGACTTTCAAGGCTGTCTCCAGGCCGTGGACTGAAACCGCATCACCGGGGTCGTGGGTTGGAACCAACGTTACCGGGGCCGTGGGTTGAAACCCACGTCTACCGTTGTGCCGTCGCTACGCGACTTTCTAGACCGATAGCCATGACGACGGCGCACCAGCAAGGTCAAAATCCGACTGATGTACGTGAGGGTGCACGATGCGTAGGGCACGTGACTCCGCCGGCGACAATCGTGCCATGCCGCGGGAGTTGTAGGACGTCGAGACGCGCAACATCATCGGCACATTCGGGTCCGAATGGCTACGGCGCGGTGATACACTGGTGGGTAGTTGGAGTCGCAGGCTGGCACTGACCTGCGTCTTCAAGTGCGGAGCGAGAGATGACCGTTACCCGACAACCGACTGCCCGCGAGATCGGTACGGTGTTCGCGAAGCGGGTGCGCGAGGAGTCGATCGCCCGAGAGCTGTGGGTGACGTCCGAGCGTGATGGTGTGCACCTGTGGCTCCTGATCGACCCGATCGAGGACGACGATGCGGAGCGAGCGCTGTACGGGTTGCTCGACGTCCTCGACGAGCCTTTTCCGGATGCCGATTTCCAGCTCCACGTGCTGAATCCACTGACGTATACGTCCGATCCTCGTGAATCCTTGCCGTGGTACGCTGAGGCGATTCCGCTGCACGCCGCTTGACGTGGAGCAGTGGACCCGCGATCACCTCGATACGGCCGAACGCAATCGAGATCTTGCCCGGTTGTTGCTCACATCCTCATCGTCACTAGGTCTGCCGGTGCCTCCCTCTGAATGGGCCGCAGTCATCGCCTTCTACTCTGCTGTCCACTTCGTGAATGCGTATCTCTGGGAGCGCTACCGAGTCGAGCCACGCGATCACTCGGAGCGCAATCATTACGTCAGAACTGACCCGATCCTGCGTCGCTGTTTGCAGGCATACAGCCGGCTTCGGGACGAGGGGTTCCGGTCGCGCTACCACCGGGCGCATCGCCTGAACGTTCAGCAGGCTACCGGACTCGTCAAAGTCGATTTGGCGAACGTCGAGTCGGTGGTCCGGGCGGCGATCTGACCGACTTTCACGCTCACGATCCGGCCTCGCCACTCCAGAAGCCCAAAGTGTGACGATCGATGCCGGATGGGGTGAAATCGACCTCGGGTGAGGTGCCGACTGGTGGCCGTCCGAGGTGACGGTGTGTGGAGGATGTTGCAGATCTCTTGCGAGGAACGCGGCGGTGTTCCGTATCCTTCGGGCGCGGCGGAGGAGACCAGATGACCCAGGACGGGGCCGGCACGCGCGAGACGATCGAGTCACGCGGGAGGCCCGAACCGAGCGGCACGGCACAGGCGGTGCGTGCGGGAGATCCGCGATGAGCGGCGCGAGCGAGCGGCCCGAGCTGGGCGGCGCACCAGAGACGCCCGAGACCGTCGAGGCGGCACGCGCCGTCGTCGCGCAGCAGCTTCAGGAGCTCGACCGCCACAAGGCGACGATCGAGGAGCAGGCCCGCGAGATCGCGCGGCTGCGTCAGCGCCTCGACGACGACGTCCTGGTCAGAGACCTGCGCGAGGCGGTCCGCCTCTCGGCGACGGCCGAGGCGATCGCGGCGCCGGTGAGCCACTCGCGGCTGCTCGACATGATCGTCGCCACCGCCGCCGACATCATCGGCGCGAACGCAGCCTCGCTGTTCTTGATCGACCGCGAGCAGGAGGACCTGGTCTTCGAGGTGGCGCTCGGCGAGAAGGCCGAAGAGGTCAAGAAGTTCCGAGTGCCATTGGGACATGGTGTAGCCGGGCTGGTCGCGCTGACGGGGCAGCCGATGGCGGTCTCGGATACGGCCGAGGACGACCGCGACGCGGCGGACATCGCCGAGGCGATCGGCTACGTGCCGAAGAACTTGCTCGCCGTCCCGCTCTTCTACAGCGACTAGGTGATCGGGGTGCTGGAGCTGCTGGACAAGGAGGGCGGGAGCCACTTCAGTCCGGAGGACATGGAGGCGCTCGGCCTGTTCGCGAACCAGGCGGCGGTGGCGATCGAGCAGTCGCGGACGCACGGCCGGATGGAGTCGCTGGTCGCTAACTTCGTGCAGTCGCTCGGCGGCATCCCGGAGCATCAGCGCCTGACCCTGGCCGAGCGGGCGGCGAGCTTCGCGAGCGACGTCTCGAACGATCCACAGTACCTGCGCTCGCTGGAGCTGGCTCGACTGGTCCAGGAGATCGTCGCGCAGAGAGACCGGGCGACGGACGCCTGCCAGGGCATCCTGGAGAGCTTCGCGGCGTTCCTGCGCTCGCGGCCGGCGACAGCCGGTGAGATGGGCCTGTCAACTGAGCTGGGGTCCGGATCGTGGTAAGCCTGCGGCCGGCCTACTCGGCGGCGTTCAAGCGCGAGGTGCTGCTGGAACTGCCACCCGGCCTGCCGGTCGACGTCTTCTCGCCGGCGTGGGCGTGGGGCGGCAGCAGCGGCCAGGGCGTGAAGGTGGCGATCCTCGACAGCGGCGTGGACGCGAGCCACCCGGACGTCGGGCCGATCCAGGGGTACGTGCGGATCTTCGAGGACGAGCAGCGGAAGCTGGTCGTCGACACCGAGCCGCACGAGGACAGCTTCGGGCATGGCACGGCGTGCGCGGGGATCATCCGATCGATCGCCCCCGAGTGCGAGATCTACAGCGTCAAGGTGCTGGGCTCGGGGCTGAGCGGGAGCGGCCGGATCTTCGCGGCCGGGCTTCAGTGGGCGATCGACAACAGGATGGCGGTCTGCAACCTGAGCCTGGGCACGACGAAGCGCGACTTCTTCGGGGTGTTCCACGAGCTGGCGGACCTGGCGTACTTCAAGCACGTGGCGCTGGTGACGGCGGCGAACAACATGCCGATCCCCAGCTTCCCGTCGGTGTACGCCTCGGTGATGTCCGTCGCGGCGCATGATGCCGGCGATCCGTACACGTTCTATTACAACCCGAACCCGCCGGTGGAGTTCGGGGCGTTCGGGATCGACGTGCGGTTGCCGTGGCTGGACCACAAGCACATCACGGCGACCGGGAACAGCTACGCGGCGCCGCACATCACTGGGATCGTGGCGAAGATCCTGGGCAAGCACCCGGGATTGACGGTGTTCCAGCTCAAGACGCTGCTGCGGGCGCTCGCGGCGAACGTGAAGCGCGAGCCGTCGGCGGCCAGCACGGGGTAGCATCAGCCAACTCCGATGCCGGCCATCCACGACCCTACATTCTTGCGCCGGATCGCGCTGTTCCGCGATCTGGAGCTTGGCGACCTGGCGGTCCTGAACGGACTGATGCGACGCCAGGAGTTGCCGGCCGGCGTTCGGCTGATGGCGAACGACACGCCGGGCGACTCGGCGTACGTGATCCGGCACGGGGCGGTGAAGGTCCACGTGGAGCCGGAGGACGGCCGCGACGTGATCGTGGCGATCCTGGGGCCGGGCGAAATCGTCGGCGAGATGAGCGTGATCGACCGCGAGATGCGATCTGGGTCGGTGGTGACGCTCGAGGACTCGGTGCTGTTCTGGATCGACCGCGATGCGTTCGAGAACTGCCTGCGGACAATGCCGAAGCTGACGCTGAACCTGACCGAGATCCTGACGCGCAGGTTGAGGGTCGCGAACGAGCGGATCACGGCGCTGGCGACGCTGGACGTGTACGGTCGGGTGGCGCAGCACCTACTGGTGCTGGCCGAGGAGTACGGCGAAGAGGTGGATGCGGGGACGTTGATCCCAATCCGGCTGACGCAGGGGGACCTGGCGAGCCTGGTAGGAGCGTCTCGGGTGCGGGTCAACCAGGCGCTGGTGCTGCTGAAGAAGCGCGGGGGGATCTCGACGGACCAGCACCACCACATCACGGTCCACGACGAAAGCGTGCTGGCGCGGGCGTACTGAGAAGACCTCACCCCCCAGCCCGCTGCGCGGCGCGAATATCGGCTTCGATGTCGTCCGAAGGACGATATTTGCGAGGCCGCGCCCCGACATCATCTCCGGCGCGGAGAGGGGGAGCAAGAGCGCCGCTCGCTGGATCACAGGATGTCGACGAGGGCTTCGGGGAGCCAGCCGAAGCGGTGCTCGCCGAGGGTGACGTCGGCGCAGATGACGTGGCGCCCGGTCGCGGCATCAGACGGGACGTCGACGGCGAAGGCGAGGGCGGCATCACGGCCGGGGGCGATGATCGTTTCGCCTTCGGCGGGGGTGGCGGTCCAACCGATTGGGAGGGCGAGGCTGGCACGTAGGAACTCGTCCGTGGGGCCGTGGTTGGTGGCGCGCAACTCGAGCATCAGTCGCGTGCCAGCGCCGACCTTCGACTGGTAGGGGTAGAGGGTGCACCAGTTCGGGTCGAGGGCGAAGTTGACTTCGGCTGGGACGGCGACGACCTTGACGAAGGCGTCTGAGAGGTCTCTGGCCCAGGTGATGAAGTCGTCCAGGATCGCCCTATTGACCTGGATGGCGCCAGTGTGGCCGGTGAGCAGCAGCTCGGGCTCGAACTCGCGGAGGCGCTCGGCGCCCTTCGCGATGCTGTCCACCAGCAGCTTGTTGCGGTAGACGGGAGCCGCGGCACGGAGCGGGCTGATCGTGCCGGCCATCAGGTTGTCGCCGGTGTAGGCGACCTTCGTCCCGTCAATCGTACCGAACATGCCGAGCGCCCACCAGGTATGACCCGGCATGTGGAAGACGGTGAAGGTGTTGCCCTCCCAGGTGAAGCTCTCGCCCTCTTTGAGGGTGCGGTCGACGCGGATCGGGGAGGGGAGCAGGCAGGGGATGTTGTAGCCGGCCGGGTTCTCCAGGATGTCCGTAAAGTTCTCGAAGATCCAGGCCTCCACACCGTGCTCTTGCTGAAGCCAGGGGAGGCCGGCGATGTGGTCGTCGTGGTAGTGGCTAGGGATGACGGCCTCGACCTTCTGGAGGCCGGCGGCGGCTTTGAGGTCGGTCAGGGAGTGCTCGACGAAGCGGAGATCGGCGGCAAAATGGTCCCAGGAGGGGAAGCCGTAGTCGAGGAGGATGCCGCGGCCGTCGTCTGAGAGCAGGCAGTAGACGTTTGAGCAGGAGTGGGGGTTGGCCCAGAGGTGGGGGAGGAGCTGTTGCTTCGGCTGGTCGACGGCGTGGGGCCAGATCTTCCAGACACGGCTGGCGCGGAGCTCGCGCTGGGCCTCGTAGAGGTGTCTGAGGTTGGCGGCGAGGAGATCGAGGGCTGATACGGCTCCCGTGGTGATCGGGTGGCCGTGGGAGCCGAGAACGAGGTCCGGCTGCTTTGATTTGACGAGCAGGGTGGAGTGCAACGCTGCGCCGACGCCGTCCGGGAAGCCGTACTGCCACTGGAGATCGTGGATGGCGTGGACGGCGCCGGGCTCGGCGATGAGGTCGCCGGCAACGGCAACGGTCTGGCCGTCGATCTCGAGCAGGTAGGTGACGGAGCCCTTTGTGTGACCGGGCGTGGGGACGACCTGGATGGTGTGCCCTCGCCACTCGAAGCGCTCGTAATCTTGGAACCGCCTGGCGACAGGGACGGGGCGGGGGAGTGTGTTGCCGATGCTGGAGACGTCGTAGTTGTGGTAGACGCGCTTCAGTCTCCAGAAGGCGTCAACCTCGGCGAAGAGGGCGGCTTCGCGCTCGGGGACGGCGATCGGGATGCCCCGCTCTGCTAGCAGGTAGTCGCCCTGGGCCTGGTCGCGATGGTGGTGGGTGTGGAGGACCCAGTCGATCTCCTCGACGCCGGCTCCGTGGAGGTGGTCGAGGATCTGGCCGGAGCCGAAGTCGAAGAGGAGGCCGTGGCTGCCGTCTTTGAGGAGGTAAACGTTGCAGGTATCGGCGAACCAGTAGAGGTTGGGGAGCAGTTGATGGATCAAGACCTCACCCCCCGGCCCCCTCTCCAGCGCGGAGAGGGGGAGAAGTTTGGGTTGTGGGAGGTGGTACACGAGCGTACCGGCGGCGTACAAGGACGTACTGGCGTCAGCCGGTCAATGTCGATAGGGCGCCGATCCGACTGGTCGTGCTAGTGCGCCGATCCAATGGTTGGGCAGACGCGCATCACCTGCTCTGTGCCGGCCACCAGCGCGACAGGGAGCCCGTCCCGCAAGTCTTCCGCGTTGATCATCGAGCGTGCACCCGTCTCCCCATCCTCGACCTGGTATCGCGTGCCATCCGCGACCACAAACCACTCCGGCCAGGCGTTCAATCGAGGGTAATTCACCGGGAGTTTCAGGAATGTGGCGTGGCGCGGCCCATCGAACACGAGGCGACCCTGCCAGTCCTCCCCAGCACTGATCACCACGGCGAGGCACGCACCATCGCGATCCGCCCCAACGGTCGTCGAAGCGCTCCAGGGAGTGAGACGGGTGCCCCCGGTCTGCCAGGCCGCGTAGAGTAGGGCCGTCCGCACGAAGTTGCCGTCGAGATACCGGTCCTCGACGCGACCATCATCGCCCTGAGCCCCGAAGAGAGTCCCGGCCTGACGGTCGGTCCAGCGCGCCGCCTCTGGGACGTCCAGGCTGTTGAGCAGATACAGCGCACTCTCGAGCGTGTCGGCGTAGCCGTCCTGCTCCGATCCCTGCCAGGCGTAGAGATCGAGGTGCGATGCGCCGACCAACCCTTCGCGCGCGGCGGCCCGATACCGAGCGGCGACGACCGGATCGCCGCCGGGCCACTGGTCTTCGATCAATGCCTGGGTGAGGTACGCCGCGTACAGGTAGCCCCAGGTGTCCGAGAGCGTGTCCTTGAGCGGTTCGCCGGTCTTGATGTCGATGGTGCTCCGCCACATGCCGTCATCGTCGCGTCCAACGATGAGGAGCCGATCGAGCATCGCTCGGATGCGCCGCCGATGCTCGGCCGCGTCGGGCATGCCGAGTGCTGTCTCGATCAGGTGATACTCAACCAGGCCCGCCACCACCTCATTGCCGTGATCGCGAAGCTGCGCGACGGACGTATTCGAGCGCTCACGGCTGAAGTCCCACGAGCGCGTCGGAACCCATCCCGTGTCAGGGAGTGCGAGATCGAGATAGGCGCGAGCGATCCGTCCGGCAGCGAGCTGATAGCGCGTGTCTCCCGTTGCCCAATAGAGCCGGGAGTACACCTGAAGCGCCTGCCCGTTGACTTCGCCTTCGTCTGATGGGATCGGGCCGAACCGCGTCTTGACGGCAGACTGTTCGTCGACCGCGTGCATAATCTCCTGCATCCGATCGAGCCACGGGCCCGGGCCCAGTCGCTCGGTCAGCGGGAGCAGGCCGTCCTTGGCGTATTCGACGGCGCCGTACATCCGATCTCGGGTCCGTGGATCCTGCGCGTTCGTCAGCAGATCGATGTTTGAAGGCAAGCCAGGCCCACCGAGTCGGCGCTCGGCCGCGATCACCCCGATCAGCGGCGCCACGGCATCGGGGGTCAGCAGATGAGCGGCGATCAGGAGATGTGGGAACAGGTCGGCACCAGCGTCGGCGTAGTCCCACAACCGATCGTTGTCGGCCGTGCCCTTTGGCAGCAAGCCGGTCTCAGGATCGATCCGCCCGCGCCATCGCTCAAGCACGCGCCCGGCCCGGATCTGGGCTTCGGCCGCCAGGATACCGCTGAGGCGAGCGGCACCAAAGGTATCACCGCTGGCGCGGAGGCGAGCCTTCTCATGGACCACGTCCGACCGCGTGCCGGCCCCGGAGGGCCAGCTCGTCGTGCGCAACTCGGCGCGAAGCCAGGTCAGATCGTCGGCCCGCCGTGCCCGTACCTGCATCCCGTTGACGTCGGCATTCGTGCCGACCTCATCGGTTGGGAGCTGACGCATGGGAATGAGCGAGCAGGCCCCGATGATCCCCGTGAGGGATATCACCAGGAAGAGCATGCGACGTACGGGCGAACGCCTGGACGCGGGGCTCGGTAGCTGGGATGCCTGAGCGCCACGCCCGACGGCCGCAAAGAGCGGCCCGAATACTTGCATCGTGTGGGATCGACTATACCCGTCACCGGCCCTCACTCAGGGGCTTTTCGCTCACGCGCTCGGCACAATCGGGGATGGGAGCGCCCTCGCAGCGGCTGAGGCGTGAGTTCGCGTAACGCGTGGTATGCGTAGTAGTCCGTGCTCGTGATAGTCCGATCGTTCTCCAGGATGCTGAGGGCGCCGCTGGGCCGAGTGACGCTCCCACGCGCTCCGGTGCCGCGAAGCCTGATGCCGCTCGCCGGGAGCACTATCGCGCACACACCTTTCACCAACTTGACGCCGCGCCTGGGTCTTCACTACCGTATGCGGCAGAGGGGACCGCATGCGATTCGGCAATTTCCTGTTTCCGGCCGCGATGGACCCGGCGGACGATCAGCGCGTCATCCAGGAGACGCTGCGCGAAGCAGAGCTGTGCGATTCGCTCGGCATGGACATGCTCTGGCTCGCCGAGCACCACTTCGACGGCATCTGCGCCTACGTCGATCCGGTCACCTTCGCCGCCGCGCTTGCCGCCAGCACGAAGCAGATCCGCATCGGCTTCGCCGTCGCGCAGATGTCGCTGCATCACCCGATCCGCCTCGCTGAGCAGATGGCCCTTATCGACAACATCAGCCGCGGCCGGGTCGTGGTCGGCCTAGGGCGCGGCACGGCGTACAATATCTACGACTACCAGGGCTTCGGCATCGAGCCGAAGGAGGCGTATGACCGCCTGATCGAGGCCGAAGACGTCATGATCAAGGCGTGGACGACCCCGAACTACGAGCACAAGGGGAAGTTCTGGAACCTGAAGCTGCCGCTGCTGCGCCCGCGACCGTACACCAGGCCCCATCCCTCCATCATTCGCGCGTGCTCCGGCGAGGAGGCGACGCTTGACATGGCGCGCGCCGGACGCCCGTTCCTGATGAACATCCAGACCAACGAGGTCACGCAGCGGCGCATGGATCTGTATCGCAAGACCATGCACGAGAGCGGGTTCGACGAAACGGCCATCGCGCGCAACGTCGACGAGACGTGGGTGTGGCGCAACATCTTCGTGGCCGAGACCGATGCGGAAGCGCGGCGCCTGGCCCTTCCAGCGTGGGAGGCGCAGCAGGAGTTTCGCGGGGCAATGCGTAAGAAGGTCTACCAGGAACAGGGCATCGTCCTTAAGCAGGAGAGCACGCCGGCGGCGCGCGACCAGGTACAGCACTCGATCCTGTGCGGCTCTCCCGCCACCGTATCCGAGGCGATCGCCGAGATCGACAAGATCGGCGTCGGCGGCCTGATCCTGGTCTTCCGCATCGGGCCGATGCCGGCCGAGGTTGCGAACAACAGCATCCGCCTCTTCATGGAGAAGGTGGCCCCGCAATTCCGCCGCGAGACCGCCACGGGCGGCGCCTGACCGGCTGGGGCGCGAGACAGGGCAAGCATCGGACTTGCAGCTGGGCCCTGCTTCTCCGGGGACTGCTGGCGCACGAGGCGCCGGGCGCACGACGGGCTGGTCCGAGACTTGCAGCCGGCTTCTGCCCGAGGTCGCTCGGCGCGGAGGGGTTGCAGGCCCAACACGTGATAGGCGTTCCACCGGACGAAGCGGCCGGGACGGCCGTGCTTCGAGCAGGTGGGGCGCCATCAGATTGAAACTTGCGCGCCGCTCGCCAAGCGCCTACGATGAGGAGAATCGCACCCACGGAGGCTCAGCATGCATCGCATCATCGTCGCAAACCGCCGTGGCCACCAGGTTGTCGAGTGGGATACTGACACCGACACCGAGGAGGCACGGGAGCGGATCGCCGAGGCGGAGCGGATCATCCGGGAGGCCCGTCAGCAAGGGTGCGTCGTCTCTAAGAAGGTGGACGGCAAGCACGAGCTGGATACCTCGCCATTTGACCCGAAGGTCGAGGAGTACCAGATCATCGCGCCGATCGCCGGGGGCTGACGTTCTTCTTGCCCGATGTTCGATCTGCGTGCGGCATGGCGCTGGCTCGTCGGCGGTGGCCGCGAGCCGGTGCCGCTCGAGCTGAGCACGGCTGACGAGGACGGGGACGACCTCGAACGGCCGTGGCTGTATAGCTGGGAGCACCTGCCGAAGCGCACGGCGGGCTCCGATTTCTCGCGCGCGGACTACCGTGCGGCCCGCAAGCGTGCGATCGAGGTCGCCCGAACCACGCTCGGCGATGAGCTGTGGTCGGATTTGCAGCGCGACGGCTACCTGGAGCTGCCCTCGACGCTGTTCGACGGCATCACGTACCGGATGCGGGTCGGCCGGCGGATCGAGGTGCGGGCAGCGCCAGGGTACCGGGTGCCGTGGGTCTACCCGTACCTCTGTATCAACCCGACGTACCCCCTGCCCGAGATAGAGTTCTTTGCCCAGCTCTACCTGTACGTGCGGGACCGTGAGGAAGAGATCGTGCGGGTGGCAGCGCCGCAGCCATGGGACCAGACGCTCGGCCGGACGTTCTGACATCGCAGACTCCGGACACCTGCCGCTGGGGGACGGAAGTCGTCGCGAGTGGAGCAGGCCAGGTCGGGGGTCAGGCGGTAGACGCGCGGGTGTGTGAGATCCTTCGCTGCGCTCGCAAGGTCGCTCCGCTCAGGATGACAGGGGTGGGCGGGGCGTTGTGAGCGTTGCCTGATGACGTCCTTATGGAATTGTGCAGAAGTGCACATCCCGAAACGAGGGGCCGGGCCGTTTCTTTCAGCGCTCCCCTGTTTCTGGTGACTCGTGGGGGTCACCATGTTGTGACTGGCGGGATCGTGGAGAGACGGCAAGGATGATGCGTCAGCGCGGCACGACGACGGCCGCCCACCAGGCTCATGCTGGTCTCTTGACGGCCGCTCCGCGGGCACGTACCGGGCGGTTAGGGGCCACCCCATGGGTACGCGCCGGTCTGCAGACCGGGCTGCTCACCAGCCTTCAGGTTCCGATCGGCGTGGTCGCCGTCACGCTGGTCCCGACGCTCTGGTCGGCGTATCCACTGCTGGTGCTGCCGTTGCTGTTGACCGGACCGCTGGCGATCCACCGGCTCACGCTCCGACCGGCGATCTTCGCGGCAGCCCTGGCCGGGCTGATCTCAGGGACGATCACGGCGGGCTCGCTGGCGCTGGCCTGGGCGCTGCTCGGCGATTGGTGGTGGATGATGACCTCGGCGGCCGGGGCGCCGCCGATGCCGCCGCTCCCCCGCATCATGGTGCTCCCAACCACGCTGATGACCTGGGTGCACCAGGACATCCTGTTCTTCCAGCCGCTGCTGGCCGTCGTGCTCGGGTTGGTAGCCTGGTCGGCGGGGCCACTCGGGCGGAAGCTCGGGCCGCTGGTCAGTCGATTGCTGCCCCACTCGCTGAGCGGGCGGCTGCGGCTGGCGTTCGGGACGCTGACGCTGATGACGATGGCGCTCGGGATGATCGGCTTCGGCATGATCGAAGAGATGCACGTCCGCACCCATCGGATTCAGCTCCGGGCCGATTGGCAGCGGCAGCTCGGGACCGCGCGCACGACGCTGGACGAGGACCTGGCGCTCTACCTTCGGGGCGCGAGCCATGCCGACCTGGCTGCCCGGGCGGCGCGGGGGGAGAAGATCGATCGGATCTACTAGGCACTGAGCTCCCCGGCGCAGCGCCCGGGGCTGTCGGCTCGACCGGAGGACGTGGTCAACGTCCTGAGCGGATATCGTTCGGCGCTCGACGCTGCCGACGCCGCGCACCGGGCGTACCGCGACGCATCAGCGGACGCCGACCAGGACGGGGTCCTGTTGGTCGAGGCGATCTCGGCACTCGGCGGGCTCCAGCGGGTGGTCGAGGCGGATCTGGCCGGGACGCTGGCCGAGAGCGACCTGACCCATCATCAGCGCCTGGTCGTGGTGATGGCCCTGGTTGGCGGGATCGCTGGACTGGGAGTCTGGACTGGGGGGCGCGCCCTCCAGGCGATCGGCGAGCCGCTGGCGGTGTTGGGCGCACATCTCGGGCGAGTGGCGCGCGGCGACTTCTCGCGGCGCGTACCGACCGGCGGGCCGAAGGAGCTGCGTCATCTCGGCGAATCGGTGAACCAGATGACGACGGACCTGGCGCGGCTGTACGACGTGGAGCGGGACCGCCGGGCGATGGCCGAGGCGATGGCGACACGCGAGCAGGAGCTCTCGGCGGCCAAGGAGTTCTGGACCAACACGCTGGTGCACGACCTCAAGAACCCGCTGGCGATGATCGTTGGCTGGTCCGACATTTCGGAGTTTGGCCAGGACCAGGAGTTGACGACTGAGCAGCTCGAGGCGCTCCAGCAGATCCGTCAGGCAGCCGGCGCACTCGAAGATCTGGTGGCGGACATCAACGACAGCTTCCGGCTCCAGGCAGCCGCGCTTCCAAACCATCGGCAGGCGGTGCGGCCGGGTGAGCTGCTCTGGACGGCCGTGAGTGAGTATCGGGGCCTGGACCGGGCCGCTCCGGACGTGCGGGTGGCGAGCGGGCTCGAGCCGGTGGTCGTGGACTCGCGGCTCGTCGGCCGGGTGCTGCACAACCTGATCGGCAATGCGTTCAAGCACGGCGGCACGGGTGCACGGGTGATGGTCGTAGCGGAGCGAGCCGACACAGGGGTTCTATTCGCGGTGGACGACGATGGCCCGGGCATCCCGGAAGGCGAGCGCGAGCGGGTCTTTCAACGGTTCATCCAGGGATCTGGCGCGGCGCACGGCTCGGGGTTGGGGCTGGCGTTCTGCAAGCTGGTGGTGGAGCGGCTCGAGGGGCGGATCTGGGCCGAGACGTCGCCGCTGGGAGGCACGCGGATCGCCTTCGAGCTGCCGCTCGCGACCACCGAGGCGCCAGCCAATCCGGGCCAGGACGACTCGATGGCGCTGGAGCCGCGCGTCGCCTGACGGACGAGCAGGACAGCCGACGAAGCAGGCCAGCAGACGAGCAGTTGAGCAGACGAGACGCTCGCCTGGTCTGCTCAACCGCTCGTCTGCTCTGAACTCGGCCGCCTAATTGGCACGCTTCTTGCGCCTCCAACCTGGTACGCCTGAGCGGCGTTCTGTTGGAGGTATCGATTCATGCGGGGCACTGTTGTGCGGATGATCCGAGACCGTGGCTTCGGGTTCGTCCGCTGCGATGATGGTACGGAAGTCTTCTTCCATCACTCGTCCTTGCCACGAGGGGTCTTCGACACCATCCAGGAAGGCCAGGAGATGGAGTTCGAGATCGAGAATGATGTGCGCGGCCGTGGTCAGCGGGCGACGAACGTCGAATTGATCAACAGCGCGTACAACGCTCAGCGGTAACGCCCCGGCGATACCTGAAAGCTGATCGCGAACGCCCGCCAGAGCAGAGCGATCCGCGCGCCTGCCAGCACCTCGAGATCGAGACGCCAGGGGGCCGTAGCATCGAATCTCGTCGATGGTACGGCCCCGACGTTTGTGTCCTGGTGACGCGGGCAAGCAGGAGCGCAGTGAACCCGAGGAGCCGCGCTGGACGGCCGGGCGGCCGGTCAGGAGCCGCTGACGCCAGCCTTGTCGAGCACGCCCGCGTCAGCGAAGATCGGCACGCGAGCTCGAAGCGCCAGGGCGATGGCGTCGCTCGGGCGGGAGTCGACCTCGACCAGACGGCTCTCGGTGCTCATGATGACTTTGGCGTAGAACGTCTCGTTCGAGACGTTGTTGACGACGACGCGATTGACGGTGCCGCCAAGCTCCTGAACCAACGAGCGCATCAGGTCGTACGACGTCGGCGAGTCGACCTTCGGCTTCGCGCGCGACCGCAGCTCGGTGAGGTCGGCGAAGATCGCCATCGCCTCACTCTGACCGACCGTCATGACGAGGCGGCGGTTCCCGCCCTTCTCCTTGAGGATCAGGTCGATCCGCTCGAGCTCGCCGCTGCGCGACTGCATCGGGCGAATGTCCTGGACTTCCATTTCGCGAACGTTGGTGCTGGTCGGCGTCGAGCCGAATGTGTCAAGCGCCGGCGTGAGGCCAGGTACCTGAATGAGGCCCTGGGTGGCGAGGCCGTAGACGACCCCGGCGATCATGCCGACCACGAGCAGCGACGTGAACCAGCGGTGCACGATGCCGGCCGCCATGCCGCGAACGAGACGAGCGATTACGTGGCCGACGATCACGGCAGGCTCCTCCGGACCAGAGCGCGCAACTCGAAGCGGGCAGATCGCGCCGCTCGCATGACACCTGGAAGACATGGTACCACGTCGCGGACGCGCGAGCGCGCCCTTTCAGGTGAAACGGCGGCAGGAGCTTTGACGTGACGATCTCCCTGGACCTGGTCGACTACCACATCCACACGGCTCGCTGCGGGCATGCTCGCGGCGAGATGGCGGCGTACGTCGAGCGGGCGATCCGGGCGGGCCTGCCGGAGATGGGGTTCTCTGACCATATCTTCCTGTACTGGCTCCCATCAGACCAGCGGGACCCGGAGCTGGCGATGTCGGAGGAGCAGTTCGACGGATACGTCGAGGAGGTGCTGCGCCTCCGACGCGAACACCCCGAGATCACGATCCGGCTGGCCGTCGAAGCCGACTTCATCGTGGACCAGGAGCAGACGCTGAAGGCGATCCTGGACCGCTACCCGTGGGACTACGTCCTTGGCAGCGTCCACTTCATCGGCGACTGGGGGATGGACGACGGCCGCTACGTCAGCCGTTATGACGAGTGGGACATCGACGCGCTCTACGAGCACTACTTCGACCTGGTGCTTCGCGCCGCCGAGAGCGGCCACTTCGACACGATGGCCCACCTGGACCTGGTGAAGAAGTTTGGACACCGGTCACGCAAGGATCTGGTGGACCTGTACGCTCGGGTGGCGAAGCGGCTGGCGGCGGCCGGTGTGGCGATCGAGGTGAACACGGCCGGCCTGTACAAGCCGGTCGGCGAGTTGTATCCGCACCTGGACCTGCTAACGGCGTGTCGGAAGGCAGGGGTGCCGGCGACGCTCGGCTCGGATGCGCACGCGCCGGAGGAGGTCGGACGCGACTTCCCGCTGGCGATCGAACATCTCCGGGCGGCCGGCTACGAGCGGATCGTGGCGTACGAGGGCCGTCGGCAGAGCTGGAAGTCGATCTGACGCCCTACAGATAGACGCCAGCGCTCAGTGCCAGGAGCGCTTGTCGTGCACGGTCTACCCGTCCAGCTCGCAAGGCCTCCAGTGGTGTGAAGCCGCCGAGATACCGACTCGGCGAGTTGAGCCAGTCACGCGCGCCTTCCCACGTCGAAAACATGTCGCTCAAGTGGCGATGAAACTCCATCAGCTCGGCGAGACGCTGGCGAGCCTTCGTCTGGGGGTACGCCTGGTCGTTGGCCCAGCGCTCGATGTGGCGCGGCGTAGTCTCCAGGACCACCTGAAGATCTATGGTCGTCAGGCCGAGGTCTGCCTGAAGCGCCCTCACCGCCTGCCCGGGCGTCACCTGGAGCACCTGTGTCCCTGTCACAGTCGTTGTTCTCATCTCTCAGGTCATTCACGGGCGAGGCCAGCCGCCTCGGCACTATGATCGGGTCTAGAGGTCGCACGACACTACTACAACGTGAGGATGAAGTTGACGGGCATGTCATCCCGGCCGACGCTCTTCAGTCATGCATTTCTGTCATCCCGACCGCAGCGAGCCTGCGAGCGAAGTGGAGGGATCTCGCGTGGGGTATCGCCGGCCGAGATGGCAGGGTAGAACCGCGCGATGAGCCTGCGGTGGCTGTCGAGCGTGGTAGGCGGCAGGCGGATCGCCCGACCGGGTGTCAGGCGGCGGATGGCACCACAGGCGCAGCGCGACCTGGCAGCCGAGATCGACGCGGACGCCGTGCCGGTGGAACGGGTCTGGGCACGGTCGGTCGTACGCGACCCTGAAGGGGGCGGGACGGCCGAGCGGACGGTCATCGCCTGGATCGATGCGGAGACGCGGCCAGTTGTGATGGCCTGGCTCGAAGGTAGTGCCGAGATTGACGCGCTGCCCGGGGTCCGGACCGACTGGATCTTCTTCCCGTCGACGCCTGAGGCGATCTTGATCGGGGTGGTCGAAGACGGCACGGGCGAGGCGGCGTTTCGCGTCAACCTGCGCTTTTCGGCCGATCGGTATCGCCGCTACCTGGAGGTGCTGAGCGGGACGGGGCTGCTCGGCCTGACGACAGGGCCGCTCCAGCTCGGGCTAGACCGGCAGCTGGAATCGCCTTGCACATTTGTGGAGGTCCCGACCAGGCCGCTGCGCGACTTCCTACGCGAGCTGCCGGCGATTCCGGTGGTTTGACGGGCAGTCGCGAGACGCCCTCACCCCAGCCCTCTTCCAGAGGGAGCGCGAGCGGGACGGGCGGTCAGGACCAGAGCTGCCTCCGGCGGCTGAAGATCAGCGCCAGAAAGAACGGCACGCCGATCAGCGCGGTGATGATGCCGACCGGGATGATGACGCCGGGCAGGATCGACTTACTGACGAGCGAGGTCGCAGCCAGCAGGATCGCGCCGGCGATGGCCGAGGCCGGCAGGAAGTAGCGCTGCTCCTCGCCGACGAGCATGCGGGCGACGTGCGGCCCGACGAGCCCGACGAAGCCGATGGTCCCGACGAAGGCGACGGCGGTGGCGGCGAGCAGCGAGACGCCGACCAGGACGATCAGGCGCAGGCGCTGGACGTCCACGCCGAGGGCGCGGGCACGCTCGTCGCCGAGGCGCAGGGCCGTGAGCTGCCAGCTTGCGTGCATGAAGAACGGCGTCGTCAGGAGGACGACGAGGTCGGTGAGCCCCAGCTTCGGCCAGCTTGCCTTCGAAAGGCTGCCAAGCGACCAGAAGACGACCTGCTGAAGCGCCTGCTCGGAGGCGATGTACTGGAGCAGGGCCAGTAGCGCCTGGAAGAGAAACACCAGCGCGATGCCGAGCAGGACCATCGTCTCGGCCGTGACGCCGCGCATCATGCTGAAGGCGAAGATGATCAAGGCGGCGATCATCGCGAAGACGAAGGCGTTGCCCGCCACGAAGAAGATCCCACCCGCGAGGGGGATCAGGCTGACGCCCAGCACGAGCGCGATGGCGGCCCCAAAGCTGGCGGCGGCGGAGATGCCGAGGGTAAACGGGCTGGCAAGCGGATTGTTGAGGATCGTCTGCATCTCGGCGACGGCAATGGCGAGCGAGGCGCCGACGACGACCGCCATCAGCGCCATCGGGAGGCGGATCTCCCAGACGATCGCGTAGCGGGTGATGTCGGCGCTGGATGGGAAGGCGATGATCCGCGCGACGTCCAGGATGGTCAGCCCCGAGGGGCCGATCGAGATGTCGGCGAGGATCAGGAGGATCAGCGCCGGGCCGAGCAGGCCGAGCATGATCTTCTTGCGCCGGGTGACGTCGCCGTAGAGGCGGCGGCCGAGGGCGCGACGATCCGCGGTGGGCGGGCTCGCGGCAAGGAGGCCGGCCGCACCTCTCGCCGCGACGTGATATTCCTTCATCATCCTCTGGTCAGTCGTTGAGGGAGACCCAGAAGGTGCCGCTGTAGGTGATCGGCAGGAACTTCTCGTGGTAGGTCCGGAAGGTCGCCTCGGGGTCGATGTCCGCGAACTCCTCCGGGTAGTTCCACTTGGCGAACTGCTGGAGGACGGCGCAGTGCATAGGCGCATTGTAGAACTGGTGCCAGACGCCGTAGAACTTGCCGCTCTGAACGGCCTTGAGGCCGCTCCAGCCGGGCTGGTCCGTGAGGCCGCGCAGGGCGGCCCGTGCGACCTCCGGCGTGGTGCTGTAGCCGAACGGCACGTACTTCCCAGGCACCGACCCCGGCGAGTAGGTCCAGTTCGAGCCGGTGGCGACGATGATGTCTGGATCGCTGGTCAACACCTTCTCAGGGTTGAGCGTGCCCGACCAGCCGGGGAAGAGTCCGGCGGCGATGTTGGTGGCGCCAGCGCGCTCCTCCAGAATGCCGAGGTTGGCACGCCCGAATGTGCCACAGCACTCCAGCAGGCCAGCCGCGCGGAGGATGAACACCGTTGGCTGGGGCGCCTTGATCTTCTCGACACGGGCGAAGACGATGTTGACCTGCTGCGTGTAGTAGTCGGCGACGGCCTGGGCGGCAGCTTCGCGGCCAAAGAGACGGCCAATCAGGAGGATGCTCGGGACGGTGGTCTCGAGCGGCTGCTGACGGAAGTCGATGATGACGCTCGGGATGTTGACCTTCGCAAGGGTGTCGATCAGCCCGGAGTCACGGGCGGGCGCGTACGAGTCCAGGCTGAAGATGACGACGTCTGGCTGGAGGTCGACGGCCTTCTCGACGCTGAACGTGCCAGACTGCGGGCTGCCGAAGACGGGGATCTCGGTCAGGCTGGGGAACTGCTCCTGGTACTTGAGGTAGCTGTCGTAGTCGGCGGTGCGGAGGTCGTCGCCCCAGCCGACGACCCGCTTGAACGGGTTGTCAGAGTCCAGCGAGGCAACGATGTAGGTCTGCCGGCCCTCGGCGAGGATGGCGCGCTCGACGGGCGTCTTGACGGTGACGGTCCGGCCGACGATGTCGGTGACGGTCGTGGTGCCCTGGGCGGCGGTCGGCTGGCTGCCCGCGAGTTGGACGACCATCGCGAGGACCAGGGCAAGCGCGAGGACGAGGGGCGAGCGGCGAGGGGCGAGGGGCGAGGAACGCGAGGTGCCGAAGAGGGACATGACGGAGCTCCTCGATCGAAACTAGTGAGATGACCCAAAGGATGAATATTAGCCTACTAGAATGCGCGGACTTTGGCAAGGCGAACCACGGTATCCTTTTGCCGAGAGCACATGCTGTCCGAGACGGCTCGGGGTGAGGGCGATGGCGACTGGAACCGGCGTGCATTTGACCGATCCGCGCGAGCTGCTGGAGGTCTACGACCCGGAGGGGAACCCGACGGGCGAGGCGATGCCGCGCGGGACGATCCACCTGGAGGGCCACTGGCACCTGGCGTTCTTCTGCTGGATCGCGCGGCCGGGGGCGCGGGGCCTGGAGATCCTGCTTCAGCATCGGGCGGCGCGGAAGGACGTCTGGCCGCTGCGGTTCGATGCCTCGGCGGCCGGGCACATCCGCTTCGGGGAGAGCCTGGAGGAGGCCGCGCGCGAGGTGCGCGAGGAGCTGGGGATCGAGGTCGAGCTGCGCGACATGGTCGAACTGGGACGGCACCGTCAGCAGCACGATCACGCGAGCGGACTGATCGACCGGGAGCACCATGCGCTGCACCTGCTGACGCCGGGGCCGCCGGACGCGGCGTACCGGCCGGATCCCCGTGAGGTGGCGGGGCTGGCCTGGATCGACGCGGACGACGTGCTGGGGCTGGTAGAAGGACGGATCGGCGAGGCGACGGCGCGGTACCGGGCGGCGGACGCGCCGGCCGAGGTGTTCGTCGAGCGCACGCTGACGCCAGGCGACCTGGTGCCATATGCAGACGGGTACCATCGCCGGCTGATCGAGGCGATTCGCGGTCACGTGACCACGCGCTGAGCCCGGCACAGGCCTGTTCAGGAGAACGCCCACGGACTATGCTGAAACGCGCGGTGGATCGGCGTCGAGCGAGGTGTGGGCAGAGCACCGGTGGATCGGGAGGGCAGTGTGGCGACCTTCGACCAGCGTGGTCAGCAGGTGACATACCAGTACAACGCCGCCGGGAACATCAACATCGGCGCCGTCGAGAGCGCCGCGGAGTTTGAACGTGAGCTTGGCAAGCTGCGCGACGAGGTCGACAAGGCCGGGGCATCCGGCGCGCTCAAAAAGGACGTCGCGCTCGATGCGAAGTATCAGCTCGACAAGGCGGCCCAGCAGACCGTGAAGCCATCTCCTGACTCGCTGCCCGGGGAGACCGAGCGGGTGGACAGGGGCTGAGCTGGAGTTGTCGAACAGGAGGAGAGACGGATGCGGGTTGTCGAGGTTGCCGATCTGTCGGGGCCGGACGCGGTGCGGCTCGGCGAGCGGCCGGAGCCCGAAGGCTCGGGAGTGCTCGTCGGCGTGCGGGCGATCGGGCTGAGCTTTCCCGATCTGCTGAGGAGCCGGGGAGAGTACCAGGTCAGGCTGGCGCCGCCGTACGTCCTGGGCCAGGAGCTCAGCGGCGAGGTGATTGATGCTCCCGAGGGCTCCGGGTTCAAGGTCGGCGACCGGGTGGCCGGGATGATGGATGGCGCCGCCGCCGAGCGCGTGAGGATCGATCCGTCCTCGCTGATCGCGCTGCCGGACCACCTGACCTTCGAGCAGGGCTCGGGCGCCCTCTTCAACTACCAGACGGCGCTCCTGGCGCTCGAGATCAGGGGCCGTTTGAAGGCCGGCGAGGTCGTCCTGGCGCACGGCGCCGGCGGCGGGACCGGGACCGCCGTGGTTCAGGTGGCGAAGGCGATCGGCGCACGAGTGATCGGGGTGGTCTCGTCAGACGAGAAAGCCGAGGCCGCCCGTCAGGCCGGCGCCGACGAGATCGTACGGTCGGACGGCGCCTGGAAGGACGCAGCCCTGGAGCTGACGGGCGGGCGCGGGGTTGACCTGGTGTTCGACCCGGTTGGCGGGGACCGGATGCTGGACACGATCCGGGCGCTGGCCTACGGGGGACGCTGGGTGATCATCGGGTTTACGGGCGGCAGCATCCCGCAGGTTCCCACCAATCGACTGCTGTTGAAGAACGTCGAGGTGGTGGGGTCGTACCTGGGCGGCTACACGCAGTCGGTCCCGGACGGGCGTGTTCGACTGCTGGAGCGGATCAAGGCGATGCTGCAAGACGGCTCGATCGCACCAATCGTCGGCTCGACGTTTCCAATGGAACGGGGCGCCGACGCGCTGCGCGAGCTTGGCGAGCGCCGAGCGCGGGGGAAGGTGGTGCTACGCGTCGGGTAGGGCGGCGAAGGGCCCGAGTCCGAGCTCGACGCGGATCGTCCAGAGGGGAAGCGCGCTCGAACCGCCCCCGTGCGGGTATCTCGTCCGGGCGCCTCGGTCCTCGTGGCGTTCGCCGGTCCTGGGGCCGTCGTTCGGCCTCGACACGCCTAGCTCTCAGAGAACCTGCGTTCTCTGGGGGCGTCGGATGCTGGGCGATGTCGGGACGGTTGTTGCGATCGTTGGCCTGCTGGTCAACGTGGTGCGGCTGGGACTGGAGCTGTGCGATCGAGTGAGCCATCGGCGGACGACGCGACGGCGACGGCGGCCGTCTCGGTGTCGAAGCAGGGAACGACGACTTCGGCGACGACGCGGACGACGCCGTCGACAGTCCAAACAACGTCGCGACGCCGATCGTCCGTCGCCCAATCGCGGCGGCCAAGCGATATCGGCTGCAAACGTGTACACTGTCGGTGCTGGTTTGTTTCGCTAGCCGGCCAGTTCGGCCAGGCAGCAACCTATGGTGCCTCTGTGCCATCTCTTGTTCCCAGTCGTCGATTCGCGCTGACGGAACCCGCCAAGCACGCTCCTGGGAGTCAGCGTTGAGTTACGCCGACAAGACCTTGACCTGCCGCGACTGCGGACAAGGCTTCGTGTTTTCGAGCGGAGAGCAGGAGTTCCACGCGTCGAAGGGCTTCACCAACGATCCCAGTCGTTGCCCAGACTGCCGTTCTGCCCGAAAGTCCGAGCGTGGCGGCGGCGGTTACGGCTCCGGCGGCTACAGCTCAGGTGGTGGCGGGTACGGGCGGCAAGATCGCCAGATGTACTCGGCAACCTGCTCGACCTGTGGCCAGGAGGCACGTGTGCCGTTCCAGCCGCGCGGGGACAAGCCGGTGTACTGCTCGAACTGCTTCAAGCCGAGGGAGAGCAGTGGGTACGGCGGCGGCGGCTATCGGTAGCCGATCGGCTCCGGGTCTCGCAACGATGGGAGGCACCGCGTGTCGCTAGACCTGGCACATCTCGACCCAGACACTCGCCGATACATGCTCGCCGAGCTCCAGGCTGACGTCGCGACCGGCACGCTGTACCGCAGTCCTCAGCTCACCGAGGGCGGCGTGCGCCTCTACGATCGCCTGTTGTTGGACGCTCTTCAGAACGGCACCGAAACGTCGCTCGCGGAGGCGCTCTGCGTTTGTTCCGCGGTGAGGCCGCCCAGCCGGTGGCAGCATCCGCGAGAGGTGGGGCAGGAGGAAGCACTCGTCGACGCGACAACCCGACTTGCCGAGCGTGAGTTTCACCGCTTCTACATCCGGGGTCTCTGCCTTCGGGCGCTCGACCAGGGTGTCGAGTCGCTGGTGATCTACCGCGCGCGGCCGGCCGACCCGGGGCGCGCTCCCTCGGACGCCATGATCGGCGTTCGTATCGCCGCCAGCTCCCTCCTGGAGGATCTGCGCGGCATGTTTCGTTCGTTTCCGCCGCATGGCCTGCCACCGTGCCGCGATCCCGGCCTGAGCGTGCGCCTTCCTGATGACCTCCAATGGCAAGGAGCTACCGCCCCGCTCGCGGCACGGTCAGGGACGCGATGATCGGAGCCGCGGTCCGGGCAACGGCACCTTGTTGCCGGACCGTCAACTATGACACTGAGGGAGATTTCCATTGAGCAAGACCGGCCGATTCTCGACGCACCATGTCCCAGACATCGGGATCTGGTTTACACCTGGCGACCTCGTGCGCCTAGAAGAGTCACGAAGTGGGATCGAGATCGTCAAAGATCCCCAGGGGGAGTACGAGGTGCATAGCTGTCGGCAGGCGACGGAGTACCAGGGCACGCCAGCCCTGCTCCGGGTAGGTCTCCGAAGGGGTGCGTCCTCGGACGGCGCCGCTCAGCCTCCGCCGGGGCCGTATTCGTTCTGACCCACTGAGGGCACTGCCCTCGGCGCGGCGGGAAGGGCAGGGGCGGCTCAGAGCTCGACGCGAGTCATCCAGTGGGCGTATCGCGGATCGGTGCCGCGCACGGCGGCCTCGAAACGCTCGGCGAGGCGGGAAGGGCAGGGGCGGCTCAGAGCTCGACGCGAGTCATCCAGTGGGCGTATCGCGGATCGGTGCCGCGCACGGCGGCCTCGAAACGCTCGGCGAGGCGGGTCGTGATAGGCCCTTGCTGGCCGCCGCCGACCTGGCGCCGATCGACGGCGGCGATCCAGGCGATCTGCATACGGGTACCTGAGAGGAACAGCTCGTCGGCGACGTACAGCTCGGTGCGGTCGATCTCGCGCTCGACGACCGGGATGGCGAGGTCGGCGGCCAGCTCCAGCACGGCGCGGCGGTTGATCCCCTCCAGGATGTCGCCGGAGACCGACGGCGTGATCAGGGTGCCCTCACGGACCATGAACAGGTTGCCGACGCTGCCCTCGCCGGCCTTGCCGCGCGCGTTGAGGACGATCGCGTCGTCGAACCCGTGATCGCGGGCCTCATCGCGGATCAGGCTGGCGTTGACGTACGAGCCGCCGATCTTGCCTCGGGGCGGGATGGCGTTGTCGCTGACGCGCTGCCAGGAGGAGACGGCGACCGAGAGGCCGAAGTCGAGCGGCGGCAGACCGTCGATGGCGAGCACGAACAGGGTGAAGCCGTCCGCGATGCCGGCCAGCCCGGGCGTCAGATCGAGGCCGGCTTTGTAACAGAAGGGCCGGAGGTAGACCTCGCCGAGGTAGCCGTTCCGCCGGGTCAGCTCGGCGCTGAGGCTGCAGAGGCCCTTGACGTCGAACGGCAGCTCGATGCGGAGCATCTTCGCGGAGGCGGTGAAGCGGCGGAAATGGTCAGGCAGGCGAAAGAGGTTGACCGCTCGTCCATCGGCCGAGCGATACCCACGGATGCCGCCGAAGGCGCTGGTGCCGTACTGCAGGGCGTGGGTCGCGACGCTGACGCGGGCCTCGGCGAGCGGAACGACGTCGCCCTCGAAGAAGGCGTACGGGAGATGCCCGACCCGGCCGACCGGATCGGCGGACGCGGCTGGAGATGGGGCGAGGGTCACGGGTATACCTCCAGGATTGCTGATCGGAATGGTATTGCGTTTAGAGGGGCCCGTATAGATCCAATTGTCGTTTGGATCTGGACGACGGGCGGATTGGCTGGCATACTGCCGACATGCCGCTGCCAACGCTCTCGCTCGACCCGGCCGTCGAGCTACCGCTCTACCGTCAGCTTGGCGATGCGCTGGCCGGCGCCATCGCGGATGGGGTGCTAGACGAAGGCGAACGCCTGCCATCCGAGCGCGACCTCGCCGTGAGCCTCGGGGTGAGCCGCACGACGGTGGTGACGGCGTACCGCGAGCTGGAGTCACGGGGGCTGGTGCGGGGTCACGTCGGGCGCGGGACGTTCGTCTGTGCCGCCGACGAGCCGACGGATGCGCCGTTCGCGTGGCGCGGCCGGGTAGCGCTGAGCGCGCAGCGCGGCGTCGATCCGGTGCTGCGCGGGGTCTTGCGCGCGGCAGCCGGTCCCGGGACGATCTCGTTTGGGCCGGGGACGCCGGCCCCTGAGTTATTTCCGGTCGACCTGTTCCGGCGGATCACCGACGAGGTCTTGCGGCGCAACGCGTCGGCGGCGTTTGGGATCGGCCCGACAGAGGGGCAGCCAGGCCTGCGTCGGGCCGTGGCTGCTCGGCTGGGGAGCCGGCCGGAGCAGGTGCTCGTGGTGGCCGGCGCGCAGCAGGGCTTGGACCTGATCGCGCGTTGCCTGCTGGACCCTGGCGACACGGTGCTGATGGACCGGCCGGGCTACCTTGGCGCGATCCAGACGTTCCGGTCGGCCGGTGCGAACGTCGTAGGATGGGACGTGGAGCGGGCCGACCCGGACGAACTCGAGGACCTGATCCTGCGCTACCGCCCGAAGCTGTTCTACCTGACGCCGACGTTCCAGAACCCGACCGGACGGACGCTCTCGCTCGAGGTCCGCCACGAGCTGCTGCGGGTGGCTGCGCGATACCGCCTGCCGATCGTGGAGGACGATCCGTACGGCCAGCTCTGGTTCGATCGGCCGCCGCCGCCGTCGCTGATCTCGCTGGACGAGCGGGGCCTGGTGATCTATCTCGGGACCGCCTCAAAGACGCTGGGAGCGGGGCTGCGGCTCGGCTGGCTGGTCGCGCCGCCCGCGATCGTCGAGCAGTTGACGTTGGTGAAGGCGCGAGGCGACCTGTTCACGAACGGCCTGACCCAGCTGGTGCTCGCGGAGGTCCTGGCCGGGCGGGCGTACGACACGCATCTGGAGAGCCTGCGGGCGGAACACGCGGTCCGACACACGGCGCTGATCGCGGCGCTGCGCCGATGTCTGCCGGCCGGCTCGATCGGCTGGCGGCCGGTCGACGGCGGGTTGTACATCTGGTGTCGGCTGCGCGGGGGGACGGATGCGGTCGGGCTGCTCCAGCAGGCCCAGGCGGCCGGGGTGACGTTCGTGCCGGGCGAGCCGTTCTACGGCGACGGGCTGGGTCGGCACGAGCTGCGGCTCTGCTTCTCGGCCGCGACGCCGGCCAGCATTGACGAGGGGGCTCGGCGGCTGGCGACGGCGTTCGCGGTCAGCCAGAACGGGCTGGCGGCCGGCCACCACGCGCTCGTTTGAGTCCGGGAACCAGAGGCACGACGGAACCCATACGTCTTGGGGACCACAGACGCCGACGTGGCGATATACTGGTTGGAGCGAGCAAGGCCGGGGTGCGATGCGTGGCTGAGAGCGCGAGCATGGAGAATCGACGAGCACGGCGCCGAGCGGTAGAGGTCGATGAGCCACGCCGGCCTTCGCGCAAGGGTGCCGGACCGTCACCTGAAATCGTGACGATGTTGCGGTTTCTCAGATCCTCGCTCGGCGCGCCGCTGACAGCTGCATTGACCGGAGCCAGTGCCGTGGCTGAGGTCTCGGACTGGATCGCCGGCCGCGCCACGGTTGACAGTCGGACCGAGCAGCGGCTGCGGGACGCGTACGGGGTCGCCACGACGCTGCTCGAAGCGGAGTCGCCGGAGACAGTTCAGACCTGGCTGCTGGGGATGAACCCGCTTCTGGATGATCGCGCCCCCGCCGCTGTCTTTCCGGAGGACCCGGCCGCCGTCATGCGGGCGGCTCGCTTCTACGTCGCCAACGGGTGATCTCGGTCGTCGAGGCGACGCCTCCGCCACGTCCGCTGTACAGGGTTGGCCGGAAGCCAGATCCGCCGTGACAATCCGGCGCTGCGCGCCGCCGCCAGGTTGCTAGGTCTCTCCATCTAAGCAGGCCGGTCAGCGCTGGAAATCGCGGCCGGTCTCGGCGACGAGGCGCTCCAGCATGTCGAGCGCCTTGTCCAGCCCGGCCTGGGCCTCGGCCTCATCGGCGCCGCGCGTGACGACGTCGATCGGCAGGAAACGCTGGTTGCCGAGCGCGATGTACCCCTTGCAGTAGGTGCCGGGGACGGCCTCCATGACCTGCTGGAGCATTGGCGAGACTTCGGACTCCCACATGTCCACGTAGACCCGGTGGGTGACGGCGCGGTGGGCGCCAGCCCCCTCGCTGAAGTACTCCTCCAGGAAGCGCGCGAAGATCGCCTCCATCTCGCGCGGCGGGCCGGGCATCGAGAAGATGGTGCAGCCGTCCACCTCGACGCGGACGAGCGGCGCCCAGCCAGCCGGGCTCGGGTAGGCGGTGGCGCCGTCTGGGATCGTCGCCATGATCTTGAGGTTCTCGGTGTGCTCTTCGATGGTGATGCCGCGTCGGCGGAGGTGGTCCTGAACGACGTCGTCGTCGATGTGGGTGCCGACGCCGAGCAGTTCGGCGATCGAGGGGACGGTCAGGTCGTCGATGGTCGGGCCGAGGCCGCCGGTTGTGATGATGGTCTTCGCGCCGCGCTTGACGGCATCGCCGAGCGCCTTGACGATCATTGGCTGGTGATCGTCAAGGATGGTGATGCGCTGCATCGTGCCGCCGAGCTTCGTGATCTGCTGCGAGAGCCAGAAGCTGTTCGAATCCTGGATCTGGCCGATGAGCAGCTCTTTGCCGATGCTGAAGATCTCGACCGGCGACGTCTGCTGCGCCTGGCCGTCAGAGGAATCAGTCACGCTCCCGCTCCCGAGAAGAGGTCGGGGCAGTATAGCCGGCCTGGATAGCGCGTCGCCTCGTGCGTTGCAGATTCCTATCATGGTGGCATCAGCCGGGTACGCTCAAAAGAGGGTGCGACCGCTCAGTGCGCGTGCGCACGGGTCGTGAAAACTGCACTCCGCGCACCGCCGAACGACACGAAGTAGACGGGACTCTGCGAGGCGCGCCCGATGACGGCCGGGAATCGTCGAGGACGATGCCGCATCGAGGCCTGTGATGAGACGTCCGCGCTGGATCTGACGTGGACTGGGGAGACCGATGATCGGGGAAGAGCGAGCGCTGGCCGGCGAGCAACTGGTTCGGGACTTGAGTCCGAGTTCGCGGCTGCGCCTGATCGGTTTGACGCCGCGCGAGAGCGAGATCGCCCTGCTGGTGGGGCGCGGGTTCCTGGTGCGTGAGATCGCCGAGCAGATCCAGGTGAGCGAGGGGACGGTCAAGACGCTGCTGGCCCGGGCGCGCGCGAAGCTGACCTGCCGCAACGTCCGGGAGCTCTCGGACATCCTGCTCGGCGCCGGCATCGTCGATCCGCGCGACCTCGTCGGGCCGCGCCAGGACGAGGTTGACGGGAAATAAACCCTCGGTGGACAGACAACCCGGCCTGACAGCCCTATGCTGGCTGAGGAGGAGCGTCGACTGAGGGATCTCGTCGCGCGGAGCTGCCCCAGGGTCTGAGGCAGCTTGTCTTGACGCGTCGAGCTTGGCAGCCCGACCGTGTGCATGCCCCGGGGGATCGGCCGTGCTGAGTATGGCCTGGCGTCATCGACATATCGTTGCCAGTAGCGGCAGCGATTCGCTGGCTCGTGCGCAGCTCGCCAGCCTGGCACCACGTGCGCTCGCCAGCCTGGGGTGAGGGAACACTGATGGCCGTTGTCATACCGAGCGCTGAACAGGTCGGGGCCCTGTACACGGTCCCACGAAGTGACTGGGTTGCCATCAACAACCGCGTCGCCATCGTGATCGAGGTTCAAGGGATTGCCAACCAGATCAGTCGGTACGTTCCGAACTACAACAGCCTCCTGGCGGCGTGTCAGCAGTGGAAGTCGACCACACTGCCGACGCTGATCGCCCAGGCCGTGCAGGCGAGCCTGTTCGCAACCCGTGCCTCGTCGACGCTGACGACACTCAGCGGCGAGCTGGCGCCCCTCGAGCCGAGCGACCCCTTGCCGGACACTGTCAGGTTCATCTTTCGCGTGCAGTTCGAGGCGCTCCAGCAGGACGCCGGGAAGCTGAGCCAAGCCGCCGGCCAGACCACGCCGCAAATCACGAACTTCGTGGCACAGAACCGCGCGGCGGACGTGTCATTGGAGAAGGTGCTCCACGAGCTCGGACCGGCCTGGGAACAGATCGGAGGTCCGATCACCACGCTGGAGGGCGCGATGTCGGACGTTCAGAGCGGCTGGAACGCCGTGCAGACGGCGTTCGGGGACGCTGCCGCCAGCGAGCCGACGCTGACCACGGCCGAGCTGCTGAGCGCCGACGTCCAGGCCGCGATCACCTCCTGGAACGCCGTGGCCCAGGACGCCGCCGAGTTCGACAGCCAGGTGTCGAGCCAGACCTCCACCGTGTAGCGCGCCGACCATCAGCATCTAGATCAGACTGGAGCAACGGGGCTGAGGCATGGGAGTCCTTACGACGCTGTCCCGCACCGCGCTCTCTAGCGCACTGGCCGCCGCGGCGCCAGGCGCCGTGATGACGGCGCAGCTGTACCCGGTCGTCGGGCTGGGCCAGATCCGGGTGACCTACAACTGGCTGTACTCGTCGCTCAACTGCGACCCGAACGACAACTCGGCGTTCGTCTGGATCATCAACAAGGCCTCTGACGACGTCGTCACGCTCTCCCCGCAGGCGAAGTACCGTGGCATGACGCTGTACGCGTCGGTGCGCCCGGACTGGGACTACTTCGTCCAGGTCCAGGCCCCCCATTCGGCCGACTGGATCAGGGGCGTGGGCGCCGACGAGCGGCTGACGATGACCGATCTCGGCTTTCTGACGATCAACCTGCGTGGCCTCAACAACCAGTACCTCGCGGTCAATTCGAGCCCGACAGGCCACGAGGACTCTAACGGTCACTACCACAGCGGGTACAAGCTCCAGAGCAACGCGTCGGCGGCCGGCCCCTCGACGAACTTCTTCCTGGGTGTCACGCAGAACCTCCAGGCGAAGGTTGCCCTGCCACTCGCATCCGAGCTGAGCGCGGCCGACATTCGCGTCGCGCTCGAAGCCCACGGCGGGCTCGAGGTGGGCGCACTCGCCGAGAAGATCGCCGTCGCCATCCGGTAGCGCCCGCCGCGCATCCACCACGACACTGCTTCTCCTTGCCCCGGACCGATTCCGGGACTCCGCTGTTCGATCCGCCGCCTGCTGAGAGAGACGTCAGGGAGGACATCGATGGTCACCAGCAACCCGCCCGTCAACACCGAGCAGTTCCTCAGCCCGCCGTCCGGCTTGCTCGCGCCAATCGTCGATCCGAACACGAAGCAGGAGACGTACGCGTTCCCGCTTCAGACGACCGCCTGGCTGCAGATGCAGAACGTCGTGCGGATCGCGCTCAGCTTCCCCCTCTCGAAGGATCAGTTCACGAACCTGTACGGTAGCTTCTCGGATGAGGCCACGGTCGACCAGGCGATCGACATCCTGGGCAAGCTTCAGCAGACGGCCAACCAGTATGGCGATCCGCAGACGCTGATCAGCCAGCTCGTCCAGTTTCAGAAGGCGAAGGCGCCGCCCGACTCGATTTACGCGAACGCCGTCTGGCTGGCGGCGCAGACCCAGTTGACGGCGCAACAGATCGCCTCCCTGCTCCAGATCGGCCTGAACGACATCGGACAGAACCCGGACCCGCAGCAGCGGATCGACGAGTTGACCGAACTGCTGACCGGACAGGGCGGCATCAACTCGATGGCGAACACGCTCGAGAACGAGATCACCGCCTTCCAGAAGAAGACGACGACGTTCTACGACACGCTCAACGCCGAGCTGACCGGTCCGACCGATTCGCTCGAGTGGTATCTCGGTCAGTCCAACAACGTCTTGACCGATGCGCAGAACGCGGTCAAGGCCGACGATGCCACGATCAAGCAGATGAACGATACGATCAAGCAGCTCAACGACGAGTACATCGGGTTCACCGTCGCTGCCAGTGTGTCGCCGTTGTTCCTGCTGATCCCTGTTGTCGGCATCTTCCTCGCCGTTGCCGACGCGACGACGTTCGGGGTGCTGGCCTCCAAGGTGAAGGAAGCGTTGGACAAGGCGAAGAAGGCACTGGAGGCAGAAGAGGAAGAGGAGAAAAAGAAGGCGGCCCTGGTCACCCAGCTGACCAACTTCAACAAGTCGGTCGAGGACGTGGACGTCGACGGGAAGACGTTCATCAACGCGATCACCACGCTGATCGGCGGCTGGACCGAGTTCAGCCAGCAGATCACGCTCCGGCTCGACAGCCTGACCGCGGACGACGTCGCCAACTGGGGTGCGTTCATGACGAAGATCGAGTTCCAGACGGCGCTTGCGGGGTGGAACCTGATCGCCAGCAAGTCCGAGGACTTCTACACTGCCGGCTTCGTGCGGTTCTCGCAGCAATCCGCCTCCTGACGTACCTGCTGTCCGCCCGGCGCGCTTGATGCGCCGGGCACCCGGGCGGTCAACGCCCGCGAGCTCATGCCCGCCGTTCAGCCCGGGCACGCCTGCCCTGGAGAGTCGCTGACCTGGAGACCGCTCGTGAGTACGTCCGTCCTTCCTGCACGACCCCTCGTCGCCAGCTCAGAGGTCGATTGGGCCTCGCTGAACGCCATCGCCGCGTCGTTCATCGCGTCGACGCCGCTCGCGGCGCAGATCGCAAGCGTCACGCCCGTCGGCGGACACGTCGCGATCGGCCTGCAGACGTCGCTCACCGACATCCTCGACGCCGCGACGTCGTTGACCGGGATGCTGGCGATCGCCGTCGACACGCTGACGATTCCGGCCGGGACAACGCTGATCTCGGCTCCGGCCGTGTCGATCGTGGCGCGGACGCTGGCCGTGGACGGCGACGGGAGCGCCACCCTCCAGATCCGATCGAGCACTCCGGCCCTCCAGGTGACCACGGCTTCGATCAGCGGCTCGATCGCCGTCAGCCTCCAGCAGGCCGACGGGACGCCGGCCGGCTCCGGCGACCCGGTGACGCTCGCGCTGTCCGGCGAGAAGACGCCGCAGTTGCTGACCGTCGCGCCCGGGGCGACGCCGGAGCTGACGACGAGCACCGCGACGAACGCTATCGCCGATTCGCTGCACGTTCCCTGGGCCATCGTGGCGCTGGAAGCCTCGTCGGCGGTCGCCAGCGTGCTGATCGACCAGTCGACCGACGACGCGACGGCGCTTGCCGCGGACATGCTGCGCTGGGTGACGGGCGGCTGCTACGCGCTGATCGCCGAGCAGGCCGCGTTCACAACCGTCGATTACGCCGACGTGGCGTCGCTGTTGAACGGGAGCATCGGGCTGCTGGCGTTCACCCAGACGACGCCGTCCGGAGCGACGTACGTGCCGGTCCTGTCCACGAGCAGCTACGAGGATGAGATCAATGCGTTGCTGGCCGTCGCCGCGACCTATGACGCCAAGATTGCAGGACTGGCAAGCCAGGAGAACGTCGATCAACAGCTCGCGGCGTTCGCCAGCACGCTGAAAAGCATCAATCAGGATGCCGAGACGCCGCTGTTCAATACGCTCCAGCGGCTGAACGGTCAGGCCGGGGCCTTGCAGGGCCAGCTCCAGAACGCGGCGCTGCAGCTCGAGCAGATTGGCTCAACGCTGCCGGACCTCCAGCAGCAGCTCGTCGACGCGATCAACGACCAGTTTCAGCAGGAGCTGCTGAAGACGGCGATGGAGACCCTCTTCACGGTAGCGACCCTCTACGTGGGGGTGGGGATAACCCTCCTCGGAGACCCTGCGCTCCTGACCGGCGAGGCGTCCGCGATGATGAAGGCGGCGCTCGAGGTCACGAAGCAGCTGATCGAAGCCGGCGAGAAGACGATCGACACCGCGATCAAGGACGGAGCGTCGGCGGCGACCAACGCGCCAACGGCCGGCGACTCCCAGGCTGCACGACAGGGTGCCGAGTACCTCGCCGGCTCGATCGCCAGCTTCGGCAGCGCGGCCAACGCCCTCTGGACGGTGGTCAACATCGCGGCGGCCGGCGGCCAGGGCAAGATCAACATGACGCCGGACGTGCTGGCTGCTGTCGAGAAGCTACCGGATCTGAGCGGCTTCTCGGTTGGCGGGCTCGACCCGGTCACGTACTGGGACAGCGTCGTGGAGCAGACCGAGCTGACGGTGCAGCCGCACATCGACCTGCCCCAGGCGAAGGCGTACCTGGCGGCGATGAAGATCACGGCGACGTACGGCAAGGGCGTCGGCGATCTCCAGATGAAGCTGCTCGACCTGTACACCCAGGGTATGGCGGCGTTCGACCAGCTTCGGAGCGTCTACCAGGCCGAGGCGAAGTGGGACGCGCTGGGGAAGTCGCTCCAGACCCAGGAGCAGAAGCTCGCCGCCGCTCAGGGGCTGCTGGAGCGCGGGTATCTCGCGGTCAAGCGCAACCTGGTGATCGCCGTGGAGAACTACCGCGCGGCGTTCCTGTACCAGTGGCTTCAGCCCTCGCCGATCTCGATCGACGTGTCGATGGACTACCTGACGCTCCAGCGGCAGGCGACGGCGTCGATCACCGGCCTGCAGCACGTCCTGACAGGGACGCCCGACGGGACCGTGCGGCCCCGCCAGCCGTTCCAGCACGTGACGTACCTCGTGCAGCCGGACGGTGCGCCGCTCTTTACCGTGGTGAACGGACAGCCACAGGCGCAGTGGTCGATCACGACCGACGACCTGACGATGGCGCGTCAACTGAACGGCAACACGGCGATCTTCCTGACGGAGGCGAAGTTCGAGCTGGTCGGCGGGACGCAGGACGGCGAGGTCGAGCTCCAGGTCGAGACGTCAGGTCAGTACGAGAACAAGCTGGGCGGACAGGTCAGCCGCTTCGTCTCGTCGCCGGTCTCGATGAGCAACGACTACACGCCGGGCTCGCCACCGGAGTTCATTACCAGCTGGCAGTTCGCCGACCCGGCGGCGTATATGATGCCGTCGCCGTACACGAGCTGGACGCTGACGGTGAACGACGGCAACTGGCAGGACGCGACGGCGATCAAGATCACCGTCTCCGGCAAGGAGCTGCAGAACCCGAAGTGAGGGAGCGGTAGGCGCCGCGCTTGCCGCCGTGACGGGCCGGCGGGGGCGCGGGCGTTCCTGCCCGGGCATCTCGGGTAGCCCTCACCCCCCGACCCCCTCTCCCTTGCGAGGGAGAGGGGGAGTCCGACCGTACGTTCGTGCCAGAGCGCGAGGGCGGGTAGGTCAGCCGATGGCCCACCAGATCGCGAGGGCGATGAGCGCCGCGACGATGAGGGCGGAGAGGGCCACGAGCAGCAGGCCGACGCGCGTCAGATCGCGCGGGGTGAGGCGCGTATTGCAGACGGAGCAACGGCCGCCGCTGTCCTCGCCGAGGTGGTGGCCCGGCGTGCAGACGGGCTCCCGCGTTGGTCCGTTCTCGCACGCTGCCACCACTACTCCCGGCCCGGCCATCGACGCCGGGCGCCTCGATCAAGCCGCGGGCGCACTTCTGGACCCCGCCTGCAACCTGAACAGTGCCATTCAGGGCGATTTTCCGTTACATCCGCCCGCGCGCGCACGACCGGACGCCGTTTTCCTGACCGATCTAGCAGGCCGCGCCGCCCTCAGGCGGGACAGCGCGATTGAGCACGATGGCTCCGTCCGTGGACTCGGTTCCATCTCCTGTTGGTGACTGAGGCGGGGGTGTTGGCGGTCAAGGAAATGGTCGTCGCAGGGCGTGAGGGGCGGGTTCTGGCGTGGTGGGCGGCACCGAAGAACCCGCCGCGTCAG
>Ga0209382_10001011_pt1 | contig 45472 bp, 37 predicted proteins | sample SoiMetdeltSBSDD5_FD_187599 | JGI IMG/M metagenome (GOLD analysis project Ga0209382, IMG submission 187599) | Bulk soil microbial communities from a Populus tree surrounding site in Tennessee, USA - Soil MetaG P. deltoides SBSDD5 (SPAdes) (version 2) | ecosystem: Environmental > Terrestrial >...
CACCCGACACTGCCGATGTTGGCGCCCAGGGTCCAGAACGCGGGCCACAGGCCTTGACCGGTGGGGATGGCCAAACGAGCTTCGATGCGGCCATAGCGGAATTCGCGCTTGCCTTGGGTCTTCATGCGGCTGGAGGTGTGGGTGCAGGAGCCGTACCAGCACGAGTAGCCGGCCGGGTTTTCCTTGCGGGCTTGGATGGTCATGGTGCTGCCGTTGAAGATCAGGTTTTGGCCGTTGGTGTAATATTCGCGCTCAGCGTTCCCCCAGCCACCGCCACCGGTCTCCAGTGTCCAGTTGCTGCCGTCCAGGCTGGAGCCGTTGAACTCATCGCTCCAGACCAGATTCCAGCTGGTTTGCGCGTTGACCGCCGCGGGCGCGGTCGCGATTACGGTCGCGATCAACACCAGACACAGACTCAGCGAAATCGCAATTGCCTTTTGCAGTTTGTTATTTCTCCAACGTTTCATTTTATTGATCTCCTTTAGGAAAATGAGTTTATCTCCTGGAATGAATCCGACCCCATTCCATGGTGGCGGTTAGATTGTGGCTATCTTAGCGGTGCTACCGGAATAAATCTTGTGGAATACGGCTTGTTTTTTGTCAGTCCCGCACATTAATGATTCGGCTTGTTATACCAGACCGACGCGGTCTTAAAGACCGCGTCGGTCTCGGCTTAAGTTGACTCCAGGGCTGTGACCTTTCGATCACAGCCCTGGAGTGAGGCTCAACTTACTTTGGTGCACCGCCCCTGGAAACTAATTAGGGTTTGGTCCAGTTGAACCAGGGGGTGTCGTTCTGTACGCCACCAATGTTGTAGGTGAAGTTGTACTGCAGCACCTGCCCGGCGGTGATACCGGTGATGGTGTATTCCCAGCGCGCGAGGCCACTGTTATAGGTCGCGTTTACGTTCTGCTGTACCTGGCCGGGGACGATGTAATGCACGACCACATACTGGCAGGTCCCGGCGCATTTGTACCAGGGCCGCGCCTGATTTGAACTCACGTTGTCTACACCGTGGTCAGCGCCGCCACCGCCATTCTGGATCTTGAACGATGACATCTTGTCATTACAGGTTGTTCCGACCCAGGAAGTATCGGCGGTATAGGTGCAGACCGCTCCACCAAAATTGCCATGCTCATAGGCTAGAACGGTCCAACCGGCCGGTACTCTCAATGAGGACATCCAGTCATTGGGAACATCGCCGGGCAAGGAGGCATAGTCACCGGGCTGTTTTGATCCGCTGGCAGCTCCGCCGTAATTGATGTCCGCGTAGAAGATAACGCCGCCACTGGGAACAGGCGTGTTGGTGCGGGTGGGCGTCGGGCCAACAGGGGTATTCGTGCGCGTCGGCGTTGGGCCGATGGCCGTGTTGGTTGGCGTGTTCGTCGAGCCGCCGCCGCCAGCCTGATAAACACGGACGTAGTCAACATTCATGAACAGCGGGAACTGCGATTGAACCGGGTCCATCGCCGGGAAAGCGCCGCCCAAGGCCAGGTTCATGATCAGATGGAACGGCTTGCGGAACTCCTCCAGCGTGGCCGGCGTGGTATCGATCAGATGCGTCTGGTTACCATCGAAGGTCCAGCGGATCTGGCTGGCCGTCCACTCGATGGCGTAGACGTGGAAGGTATTGACGTTGCCGGAATTGTAAGTCGTCACGTAGTTGGCGTTCTGGCCGGCCGTCCACGGGAATACGCCCGTGCGTAAATCCCAGAAGATGTTGTTGTAGACGGTCGTCTCGGAGTTCTTATGCTCCATGATGTCGACCTCGCCACAACTGGCCCAGTTGGTGGCCATGATATCGTAGTAGCTCATCGCCGCGGCATAGTTACTGGTGGACGTGTCGTCGCAGGTATCTCCCATCATCCAGAACGCGGGCCAGGATCCGTTGGCATTCGGCATCTGAATGCGGGCTTCGATCTTGCCGTACTGGATGGAGCGCTTGGTGTCGCTGGTGATGCGGCAGGAGCGCTGGTACCAGTCGCGGCCGGCGATGTTGGTGGGTGTGCTGAAGTATTCGCCTTTCAACACCAGGTTACCGCCGGACTGGTAGCAGTTTTCAGGCCGGTACCACTCCCATTCGCCGTTGCCCCAGCCCTGGAAGCCGGGCAGGCCGTTATTCCAGCCGTTACCGACGTTATAGTTCCAGTTGGTGGAACTGGGTTGACCACTCCCATTAAACTCATCGGCCCAGACCAGGGTCCAGCCGGTTTGGCTCTCGGGTTGCGCATTGACAACCATCGGCGCGGTCGCGATCAGGGTCGCGCCCAAGATCAGTCCCAGACTCAGTGGAATGATAAACTTCTTGTGCCGTTTGTTATTTTTCCAGCTTTTCATTTTATTGATCTCCTTTAGGAAAATGAGTTAATCTCCTGGAATGAAGCCAACCCCATCCCACGGTGGCGGTTAGATTGTAGCCATCTTAGTGGCGCTGCCCGGATAAATCTTGTGGAATACGGCTTGTTTTTTGTCAGTCCCGGACATTTAGGGGGGACGGGGGCTGGTGGTTGGGGGCTGGGGCTAGGGATTGGGGACTGGTAGTTGTTGGCTGGTTGCTAGTGGTGGGTCATTCGTCGTTCGTCATCGGTCATTCGTCATTTGTCCTTGGTCCTTTCCCTCTTCATCCTTCATAATTCATCCTTCATCCTTCTTCCTCGCCGGTAGGCATTGGGTGAGATCCCCACTTCCCGCCGGAAGACGTGGCTGAAATAAGCGCCATCCGGAAATCCGACGGCTAAGGCGATTTCGGTGATGCTCAGGTCTTTGTCCGTCAGGAACGCTTTGGCGCGATTGACGCGGTAGCGATTGAGATAAACCATGGGCGTCATACCCGTTTCCTGGCGAAAGCAGCGGGCCAAGTGTCCCTCGCTCGCGCCCACATAGCGAGCCAGGCTCTCGCGCGAGACCGGCTCGGCGTAATGCTCATGCAAGTACGCCATCGCTTTGCGGACCAGGCGCTGGGTCTTGCTGCCCAAGTCCCGGTTGCGCGCCAGCGCCGCCTGAATGTGCGCTAACGTTTCTTCCAAACTGAACAGGCCCTTTTCCAAGACGGTGACCACGCCCCGATTCAGGCGGGCCATATCCGCCTCGGTCAACAATTGCGCGGTCAGCACGATCACCGGAATCTCGCGCGGATCGTTTCCCGTTCGCATCGTCTCCAGGACTTTGAATCCATCCACCTCCGGCATCATCAAGTCTAACAACATCAAATCGGGGCGTTCTTTTTGCAGGATGTCTAACGCTTCTTGCCCGTTCCGCGCTTGGAGTATGTGGCAGTTGGGCAATTGCGTCCGTACAATGCGGGCGTTCATCTTCAGCGTTTCCGGTTCGTCGTCCACAATCAGAATTGTCTTCTCGCGGGCTTCCTCCTCCGCCAGCAAACCTTGCTTGGCTAACGCTTCGGTCAGCGCGTTGGGCGCGAGCGGCTTGGTCAGGTAATTCATCTCCAGCAGTGAACCGCGATCATGCTCTTGCGTCAGCGAATAAAAGAGCACCGGAATATTCTGCGTGGCCGTCTGGCCTTTGAGTACCTTGAGAATTTCCCAGCCCTGCTCGGAGGCCAGACGCAAATCCAGCACAATGGCGCCCGGGGGCGAGGCCAACACCTCCGGCAACCAGGCGCCGGTTTCAGTGCTCACCCATTGTTTTTCGACTTCAAATCCTTCGCGCCGCAGGTGCTCACAGAGTTGTTCGCCGCTCTCGGCTTTTTCGGTGAGTACCAGCACACGCTGCGGTTGGCCGGGCGTTTTCCCCGCTTGGGGTTGAGCGAGAATCTGTCCCAGCGTGGGGAGCGTAAAGTAAAACGTTGAGCCATCGCCCTCGATCCCGGAGGAGTGCACGCCGATCTCGCCCTGGTGCAGTTCAACTAAGCGCTTGCAGATCGCCAGCCCCAAGCCCATGCCACCGTACCCGCGCGCCGTGGTCCGCCCCGACTGGCGAAACTCGTCGAAGATCAGACTCTGTTCTTCCGGCGAGATGCCCAGGCCGGTGTCGCTCACCGAGATCAGCACTTGTTTTTCAGCGACTTCAACTTTGAGTGTGATCTGTCCCTCCGCGGTGAACTTGATCGCATTACTCACCAGGTTAAGCGCGACCTGCCGCAGCCGGGTGCGGTCGCCCCACACGGGGGGCAGCCGGGCCGGCAGCTCGGCTTGCCAACTCAATCCCTTCTCGTGCGCCAATTGTTCGCCGGTCAAGGCCACCACCGCCAGCACCTCCGCTAAATCCAAAGGTTCGGGCGTTAACTTCAACTGCCCGGCTTCGCTGCTGGCCAAGTCCAACACATCTCGAATCAATCGGCTCAGATGCTGGGAGTTCGCTTGAATCCGTTCCACATCCTGCCGGTAAAGTTCGGGGAGGGATGGCTCCTCCGGTGTCGGCTCGCGCAGCAGCACTTCACTCAAGCCGACGATGAGATTGAGCGGCGTCCGCAGCTCGTGACTCACCGTGGAGAGAAAGCGGCTCTTCATTTGATTCGCTTCTTCGGCGAGTTGACGGCCTTGAATCGCTTCGCGATAGAGCCGCGCGCTTTTCAGCGCCGTCGCTAATTCCTGGACGATGGCCGCGCACGGTTCCAGGTGCGCGGCGTCGAACGCGACGAACCCGGAGAGTTTTTCCTGGATGGTCAGTGGCAGTAACGCCAGATTGAAGGGTTCTTCTTCCGGATACAATCCGGGCGGAGGAAATGCCCGGCTGGGGAAATGGTGGGGTTTTCTCGCCTGAAGGCCGTCGGCTTCGGCCTCCGCGCGGAACGGCAGCGTACATCCGGCGACCGGATCATCGCCTTCCGCTTCGTAGAAAGCAACTTGCGTGTGACGGAGGCCGACCTCCGGCAGATGTTCGCGCAGGGTCTCCAGGATTTGAGTTTCATCCGGGGCCACGAGCAACCGCGAGGTCATCAGGCCCAGTTGATCGGTCAGGTTAGTAGCCTGCACCAGGTAGTGTGTGTGCTGCCGCTGCATGTACTCGCTGATGGTCAGCCGCGCGTGATCCAAAATTTCCTCGGCGAGCGCGCGGCGGTGTGACTCCGGCTGGTTTTCCAAGAGGGGTGACATCCCCGACCGTAACGTGGAGATGGCGGCTTGCCAGAGATGGGCATCCTCATTCGCCCGCTCCGTCTGTTGCAAAATTTCGGTCAGCGTGGAATGAAAGCGCAGCGCCTCGCCTTGCTCCAGACTCGCCGCGAAGGCGGAGATCATCTTCCCACACAACTCCTGAATTTCATCCAGGCTCAGGTGCTGCGCCTCGGCGATGACCGCCTCGGTGGTTGCTTGGGCCAGCGCTTCAGGAGCCGACAACCGGGTTTGAGTTCCTTGAGTTCCTTCAATTCCCTCAGTTCCTTTATGGGAACTCAAGGAACTGAAGGAACTCGGGGAACTTGGAGAGTACATTTGGCAGCCACACGAGCGCCGAATGATGAGCCGCGTGGGAACCTTGAGCGTCTCCGCGCCCGTGCTTTTCCCGGCGAGACAATCAAGTAAGAGCAGCAGCGAACGATAGCCGATTTCAAAAGTCGGTTGGTGAATGCTGGTCAGTGGCGGCTGCTGAACTTTGGCATCGAGTTGGTCATCAAAACCGATGACGGCGATGTCTTGCGGAATGCGCCGGCCGGCTTGCCGCAGCGCTTGCATCGCGCCCAGCGCCGAGTTGTCGTTGCACGCGAGCGCCGCCGTAAACGCGACTCCGGAATCCAGGATGGACTGCATCGCTTCCCGGCCGCCTTCGACCGTCAGCCGGCCGTAGGTAATGAGACGCGCGTCGGTTTCCAGTCCGAGTCTGTGCACGCTGGATTGATAGGCTCGCAGCCGATGTTCGCTGTCTCCCGGATCGCCCTCGATCCCGGCGATGAAGGCGATGCGCCGATGGCCGTGCTCCCGCAGATGTTCGAGCGCTTCAAAGATGCCGCTTTCATTATCTGCGGCGACGGTGGGACCGTTCTCGCCCGGCGCGACGAAGACGACCGGATGCCCGGCGGCGATGAGGGCCTGCATGTAATTTGAGCGCGGCTCCGAGTTGAGCGCGGCCATCACAATCAAGCCGTCCGTATTCCACGGGCCGACCGGGACAAAATCAGTGTCCGGCATGGGAACCGGCCACGCCGGGCGGACTTGGGCCACCTGTTGACTCATGCCGCAGGCGAACAACAGGTTACAGTTCCGCTGGCGCGCCGCCAATTGGATGCCGCGAAAGATGGGTTCGAGGTAACCGTGGGGGAGGGTGTGCTGGTAGAAGTGCCAGCCGACTAAAACTCCAATCGTGGGGCGTCCGTGTTTCTTTTTTTGCATAGGATTAATCACGAACAGGAATTAATCACGAATGACTCGAATCGCAGAACCCGCGCGAATAACACGAATAAACCCCAAAACATTCGTGGCATTCGTGCGAAGCAATTCGTGATATTCGTGATAAAAACCGTCTCTATTATACCGGGACTGCTTCACGAGCAGGCATTCGCCAAGTGTTGCTCGTAAGTCGCGGCGAAGGCGTGGCGGCCGCTGCCATCGCACTGCGCGCGATAGTAAAGGTAGGTGGTGTCGGCCGGATGCGCCGCGGCCAGGAGCGAGGCCAATCCGGGATTGGCGATTGGCCCCGGCGGCAAACCCGCGAAAGCGTAAGTGTTATATGGATTAGCGATGGTGCGGAGGTCCAGGTTGTCCAGGCGCGGCCACCAGTTGCCGGTTGTGCCCAGCGCATATTGCACCGTCGCGTCAATTTCCAGTAACTGATTTGCCGCCAGCCGATTGAGGATGACCGAGGCGATGATCGGACGCTCCGCCTCTACGACGGCTTCACGCTCGACGAGCGAGGCGACGATGACGGCTTGATAAAGCGTCAGACCGTGTTCCGTCGCGGCGGAGGTGTAATCAGCGGGCAACCGGGCTTCAAAGTTGGTTAGCATTTTTTTGAGCGCCTCCGCCGCCGAAGCGCCGGGCTTGAAGAGATAGGTGTCCGGGAATAGGAAGCCCTCCAGGGACACGTCTGGCGGCAAGGAATAATTAATCAGCAGTTCGCACCCTGAGGAAAATGCAGCGCAGTCGAAGGGTGGCTGGGTGAGCGCCAGGAACTCCTCGCGCGAGATGGATAAGCGTGAGTCAGCGCTGAGGGCGTCCGCCATCTGCTCCAGCCGCCAGCCCTCGGTGAAGCGGACACTGATCTCGCGGGCGCTGGCGTTCGTCAGGGCCGTGGCGATCTCGGGGATCGTCATCGTCTGGCGCAGAATAAAATCGCCGGCTTCAATGTGTTGGTCGAGACCGAGATAGCGCAGATAGTAATTGAGGAGCGTGGCGTCCTGGACGAGTTTCTGTTCGGCGAGGTGGGTGGCTATTTGAGCGGAGGTTTTGCCTGACCGGACTGAGAAAGTGATCGGGGTCGGGTCAGCCCCTCCGGGCGCGGACAAATCGGCGGCGCGGGTTGAGAGATATGTCAAAAGCAGGAAACGTTCGGCCGGGTTCAGGTTCTCCGCTCCGGGGCCAAGATCACCCGCCGCCGCTTGGCTGAAACTGGCCGCCAGGAAAACTATCAACGCGGCGATTGCGGCCAGCGCCAAAATCAACAGAATGAAAAGCGCGACGCGATTCCCCTGGCGGGCGCGTCTTCTATTTTGACGGGCGCGCATCGAGATAACTCTGCAAGAGGGTGGCGGCGGCGGCGGCGTGGATTTGTGCGCGCCGCGCGCGTCGCTTTTTTCCGGCGGCGAGGAGCGCGGCCTGCGCAGCTTGCGTCGAATGACTTTCGTCGTACAGGGTGACCGGCAGCGGCGTGAGTTGGCGGAGAGCTTCGGCCAGGCGTTCGGCGCGGCGGGCTTGCAGGCCGGCGCGGCCCTCGGAGTCAAGCGCGAGGCCGAGCAGGATCATCTCGGCGTGGTGTTCGGCGGCCAGCGCGACGATGCGCGCCGCATCCGCCGGACGCGAGAGGTGGGTGAAGTCCGTGAGCGGGCGAGCAATCAGGCCATCCGGATCAGAAATGGCTAAACCGATTTTCTTTTCGCCGGGGTCTATGGAGAGAATACGCATGGGAGGAGTGAGACGTGACGCGTGAGGCGTGAGACGTGATCCGTGACGAGTGATGCGTGAACTTCACGCGTCACGGGTCACTCGTCACGGATCACGTCTCACGTTTACTCGAATTCTAAGGTCTAACCAGGGCAAAAAGCCGGGCCAGCTTGGGAACACGTTAATCTGCGGTGGCTGAGCGAGGGGCAAGGCCGATTGCAAGCGCGTGCGCGCGGCGGCGACGGATTGGCCGCGGATCATTTGGTGGATGGCTTGGTAATCCAGGCGCGCGACGCTCGCGCCTGTTGCGGTGACGGTGAAATGCGCGCGCCCGTCATCATCCACCGTCGCCAGCGGACTCCGCTCAAAAGTTGTCCCCTCGGGGATGAGGGTGCTGCCCGAGGGCACTTCGCGGCCCAAAGCGGTCTGCGCGACGAAGCGAATATCATCCTCCTTAACGACGATCCCGGTTACGGCAATTCGCAGCGCGAGATTAAGCACGTTCGCCGGTTCGCCCACGGCGCGGTCGTAGGTCTCGGCGATTACTTGCGTCACTGTCATTGATTCCGGAATCAGAAACTCGCCCGGCTTGAGTTGATCTTCGATCCGGCCCAGCGCCGTTTGCTGCAACTGGTCCAGTAATTGATTGTGGAGACGCAAACGATCGTCCGCGGTGACGGCGGCTTGAGGCTCCGCGTTTCCGCCTTCGGTTGGCACGGGATTGGTGACCGAGAGTTGCAGACCGAGCGGGCCATCAATCGCGTTGATCTGGCCGCCGGTGACATTGCCGGCTGGACCGGGGTCAACGGCTTTGATCTCGACCGAGACCGTCGCGCCGAGGCGGCCTTCGAGGTTCACCGCTTGAGTGGTGATGAAGCGGACCGGCGTGCCGCCCGTGGTGCGCAGACCGGTGCCTTGGGGGATGACGGCCGGGCCGCCGAGGAGATTGGTGAATACGACCGCGCCGGTCGCGCGCTCGCTGGCGACATTCCTTTCGCCGGTCGTCGGCATGAAACCGGAATCGCCGACTTCCATCCGCGCGATACGGGCGGGGACGAAGCCGGCTGTGTCCGGTTGTTCGAGTGTGGGATCGGCGACAATTTCGATCGTCGTGTTGATCGGTTGGGTGGCCGGCGTCAGCGTAACCGTTGCCGAGGGGAGAAGGAAGAAAACCAATAGAAGCACCGCGCTCAGCCCGAGGCCGAGTGTGGCTTTCCGGATAATTTCTTTAGCCTGCGCGGGTATGTCCGGGAGGGTGGGCCACAACGTCCCCATTAGGGAATCTGCGACCGGCGGCTTGAGGGCGAGAATGTCTGGTGAGGGACGCCGGCGCTCCGGCGCGCGGCGCGGCGCACGGCTGCGCCAGCGGCCATGGCGACTCGCTTGAATGGATCGGAACACCGGCAGGCCGAGTTCCTGAGCGTGATCCCGCACTTCGGCATCCTCGGTGACGAGCGCGATGTTCGCGCCGAGTTTGTGCGCGTGCCGATGTAATAGAAGGAGATCGAGGCGGCGAGCCAGCGTGCGGCCCGCACCCTGAGCGACCGTCGCTGGGTACGTCGGCCAGACGAGCAGCACGCGCGCGGTCTGCGTCCAGCCCATCTTATCGCGGGCGGAGTTGAAGTCGTCGTGCGGGTCGAGGTGGAGGATTTGCTCTTTCACGGAGGGGAGGTGGTTAGCCTGCCTTATTTGAGGCCAAGTTGTGCTCTGACTTCAGCCGCTTTGAGCGTCTTTGTTTGTCTCCCACGTTCATCCAGTAACTTCATAAGTTTTTTATTCTTGCGTGTGAGTTCAATTTCTCGGTCAAAGTCGTCAATCTCGGCCAAAATGAACTCCGCGCCTTCCGGCGACCGTAAGATCAATCCGCCTCGCTGGGCGCGCTTCAGCAACGTCCTGACGGTTTTGGCTCGTGTGGAAACGGTGATGGTTTTCATAGGTTATACTCCTCTCCATGAATAAACAGCTTGTTTCCGCGTTTATATCCAATCGCTGCAATCTTGACGATGCGGGCCACCTCCCGGACATCGTAAAAGACACGGAAGTGATTCAAGCGTAACTCCCACTTGGCCACGTCGTTCGGGCGCAGTTTCTTTCGATTACGAGTCGCTACGTTTGGCCTGTATTGGAGTTGAGCATCAATTCCATCTAGGATATGTTGCTGCTCGAACTTTCGAAATGAGTTCAAGTCTTGGCGGGCCTCAGGTGTGTAGTCAATCTCATACATCACCAACGATTATCTGCCGCTTCCTGATTTTCTGCAATATTTACCCACTATGTACCGCATTCGATTTTGTCGCAGGCGGAGTTGTCACGTCATTCAGCGCGCGGGCGGTTGGCTTTTAGAAAGCAGAACACCGCGAGGCCTGCCGAAACGATGCCGAAGATCAGTAACCCGGTGGCCGTCCCGCCTTCGGAGATGACCCACAGGGCGTAGGTGATGCAGAACCAGGCGGCTACTCCAAAGCCTCGTCCGGTCCATTGCAGTTTCTCTGAATCAATAGGAGCCAATGGCCACTATCTCTGGACGTAAACGAAGTGCGGGTCGAGGTGGAGGATTTGTTCTTTCACGGAGGGAAGCGTGAGGCCTTAAGGGTAATCGGTTGCATCAATTTGCTCATTAGTCTGTGTGTCTATTACTTTGACGGTATAACCGAGCCGACCTAAGGAGACTTCTCCGAACTCGTAGAGATAGCGTGCGCTGGAAACTTGAGCTTCGTCCCACTGCTCCCAGGCGCGCAAGTTCCGCAGTTCCTTGCCATCAATTTTGAACATGAAGGCGGGGGTGGGTAGTGGGTCGGTCAACGCTTCCAGGCTCAGTTCATCATAGAAGTCAGATTTCTTGTGGACGGTGGTGTTTTCGACTTGCACCAGGTAACCCGCTTCCTGCCGTTGCAAGCGATAGACACATGATCCCTGGCTGCCGCTCGTGCCATAGTAAGGCATGACCCGACCTTTTGATTTAGCAAGCTGCATGGCTCGCAGCAAATCGCCTGTTACCCGGTAGCGCCCGTGAAATGATCCGGTCGCCAATTGTTCGTTGAAGACTAATTCGTCGAGCGCCGACTGCCATTCGAAAATTTGCTGGCACAGTGCGCCAAATAGGGTGAAGCGGATTTCAGTTTTGGAACTGTGGAGGTTTATCGGCATAGAGTAGTCATTTTAGACAAAATCAATAAGACATTCCGAAACCAAAGCGATAGAGTGGATTCCTTGAATCATGCGGCACATCGGCCTTTTGGTTTCGGACCGCTTCCATTGAGCTGGGCAGTTCAAATGGCAACTTGCCTTCCGGGCGGGCTTGGCCAAAGATGACCTCCAGTATCGCCTCATCACTGGCTCCATACTCTCCCAGCAAAGCTTTAGCCAGTTCGCTGATTTCGGGGATGACCGCCGGCCGATCCAAATACAATATCACAATCGTTGGCACGGTCTGTAATAAGGATAAAATTTCGGCTTTGGCCTCGCCTTTGAAATCCAAGTCGCCGTGATGAAAGCCTCGGGCAAAAGGATTTTTCGTTTCTACCGGAACCCAGGGCGTCTCTAATCGCAAAATGGCAAAGTCTGCCTCTTCCGGCGTGGTGACCACCTCCGCATACCGGGCGGCTAAAGCCGGAGCCACATTTTTAACAAAAATTTTTGGCCGGCCTTGCAGCGGGAGGGTATGCGCTTCATTTTTTAGCAAGGTCATGGCCCGTTTTTGCGAGTCTAATCCTTCGGCGATAGAAGCTGGATGACCTACTACTTGTGAAACTTGGGCCTCGTCCACAAACGGATTATCAAACAGCCCCAACTGGAATTTAAGGCGCAGCAGCCGCCGGACGGATTGATCCAGCCGGGCTTCAGACAACCGGCCTGTTTTTACCAGCTCGATAACTAATTCCGGACAGCTTTCCCCGCCGAACTGATCCACCCCCGCGTCGAGCGCTTTCTGCACCCGTTCGGCCCTCGTCAAGTGTTCGACGCCCCATGCCCGCGCCGGCCAGACCGTCTGCGGCATATGGGCGTCCGTGATCAAGCCCCAATCCGTGCACACGACTCCCTCATACTGGTATTTCTCGCGCAGCAGGCCGGTGATGATCGCTTTGTTAAATGACATCGCCACATTTTCGTTGGTTTGGTCTACGGGGACGCCGTAATACGGCATGATGGCCGCCGTCTTCGCCGCCAACGCCGCTTCAAAGGGGATGAGGTGATAATTGAAATTGTTGCTGGGATAGATTTGGCCTTTCTGAAATTCAAAGTGCGGGTCCAAGCCTTCGTTTTGCGGCCCACCGCCGGGGAAATGTTTGGTCATGCAGGCCACGCTGTCCGGGCCGAGCGCCTCGCCCTGAAAGCCTTCAATGTAAGCGGTCGTCAACAACGCGGTCAGGTGGGCATCCTCCCCGAACGTGCCGCTAATGCGCGGCCAGCGCGGCTCTGTGGCCAGATCAATTTGTGGATGGAGCGCCACGCGAATTCCCACCGCCAGGTATTCCTGTCTGACAGTGTCGGCGAAATCCCAGACTAGTTCCGGGTCGCCGATGGCTGCTAGGCCCAAGGTCTCACACCACTGCGAAAAATCGGTGGCGCGCATCGAAAAAATGTTATGGCTGAAGTGATTGCGCGGGTCGGAGGCAATCGTCACGGGGATGCCGAGCCGCGTTTGTTCGGCGAAACGTTGAAGATTATTTTGCCAGGTGGCGACGGCGGGCGCGCCCGGAACATCCCAGAGATTGAAATGGTTCATCTGCTGTTCGGCGATTTGAGTCATCGCCGCGTGGGGAAAGGGGGGCGCGCCCGGTTGGACTTCGATGGAGCCATCCGCGTTGACGAGTGCGCCGTTGATGAATAACATCCCCGCTTTTTCTTCGAGCGTCATTTGCCCCAGCAGGTTCTCAATCCGAGCTTCGAGGGGCTGGCGGGGGTCCTCGTAAATATCCAATTTTCCGTTTTTGTTGAGATCACGGAACGTGAAGCCGTTTTCTGTTTTGATCAGATGAGAGGACCGGGTTATCAAGTCAGTGCTCATGGTAATGCTCCTGGTTGTTCACTGGTGCTGGGAAGAAAGCCGGACGGGCCGACTTGTAGAAGATCAAAACTAGCCGTCTATCAACGTCCACCTTAGTTTATTCAGCGGTTGCAGTTGCCCTGAATGGACGAAGGCCGAATTTCTTGCCGAGGGTCAGTCCAAGTTTCAGGTGGGTAAGAGCGAGGAGGCATTACTGCGTTTGATGTTCTATCTTTGCGATGTGAATCGCAGCTTGCCGCGCGGCCTAAGTTCAGCCCAACTTATCATGGCCGGAGTTGAAGTCGGCGTGAGGGTCGGGGGGGGGAGGGTTTGCTCTTTCACGAGAGAATGGGTGAGGGGATGGTAACATTGCGGCTCAGCGGCAGCGACGGCGCGAGCCCAATATTTCTCACAGATGTCTATTCTTTTGAGATTTTTGGCTGGCCCTATAGGTCAGTTGAAGCGGTCGATGTATTGGCGGGCGCATAGCAAGCCACAGGCTTCCTATTATTTATGCAACCAGTTCGATTTAGGGTTGGTTAGCCATAGTCGATTTTATAAAGGAGGTTTGCAACCAAGAGGTTCACTTTGTTCGAAGCTGCTGGTTCAATTAGCCGGACTTCGACTTTATCTTTAGTAACTTCGCTCATGGCTATCATGCACGCGGGGTCAATAGTGATTGCCAGGGTTGTCTCAGATTCGAATGTAGTACACGGGCACAATCCCAACTCGTTCATTCGGCTATTGTGGAATATCTTAAACCGCATAGCATCTAGCAAACCATCGTTATTTCCCTTGTTAATAATTATCTTGAACTCTCTGTCTCCAAGTCTCTCTAGCTCTTGGACGTTGAGGCGGAGCGACTTGGCACGTTTGGTCTTTTCAATCAACTTAATCTCATCGGCGTCAATGATACCATTGAGAGGCATATTCGAGTGCTTAGATGTAAAATCAACCAGTATTCTCTTGATTTCTTGCAAGCGGTTTCTAATTTCAAGGTAACCACGCAGTAAATGACTATATATAAAGTATGCCACATATCCAACGGCAATCAGAAGGATTGCCAACAAGATTGTCTGCCCGATTACGGTCTTGCTGACATCTGCTACATCGGCAACTAAGCCAATGGCAGCCGCTGCAGCGCTTGCTGTGGCAACGATAGCAGTAATAAGGTCTCTACGCTCAATGTTATTCATTTTATTAGGCCTCGTTGGATGAAGTTGGCTCTGCAACCAATTTTCTCTCAAGAAGTCTGATCCAAGAGCGTACTTCCTCGCTGTTGTCTGGAGTGTGTTGCTTGAGTTCGGCTAATTCAACTAATAACTGAGCCTGACTGGATGAGCTTACTTTGCGGGGAATGTTCCCTCTACAGAGCGATGACAATGCTTGCTGAAGCACCCTTGTATCCTTCTCAGACCGTAGTGACCCTATCAATATTTCTGTACTAAATTCTGTATCAAGTGCACCTAGTGCCCTACATGCCTGAAAGCGCACATCAGTATTTTCGTCTCTCAATGTATTCCTTAGGAATCTGTAAAATTCTTTACCGGTTCTTCCCCTGGCAGCCAAGACATATGTAAGTGATGCTACGGCAAGATGATCATTAGATTTCTCTTGCAGGAGTGAATAGCAGAGATCGTCAACTTTTGGTTCTTTGAGCTCTACTAGGATATTTGATGCCTTCATGGCTACATCTGGATTATCTTGGTCCAACAGTTCACAAAGATTGCGAACCGTTCTTATCCGCAAATCCTCCTTCACTTGAGCGCCTTCAGTGAGAAACTTGGCTGCTAGTAACCAATGCGATGCATCCCCTTTGGTAACAAGGGCCAATATCATGTCGTTGACATTAGGCTCATGTTTGGCGAGTTGCGTGAATACAGAATCCCACCAACTATCTCCAGCATATTGGCCAACTAACTCGAGCAATTTTCCCTTGTCTAGACGCTGAAGGGCTTGAGTGCAAAATTGTTCTTGAAGTACAAGATGTGAGAATTGGTATTGACTAAGTGTCGGCTGATAGAGAATGTTGAGCTTGAGTAAGCTTGCGAGATGGTTCTCTAGGCCAGTCTGTTTCCATGCCTCCGCAAGATCTCGAAGGCGAGTTGTTAGCTCATCTTGTGACAGAAATGTCTTTTTGGTTATGTGCATGAAGAACGCTATGTCTTCTGCCAGTTGGCGGGCTAAGGTGGAGAGGTCTTTAAAGATAAAAGAAAGAAATGTCTTGATATACCTTTCTTGAAGTGCTCCTCGGTCTTCAGGTAGGTTCTTTCTTCCTTGATAAAGGTCAGAAATTAACCTTAGGAGAAAGGGATTAGATGCAAGGGATGATAGCCCAGGGCTGCTTTCAATTATGTTCCAGAATACCTCTCCCGAGTTTGGGCTGTCTGCGTACCATATATCAATAAGTTGACGAGTTTCGTTTTTGGTCAGTGGTGCAATCTCAAAGGTCGTAAAGCCAAATTCGGTCATTACTGCATATTGTCGGCTAGTAACAACAATGTGCATTCTTGGAAACTTAAAAGAGAATTGAGTGAGCTCGTGAATAACAGTCTCGATGTCTGCTGTCTCATTCAAGCCGTCAAGTAACAAGAGTACTTGCCCCTCCTCGAGTGACTTAGTTAACCCTGTGATTGTAGTATGGTATGTATTAGCGCGAGTCTCTATTTCATCTCGGATTTGTTCTTCTATTCTCTTAGTTGTGTCAAAATTGTGCAGGGATAATAAAACAGGAATGTTTGATACGCCTCGTAACAACCCGCGTGCTGCATTCAGTGCTATAAGTTTCAGGAGCGTAGACTTACCTGACCCTGGAGGCCCAAATATCAATATGTGGTGGTGGTTTTTTAGAGCCGATTCAATTGTTATCTCCGATTGCTCTTGATCTGATGAACTTGATCGCAATCTCAACATGATGGATTGATTATCGAGATCACCCAGTAGCTTTGCTGAACTCTGCTTTGTTGAGATCTCAGCCAATTGTGCAAGCAGATTTGCGCGATAACTGACAATAGTATCTGCGAAACTATCGGAGAGCCTCAGGTTGCGCTTAAACATGATCTGTCCTCGCTTTGCACATTTGTCCGGTGAAGTCAGGCTATACATCTATCAGGCGAAGCGGGTTGCCCAACGATTAAGGATTCATGTGGCGCGGAGCCGTCCTTGGTGTTGGCTTGCTTAACCAAATTGGATTTATAGTTTAAGGATAACCGCTGGGGCAAGTCCCCTAATTGACTGAATCGATGGGACTGATTATAGCGCAGAAAAGCGATTTTGGATAAACTTTCTTCACGCATCACGTCTCACTCATCACGCCTCACGCTTCCGGCTTCAGCGCCGCTTGCGCCTCATCGTTGAAAATGCGCTCGGTGCGAGCGTAGAGCGCATCCGCTTCCTCGGGGGAATCGGCAATCGCGGTCAAGCCGAACCGCGCCAGGTCGGCGATGCCGCTCAGCATGTGCATCACAATCCCCTTTTGCTCCAAATGGTCAAAGTGCAAGCGATGCCGGCTGACAATGTCGAAGACATCGTCCGGGGCGAAGGCGCGATACTCCGGCGCTTCCAGGTGATCGGTCGCAACGTAGTATTTAGGCTGGCCGAGCAACGTATGGAAGAGGCCCGTCTCCGTATCGTACTTGCCATCGGTCAGGTATTGCAAGGTGAGATACGGGTGTGTGGTGCCGCCCTTGCGCAAATTGATTTCGATCGCATACGGTTCCCAGGCGCTGCTCCCCGAACGCACGACGACAAAATCAAGCGCGAAGCGACCGATCACGCCTTCGCGCGCCAGACGATTGCCGACCTTCACTGCCTCGCGCATGATGATCCGGCTGTAGGCTGGGTCGGCGGGGAAGCGCGCGCCCAGGTAACTCTGCCCACTCGGGCCGCCGAGTAACTGATCGTGCGTGGAGAGAATCTGCACTTCTCCAAACGGGCTGACGCGCAGTTGGACACTGGGGCTGCGCAGCGCTTCGCCGGCAATTAGTTCTTCCACAATTCCACCGCTCTCGCCCAGCTTGGCGATAAAGGACTCGTAATCTACATCCGGTGACTCGAACTGCATCGCGTGGATTCGCTCCGCGAGGGCCGCGGCCGTCGCCGGATTGCCCGGGGGCGGGAGACCCTCCAGATTCACGCTGGCGTTCCCTTCACCGGACACGCCTTCGTTGAGTTTGATCAGTATCCGACGGAGCGCCGCCTTTTGCGCGCGCATGGCCGCGATCGCGTTGAGGACATCGGCCTCGCTCGTTAAATTCTCTGCGCCAAGGGGATGTGGCACGCCCTCGTCGGCAAAGATGCGCCGACCACCGCTCTTGGTGCCGAAGTTAAAAAACTGCGGGTCCGCGCCATACATCGGGATGTTCAGGCGCACGGCCAGTTCGCGTTCCAAATCAGTTGTGTTATACGGGACGATGTGCGCGAGATCAAGATTGGGAACGAGCGATTGGATGTGCCGGAGGAGGCGCGGGCGTTCCAGGAGTTTGAGACTGAGCGGGCGGGACGAGCCATCCAACGGCGAGACGAGAAACAGTCGCTTACGCGCATTGCTGATGACGACGCCCGGCAGGATGTGGAGATAGTAATCAATGATGTCGGGATGAATCGGCTGCGAGGTGACGTAGATCAGCCGAATGTGCGGCTGGCGCAGTAGAAACAGCATGAAGAGCAGACGTTCTTCGTAGGCCTGCTGCGCTGAACTGGTAAATTCCCGATCCAACGACATGGAGGGGATGACGACAATGGTGTTCGGGTCCTGCAAATGTTCGCCGCCGGGATGGTCGGGCTGGCCGATCAATTTCCAGAGCGGCCCCAGTTTGCGTTGCAGTTCGTTGAAACGGGCGGTGGTGGCGGTATCCACAAGTTTTATCCAATCTTAAAAGCTACCAGGGGTGTAATCATGAATGAAGGAACTCAAGGAACTTTGGGGAACTCAAGGAATTAAGGGAACTTGAGTTCCTTGAGTTCCCCAAAGTTCCCGGCTTTTCAGTTCCTTCCGTTCCCGCAGTTCCTTGAGTTCCTACGGTTGCTGGAACTCAAGGAATTTCGAATCTATTAAATCCGTGGCTTCATTACGAAACAATTATCTCGACCACGCCGGTATCCAGATCGTAACGCCCGCCCACAATTTTGAGTTCGCCTTTGGCGACGGCCTCGGACAGAATCGGCGCGGCCTGCAAGCGTTCGACTATCAATTCGACATTCGCCTTCACCGCATTATCCAACACATCCCCACCTTGATCCTTGACTTTTTCGACCGCCGGCCGAATGCCTTCGACCAGCCAGTTGATTTCGGCGGCGGCCGTGGCATGACTCTCCAGGGTTTCAATCGTCGCCTTGACCGCGCCGCATTTTTCGTGACCCAACACCAGGAGCAGGGGAATATGCAATTCGGCCACCCCGTATTCCAGGCTGCCGAGGACGGCGTTATCAATTACCTGGCCCGCCGTCCGGATGACAAACAAATCCCCGAGGCCCCGATCAAAGACGAGTTCCGGCGGCACGCGCGAGTCCACACAGCTAAAAATCGTCGCAAAAGGTTTTTGGCCTTGGGCGAGTTCAACGCGGCGGCTTTCCGATTCATTTACATCCGTGGACTTATGCGCGACGTACCGCTGATTGCCTTTCAGCAGCCGCTGGAGGGCTTCATCGGCGTTCGTGACAGGCGCTTCCGGTGTTGCCGTGGAGGGGGCGGGCGCGGCTGGGGCGCAGGCGGCGAGTAACGCGCCGGCGAGCGTGAGCGGAGAGAGACGCAGGAAATTGCGCCGGGAAAATCCAGGAGGCATAGACATAGTTTTTCCTTTGAATGAGAGGGGTGGAGAAAGTGGTTTTGCGTAGAAGCAGGTGCGGCGCACTTTTGAGCCAGATTTCCGTCAGCGTCGCAACAAAAGTGCGCCGCACCTAGCCTTTCCCAGCGCGTTCGTGATTGGCTGGAAGAGTTAGAGCTCAACGACTTGAGAATGCGCGTCGCAGATTTCCTGGATGGACTCATTGACGTCTTGCGTGAATTCGCTGCGGGGGTAGGCGCAGAAAAGGGAGAACGCCTCCGTCTGGCACAACACCTCCCACAGGCGTTCCAGTTCGAGTGTCGCCTGGCTGTGCCCCTCGGCCCACAACAAGGCGACCATCTCACCGAACGCTCGCACCCGCCGACCGTTGCCCCGCGCGCGGGAGAGTAATTCAAGGATAAGTTCCTGGAACAAGGTCGCCTCCGGCCAGCCATGGACCATAAATTTTGAGAGAGTCGCTTTGGCATCCAGGGAAATGTATTGATCGCGCTCACGAGCGGCGTTGAGGTTAAACCCCCGTGCCCGGAGCTTCGCCTCGAGGCCCTGGAGGTGGGCGGGGGTCGCAATAAGGATGAGGCCCTCGCCGGCTTCTAATCCGCCGCAGACAAATTCTGTCAGCGAAGCCAGGAAGTCCTCATCATTCCCATACAGCTGAACCAAATGTTCACAGGGGGCAATCTCTCCCCAAAAGATTTCGGTTCGGTGTGGCAGTGAGTTATTCAGTGTGTTCATTTACCGTTTCCCGTCTATTCCACTTCTACTTTTATTTTCTTATTTTAGCTCAATCTTGAGCCAGTGCAATGTTGCCGCGCTTGATCTGAATCAAACCGTCCCCATGACCCCGTGGCATCTTCAAACTTTCTTTTTCAGAAGCCGGCCGATGAGAACGAAACTGAAAACGAAACTGAAGAAGAGGGCCGCGAGGGGGAGAGGTGAATGTTGGTTTGGAGAAGGGGCGGGCGCAGTTCTCAGTTTCCGTTGCCGGGGGTTCAGGTCTTGGCGCCGCTTCCAATGCACCCAGGCCGCACTGAGCTGATCCACGAGACCGGGGAAGAGCTTGTTCACGGCGACAGGCACGTCATACAACCGGCTCAAGAAGAACGCCGGGCGCGGTTGTTCTACGAGCTGCACGATGGCCTGCGCCACGCGTTCGCGGCTGACTTTCCCCAAGGGGAAGGAACGATAATGAATCCCACCGCGTCCCGCGATTTCATTGAACTCCGTGCCGGTGACTCCGCTGGGATGAATGCGGATGACTTTAATTCCCCACGGGAGGAGTTCTCGCCGTAAGCCATCCGTCAAGCCTTCGACGGCGTACTTCGTGCTGGCATACACGGTGAGCGGCGGCACCGCGATCCGGCTGGCGTAGGAACTCATATTCAAGATAGTGCCGGAGCGCTGCGCTTTCATCGTCGGGATCACTTGGCGGGTCAACTCGGCCAGGCCCAACACATTTACTGCATATTGCTGCCGGAGTTCCTCGGCGGATAAGGCCTCGAACCAGTTGTAATGTCCCCAGCCGGCGATGTTCGCCAAGATGTCAATTCGGCCAAAGGTGGCTAAGGTTGTTTGAACGAGCTGTGTGATTTGAGCGGGATCGGTTAAATCGGTGGGCACGGGTAGGGCAGTCCCGCCCGCGGCGCGGATGTCTTCCGCTAAGCGTTCCAGGCGGTGGGCTCGTCGGGCGGCCAGAACCGGAATGGCTCCAGCGCGGGCCAACTCCCGCGCCGTTGCTTCTCCAATTCCGGAGGAAGCTCCGGTGATGAGGGCGACTTTATTCGCCAGTGTGGGATGCGCTTCTAAGTTCGTCACATGGCCCTCCTCGCTAAAATAAAGAAGTCGCCAGACACTCGGTTGAGTTTGGCGACTTCAGTAGTTTTCCAATGACACCCTTCGGTAGTCTGGCAACCTTGGCAATCTACTTTATAAGATGCTTTAGGCCCATAACTTTGCGCCCTCAGTTTTTACTGAGTTTGCCTGTTCCGAAGTCTGGCGACCGTGGTTTCCAGTGGAAACTTTAGACCCATGACTTTGCGCCCTCCACTTTCGCGGAGTTTGCCTTTTTGGTAAGTCTGGCGACCCTAGTATCTTTGCGGATACGGTAGGCCCATAACTCTGCGCCCTCCGCTTTGGCGGAGTTTGCCTTTTCGGGGTGTTGTGTTGTCACTATAAAGAGTCTGAATCACTTTGTCAATAACCTTCGCCCGAATTTCACCGATTGCTGGTCTCGGCCGACAACGAAAGTAGGACAACTTTGTCTAATGTCTGGCGAAGAGGCGCCCGAACAAACTCCGGGCCGGCCACACGAGCAGCGCGCCGAGGCTCAAGCCGGCGACAAAACTGACGACCGCTTCCTCGTGGTTGGGCGGCCGCCTCCAACGCAGCGAGTTGAACTCTTCGAGTTGCCCGGCCGGGTTGACCATGAGCGCGGCGATCTCCTCGCGGCGCGGGAGGTTCAGTTCCTGGCGTGGCAGACTCGGCGCCTGGCGCGGGAGTCCCTGTTGCGCGCGAGTGGCTTCGGTGACGGGCACCGCATTCGGGGCCGGCTCAATTTTAGAACCATATTGATTGGCATACACTTGCGTAAATTCTGCGCCGAACAACATGATCTGGGCCGAGTAGTATATCCACAGCAGCAGAATAATCAGGGAACCGGCCGCGCCATAAGCCGAGGCGACACTGCTGCTGCCTAAATAGAATCCAATCGCCGACTTACCGACATTAAAGAACACCGAGGTCAGGGCCGCGCCGATCCAGACATCGCGCCAGGCAATTTTTACATCGGGGAGAAATTTAAAGATGAGCGTAAACAAAAAGGTGATGACCAGGAAAGAAATCAGAATGTTCAGCGCTTGCGCTATGAGCGTTAGTTCTCCTAACGTGCTCGTGACAAAGTTTCCCAGCGCCGAGAGTCCGGCGCTGATGACCAGTGAGACTAAGAGCAAGAAACCGATGCCTAAAACCAACCCGGAAGAAGCCAGCCGATCTTGGAAGATCCCCTTCCAGCCGCGCCCCGGTTTGGGCGTGACTTCCCAAATGGTGTTGAGCGCATCCTGTAATTGACCAAAGGCGCCCAGACCGCCCAGCAACAGCGTGGCAAAGCCGATGACCGTCGCCAGAATCCCTTCCTGCGGTTTGCGCGCGTTTTCAATCATGGTTTGGATGAGGTCCGCCCCTTGAGCGCCGACCAAACCCCGAATTTGCTCATCGATCTTGTCTTGGGCGGCCTGTTGCCCAAAGGCTAAACCGGCGATGGCGATAACAATAATGAGGAGCGGCGCCAACGAGAACACCGTATAAAACGACAACGCGGCGCCCAAGCGCGGCGCTTTGTCCTCATTCCATTCATCAAAGGTCTTTTTCAAGAGACCAAAAAAATCTTTAAAGTGAAAAGGCCTCCGGCGCGTTAGCGGTTTGGCCCTTTGCCAAGTCGCTCCGCCGAACTGCTGGGCTTGATCGTTCATGGTGACCTCCCATCGCGGCGACGTTTTAGCCGCGTTCTTGAGCGGTGGTAACTTCGAGAATGTCTTTGCCTAACGCCGTTGCCAAGTTAATACGAGTCAGACCTGTCAGGTCTCTCGAGGCAGCGCTTGATCTCCAACGTATTTTGTGCCCCGTCCCGCGCTCCGCGCGAGCGGGGTCGCGGGAAGACCTGACAGGTCTAGCCTTGTAAAGCAACCTGAAGTCCGCCGCCTGCTTTTGCTGAGAGGCCGGCCTTCGGCTACGGTGTCCGTCGCGCTGCCCAAACTGCCTCAGCGGGTCGGGCGGTGAGCTGCGATGGGGGTCCGGCGCCGGCGTTCCCCTTCTGCGACGCCGATCTTGTAGCGGAAGGTTAACTCGCCTCCCAGCCAGCCTGTCACGAGCAAGATCAACGCGACCAGCGCGGAGAGGCCGAGGCCCCAGGGCATCACGGCGCCTTCCACACTTCCCAAGCGCAACAACACGCTGACGGCGGATAACAGCACCGCCGTGAGATTGCCCAAAAAGTGAATCCAACCGACGGCGCTTCGTGCGCGGCGAATCGTGACGAAATCAATGAACCCGAAGATGGCGGCGAACAGGCCCGTGACCACCCCCGTGGCGATAAGCCACAGCGAGGCGCGCGCCCAGAAAGTATCATCCGTCTGCCAGTAGGCCAGGTCGCTGGCCAGCCCTCCCACCAAAAAGGCAATCGGGAAAGTAACGAGCACGGGATGAATCGGATGTCCGGCAATGGCGGCCGTGCTCGGGACACCTTCCGTAGTTTCTTCGTTCATGGGAATGCTCCTTTCTGAAATAAGCCGATCAGGTTGCTGCGACTCTCACAGTCCGCTTCGCAAGACTTTTAGATTTGCTTAAAAATTATTGTGGAGTTGAGCCAATAAAACTATCGGTTTTTATCCTGCTTTTTGCCTCAGAGATTTTCCTCAACCTGGATCGGTGTTTGTCTGACGAGCCGGTGAAAGTGAAGCGCTGTTCGCCGCGTTCCCGGAAAGACACTGAAGTTGACCCATTAACGAGGCGGCCAGCCGAGGTGTTACCACGCGCCTACTCCTCGCTATTTTCTTTTTTAGGTTGTTCTTGTCTGACCAGTGGACATCCTGTCCGATGGGCGAGTGGGGAGGTTTGTTCTTTTCGTGGGTGGGGGAGGCAGGCGATGAGCGTGAGGCGCGGTGGTAGGTGGCGATAGAGGTCTGGGCGGATTCACCGCTTCGGTCGGATCTGCTGATAGTAGTCTTCCCACTGCGTGCGCACTTGGTCTTCCGTGAGATCGTCACGGTCATAGGCCGGTGAAATCAGCGGTAAAGCCCGTTGAACTTTGACCAGGACGATGGCTTGGATGCGGCGCGGAGCGTCAAAGAGTCCGCGTTGAGCGTAGAATGAAACGAGTTCGTTAAAGAGGGAGCCGGATTCCAGCACGGTGGCGCTTCCGTTAAAGCGGTAGCCCTTGCGAGTAAACCAGTCAACGACGTTGATCTCTATGGCCGGATTCCGTTTTAGATTCGCAATTGTTCGGGGGGAGCGGATGTCGGCAAAAACCAAGTGGTCATCGTCCCAGACTGTGGTGGTTCCCTTGGGCGATACGTTCGGGGTTCCATCAGGACAGACCGTGGCTACATAGGCCAGCCGCTGTTCGCGAACGACCCGCTGCATGTCTTCGGTGAGCGTTGCCATATCTATTTTCTCCTAGCGTTGTTCATTCACGGCCTGGAGCATCGCCCGTTGTGAATCTCGGGCAAACCGTTTCTGCAAGGACCGGGTGTAGGGGTAGCCTAACTTCGCCAGCGGCCCCGGTCGGGAGACGGCGACCACTGCATACCAAACACTGTCGTCTTCAGGCCGCCATTCGACGCTGAAACTTTCTTCGCCTCGCTCGGCATGGGCCGGGAGCGTGCCATAAGCAAACCCATAGCGAGCGGGTTGTTCATCGAACGTATACACAATCCGACACGCATTGAGTGACCAAAAACCCAAATGCGCGACAACCAGCGCGACGATGGAACCCGTTTCAATGGGGGTATCCTTCCGGAAGAGTTGCACCCAGCCAATGTCGAACATCTTCCAGCTTTGGAGCGCCCGGCAAGCCGTCTGGAATGCTTGAGACCCATGCCCTAATTGCACTCGATAATGGTCAACCGTATAACCGGAAGTGAGTAAATCACGTGTGAGGCCCAGCGGTGCATACGAAAAAACTTGGTCGCGTTGCGCGGCGAGGAAGGCTTTGATTTTCTGTTCGGACGGCTTGTGGATGAAGAACATCGGCTACGGAGTGTGTGGCCTTAGCCTTGAACCGATGAGCGCTCCGAGGATCACATAGATCAACAGCGAGAGCGGGGCGAAAAGGATGGCCTGTGACAGATCGTTCGTCAGCAGATTCACCGGAAAGGCGAGATAGCCAATGAGGCCATAAGCTGGGTCGGAGCAGTACCACGGCCAGGGTGGCGGCGGGAAGGATATCCGGAAGGGGAGACAACGCACGGCAACTATCAAGACTCCCGCAAGGATAACCAGCCCGACACCCAGGCCTAAAATTGCGCCTCGCTTGGCAGTAAGTCCCATACTCAGTAGATTACGAAAAAGAGCAAGCATCCTGAGCGGAGTTCCGCGCTTTTTGCGGAACGCAGTCGAAGGGCGCGATTCGGGCCTGAAAATAAGCCGTTTTACACCTGAGACGCTCCTTCGACTGCGCGGCCCCTTCGGGAAATCCCGCCGCTCCCGTTCCTGAACGGGAGTTCACCACCTGCCCCGCGAACTGCGCGGGGTGAAGCGGAGCCGAAGGGCTCAGGATGCTTTCGTAAAGTCCTGATACTATGTGTTCTTCATTTGCTGGGCAGCCTCTAAACGATCCGCCGCGCTTCCATCGTCATGCCAGGCGCTTTTAGCACCAAGCGAGTGATGACAGCATTTTCTCGCACAAAGTCCAAGCGAACATTTTTGAATCGAAAACCTAATAAACCTTCACTCAGCTTATAAAGTTTAATTTCTTCGGTCGGGAAGCCGGTTTGAGCAAAGTAGACTTTTCCCGCCTGGGCGGTAATCGTGAAGGCATGGCCCTCGACCGGTGTCTGATATTCACCCAGCAGCTGGGCGAGGCTGTCGGCGGGCAACTCGGGTTGTTTTCGATTAAAGATGATATTCTCAACCTGGAGTTCAATGGGGAGGGAGATCGAGTCAATGTCCCCCTGCTCATTTATCAGGAAGCGCACTTTTATCCAAACATCAAAATCGGCCAGGTGCCATTCGAAAACGTCATAGTGATAATGCCGCAGTTCAGACCAATCCAGGCTGCCCACCGTGCAGGCTTGTAACCGACCGCCATCCAATTTAACGGCAAAATCAGGATAGCCTGCGCTTTCATACTCGCCCGCATAGATTTCCAAGGGATGGGTGGGGGGCGCGTTTTCAATCCGCTCTTCCACCGCTGTTTGCTTGGCTTGGGCTGACCCCGCGATGAAAGGATCAACGATGGCGTGGATTTTTGCGTTCCAGTCCCGCTCTGGAAGACCCAGGGCGCGATCCAGGCTTTCATAGAGCAGGCTATCCCGCAAGGGCAGTCCGGCGATATTCGTCAGCACTACGACGCCGATTTTTTCTTGAGGCACAAAACCAATTATCAAACTGTGGCCTTCTAGATTGCCGCCATGCTGGATGAGCGTATAGCCCTGGTAAGGTTCAATCCCCCAGCCCAGCCCATAAGTAAAAATGGTATTCCCCATTAACGCCTCAGCAATTCCGCCGCCGGGAATGACGATCTGCGGCAAATGCATTTGTTTGAGATTCGTCGGGGTTACCAGTTGGACCTCTCCGGCCCGGCCCGCGTTCAGATGCACCTGCAGCCACTGAGTCAGATCGGCTAAGGTGGAGAACAAAGCGCCGGCGGCGCCCGGTGAAAGTTCGGTGTAAAGCCCAAAGGGCATGTTAATCAAGCCCTTGGCCTTGCCCGCCGGGTCACGGTCCACTCGATACCCTTTCGCATTCACTTGCCCGGCGACCGGCGGTTCGGGCTGAAAGTTGGAGGCCGCCATCCCCAGTGGGATAAAAATGCGCTCCTGCATGAAATCTTCCCATTTTTGTCCGGCGATCTTTTCAACCAGGTAGGCCGCCGCGTAATACATCAGGTTGTTGTATTGAAACTTCTCGCGGAAGCTGGCGCTGAACTTGAGATGTTTCATGCGTTTGACAAACTCCGAGCGCGAGATATTCAAACGCCAGGCGGACAAGTCGTGACGGGGAAGCCCGGTGCGATGACACAACATATCCCGGACTGTCATATGTTGCGTCACGTAGGCGTCATCCAGGATGAATTCCGGCAGGTAGTCCCGCACCGGTTTATCCCAGGCGAGTTTGCCCTCGTCCACCAAGAGAGCCACACTCATGGCGGTAAACTGTTTTGTGACCGAGGCCATGGCAAAACGCGTATCGGCCGTCAGCGGGAACTGGTTTTCAACATCGCGCAAACCATGCACGGATTGATGAATCACGTCGGTCTCTTTGAGAACGACAATCGCTGCGCCGGGGCAATGCCAAGACTGCATGGCTTCTTCAATGTAGCGATCAAAGTCTTTTAAACGATCCATGGATTTGCTCCTCTGCTAGAAAGAGATAGGATGTGGAAGGCTGCAACTACCTTTTGGATTTCGGAAGGCAGGTTTCGCGGTAAATTTGGTCCTGCTTGGCGACGGAGCTTTGAGGAATCGCAGACGGGTTGGACATAGTTCCCTTTCCTTTAGCGCATCACCAGCGGTAGGTAAATCAGATTCGGCGGCACCGGGGTATTCGTGCGCGTCGGCGTGTCGGTGGGCGGCACCGGGGTATTCGTGCGCGTCGGCGTGTCAGTGGGTGACACCGGCGTATTTGTCTTCGTCGGCGTGTCAGTGGGTGGCACCGGCGTATTTGTCTTCGTCGGCGTGTCGGTGGGTGGCACCGGCGTATTTGTCTTCGTCGGCGTGTCAGTGGGTGGCACCGGGGTATTCGTCCACATTGGAGTGTCGGTGGGGGGGACCGGTGTATTCGTCCATGTTGGAGTGTCGGTGGGTGGAACCGGCGTATTTGTCCACGTTGGCGTGTCAGTGGGTGGCACCGGGGTATTCGTCCATGTCGGAGTCGCAGTGGGTGTTCCTCCGGCTAACGGCCCAGCCACGACCAGCGCAAAAGGCTGAGACTCTATCGGCACGTTGTAAGCAGTCACATGAACTTGATATTCGCCGATGGGGGGATTGCTGATGATCACCCCTTCTACGTTGTTCAGACGATCTCCAGTTGCCACGCTGTTGCCATAGTAAGTTGTGTTCCCTGGTCCGGTGATGACCAGATCAAGGTCATTGACGAGTTGAGTCGAGGCTGAGAGTGAAGCGGGTGGGTCGGTCCAGGCCAGCATGATGCGCAGCGGTTGTGAGCTATCGGTCACCTGGAGCGGACGCGTGAGCGTGTCTGAATAGGTGATGACCTGCCCGGTCGTCAGGCCGGTCGTGTGATCGTCCACCCAGAGGGTGTAGGGGGTGGCTGCTTCGATGAAGCCCAGATCAACGCGGCCCCAGCCCGCCACGCTGTTCGGACGGTTGTATGGGATTTCTTGCGTCGTCCCGGTTCCGTATTGTCCGGGAGCCATATCGTGCGTGGTGTTGAGCAGCGTCGCTTTGACTGCGGCCGCACTGGGGTTCGCCAGACCCTGACTCACCAGCCACTCGCGCACGAGCGCCCCGGCCCCGGCAGTAAGTGGAGTGGCCATCGAAGTGCCGCCGTCATACGCGTAATGGCCGTTGGTTTCGTGCGGACCCCAGAGCGCACTAGTTGGATTGGAATAGTGCGTATGATTGGAGACGATGTTTGTGCCGGGCGCGACGATATCCGGCTTGATGCGCCCGTCGTCGGTTGGACCGCGCGAGGAGAAAGCTGCCATGCCCTCGGCGTTGTTAGCGACGTAGTCTTCAGCGATGGGAGAGCTGGCGAAACAAAAGGGATTTAACCATGACCAGGGGTAGCTGCCAAATCCACCGGTGCTCCGATCACTTTCGGCGGCCCCAATCGTGACGATGTTTTTCGCCGTCGCCGGGGCGAGGAGCGAATCCGGATCAATGACTCCGTCATCATTAAAAAAGCAGAAACCAGACGCATTCGGTGGACCATCTACACCTGAGTTGCCTGCCGCGAAAAAGATGGTCATGTCTGGGTGGTCCCACAGAAATTCATCGGTGCGCTGTGAGCCATAAGGATAGCCACCGAAGGTTTCTTCCAGCGGAGGATTAGCGAACGAGCCAGTGTAAAAGCCCCAGCTATCGGAGTGCAGCCGAGCGCCGTCAGTATAGGCCTGGGAGAATAACGTGTAGTAGTCATTGGGCAAGCCGAGCAGCGAACCATCCGACCCGATTTCAAACGCTTGAATCACCAGACTAGCTTCCGGCGCGACTCCGGCGAACGAACCGGTATAAGTGTGCGTCGCAGTGATCGCCCCGGATTGCACACCCGCCCCGGCAATTGAACCAGTGACGTGCGTGCCGTGCCCATGGCCGTCGCCCCAATCGCCGGTAGGCGATAACACATGGGTGGCGGTGATGCGTCCAGCGAAGTCCGGACTCATCGTGAGCATGTCGCCGGTGTCCAGTCCACTGTCTGCGACCGCGATGATTTGGCCCGCGCCAAACAAGGATTGGTTTTCCCAGGCCGCGTCCACGTTCATGATGGCCCGGGCATGATCGTTCAGGAGGAAGGGGTGACTGGCCGGTTCGATCCAACGGACCGACTCTAGATTCGCAGCTTGCAACAGTTGAGTCGCGTTGAACGTTATTGGTTGATTGGCGGCCAAGGCGCTCAAATCGTGGGTGAGTGCTCCGTTGTCGTCCGGCCAGCCGATAACGTGCACGGGTCCAAAATTGTTCTCGCCGCGCTGCAACACCCGCAGGATCGCAGGCGCAAATTTATCCGCCAGGGTGAACGGCGTACGGGCATAGACTTGAGGCAGGCGCGCGGCTGCGGCGAGTTGCTTCGGTGTGCCCTGTGCCAAATAGGCAAAGTCCGGGAGGTATTCGAGCAGTTTTACGCCGGTGCTTTCAAGCGCTGTGCGGTCAACGAGGGTGATCGGGCCGCGCAGTTGGAGGATGGCATACGCGCCGGGTGCAGCGGTCAGCAGGGAAGAGGGGGTTGCCGACGAGGTCGCCTGGGTCGCCTCAAAGGCGCCTCGGTGAAGGCGTAGGAGTGGAGGGGCAGGTTGTGAGTGTGAGGTGGGAGTGTTCGCGAGTAAAGACAACAGCAGAACGATGATTAGGAATGAGACTTTAGGGCGCATGGGCTCCTCCTAAATAAATAACTGAGCTTGGCGGCGAGGAGAGGGTTGAAGGGTAGTCAAGCTAAATCGCGTTTCTGTGATTTGGTGGTCATGGGAGCTTCTCCAAAACTATGGCTGTGGCTTTTGGATCGCGCGCCGCGTGTTGTCTTCGATGTCCATCAAAAGAAAGAGACCCTCGGCAATGGCTCGCGACATGACAAAAAAGAAAACACTGACCAGGGCAGACAGCAAGGTATTGAGTAAGCTGGGAATAATCTCCAAAAGGTTGAAGCTGGCGCTCCCGCTAACGAAATTTTCTATAAGGATGACTACCGGCGTGAGGATAATTAGTCCACCGACCAGCAAGAAACACCAGGAAAGGGCCGAGGCCCACGACGCGATGCTCAGTAGATGATCGAAATTATAATAAGTGTCTTCAACTTCTTCTTCGGTTGTCGTCGCGGGAGCACTCTCCGCCAGACCCTGAGCCGGGACCTCCCCTATCCGCGCTAACAAGATTTCACGAATTACTTCAAAAGCTTCATTCGACCAGGCTTCGCGGTCATTCTGTTTCCAGATCTCAAGCAAGGCCTCTGTATCTTGTTCTTCCAACCGCTGTTGGATTTGACTTTTCCGATTTTCATCCATTTAGATTATGCTCCTTTGGCCTGAGTGGCGGCTGCTTGCTTGAAGGAGGCCACGCGGATCAAGGGAAGGGGTAGGTAGCTCTGGGGGTGTTCCATTACAACTCCCGATCAACGTAATGCAACGGATTCTTTCTCAGCGCTGCCAAGGCTTTTTCAAAAAGAATCTCGCAATCGAGGAGATGCACGGGTGCCTGACCAATGACACCCGTTTGCAAGCCCTCATCACCCAAAGTGTCTCGCACCCGATCGTATCTTTGCACATACCCTTTAAAATTATGGGTCAGGTACGTTTTGTTGAAGGTGTGTCCTTGAGCGTCAGTGATTAGATAGTCCATTGGCGCTCCAAAGAGATACGACGGCTGGACATATTCCTCGATCGCATGCATAGACGTATTGGGCCGTAGTCCACACCCAATCATCAGTATCTTGCCTCCCTGATAAAACAGCTTATTAAATGGAGAATGCTGTCCACACGGGGTGCTATCGTTGCGATGGGTATCGAGCAGTTCGTGCACCTGGTAGCCAATCCCACAGACGGAGTGCGTCGGATGTAGACTTCTAACCGTACCGGCTCGTTTACGAAAATATTCACTGAGGAAACCTACACAGGAAGGGGTAGTGTTGGTCCGGTGAACAGGGGGAGGTTCTTGTTGATAAGACAAACTCGGCATCAGCAATGTGCCATCAGCGCCAAGCGCTTCTAACAGAGCGAGGATGAATTCCTCGGGATCGGGAACTCCCAAGGATTTGAAAGAAGAATGCACCAGAAGTATATCGCCACTTTTTATCCCGGTATTTCGAATCTGTTCCACTAAAGTAGGCATTAGAAGCTATGGTAATTCCAGGTTCACTTTCACAAACGTACGCGCACTTGGCCGGGCATTTGCTGCACAAACTGGTCTACCATCGCTTCGTCCGGCTGCGGCACATACGTGCGGTCAAAGGTTCCCAACCATTCCGGCTCAAAGGTATCGGCGGCGACATGTAACGTGTACAGACCCAGGCAGCCCGGACAAACGATCCCATCGCCGTTCCGGGTGTGAATCGGCGGCACGATGATTGGGCCACACGCGGCGCAGGTTAACAGCAACCGATCATCGGCGCAATGTCCGAGCACATGCGCCAGCGCGCCCTGTTGGCCTAACGCTACGAACGCCTGCGCCAGTTCGGGCGCAAATTGCCGGCTGCTTTCTTCGATAAGAATCTGATAGGCTTGTTCCGGCGACATGCCGGGACGATACGGGCGCGCGGAGGTCATCGCGTCAAACGCATCAGCGATGGAAACGATGCGCGCCAAGGCGCTGATCTCGCTGCCGGACAACCCGGCCGGGTAACCCTGGCCATCAAACCGCTCGTGATGCTGCAACACCACTTCCAGCATAATATCTCGGAGGGGATGATCGGCGGTGAGCGTCTGGCCGATGCGCGGATGTTTTTTCATTACCGTGTACTCTTCGTCGGTCAATTTGGACTTCTTGTTCAAAATGGCATCCGGCACGCCCACTTTGCCGATGTCGTGCGCCAGCCCGCTCAACGCCACGATGAAAACTTCATCGGCTGAAAGCCCCACCGACTGCCCCAACAACCGGGCATACTGGCTCACCCGCCAGGTGTGCCCGCCCGTGCAGGCATCGCGCGCTTCAATGACGACGGCCAGGGTCAACAGTGATTTCAACAGCGCCGGATTAATGGAAATGGTTTGCATGAAATCCATCCTTGATAATTTTCTGGCGGCCAACCCGACCGCAACTTTGAAGTTACTTGGTTATGGGACGATACGGCGATGAGAGGATTATAGTCCATTCTCCAATCAGACAATGGGGTTGCTGATCAAGGAGGCGGAGTCAAGATGATGTCTTTGCTGGCCGAGCCGCCTGTATAGGCATAAACCGCCTGGCCGCCCTGGGCATCGGTAACAATCACGGTGATCGTTCCGGGATGATGTTCGTCTTGTTTCAACTCCGGGCATGGCGGGTGGGGATGGAACCATTCGGCCTGGGGATCAAGCTTGTCTGTTTCATCCCAGGTGAATCCCCCGCAGGGGTTCGAATGCGACCATTCGTATTTCAATTGGTCGTCATCCCCATCTGGGTCCGTGGCTTCCACGTCGTAATAAGTGGTGCGATCGGCTGAGACGAAGTTGGCGACGAACTTCGTGATGACCGGCGGCTGGTTGGGGCGAGCGAGGGCGGTGGCGGTGAGGGCGGCCTGTGCCGTGGCGGTGGATTCGGCCTCAATGGTAGAAAAGGTGCGCAGGCGATCCGGTGTGGGGGTGGGGGTCGCCAGGGCTAGAGCCGTCTGGCTGGCCGCTTGGTCTTCAACGGCAGCGGTCTGCGTCAGATCGAATCCAGCGTTCAGCGTTGCGACACCGGCAGCCTGAGTTGCCTCCCGTTGCTCTAGCGAAAGATCGGGGTTTTGCACAAAACTCGGATCCTGCTGAATTTCATCCAGGAACTCACATGCTAGACCGGCTAACACCAGCAGGGCCAGCACCGACACAATTGCTCGATAGCTCTTCATCATTTTTTTATTCTCCTGTCACGCCTCATGCATCACTTTTTCATACAACGCCAACGTCTCCCGCGCTGTTTTCTCCCAGGTAAACTTTTTAACTTGCTCGAAGCCTTTTTGTCGCATGGACTCGCGCAGCGTGGAATCGGTTAGTGCACGGTGCAGCACGGCGGCGATTTCGTCCGGGTCATCAGGATTTACTTTGAGCGCGGCGTCGCCCGCGATTTCCGGGAGCGAGGCGCGGTCGGAGATGACGCATGGGACGCCGCAGCCCATCGCTTCCAGGACCGGGAAACCAAAGCCTTCGTAATGTGAGGGGAGGACGAAAAGACTCGCGCCGTTGTAGACGGCGGGCAAATCGGCGGCGGGGAGATTTTCAAAGAAGCGCACCTGGCGTTCCAGGCCGAGGTCGTGCATGACCGAGTTGGTCGCATCGAAAAGCCAGCCCTTGTGACCGACGAGTACGAGCGGCGGCGCGTCCGGCATGAGTTTGCGCAATCGGAAGTAGGCGGCGAACAGGCCAGGAATATTTTTGCGTGGCTCGAACGTGCCGACGAATAGGATGTAGCCCGGAGTCAGGTCGAGCCGGGATAATGTTGGGGCAACCGCCTCATCCGCCAGGGCGCGGAATTCGGGATCAAGTCCCAGGTGAATAACGGTAATTTTTTCAGGCGGCGCAGACACCAAATTAACGAGATCGTCTTTCGTCGCTTGCGAATCGGCGGAAATCGCATCGGCCATTTTGATGGCGAGGTGGATGTGTCCGTTGTAGTAGCGGCGGCTTTCGGCGGTGAGGAATTCGGGGTAGCGCAGAAAGGTGAGGTCGTGAACGGTGATGATCGAGTGCCGGTAGCCCCAGAGCGGGGGGATGAAATCCGGCGAGTGCAGCAGGTCGAGGCGCTGCGGCGCGGCTTCAAACGCGAGCGCGATTGTTTCCAGCCAGTGATGCGCGGGTGTCCAGCAATTCACCCGGTGAGCCTGCGAGGAGAAAGTTTCCGCGTGCCCGCGCCGGTAGAGGTGGATGTAGTCGTGCGCCGGGTCGAGGGCCGGGAGATCAGCGGCGAGGCGGCGGATGTATTTGGCGATGCCACCGCCCACGTAATAGGTGAGTCGAACGTCGAGGCCGAGGCGCATGGGGAGATTATAAACGACGGAGGACGGTAGACGGTAGACGGTGGACGAAGGACCAAGGACCAAGGGCCAATCCCCAGCCCCCAGTCCCCAACCCCTAGTCCCCAACTCGCGTATAATAGTGTTTGTCCTTATAACTTTTTCCGTAGGAGATGAGGTATGGGGCAACCCAGTTGGATTGGAAGCACGCTTGGCGGACGGTACAAAATTGAAGCGCTGCTGGGGCAGGGCGGCATGGCCGGAGTGTACAAGGGCACCGACCCCAACCTGCGGCGCACGGTCGCCATTAAACTGATTCACCCCCACCTGGCGGACGACCCGGCGTTTGTGCGGCGCTTTGAAGAAGAAGCCGCGGCGGTCGCGCGCTTGCGCCATCCGAACATCGTCCAGGTCTTTGATTTCGATCACGACGGCAACCTGTATTACATGGTGCTGGAGTTTGTGCCGGGCGAGACGCTGCAAGACCGGCTCAAAACCTTGAGCGCCGCCGGGAAACAGCTGCCGTTAGAAGAGACGCTGGAGATCATGGCGAAGGTGTGTGACGCCGTCGCGTATGCGCACGAGCGGGGCATGATTCACCGCGATCTCAAACCGGCCAACGTCATGCTGGGGCCGCAAGGCCAGCCGATCCTCATGGACTTTGGCATTGCCAAGATCCTGGGCGGGACGCAGCACACCGCCACCGGGGCGATCGTCGGCACGGCCGCCTATATGTCCCCCGAACAGATTCAGGGAGCGCCGCTTGATCCGCGGTCGGACATTTATTCATTGGGGGTGATGTTGTTTGAGATGGCGATCGGCCATCCGCCCTTTGAGGGTGATTCGGCGATGACGATTATGCTGAAGCATATTCAGCAGCCGGTGCCGGATTTGCGCCGAGACCCCAGCGGCGCACCCGCGCCCTTGGTAGCGGTGATTGAAAAAGCGCTGGCGAAGAAGCCGGAAGATCGGTTTCAGACGGGGGCGGAAATGGCCGGCGCGTTGCGGATGATTCAATCTCACTTAAAGGATGAAGTCTCCGAAGTTCAATTACGGATCAATACCTTTTTGGATGAGCTGCAGTCTGGCGGGAAGGATCGGAAGACCGCCGCGCTTGAGTTTGGCCAAACGCCGGCCCCGGCCGCGAAGCCGGAAGGAACGCCCTTCGGCCAGACGCCGGGAACCGAAGTGCGCCCCCGGCCCTCCGCGTCTGCCGGCAGCACCGTACTGCAACCGGCGCCAACTTCGGTAATGTCTCCGCCCATGCCCAAAGCGACGGGCGCGAGTGATTCGGCGCAGTCAGAGAAGAAACGCGGAGTGCCTTTAGTATTGTTGATTGCGCTTATTATTTTGGGTTTGATCTGTGTGGTGGGTGTCGTGGGAGCGAGCATCTTCGCGGCGACCGGAGGGTTCGGGGGAGCCGCTAAAGGTAGCTCTACCCCCACGCTAGGCGGTTCCATTTCCACCGCTACTGCTATCGCGGCGGTCACGGACGCCGTTGTGAGTCCCACTCCGACTCCTACGCTTGAACCGACCATTGAACCAACGGCGACGACTCCCCCTCTGCCTGTCGGAATGGTACTCGTGCCCGCCGGGACTTTTAATATGGGCTCGGCGGACGGCGGACCGGAAGAAGCGCCGGTTCATTCCGTGACGCTGGACGCTTTCTTGCTGGATCAATACGAAGTGACCAACGCGCGCTATGAAAAGTGTGTTGACGCCGGCGCCTGTACGCCGCCCGCCTCGACCGGATCGTTTGCCCGCGCCACGTATTACGGCAATTCCGCTTTTCTGGACTTCCCGGTGATTCAGGTGACTTGGAATCAGGCGGCGGCTTTTTGCAACTGGGAAGAGAGCAAACGCCTCCCCACCGAGGCCGAGTGGGAATACGCCGCGCGCGGCCCGGATGGCCGGCGGTTCCCTTGGGGAAGCGACTTTGACCCCAGCCTGCTGCCGGTGAATGAACCGGATACGGTGGTGGTCGGAAACTATGCGGGCGGTGTCAGCCCGTTTGAAGTCTACGATTTGGCCGGGAACGTGTTGGAATGGGTCGCCGATTGGTATGACGCCAATTACTATGCTCAATCTCCCACTGAGAACCCAACCGGCCCGGAGGTCGGCAACCGGCGAGTCCTACGCGGCGGGTCTTTTGGAAATCCGGATGGCCGCTTCTACCTCTCGGCTCGGCGTTACCGGCAACCGCCTAGTTTCCATGATACGGATGTCGGCTTTCGCTGCGCGGCTAATCAATAAAACATTGAATTACGCAGCAGTACCCTCTGAGTGGGAATTAGGACGCAGATACACGCAGACCCTGGCACCGCCCGCCAGGGCAGGTGTGAACGCAGATTTTTTTCTTGATCTGCGAAAATCTGCGCGCTGCGCGGTCTGCGTCCCATTTTTATTTCCGATAATGTCTGATAGATCAGGCTTTGCTTTTATTTTCCACCGCCTGAAGCAGTTGGGCGGTTTCAGACTGCCCCGTCTGCTGGCGCAAGGGTAGGACGACATGGAAGTGACTGCCGGGACAGGACTGCTCGTTATGCCCCGGACTTTCCACCCAAACTTTGCCGCCGTGGACTTCGACGATGCCCCGGACGATAGCCAGGCCCAGGCCGGGGCCGCCGCCCTTGAATTTTGTTTTCCCCGTCGAGTGCAAAGCGACTTCGCCGGTTTGGTAGAACTTGGTGAAGATGAGCTCGTGGAAACGTGGGTCAATGCCGATGCCGGTATCACTCACGACTAACTCCAAATACTCTTCATTTAACTCTCCGGATTTCCCGGATAAGAACTGACCGGAGATGGTGATGCAGCCACCGTCGGGTGTGTATTTAATCGCGTTGACGATCAGGTGATAGAAAACTTTGCTCAGCGCCGTTGGGTCGGCTTCAATAGTGGGCAGGCTGCGCAAGGCCGTGTGCTTTTCCAACCGGAGCGCTCGCTCCGCGATAGATTTCTCCAACGCCTCGCACGTCTGATCAATTAGCATGCCCAGCGCTACCGGGGCCGGGCTGACTTTGAGCAGGCTGCTATCTATCTTCGTCACTTCCAGCATACTCTCCACAATTTCATTCATCCGTTGGCTGCCGTGATGGATGCCTTCGGCCACCATCCGATATTCGGGGCTGCCGGTGATTTTTGGATCTTCCGCCAGAAGTTGGCCGTATCCCAGCAACAGGGTCAGCGGCGTACGCAGTTCGTGAGAGATGATGGCGATGAACTGCGATTTGGCGCGGTCAAGATGCGCCAGTTGCTGGTTGGCTTGATCCAGCGCCGTATACGCGCTCCGCAAGTCGCCGTTGAGTTTCACCAAGTCGCTGACCAGGCGGGCGTTTTCCAAAGCCACCGCCGTCTGGTTGGCCAGTGTGCTGAGCAGGCGCAGGTCGTCGCCGTGATACCGGTCTCCCGACAGCTTGGGGCCGAGCGCGAGCAGGCCAATCCAATTATTTTTGGCATAAATCGGGACGTAGACATCCAGGTTCAAGCCGGAAAACCAGGCGTGCTCCTCCGGCGGCGCTTTTTGAAAGCGCGGGAGCAAGTCAATATCGTATTGGGTCAGCGGGGCGCGCTCGGCGCGCAGATAATCGGTGATGGGACTTTCGGCAATCAATTGGCCCAGGGGCGGGGCGGCGGCATCCGCTCGGGGGAGGCCCCGGAGTTGGAAGGTGAGGGTGCCCTTCTCTTCCTTCTCATCTACCAGAAAGAGCAGGCCACTTTTGACGCCCAGCGTGTCGTTAATTAAATCAATGATCAGCGTGGAGAGGCGTTCCAGTTCCAGAATATTGCTAATGCTATGGCTGTAGTCATTTACCAGACGACCGGAATCGTAACCGGAGCCTGAAATGAACCGGTGAACGAGGCGGCGGATTAAACTTAAACTGGGATTGAAGAGCACGGCGACGAACAGGGCCAGGGCCGTCCCGACCAGCCAGGGGTTGTATTCCGACAGTCTCTGCAAGACGAAGTCGGCCCCGCTGAACCCGGCCACGAAAATGAGGGTGGTCAGGAGCGTAATTAAAACGTAGCTCAAGACTCGGCGGGTCATGCGGGGCACGTCGAGCAAGCTATGGGTCAACACCGCATAAGCCGCGATCAGCGTCGCCAGTAACTGCAAGCTGTAACCCAACCCCTCCTGTCCGGCAAAGGTCAGCGCCTGCCCGAAAACGATCAACCCCAAAACGGTTGACCAATAGGTCATGCGATTGCGATGCAGCGGCTGGTGGCGCGCGCGGTAGTTCTTCAAAATGCTGAGGATCGCCAGCCCCAGGTAGATTCCCCAGGCCACCATCAGCGCACTCAGCGTCACCGCTTGGCGCGGGATGACCCAGCCTGTGCCAGCAGCCAGATTCTGAGGTAACGGCAGGCTGTCCAGAAGAATGAGGGCGACCAAGCCGGCCAAGCCTAAGCCGCGCCGCCGCCGGCTAAGTTTTTCCAGTTTCAAGAAGGATTGGCTGAGGTCCAATAAAAGGAAAGCGAGCAAGGCGGCCGAGTAAGACGGCGTTCGAACCAGAACGGCCTCGCTTAGGAAGTTGAGCCAGCCCAAATGCCGGGCTAGCTGAAACAGGCTGGCCACGCCCGCCGTGGCGGCGTACCGGCTGAGGGAATCAATCACCCGTTCCCGAAAGTAGCGTCGGGTAAAGGCAAAGCCCGCCACCAGAAAATAGAGGAGGCTGCTTACCATCAAGACGATCGTCGTCAGGTCGCGAAATAGCATTGAGGGCCTGGCTTAGAATAAGAGTAGAAGACAGCCGTTATGATAATTGAATTTGAGAATTTTTGCTTCGGGCTTGTTTTTTAAGCAGTTACGACATTCTATTAACGCTACATTGAAACCGCAAGTTATTCAAGAGCTTCCATAACTTTCAGCAGCGCGTTAATCACTTGTTCCACCTCCGCCAGGGAGAGTTCGGGGTACATCGGCAGGCTGAGGATTTCGCGGGCGGCGCGTTCGGTGATCGGGAGCGAGTCAGGTCCTTGACCGAAGGCAGCGTAAGCGCCTTGAAGATGACAGGGCACCGGATAATGGATCGCCGTTCCGATGCCCGCTTGTTTTAGCGTCGCCTGCAATTTATCTCGCTGCCGCTGCGCGTGACGAATCACAAAGAGATGCTCTACACCTACGTCTGAGCCATCCGCTAGCGGCCCATGCAAATGAACCGGCAGAGCGGAGCGATACAGCTTCGCAATTTCTCGGCGGCGCTGGTTGTCCTCCGTCAAGTGTTTTAATCTGACGCGCAGCATCGCGGCGTGAATTTCATCCAGCCGGGAGTTCCAGCCTTGTTCGGAGCTGTCATAGCGAACGCGCCAGCCATATTCGCGCAGCAGGTGCAGTTGCTCGGCATGATCAGTCTGCTGAGTCGTCACGATCCCGCCATCCCCGAACGCGCCTAAATTCTTCGTCGGGTAAAAGCTCCAGGCCGCGATATCGCCGAAGGTTCCCACCGAGCGCCCGGCGTGCTGCGCGCCGTGGGCTTGAGCGCAGTCCTCGATCAGGCGCAGGCGGTGAGCTTGAGCGAAGGCGGTCAGCGTGGTTAAGTCCGCCGGATTGCCGTAGAGATGGACGGCGACGATGGCGCGCGTGCGCGGAGTGATCAATTTTTCTAAGGGAGCCGGGTCAATGTTCAGATCTGAGTCCTTGACTTCGGCGAAGACGGGGATGGCTCCACTTTCGACAATGGCGGCGATGGTGGCGCTGGCCGTTAACGAGGGGACGATGACTTCATCGCCTTCGACGATGCCGACTGCGCGCAACGCCAGCCAGAGCGCCTCGGTGCCCGAGGCGACGCCGACGGCAAAGCGTGCTCCAACATAATCGGCAAATTCGGCTTCAAACGCTTCAACTTCCGGCCCTAGGATGTAGCGCCCAGAGTTCATCACGCGCTGGATCGCCGCATCAATTTCTGCGCGGTAATGGTGGTAAGCGGCGAGGGGATGAGCGAAGGGGATCATAGAGACAAAGGATGAAGGATGAATTAGGAAGGATGAAAAATGACGAATGAACGAATGACGAATGACAAAGAAATGATCTCCTGTATTCTGACTCCTGCCTTCTGGCTTCTGTTTTTAGCTTCTGGTTTCTGACTTCTGACTCCTGAATTCGGCCTTACGGGCGAGCGCTAGTAAACTGAGTCCCAGTGGTAGATTGAGGCCTCGTAACCACAGGCCTTCGATGGTGAGCATGAGCTTTAGCAGTTGGTTGAGTAAAAATGGCGGCAGGGTGACGTCGGAATGAGTCGCTGTCTCCTTTTCGGTCACGCGCTTAAGCACGGCAAACGGAAGCAACGTCAATCCTACGCCGGTGATTCTTTTTATTTGCAGCCCCGCCGCCTGGATTTTTTGTTGGAGTTCGTCTCGTCCGTAACGATGGCGTGTATGAACCTGGCGGTCATGTGCGCCGCGCAGCCAATCGTGGGCCGGGACGCGCACCAGCAGCCAGCCACCTGGCCGCAGCACCCGCGCGAATTCCTGTAGCGCTGCCAGATCATCAGTCACGGCTAAATGATAGAGCACTTCAAAGGAAGTGACCAGGTGAAAGGTTTCGGCGGGGAAGGGCAGCGCCTGGATCGAGGCCTGCACCGCTCGGTCTGATTTCTGGGAGGCATAGTGGAGGGCGCGCGGGTGAAGATCAATCCCCACGGTCGCGCCGAAAGCCGCGAGCCATTCCAGGCCACCTCCCACCCCGCACCCGGCGTCCAGGATCAGGGGAGATGGATCCCAATCGAGGCCGCGCACCACGGCGCGTGCGATTTCTCGCATCCCCGCGTACCACCAATGCGCTGCTTCCAGGCGGGCGATGTTGTCGTATTCGCTGGATTCCATGTCCCGACCTGTGAGGTCTCCAAGACCTCACAGGTCTTGTCTTTTTAGTCCAAGCTTTTCTTCAAGGCCGGCGAGCGCGGCGGCCGGGAGGGGCGAACCTTTAGAAAATCGGCGCACGTAATCTTTGAACTGCTTCACATGCACTACGGGGATCGGCGAGTCTTTCGCGGAAATTTCCGCGCGCGGATGCATGAAGACGATCACCGCTTGCGGCTCCACATTAATTTCGGGCGCATGTTTTTTGATGAAACGCTTGAAGATTTCCGCTTCGTCGCCCGCCTCGGCGGTGGGGTTGCCGAGCGAGTCCGTCGCAAAAAACCGGGCGAAGCCCCGCGGCCCGCCGGGATTGATCCATTTGCCCCCCGCATAAGCAATCGCCCCACCTTGATATTTGGGGACGAAGACCATACTCCCACTCGGCCCGATCAGAACGTGCGCCGCGCCCAGCCGGTAGTTATACAAGGTAAACCGTTCGTCGAGGCCTTTCAGCGCTTCTGCCAAACCCCGGTCCGGCCGGCGGCCCCAGCGATTTCGGAAGTAAAGGCCCACGTTGGTGCAGGTGAAGCCGACGATGAAGGCGAGGAAGACGTATGTCATCGTCCGGGGATCAGGCGTCTGGGTCAAAGAGTATATGTTGAGGCCGAACGCCCCGATGAGCAGCAGCAGGCCGGCGCCCGACGCGTACTCGCCGATTTTGACGTTGCGATTAACTAATTTTTGATGGGTGACCACGCGCATGGAAGTAACTTAGCCTTCGAATTTGCGTAGGACCAGGCAGGCGTTCTGACCACCCAGGCCAAACGAGTTGGAAAGCGTCGTGCGCACGGGCGCTTCGCGCGCGATGTTCGGCACGTAGTCCAGATCGCATTCGGGGTCAGGATATTCGTAGTTGATCGTCGGGTGGATGATGCCATGATGGATCGTCTTCGCGCAGGCAATCGCCTCCAGCGCGCCGGCGGCGCCCATGGGGTGACCGATCATAGATTTGGTGGAACTGATGGCGATGGAATACGCCTTCTCGCCGAAGAGTTTCTTAATCGCCATAGTTTCGCCCGAATCGTTGGCCGGCGTGGAGGTGCCGTGGGCGTTGATGTAATCCACTTCGTCGGTGGGGATGCCGGCATCGCGCAGTGCCCAGCGCATCGCTCGAATGGCGCCCGCGGCCGTTGGGTCGGGCGCGGCCATGTGATACGCATCGGACGAGGAGGCCTGGCCCAGCACTTCGGCGTAAATTCGCGCGCCCCGTTGCTTGGCATGCTCCAGTGTTTCCAGAATCAGGACAGCGCAGCCTTCCGAGTAAATGAAGCCTTCGCGATCTTTGTTAAAAGGGCGGGAAGCTTTTTCGGGAGCGTCGTTGAAGTTAAGCGGCAGCGCGCGCATGGCAGAAAAGCCCCCAATCGCAAAATCGCGAATCGTCGCTTCGACTCCGCCCGTGATAACGATGTCCGCGGTGCCGCGCCGGAGAAGTTCGGCGGCTTCGCCCACGGCTTGGGTTCCGGCGGCGCAGGCTGTCACAATGGTGGTCAGCGTTCCTAACGTGTGATACGCCTGGCTGATATGGTGCGCGGCCATATTCGGCACGGAGGCCGGGACGGCAAAGGGGTTGACTTTGGAGTAACCCTGCTTGCGCAAGGCGGTCATTCCTTCATCCACCTTCTCCAATCCGCCAATGGCCGTCCCATAGACCACGCCCACCCGCTCGGGATCGGGAAACTCTCCCTCGAAACCGGCGTCGGCCAAACCTTCTTTGGCGGTGGCAATCGCCAACTGTGCGCAGCGCGACATGCGGCGCGCTTCTTTAAAATCCATGAACTGGTTGGGATCAAAGCCTTTGATCTCGCCGGCAATTTGACAGGGCAAGTTGCTGGCATCGAATTGCGTAATGCGGCTGATGCCCGAGCGCCCGGCCAGCAGCCCGTCCCAGAATTCTTTGAGATTCAGACCGAGGGGTGTAATGGCCCCCATCCCTGTAATAACGACGCGTGGACGAGAATGATTATTATTATTCATGGCTGCACCGAGGTAAGGACCCGCTCCCCCGACCCGCTCCGCTCGGCCGGGGCTAAGCTCCGGGCGATCTCGTCGCGGATAGAGTTCAGGACGTTGACTTGGATGGCATTGCGCGCCACCCGCACTGCATTCTTAATCGCTTGTGCGTCCGACCGGCCATGGCCGATGAAGACCAGGCCATTGACGCCTAAGAGGGGCGCAGCGCCTTCTTCACTGGGATCAAGCATCTGCCGCAGACTTTGCAGCGCGGGCTTGACCAGTAAGCCACCGAGTTGGGCGACGACCGAAGCCGATTTGATTTTTTGCCGCATCGTTTCCAGGATCAGGCGCGCGACGGCTTCCGATGTCTTCAACAGGATGTTTCCGGTGAACCCGTCGGTGACGACGACATCGGCCTCGCCGCCCAGAACTTCTTTGCCTTCCACATTGCCAATGAAGTTCAAGCCGGAGGCGGCGAGCAACGGATAAACGTCGCGCACTAATTGATTGCCTTTGCCGGCTTCTTCACCATTGGAGAGCAAGCCCACGCGCGGCTGTTTGACCTGCCGCACCTTTTCCGCATAGACGCTGCCCATGACGGCGAATTGAAACAAGTTCTCCGGTTTGCAGTCCGGGTTGGCGCCGATGTCCAAAATGACGCAGGTTCCCTTTTGAGTCGGGAAGGCCGGGGCCAAGGCGGCGCGTTCCACGCCGGAGAGCATGCCCAATCGAAAATAAGCCGTCGCCACCCCGCCGCCGGTATTGCCGGCGGTGACAAACGCTTCAGCTTCACCGCGCTTAATTAAGTCTATTCCAACGGCCATAGAAGTTTTCGGATGCGGACGTTTGGCCTTCAGCGCTAGCGCCAGCCCTTTGTCTTCCATTGTAATTACCTCGGGGGCATGGACGAGTTTCACCGGCAGGTGGTCGGCGGCGTGTTGGGCCAGCAGCGGGCTTACTACCTTTTCATCTCCGACGAAAATAATTTCCACGCCGTATTCTCGGGCTGCCAGGAGGCCACCCTCGACATCCGGCTGAGGGCAGCGATCACTTCCCATGGCGTCAACGACAATGCGCATTCATCTCCTTAAGTAGAGCGAAAGAAATCCGGCCTCCCGGCCGGCAGTGAGCGCATTGTACCTCGGCGGAGGAGATTATTCAAATCAATTGTGTGAAAAAGGATTATCGGTATCGGCCTGGCCGTTGTTGAGGATCGCGCGTACCAGGCTGACCTCGCGCCGATAAATCGTGCGTTCGTGGTCCAAGAGTTCCACGGCGCTGTGCAGGCTGAGCAGTTTCTGTTTTTCCTCGAGGGGAATTTGGACGACGATGGCGGCGAGGTAAGCCAGTGACGTCGGATTATTCGGTAAATGCTTTTTGTCGAATGGAGCGCCGGCCGCTTCGCCGAGCAAGGTGAGGTACCGGCCCAGCCAGGGGGCGAGCGCCCGCGCCGACTCGTGAGCGGGTGGGTCTTCCGCGCCGCCCAGCGGATAGTTTTCCACCGTGCCGGTTAAGTAGGACTCGGCCTGCTGCACCTCCAGAATTTTAATTCGTTCCTGGCCCACAACTTCAATGTTCAGGCGCTTATTGGGGAGGTGTTCGACGCGTGCAATGGAGGCCGAGGTGCCGATGGTATGTGTCTCTAATGGGCCGCCGACCTCCGAGCCGGAGCGGATGAGGACGACTCCGAACGGCGCTTGGTGGTGGAGACATGTTTCGATCATCTCTTGATAGCGCGGCTCAAAGATATGGAGGGGCAGGGGCATGCCCGGAAACAGGACGGTGTGCAGCGGAAAAAGGGCAAGTTTCATTCAGCCGAGGGCCATCGGGTGACGCTCAACGCGCCGCCGCCCAAGAGGGGGGCTGCGTGAAGATGGCGGCTTGAGCGTTTATAAAGGGCAATTGATTGACAGGCCTGCTTGAACAGATATAATTCACTTTGCTCATTTTGGCAATGCGCCCGTGGCGGAATTGGCAGACGCGCTAGGTTGAGGGCCTAGTGGCCGTTGAGGCTGTGATGGTTCAAATCCATTCGGGCGCACTACTTACACATACGAGCAGATCGTAGTAATTCGGCTTGGGCCGAAGCGCTACGATCTTTTTGTTTTTGACGAAGACTTCGCTCAAGACGGCGGCGAAGAAAGCCTTTTTCTCCGTGTCGTTTGCCCGATTCAAAACACCTCCATAAGTCTGGAGTAATCGAACGGTCTCCTGCAGGTCCAGGACAGGCTGCGCCGCTGGCTGCAGCTTGGTCAGCGCCAACTCAAGCTTGGCCTTCTCCTGCAAGTATTTCGTTTCGGATAAATCGCCGAGTACGAATAATTGCTTGATTCGCTCTAACTGGCCCTCAAGACTGAGCCGGTCTTTTTCGGCCCGCTTCATGTTGACGCCGCTACCGAGGCGGCGGAGAACCTTTTGCTTGACGTTTTCCGTAATCTTCAAGCGCGAAAAGAAAGTTACGAGCTCGTCCTCCAAGACGCGTGACCGAACCATGCCGTTTTTACAATTCCGGCCGTAATCTCGGGCGGCATCTCGATAGTAGGTGAAGCCGCGGGCACTCTGACCCCGACATGGGCTGTGACAATCGGCGCATACCAGCAGTCCCGTGAGCGGGTAGATGCGATCATGAGCCTTGGCGTGGCGGCGCCGTGAGTGTCGGCTGGCGATGGCGGTCTGGGCTTTATCCCAATCGCGCGGCTGAACCGGTCGAGCTTGTGGGTGAGGATGATATCGAATTGGCCGGACTTGGCGTCGCGGATCATCCCAGGGCAATCGCATCTTATTGGGCCAAGACGGCCAGGAGATAGTCTTCGCTCCAGCCCGCGCGCAAGCGCTTGCCTTGGATACCTTGTTTGACCGTCTTGTCCCGACGCAGCAGGTTGAGGGCCAGA